>Ga0207952_1000164_pt1 | contig 67272 bp, 59 predicted proteins | sample SubbioR12Aug_8Ca_FD_184831 | JGI IMG/M metagenome (GOLD analysis project Ga0207952, IMG submission 184831) | Serpentinite rock and fluid subsurface biosphere microbial communities from McLaughlin Reserve, California, USA - CR12Aug_8Ca (SPAdes) | ecosystem: Environmental > Terrestrial > Deep...
TCTGCCAGCACATAATTTTCCTTGGTCGCCAGTATGACCGCTCTTTCACAGGCATGACGCAGTTCCCTGACATTGCCTGGCCAGGCATAGGCAGACAAGCCTGCCACTACATTGTCATCAATATTTCGTGCAGGTCTTTGATATTGTTGCTGATAGCTATGCAGGTAATGCGCCAGCAGCAAAGGGATATCAGCTACCCGTTCACGCAATGGCGGTATGCGCAAGACGATGGTATTGAGACGAAACAAGAGGTCGGTGCGAAACACAGTGACATCGAACAAACTGGCTTCATTCAGATTGGTAGCGCTGATGATACGGACATTGATTTTCTCAGCCCTGTCAGCCCCTATGGGAGTGATTTCACGGCGCTCCAGCGCATGCAGTAATTTTGCCTGGGCACCCAGAGGCAGATTGCCAATTTCATCGAGAAAAAGCACTCCGCCAGAAGCGGTCTGGAAACGCCCTGCCCGGTCTTGCCTGGCATCGGTGAACGCGCCTTTTTTGTGACCATACATTTCGCTTTCAAAAGTCGACTCGGGTATGCTGCCCATGTCGACAGGCAAAAATGTAGCTTCTCTGCGTGCAGAATGCTGGTGGATGGCACGCGCCACCAATTCCTTGCCTGCGCCATTTTCACCGAGGATGAGGACATTTGCCTCCGTCGGGGCCACACTCCTGATGATGGATTTCAACTCGCGCATGCTGGCTGCATGGCCCATCAATTCAGGAAAATCCTCATCCTGTAAGGACAGGTCTTGCTGGCCATAGCGACTGGCTGCGCTTTGCACCGCTGCCACCAGTCTGTCATTATTCCAGGGCTTGGTAATGAAGTCACTGGCACCGCGCTTCAAGGCTTCGACAGCCAGCGGGACATCGGCATAGGCCGTCATAATGATCACAGCCGGGGCTGGAATGAGTGCGCGCAATTGACTCAGCAAGGCCAAGCCCTCAGCACCATCCGTGCGGCCTGGTGTGAAATTCATGTCCAGCAAGACCACATCCGGCATTGCCGCTTGCAAGCTGGCATTCAGTTGCGCAGTATCCGTCAGGGTGCTGACACGCTGATAATGCCTACGCAATAACAATTGGGCGGCGCATGCAACATCAGGGTCATCATCAATGATGAGTATGGAAGTATTAATTGCAGGGTTTGCTGCAGTAGTGGAGGCTGGCATGAAGAAGATGAAAGAAACTCAGGTCGACAATTGCGGGTGAATATGATTTCAAGCCATTGTAATCCTGCTCGCTGGCAGCGGCAAACAAAGCCAGAGGCTTATAGACTTAATACAGACTTAAGATGGCCCTGAGTGGACATCTGCTTTGCTTTGTCCATTTATGAACAGCGATGGTGTGCGGAAACGGACACTCTGCAATCCCTTAGAGCCCGGTGCGCAACTTGGGAATATGTGTTGCGGGCAAGAGCAAGGCATACAGGAACTTGTTCTTTTTGACCAGGCTCAACAAGAGCAAGGGCAACAACAATCCTGCCAGAAATGCCAGGCTGGCATTCAGATAGTCAAATGAAGTCCAGCGTGCCAGGATAGTAAATACCTTCCACTCTATCCATGAATGAAAGATCATGATGAATAAACTGCTGGTGCCCAAATAAGCCAGTGCCTTACCCAATTTGCCAGTGTGTTGCAAACAGGTCGACACCGACAGGATCAGATAAATGCCCAGCAAGGCCTGCGTAGTTGATATCCACCAGTTGCCATACAGGCGCATATTCAAATCGATGGTTTCATCAAAAAAGAAATGCAGGGCCACAAACAAGAGCAATGCCATGGCAAATATCCAGGGCTGGAAGCGAAAGCGCATGACATGTTCATGCATCACGTAACCCAGCAAGATGAAAGCCGTGCTGATGCCTATCAAATCCAGGCTCCATGGCAAGCCCGGGAAAGTGCCTTGATGATTAGCCAGCCAGAGATTCAAACCAGCAAATTGCTGTGCGTCCAATTGGCTCAGCATGTGTGTCGCAGCTATGCCCGCAGATAATAAAATAGTCATGCAAAACGCATGTGGTAATAGACCGGCATGCAGGCGATTTGCCAGACGCAAAATCAGCCAGGCCAGCAGCATGGCCAAAAACAAATGCGGCAAATACCAGAGCGGCACCCATTCTATGGTATTGCCAGTGGCATATAGCATGCCCAGCAAATAGCTGCGTGCATCCACGCCCGACAAGGCTATGCGCGCCAGTCCCCAGGCTGACAATACGACAAAGAAAGGCTTGAGCAAGGCATCTGCCTTGAAAGCCAGAAAATCCCTGAAAGCAGTATCGTGATGCAGGACAGCCCCGGACAAAAAGAAAAACAGGGGCATATGAAAGGAAAAAATGATGCGAAACAGTTCACCATGATCATGAGCGATGATCCAGTTATGCCCAAAGACCACCAGGATAATACCCAGGCCTTTGGCAATATCTATACTGGCATTTCGCTCAGACATAAACCTCCGTCTTATTTTTGCACATCATAAGTCAGGCTGGCCTGCCAGTCTTCCCGCAGCAAGGAATGTACTGCTGCTGTCACGGGCACACCACCAACGATGAGACGATTGCGGGCCAGGCATTCAAGCTGCGCACCAACTTTTTTTGCAACAGAGATGCTGTTCACATTAGCTTCTGCAGCGACTATCTCTATGCGATTGAAACCCAGCTCCCTGAAACCAGCATCAGCCAGCAACATGGTCGCCCTGGTGGCGATGCCCTTGCCTTGATCAGAGTGCCTGATCCAGTAGCCAAGATTGCAGTAATTATGCAGCTTGCTGATCATATTCAAGCCTGCACCACCCAGCAATACCTTGCCATCTTCGCTGAAGATACCAAACTCATAGGCCGCGCCTTCTTCACGCGCTTTATCACATGCAGCAAACCATTCGCGTGCGTGGTCGCTATTAAAATCGGCATGGCACCAGCCCATCCAGCGGCCTACGGTTTCAACGGATTCACGGACTACTGCGGCAAACACATCTGCGTCACCAGCCTCATACGCGCGCAGGCAAATGCCAGGGGCAATAATTTTCTTCATTATTTTTTCGTTTTATCCGGCAAATTTCTGTTTTCCCAAGCTGCAAACAGGATTTGGAAATCGTCTGGGTTGCCAGCATATTGCAAGCAATCTTGATCCAGATTCAACCAGGGCTGCGCACTCCTGGTCCAGATATGGGCGACCGCCTGCAAGCTGCTGGTATCGTTCAGTGTACCCGGTTTAATGCTGATGATCTCTGTCTGACCCAGCAGGCGGTGAAACAAGCGTGTGCCGCAAGTCGGGCAAAAGCTGCATTCCATCTCACGCCCGGAAGGCATTTTGCGCACCCATAATTTAGGTTCACCCGTTTTTAGCAGCATATCACCCAGGCGTATCCAGAGTGCCATGCCAAAAGCACTGGATGATTGTCGCTGGCAATCCTGGCAGTGGCAGGTGAACAGAGTCAGTGACTCACCTTTTACCTCGTATTGCACCTCACCGCACTGACACTGGCCTTCAAAGTTTTCTGACATACGATGCTCCTTCTATTCTGAATATCATCACGAGATATCCAAATCTTATCCAGATCTACCATAGCAAAAAAGCTGGCACTGTATTAACAGAACCAGCTTTTAAATTATATCCAGACTGCAAAGGAAAGGAGTAATAACAACAGCATCCATAGCAACAAGGCACGCCATACCAGGCCAACGGCGCTTTGCAAGGCGCGTGGTGAAGCTTCTGCGCCGGGCTGGCTTTCCAGTTCCAGGCTATCGACGTCAACTGCTGTTGCATCGGCCTGCAAGACCATGGCTTTTTCTTCTGGTTCACCGAGGCGTACGCCCAGGGCACCGCCACCGGCGGACAGGATAATACCGACCAGCTCATCCGACCAGCGATCAGCATAATTGCGCCAGGAATAGACAGCATCTTCAAAATTGCCGACCACGGCAAAGGCGACTGCGGTCAGGCGGGCTGGCACCCAGTCTATCCAGTAAAAAACTTTGGCTGCATAGATACCAAATTCTTCGTTTTTCATGTGCTCAGGCTCGTTCCAGGCACGCGACAGATATTCTGCTGCGCGATACATGACAGCGCAAGCCGGGCCAACCGGCATCAAAAACCAGAAGAACACACCGAACACATTGCGGTGGGTGGCGATCAGAGAACGTTCTACGGCCAGTCTGGAAATTTCTGATACGTCCATGCCGGTAGTATCCAGATGCGTCCACTCGGCCAGATAACGTCTGGCGGTATCCTCATCGCCAGAACTCAGGGCCAGTTGTATAGAGGTGAAATAATGGCTATAGCGACGGAAACCCAGGGTCAGGTAGACGATGAGCACATTCCACAGTAAGGCTGCAATCGGGTTCAGGCGCAGGCATAACCAGTAAATCAGGGCTGTTGGCAAAGTCAGCGAAGCGATGACTATCCACCAGCCCAGGCGGCCATGCTTGACCTTGCCTGCATTGAAGGATGCTTCGATTTTGTTAGCCAGTGTCTGGATTTGCGTATAGATAGGGTTATCTGCCCGCAAGGGCTTGAGCTGCTCAATCAACAGCGCTAACAGGATGGAAATAAAGGTCATGGTAGACTGGGCTTATGTTGCAGCGCAATGCTGCAAACAATCAATTTGCAAATGCGGCAAGTGTAAACCGATTTGCCCAGATTATGAAGCTTTGTTCTATTGAGCAAGAGTTTAGGGGTCATGCACGCAGGAAATGAAACAGATTGCGCAGCATGCCCGCCGTTGCACCCCAGATAAAATGCTGCTCGTAAGGCATGGCGTAAAAATGTCGTTTGCCTGCATCGCCGGGTAAATCAAAGCTGCGGCGCTGGTGATTTTTGCCATCCATCAGGAAACTCAGAGGCACTTCAAAAATCGAGGCCACTTCCGAGGGATCGGTACGTACGGGAAAACCGGGCATGACCAATGAGACTATGGGGCTTACCTGGTAACCTGTACCAGTTTTATATTCTGGCAGGCTCCCCAGTATTTCAACATATTCGCGTTGCAAGCCTATCTCTTCTTCTGCCTCGCGCAGTGCCGTGGTTACAGGATCAATGTCTTCTTCCTCAAAACGCCCACCTGGAAAGCTGATTTGCCCAGGATGGTGATGCAGATGCGCCGCTCTTTCGGTCAGGAGCACGGTCAGGCCTTCATCACGCATGACGATGGGTATCAGTACCGAGGCTAGCCGGAACGGCAGGTTTTTGGAGAAAAAGCTCTCATCAACAACTTCTGGCGACCATTCATATTGCTGCAGGAAGCGCTGGCGCAGCCATGCTGGTGACAAATTTTCGACAGGCACGGCAAGCTCATCACCAACTGAGTGTATGGGGAAAGCCTGAGGATCAAAAACTGGTTTGCTCACGATACAGAATAGTTTTCTTGTTGTTGGACATATTTTGCCTTTGGCCGGGCAATAAAAAAAGGATGCCTGAGCATCCTTTTTCAATACGGCAAGACCAGATATTACTCTGCTTTTGCTGCAACAACTTTACGTGCTGGCAATTTCTCTTTGATACGAGCAGATTTACCAGAGCGTTCACGCAGATAGTACAGTTTTGCACGACGTACATCACCGCGACGTTTCACTTCGATAGAAGCGATCAGTGGGGAGTACAACTGGAATGTACGCTCAACGCCTTCGCCGGAAGAAATCTTACGGACGATGAAGTTGGAATTCAGACCACGGTTACGACGGGAGATAACTACGCCTTCGTAAGCCTGTGCACGTTTGCGAGTACCTTCAACAACGTTGACGCTCACAACTACTGTATCACCTGGCGCAAAGTCAGGGATGCTCTTGCCGAGGCGAGCAATTTCTTCTTGCTCTAATTTTTGGATCAGATCCATTTTCTACTCCTAAGACCATCTTGCCGACGCTGCAGAATCTGGTTCTGGCTGATGCCCGGTAGAGGATGGGGTTTAACATGTAAATCATTGAAGATTCACGCTTAAATATTTCAGCTCAAGAGCTGAAAATTACTACAAACTACTTAAAAACTTTTCGTCGGCACGACTTAACAAGCCTGCCGCACGCGCTGCGATGATTAAATCCGGGCGCTTTACCTGACTGGCTTCCAGTGCACGCTGACGCCGCCACTTTTCGATTTCAGCATGATTACCACCCATTAACACGGCTGGCACAGCCTGATCTTCAAAGACTTCTGGCCTGGTGTAATGCGGGCAATCCAGCAAGCCATTGACAAAACTATCCTGCACTGCCGAGGCATCATCATGCAAGACGCCAGGGATTTGCCGTATGACAGCATCCATCAGGGCCATCGCTGGCAATTCACCGCCAGACAAGACGAAATCGCCGAGGCTGATTTCTTCGTCGACGTAATTATCCAGCAGACGCTGATCTACTGCCTCATACCTGCCACATAACAAAACCAGGCCCGGCGTTGCCGCCAGTTGCATGACCTTTTCATGTGTCAGTGGTTTGCCCTGTGGTGACAGATAGATCACTTTGGGCGCCACTGCAGACAGAGCAGTCTGACGTGCCTTGGCAGACTCGATTGCGGACTGCAAGGGTTTTGCCAGCATCACCATGCCCGGGCCACCGCCATAAGGCCGGTCATCCACGGTACGATGCCTGTCAGTCGTAAAATCACGCGGATTCCACAGCTTTAATTCGCATTTTTGTTGCTCGAAAGCCCGCCTCGTTACACCTGATTGTGTAATGGCAGCGAACATTTCGGGGAACAGCGTAATGACATCAAATTGCATGCTTATGCCTTCTGATTGCATCACGTTAATAATCACTACCCCAGTCGACCTGGATTTTGCCCGCTTTTTGATCGACTTCCTTGACGAAAGCTTCTACAAAAGGGATCAGGCGTTCGTGTTTCGCCAGTTCATTTTCAGGCACATCCGCTGCCGCCACCCGTAAAATCGGATGCGCACCGTTGTCCATCAAATCCCTGACCACACCTAAATTCTCACCCTGAAGATTATCTACCTGCAAACCTATCAGATCGAGCCAATAGAATTCACCGGACGCCAAAGCAGGAAAGTGCTTGCGAGAAATTTGTACAGTCGCACCTTTCAGTGCTTCTGCGGCATTTCTATCAGGCACACCCACCAGCCGCGCAACTACATCCTCCCCCTGGATTTTAACTTCCAGACGGTCAACATCACGCAACTCAGGCTTATCCAACCACCAGGTTTTTACTGACATCAATGCGTCAGCATCAGCAGAATAAGGACGTATCCTTACCCAGCCGTGAATACCAAATGCTCCCGAGATATAGCCAACCAGGACCAGATCATCAGGAGCATGGACTGCAGCAGTCATGATACAGCTTGCAGCGATTAAGCTGCTGCTTTACCGGACTGAGCTACCAGGCGAGCAACTGCTGGAGACAATTGAGCGCCAACACCTTGCCAGTAAGCCAGGCGATCAGCTGCAACGCGTACTGTTTCTGCATTGCCAGTAGCTACTGGATTGTAGAAACCGATGCGCTCGATAAAGCGACCATCGCGACGATTACGGGAATCAGTTGCAACGATGTTGTAAAAAGGGCGCTTTTTTGCGCCACCACGAGCTAAACGAATAACGACCATAATATTTCCAAAAAATGTCTGAACGCGGAAAAAGCTGTAGATTATAGCCCGCTTCTTGAGCAAGTCGCAAGAACTATCCCACTTTTCGCTTGCATGATGCTGTTTTTATCTGTCAACGTGACAATTGAGACACACTATCACCTCATCGCATACAATCACAGCTTCGACTTTGATGGCTGGCCGCAATGACGCTCACTGATACAACACCACATAAAAATAAAACCCTGGCAACTTTTCTGGCAGCCGTCTTTGGTGCTATTGGTCTGCACCGCTTTTACCTCGGCGGTAAAAAAGATAAATGGGGCTGGCTGCACTTTATTACTTTGCCGCTCAGCATGATGGTGCATTATTTCTATTTTGGCAAACCCGAAATTGTGCAATATGGTTTCCTGCTACTGTCTTTCCTGATCGCAATACTGGAGGCACTGGTGATAGGGCTGACGCCAGACGAGAAATGGGATGCCCGTCACAATGGCAAATCCGGAAAAACCAGCGAGTCCAACTGGCCGCTGGCCTTACTGCTGGTGCTGACACTGGGTGTGGGAGCATTCGTATTGATTGCAGCCATCGCCCGCACTTTTGATCTTCTATACACGGGTGGCGCTTACGGTTGAGAAAACCAGCCCAGATCAATAGATCAAAACAAAAATCAAGACAAGAAAGCCACGATCATTCGTGGCTTTCTTATTTTCAGGCAGACGAATGCGCTTATACATCAACGATCAGCTTCTGTCCCCACGACTTCCTTATAGGCATGCCAGGTAGCATGACCTATGACAGGCATGATGACAAGAAAACCGATATTCCAGCTCATGAACCCCACCACAACGCTGGCAATAATGAGGCCAGACCAGACTATGGTGGCAGGCACATTGATGAAGAGGGCAACACAACTGATGATCATGGCGGTAATTGCATCAGTATCACGATCCAGCATCAGAGGTATGGACACCCAACTGATGGCGAATACCAGACTGGCAAACACAAAACCTATGCAAATATAAACAGCCAGAAATTCAAGATTATTCAGCGAGAACAGTTGCGCCAGGAAATGCTGCATGGTAGGCATGCCCTTGTTATAAAACAGGGCAAAGATCACCAGTGAAGCGCGCGCCCAGACCATCATGATGACGGCCAGCACCAGGGCCAGCACGCCTATATTACTCCAGCGCCCCTGCATGGAAAACACACTGCCCAATAAACCGGAACGCGCATTTTCAAGCCGACGGCTGATATCGTACAAGCCCAGAGCCAGCAAAGGTCCGACCAGCAGAAAACCGCAAGTCAGGGCAGACAGATATTCTGGCGCATTGTTCAACACCAGTTGCAACACCAGACCCATGGCAGCAAAGCACACACCATAAAAAATACTGGAACCGCCAGATGCGCGAAAGTCTTGCCAGCCCAGCTTCAGCCACACCAGAGGGCGAAACATGCCTATCCGCCGCAATGGCGGAAACACTGCCTCATTATCGATGACTGTGGTGATATCAGGCGGCGCACTATCACCGCCCCTGCCCTGCGTCTGATCTGCCATGCTGTCTCCACTTATTTTTACTACTTTTTTGTCCACCTCTTCGATGCGGATCAATATGCATCCTAAGACAGTCTGGCGTGAATGGCAATCTGTCCAGGTATTATTTACCTGCGCTTTTTATTTTAATTTCTCACGTAAAAAACCATTCAGCTTGAGCGCCAACTCAGGTGCCAGAGGCAAAGCCGGATCGCCATAAGAAGCCATTTGCTGTGCCATGTCACCATTGATGATTTTCAATACATGATTCATCTCATGTACCAGCAAGGTACTGACATCTGGCCTGGCTTGCTTCAGGGCTGTCAGTTGCGCGACATCGACCTGTATGTCCTTGTCGCCCTGAACCAAAAGAATGGGGCAAGTCAGCTTGCTTATCTCTTTTTCAGGCGTGTAGCGGAACCAGGAAACAAGATAGGGTTGTACGCTGTCGCGGTATAAGGACTTTAATTCTGCAGGCACTTCTGCATAGGTTTTTCCAGCTTGCAAGGCAACCAGAATTTCTTCATTCTTTGTAACCAATGACGGTGGCAGCTTGCCCTGCAATTGCTGGCGCAATAAATCTGCGGCATTTTTTGCAGGACCAGCAACCGAGATGAAGGCTTTGACTGGCTCTTGCTGCGCAGCCAGCATGGCAATCAAAGAACCTTCGCTATGACCTAAAATCGCCACATCAGAAAACCTCTTATCTGTCTTTAACATTTTTAGCCAGGCAACCGCGTCCTGCACATAAGTTTCAAAACGCAAATCAGACTCTGATGTTGCAGCACCGACGCTCGCGGCAATGCCGCGCTTATCAAAACGCACAGACGCAACTCCGGCTTGCGCCATGCTTTCTGCCAGCATTTTCAGGGAATTATTTTTGCCTTTCAATCCAGCTGAATTACCATCCCTGTCAGTCGGACCAGAACCAGCAATGATCAGGACGACCGGTAACTTTCCTGCGCTGGATGGCAATTGCAAGCTGCCCGCAATTTTCCCGCCAGCTGTTACCAGCGCAATATCCTGATCAACGACAGGCTGCTCAGCAGCCTTGCTGGAAACACAAAAAGACAAGGTTGCCATCAAGGTGATAGCAGAGATAAGAAGGCGCATGATATTTAATTAATTGTTGAGTGAGCGCAGAAATACCTGCACTTAAACTTCATGTGTTTTCAGCACTTTTTCTATACGGCGATCAGGTATCAACCATATCAATGCCATGCCCACATACAAGGCCATGGACAGCAATGGGTACCAGAATGCCAGCGGTATTGCAGTTGCGTATGTGATAGGCGAGAGCTTGCCTTTCCAGTCTGAGCCAACCGCTTTTTTTAATAAGGATTCTTCACCCTGGGTTGCAATTATCTGTTGCTGCAAGATGAAATAGGCAATCGCGGACATCAACAGGACGACACCATACAAAGCTGCTGGTGCCGAGGCAAAGTGATTTTCACCTACCCAGCCAGAAGCGAAAGGAATCAGGGAAAGCCAGAACAGCAAATGCAGATTGGCCCATAAAATACCACCCGTCACTTTGTGGCAGGTATGCAGCATATGATGGTGATTGTTCCAGTAAATACCGACGTAGATGAAGCTCAGTATATAACTCACGAATACTGGCCAGACAGGCAGTAAGACTTCCAGCGTAGCGCCATGAGGCACTTTCATTTCCAGCACCATGATGGTAATCAAGATCGCAATAACACCGTCGCTGAAGGCTTCCAGCCTGGTTTTTCCCATCATTATTTACCTCTTATTAAATTGTTAATTGTTTGAAGACTTGGTCTGATGACTTCTTTGATGATGTTTTTGACTATATAGATTACTCACGTCCAAGGCAATCCATGCTGGCAGCAGTTGCGCTATTGCCAGCATGAGGCAAACGTTGACCAGGATGCCCAGGTATGTCTCAGGTATGTAGCAGGCGTCCACCTGCAAATGACCAGTTTTCCCAGGAAGTTTCCTTGAAGCAGACCATGATGTTTTCCGGGTTCATGCTCTTTTCGCTGAGGCGCTTCATCAGACTATCCAGCATTTTTTTCTTGACCTGCACACTGCGCCCGACCGACCAGAGAATTTCTATCAGAACAAAATCCTGATTTCTGTTCTTGTGCAAGTCGGGATAATGGGGATCAAAGCGGAAATTTTCTGTATCCAGCTCCAGGATACGCTGGAATTTATCTGTCTCAGGCACCCCCGCCTCTACCAGTGCCGCATGTACGGCATTCAAGACTGTCTCTTTAAATAACAGGGACTTGGGCTTGCAAACAGTGATGGTCACCAGTGGCATGATGTCTCCTTTTTACACAAACAGTAAACATTGAGAACCCTGACTCTATCTTAGCAAATTAATTAGCTTTTTTGAAAATCTGTATTTTTTCGCATGGCTTATTTTCCTTTTTTTGCTGAATGAATAACAGACTATTTGCAGATTATTAGCAGACTAATAGCAAAAAGTATCGACATAACAAATCCTTACTTAAAGTGACTATACAAGCCCGGCTTTGCACGAGTATCATCGCGAAATCCTTTCCGTATAAAAAGATTGCATGCAAGACAAGTACCAAGCCGCTTTTTTGACTGTTACCCGTTACACTGGCTTGTTGCTTGGTCTGTGCTTTCTGCAATCACCAGTTCAAGCTAAAACTGTCTTGCCTTTATTGCTGGCAGAAACCCGCACTGAAAATGGCGAGATTGCACCCATACGCCCGGAAAATCAAAAGATCATCGATTACTTTGAGCGCAGCATGGACGTACAGTTTGATGTGCGCCGCTATCCCCTGCCGCGTGTTATCGAAAACATAGGCAAAGGTGAGGGTCTGGGATTTGGTTTATCAAAAAGCACAGAGAGACAAAAAACCATGCGTTATTCCGACCCGGTTTTCTCAGACTTTGTCTGGGTCGTGGTCAGGGATGACAGCAGGATGCAATACGCTGGCATACAGGATTTGCAAGGCAAATCGGTCGGCATCGTCAGGGGCATACGTTTTGGCGATGAGATAGATAAAATGCGCAATGTGCTGTTCAAAGTAGAAGAAGATCAGCCACAAACTAGCTCACGCCTGAAAAAACTCTTGTCCGGACGTATGGATGTCATGCTGGTTAACTCGCGTCTGCCAAATGCCAAAGACCTGGAAGCGGAGCTCAATCTCTATCTGGATGATAAAAACCTGCGCAACGAAACGCAAATGAATTATGGCATCAAGGTCTTTGCCAAACCCATGCTGGTTGACCCTATCCATTTCACTGCGGGCATCAATACCAGAGCAGAAGTAATCAACAAGATCAATGCAGCTATCGTCAAGGGCAGGAAATCAGGCGACTTGCCCGCCCTCTGGAAAAACTGAACTCAACCAGCCCCCAGCAAAGTCAGTACATTACCCTGATCTGGCCGCGCTGCGCCGCCCAGCATGTCATCATAGACTTGCCTTACCGCCACCTCCCCCTGTCCATGAATGATATGCATCCATGGTTTTTCTGCAGACATGACGGGCTGCATGAAGGCTTGCCAAGCTATTGCCAAACGGGATTGCACGCCATTCGGCCCCCAGTCCGTCATGCGCTTCTTGATTTGCGCTGGCGCAAAGAATAGCGTCGGTTTTGCACCGGGCAGGTTTGATGCGCCACTCAACTCTTCCCAATGGGTGCCGCCAACAGCACAGCTGTATTTCATATTGTCGTTGAAATGATGATGCAACTCGCTGCGTAATTGTCCATTGCCAGCCATGTCCACATATACGACGACCTGGTCAGTTGCCAGTTCAGCGACTTGTTCATAGCTGATGACTTCATCATAGATAGCCATATTCCGAACAAATTCCAGATTACCCGGCGAGGTCAGGCCAACTATCTTGCAAGACTTGTCCTTGCGTAGCGAGAGCATGAATGCCAGACCATAAGCAGTCTTGCTGGACGCGCTGGAGATCACTACGGTCTGCGCACCAAAGAACTGATTATCATCAAGAAAATCATCAATCATGAAGGACGTGATGAACAAGGGCCGCAGCAAGACCTGTACATCTTCAGATTCTTTGGTGTAGCCAGGGTCGGCACTGGTGCGGACATAGTGATTGTATAAACCATGCATGGCTTGCCGATGCTCGGCACCATCGACAAACCCAGCAGACGATACCCGTGTTGCCTGCACTGTCAGGTGCGTGGCCATGGGGTAATAGCCATAGAAACGCTCACCAACTTGCACACCCTCGGCTTTCGAGGCCAGCACATCACCAAAGCCCCAGACCGGGATATTGCCCCAGCCTTCATCGGTAGGAAAGAAATTCCAGTAATGCATGGCAGTGCCAAAGGCGGCATAAGTCACGTTATTGGAGGTGAAGGCAAAACGCTCCACTTGCAAAACCACCTGACCATCTTGCAGGGCCGCTTCTGCCGGAACATGCAGGGGTTTAAACCTGGATTCCAACAAATTGCTTTTATTGACAATAAACTCTCTGGCTGAATTTTTCATGGTCTCGTCGCTTTTATTAAGAATTTCCCAACTAAAATCCAGTATTACACGATTCAGGATTTTTTTCCTGCCTTGTCAATACTTCCATACCTCTCGCGCAACAGCTCATCCATTCGCGCCATTTTTACTACCGTTCACGGCAAACTTCCCTGCCCCGTCGCATCTGCATTGAGGATAATGCTGCCCTTCCTTAATCTCCGTTCTGTCGTACTTATCCATGCACCACAACATTCACACTGACAGGAGACTCACATGCGCACATTTCAACTCACTACCGGCAAAAAATTTCTGTTGGCAAGCGGCCTGATGCTGGCATTCACTACCCAGGCCATGGCATTTTCTGACCCACAGTTCCAAACCGCCTTCCAGCAATTCACCCAGTCGGCCAAGGGTAGTGAAGAAGCAGCAGCGAATGCCTTCAGTGAATTGCTCAAGCAAGACCCGACCAGCCCCTTGATCATGGCCTATGCTGGTGCCAGCACAGGCAAACTGGCGGTGACCACGATGTTCCCCTGGAAGAAAATGTCTTACGCAGAAGATGGCATGGCCATGCTGGAAAAAGCCCTGCAACTTGCCGCCGCCAATGAAAATGCCCAGGGCCATGGCAGCACGCCAGTGATATTGGAAGTCAAATATGTCGCCGCCAGCACTTTTTTGGCTGTACCAGCTTTCATGAACCGCGGCCCGCGTGGCGTCAAGCTCTTGAATGAAGTATTGGAACACAAACAATTCGACAAGGCAGAACCAGGCTTTCGCGGCTCGGTGTTGATGCGCGCTGCCAGTCTGGCGAATGAACAAAAACGCCCTGAAGATGCCAGGCGTTACCTGAATGAAGTGGTCAAACAAAATGCGCCACAGGCAGAAGCCGCCAAGGCCATGTTGAAAGGTATTCCATCATGAGTCTGGCACCTGCCATAGAACTGCATGCGGTTCACAAAACCTACCAATTGGGTGCCCATGTCGTAAAAGCTTTGCAAGGGGTAGACCTGACACTGCAGCGCGGTGAATTGCTGGCCCTGACTGGCCCGTCTGGCAGCGGCAAGAGCACGATACTGAATCTGTGCGGCCTGATAGACCATGCAGATGCCGGTGATATCTTGCTCAACGGTGTCAACATCAATCAATACAATGAAACACAAAAAACCCTGCAAAGACGCGACACCATAGGTTTTATCTTCCAGAGCTTTAACCTGGTGCCAGTCATGACGGTGGCTGAGAATGTCGATTACCCGTTATTCCTGACCGGTGTGCCGGCAGCAGAACGACGCGAACGGGTGGCTGCGCAATTGAAGGCCGTTGGCCTGCATGAGCATGCCCAGCATTTGCCGGATGCCCTCTCTGGTGGTCAGCGTCAAAGGGTAGCGATTGCCCGCGCACTTATCAAACGCCCCAGCTTGGTGATTGCCGATGAACCTACCGCCAGTCTGGATTCACATACTGCCGACCAGGTGCTGGACCTGATGCGTGAACGTGGTCATGCCGAAGGCGTGGCCTTCATCATCGCCAGCCATGATAACCGCCTGACTAGCCGCAGCGACCGCATTGTGTCTCTGCTGGATGGGAGATTGCAATGAAACTCAGCTGGCTCAAATTTGCCTTTTACAATACCTTGCGCAACCGCCGCCGCTCAGCCATTACCGTGGTGATTGCCGCACTGGGTACAGCGGCTATCCTGCTGGCTGGTGGCTTTGCCTATTCCACCTATGAAGGCCTGGCGCAGATATCGGCACGCAGCACTGGCCACCTCATCATAGGCAAACCCCAGCACTTCACCAGTGACCAGGATGTTCCCCTGCAATATGGCCTGGAAAATGCGGCAGCGCTGCAAAGCAAGCTGCTGGCAGACCCGGCCGTGCGTTACGTCTTGCCGCGTATAGAATATAGCGGCCTGATCAGCAATGGCGACAAGTCCACCATCATGATGGCAGTAGGAATAGACCCAGATGCTGAGTTTTCGGTCAAAGGCCCTACTCTGACATTGAAAGAAGGTGAACTCCTGCAAACCGAGTCTGCAGAAGCTGAAATCGTCCTGGGTGAAGCACTGGCACGCAGCCTGAAAGCCAAACCCGGCAGCAGCCTGACACTGATGGCCAGCACCACAGATGGCGCCTTGAATGCAGTTGATGTCACCGTCAAGGGCCTGGTATCCACCGGTGTACCAGACCTGGATAAACGTCTGGTGTATTCAAATATCAAGACCGCACAAAAACTGTTGAATACCCAGCGTATTTCCAGTCTGGGTGTGTTTCTGAATTCCATGGATGCGACCCTGCCAGCGCAAGCCAGACTGGCAAAAGTCTTTCCTGAGCTGACAGTACAAAACTGGCTGGAACAAGCTTTCTTCTATAAATCTGTACGCGATTTGTATAACCGTATATTTGGTGCACTGGGCGCCATCATCAGTGTCATCGTGGTGTTCGTGGTTGCCAATGCCATGGCCATGGCTATCATAGAACGTACCCGAGAAGTCGGCACGTTGCGCGCCATGGGCACTTTGCCAGGGCAACTGATACGCAGTTTTTCTTTTGAAGGAATGATACTGGGCGGCACAGGTGCCATCGCCGGTGCCTTGCTGGCGATCACCGTTGCGCTGCTGCTCATGGTGTTTCCGGTAGAAATGCCACCACCACCAGGACGCTCCAGTGGTTACCCCTTATTGATCACGATAGATGCTGCCATGTATGCCATCACCGTATTCATGATGATTGCCTTATCGATGCTGTCGTCAGCCTTCATCGCCCGCAAAACCCTGCACCAACCCATCGTCGATGCGCTGGCACATAACTAAGACAGGAAGAGAAATGAAAACAACCATACATATTGCTGCCTTACTGCTGGCAGCAACGGCAGGTCTCGCCAGGGCAGATGAAGTCAATGACTACCTGAAAGCGGCTGACCAGTTCAGGGTCGGCACAGAAAACATGCAGGTAGAAACCGAGATCACCACCTTTGCCAAGGATGGCAGCAAGGAAAAAGAAAGAAATTACCTGGTTTTTTCCCAGGTCAATCATCAATCTCTGGTGCTCATGAAAAGCCCGGCAGAAAAAGGGCAAAAGGTCTTGATGCTGGGTGATGATTTCTGGATGCTCTTGCCCGGCAGCCAGCGCCCACTGCGCATCACGCCCATGCAAAAATTACTGGGGGATGCCTCTATCGGCGACATCGCGACCATGAGCTGGTCACAAGACTACACAGGCAAGATCGTTGGCGAAGAAAAATGCAATGACAAACCCTGCGTGCACCTGAGTTTGAATGCAGTGCGTAAATCCGTGGCCTACCAGCGCATAGAGCTGTGGCTGGGCAAGACCCGCCATGAACCCATCAAGGCAGATTTGTATGTGCAATCAGAAAAACTCGCCAAGCAAGCCAGCTTTATTCTCGACAAACCACAGACACCAACTGCTGTCTCTGAGATGATCTTGCTGGATCAATTGAGCAGCCACAAAGAGACGCGTGTGCGCTATCTCAGCCGCAAGCAAAAGACTGTGCCTGAACAGTGGTTGAACCCCATGTTCCTGGCCAAGAACCCGAGCCTGGAGTAGACATGCCTGATTTAAAAACTCCAGCCTTGGCAAGCTTGCTGGCTGCCCTGCTTTGCACGCCTGCTTTTGCCAGGGCTGAAGATGCAGACTTTAGCGGTCAGGTACGCGGCCTGGTCAATAGCTATACCAGCAATAGCGCCAGTCCTTTGGCGATTGCCAATCAATTGGTGCCGGGCTTATCCAGCAAGAATACACAACTGGGTGTAATGGAAACCGAATTGCGCGTCAGTGGCAAAGGCATTAATGCAGTCGCCACCTTGCAGGGACAGATCAATGATGGAGGGCGTACCCAGGCTACTGGCTGGCTCAATGAATTGTATGGCAGCCTTGGCGATGGTGCATGGCAGTTCAGCGCCGGTAAAAAAACCATTGCCTGGGATGTGGGTTATGGCTTTCGCCCGAATGATGTGGTGGCGCAGGAAAAGCGCCGTTCACTGATCAGCACTACTGTCATAGGCAAGCCTTTGGCCAGCCTTGAATATTTTAATGCAAATACATCAGTATCCATGGTCTGGGTCAATCCCGGTCATGCTGCAACAACTGACATAGCAGATGAACAGGCACTGGCAGCACGGGTTTATCATCATACCGGCGGCGTCGATTTGCATGGCTTTGGCCGTTATGGCCAAAAGAGTGGTGGCAGCCTTGGCGCTGCGGCATCCTGGGTGGCGACAGATGAAATGGAGATACACGGCTCCTTGCGCTTCATGCAAAAAAATACAGGCTTGCGCATGAATACAGATACTAGCCTGCTGCAGCGTACCAGCCCCTGGCAAAACAATACGCAAAACAATGTCGTGCAAGCCATGCTGGGCGCGAACTATACAACAGAATCGCAGCACAGTTTTTTCCTCGAAGCCTGGTGGGATGGGACAGCCTTGTCAGACCGCGAATGGCAAGACTGGAACAAGCGCAACCTGGCTTTGCAGGGCAGCGCAAATTATTTACCACAGATGCAACAAGTCATCGCTTATAACCTGGCCTGGCAAAACCAGGCGTTATCAGCCTCCGGCAATATCCGTCGCAAGAATGTGTTTGCACGCTGGAGCTGGCAAAAGAATGACTGGCAACCCTCGCTGGATATACTCTGGACGCCCGAAGACAATGGCCGCATCATCACCGCAGCACTGGCCTGGCAAGGTGACCGCATCAGCATTAATGGTGGTTTGCGTATGTATGGCGGCTCCAGCAAAGCAATACTGGCGCAGCTGCCAGATAGCAAAACCGCATATGTTTCTGCTACCTGGGCATTTTGAATGTAGTGACAGGCAGTTTCAGCAAAAATTTAAGCGATAATGGCGGCTTGCTCCAAATAGCTGAAAGCCGCCCCATGTCAAAATCCCATGTTGATGCCAATTACCGTTTCATCGCCGCCAACCAGGAAGTCAATACCCGCATAGCACAAAGGCATCAGGCGCTGGCCCTGTATGTAACCCTGGTGGTCAGCCTGCTGGCTGCGCTGGTGGCCCTGAAACCCGGTGAGCCAAGCAGCAAGCTACCAGTAGAATGGCTAGTCATGGGTTTTCCAGTGGCATCGATTTGCCTGACATTTTTGAATTACAAGGCAGAACGCTCAATCACGAATTTGCGCCATTTCCTGGCCACACTGGAACGACTGGAAGACGCCCACCTGCATCTGCCCAGCTACAACACTGACCCGCGCTGGGCCAGGAGCGCCAACAAGGCCAGGCGTTTCCAGGATTATGCCTGTGCGGTACTGGTGGCTGCCGCCAATGCCATAGGCCTGGGCGCTGTCATCCATATCTACCCCGAGCGCATTGCGGCCAACCAGTTTGTCATCTGGATCAGCGTTATTACGGCACTGGCTTCGCTATTTGTATTGCTATTCATGCCCACCTGGAGTTATCGCCCTGACAGTGAGCTGGAAAAACAGATCATTGTAGAGAATGAAGGAACTGCGGTCGTCGATAGTCCAGACAAGCCAAATTAAGTTCAGACCCCATCTTCCCGGGCCACACGTACTGCATTGCGCCCGGACAGTTTTGCTTCATAAAGCTTAGCGTCTGCACGCTGGAACCAGAGTTCGCCATCTTCCTCTGTCATTTTCTTTGCTACGCCTATTGATACCGTGACAGGATAGTCACGCAGCAATTGTGCTCTCTCTACCAGGGAACGCAATTCTTCGGCAAAGCGCGCAGCAGCAATATCATCTATTCCCATGGCGATGACGACGAACTCTTCTCCGCCATAACGAAAAAAACTGTCTGCGGTGCGTATGCGTGAGCGTAACAGCGAACAAAACTGTATCAAGACTTGATCGCCAACCATGTGGCCAAACTGATCATTGATTTTCTTAAAATGATCAAGGTCGAGTATCAATAAGCAAACATCAGTGTGAACGCCATCCTTGGCGCAGATGGTTTGTAGCTGCTTGTCAAAAGCGCGGCGATTACCAGCCCCTGTCAAAAAATCTTTTTCTGCCTGCTGGTTCAATTCAAAATGCTGGAGACTGGTGCGGTCAGAAAAGATATAGGCAAACAGATTGATGAGTACCAGGGTCACGACCAGGCTGGACAAATCCAGCAGCAACATCACATCATGCAAGATGCCAATCAGGCATAGCAAAGACACGCTATTGATCATCAGGGCTTCTCTGGCCTGGAGGATGAAGAAAGCCGCAATCATGGTGGGATAAACCCAGTACACAATCGGCAGGCCTTTGACATAAATGGCCGCCAGCATGCCCATGGAATAAAACACGGTTACTGCAATACCAGCAAGCCGGACACGGCGGGTACGCCAGACAAATACCATGATGCACAACATGCCCAGCACGATCAAGAGATCGACTGTTGCCATCAGCACATTGCCCTGAAATAAACGCACGATACCAAACGGAAGTATGCTGGGTATGCTCAAACCACACAGCATGAGCAAAACCACTTCTTCTTTTGAGCGTTTTAACAAGGTGCTTGCTTTCATGGCTGTCGCTAAGGATTAAGCTGCCAAATATCTCCTATGAGAGAGATACTGCCCAATGCCAGCCTAACTCAAGCGACAAGCATATGTCCAACACTAAGCAAAAGCTTTTGCATGAAAAAAACAGTCTTGCCATTTGAGTATGGCTATCTGTTTATTTAGCGACAAGATCAGGATGCAAACGTGAATACATCCAGAAGTTACCCGGTGTGCCACGCACCATGCGAAAAGCCCGTAGATAGCCTTCACGCTCAAAACCCATGCGCTCGAGCAATTGTATGGAATGAAAATTAGTGTCCAGCACAGTAGCCTGGATACGCTTAAATCCCGCCTGCCGGAAACCCCATTCACAGAGTGCCAGTGCCGCTGGCTGCATGACGCCCTTACCCCAGTATTCTGGCACCAGGTCATAGGCCAGTTCTGCACTGCAGTTGATGTCCGAAATGGTATGAAAACCCACTGTGCCTATCAGGCAGTCATCTGATTTTCTGACGATGGCAAGGCGAATAGGCGAGTTAATCTCATCACTTTCATAGAGACTGAACTGAGCCAATAAGTCCTCGGCATTATCAAGATTCCAGCTGGTGTGCCTGATCACATCCGGATTCTTGAGATAGCCATACCAGGCTTGTGCATCACTGCGACGTATATTGCGCAGGCTTACATCCTTATGTGGAAATTCAGGTAAATTTCGTATTTGCATCTCTAATGAATAAAAAACTATTGTTTGGCAATCAGCTTGCGCACTACATCGTTGAACATCTCTACCATCTGCGGATCAAACTGGCTTTCTATATTGGCATTGATTTCTGAAATTGCGCTCAACAAACTACGCTTATAACTGCGGTCTGAACGCTCATTGGTAATAGAGCAAAAAGTATCCACGATTGCCAGCATGCGCGCACCTGGATGTATGTTCTTGCCCGCCAAACCATTTGGATAGCCATAGCCATCGTAACGTTCATGATGGTCCAGTACGATGCGTGCTGCTTCATCCCAGCCGCCAAAGCGTAATAGCATCTGGCTGCCCGTGACCACATGCTCCTGCACTATTTTCAACTCCTCCCTGGACAAGCCACCTTCCTTATTGAAAATGCTATGTGGGATAAAACTCATGCCCACATCATGCATCAGTGAAGCAGCCTGCAATTGCCGCGCATCGACAGGATTACCCAGTGCTTCATTCAAGGAAGCCGTCAATTGCGCCGCTTGTTCACTGCGATTTTTTCTGTAGATACTGAGGTTGTCGATTTGCTGGGCAAACTTGCGCATCATGAGCATGTCGTCCTGCAATTCCAGCATCACCCTAGGTGACTTGCTGACTGGCTCTTTACTGCTGACTTTGCCGTCCAGCAAAGCAATCGCCTCTTTAAATTGCTGAGGCTGGAAGCCACGGCTACTGCTCTTTTGCAGCGTGTCGCATAATTCGTAGAGTTTTTTACGCCGCACATCGCTGGTGCTGCCATGGGCAATCAAGTGATTCAGCAAATCCTCGACTTCATCAATCGCCAGCAAAAGAAATTCGCCCAATTCCCGAAAATAAGGGTCTTGCTCAGCCCTGACCCTGGCGACGATTTCTTCAACCCGGTGCAAAAGCTCGACAAAAGGCGTCAGGCCCACCATCTGGCAATTGCCCTTGAGCGAATGCATGGCGCGGAACAAGCGATGCACATAGGCAGCGCCACCATCATTATCCAGCTCTTTGACGCAGGTTTCTGCCTCTTCGCAAGCTTCACGAGTGCAATCGACAAAGTCGTCGATGATAGTGCGCTCCATGGCCAGGAATTCGGGACAAGTGAAGCTGTCAACGCTATTGGCTGTATTCATCTTGGGGCATTCCTGGTTGTCTTGCGTCAATATTACTAAAAATTATAGTCTTAACTTCTCACAAATAACTACCTGAATGTGCATCTGCCTATTTTTTTGTCGTCACCAGCTTGCCATTCAAATAATAGCGGGAGTGATCTTGAGCATCTGATTCTGTTGCAGCATCATAATTTCCTGCAACAAAACTGCCTGCGTCTGCCTCTTCCAGCAAGATCACTTTACCTGGGCTGGAATCCCGGTAATAGATATGTTTGTCATCCCTGGCATAAGCACGCTCCAGGGTTTTGAAGGTGGCAGGATCAGCATCCTTGACTATTTGCAAAGGCTCCGCAGCAGTAAAGAATACCGCATACACGTGCACGCCATCCGTACCATACACCGCCAGGTCCTGTTCTGATAACAAGCGGAATGCGGAGACCGGGCCCGCCAGCTTACCGACCTTGTCGAAGATGTAAATCTGCTTGTCGTCTCTCGCCATATCAGCATTGAACAACTGGAAAGTAGCGGGATTTGCACCTTGCAAGACTTGCTTGTCAAAATAAACTTGCCGTGCATCGCTTCCATAGCGGCCACCCAGATGGCGGAATTCTGCAGGATTAGCGCCTGACAAGGCATGGCCTTCCAGGTAGACATGGGCTTTGTCCTTCCAGAACAATGGTGAGTTTTTTTCTCCTACCTGCGTTGAAGGGTTGCTGACGCCAGTAAAGCTGGCAGCATCGGCATTTGCGATAAGCCGCCCATCAAAATAAACCTGCTTTTCATCCCTGGCATAACGCGGGAATTGCGTCCCTATCGTTTTGAAAGTGGCAGCACTGGCTCCCGCCATGATTTTGCCATTGTAATAAACCTTCTCTTCCTTCACAAAATAACCAGTGCCGGATACGCCCGCAATGACATTCATGATGTGTCGAGGATACCCAAAAAGCACGGCAACAAACATTGTCAGGCCAGCACTCCACAACCAGGCATTGTTCGTCGAAAATCGGAAGTAGCTAGCCCCGGCCAGTTTGTAGCAGGAAAATATAATGACCGGGTAAAAAATAATCAGCAGTAAAAAAACCAAACCGGATTTACTGTCTTCCGAGCCGGGTGCACCAAATAGCATCGGTGACATCATCATGAGCAAAGGCCACATCAGCAGGGCCAGAGTAAGCACAATATCCAGCAATAATTTCATGTCTACTTTCAAATCTACGAGAAGCGCCTCAATTCTACATGCGGTAAATTTATCACCATTTTTCATGGGATCGCAGAAAAACAAACAGGTTGCCGGTTTTTTAAAGCTATGACTACAAAAAAAGCCCCGCAATTCTCAACGATTGCAGGGCCTTTTTGTACAATATTTCCTATCACTTGCTATTGCTACTTTTACTCATGGAACAGCTTGACTAACGGGACTATGTCAATTGCGTCTGCCTTGATGTTGAGCTTGCGCTGACCTATTTTTCTGTCCTCTTCAAGCAATTCTTCAGGCTGAGCAACATCGTATTTCACCAGTGAAAAGTTACCCGAAAGCAATCTCTCTTTCAAACCTGCTGCATCCTTGGCCACGATGACGACAGACAGATTTTCTGCCGTCAAATGTCGCTTGATGGCCGTATTCACATCCTCCAGTGTTAGTTTGCTTAATTGCGTGCGCATCATCTGTGCAAATCCATCTGTCCCATGCCATTGGGCATCCATGCCATAAGCCAGTTGCTGGTCCTGGCTAGCCATCATCATGAAAACATTTTTCATGAGGTAGTCACGTATCATTTCAAATTGCTCTTTGCTTAGTCCTTGCTGAATTAACTTGTCTAGTTCACTCAAGCTTATACGCAATGCCATTTCTGCATTTTCAGGCAAAGTAGGACGTATCCAGATTTCAAATAACTGGGCCTGACGAGCACGATTGGCAATCGGCAGAAACTCGAACATCCCTCTTGGAAAGGCTTCAATATAGGCATACGTGCCATAGTTCAGGCCACGCACTTCACGTATACGTTTGGTCAGATGCGCCATACTGGAACGATGATCACCCAGCCAGGTTTTGACCAGCCAGAGCGCAGCAAAGTCAGGGTGCGAACGTGTCACTTCTATGGGAAAACCTAGGGAAATGGCAGTGGATTTATTATCTTTTTGTATGATCTGCACTGCCAGCCCGTGATGGCGCGGGACGATTGGGGAATTAAGCCTGGCAAATCCCTGACCTTGTGGCAATTGATTCAGCGCCTTTTGCAGGCTGGTTAACATGGAATCATTGATATCCCCTGCGATACCTGCCTTTACTGCGCCTTGAGTATACGCTTGCTTCCAGAACTGCCTGACATCATCCAGAGTGATGGCGTCCAGCCCCTTGACCGTTCCCAAGACGGGATGAGCAAAAGCTGAGCCCGTAAAAACCAGATTCTGCAAAGCTTCCTTGGCCAGTTCCTCATCGTTGTTGCTCTTTAAATCCACTAACAAAGCATTCTTTTGCGCATCTTTTAGGCGGAGAAAATCGTCTTCCCTGAAGCCTGGATCAAGCAGTTGTGGCATAGCCATGTGCATCAACGTTTCCCAATTATCCTTATGCACAGTACCGGTGAAGCTGATCATTTCCTTATCGGTCTGCACTGAAAAACTGGCAGCTAGTGGAGACAGGACCTGCCTTATCTCATCTACCTTGCGTTCTTTTGATCCAGCATTAGCCACCATGGCAGCAGTCAGCGCAGCCAAACCTTCTTTTCCCACTGGATCATGGACCGAACCAGCATTGAATATCAATTTGAAACTGATCTGTGGCAAGCTGGAGGGTTGCATGAGGATATTGAACTTGCTGGCAGAACTGGCTTTTTTAAAACTGGCCAAGCTTGGTAATTGCTCCACGCCGGCAGGTAAGGCCGTATCCGACATTGTCGTCACTACCATGCCCTCGTCACGCAAGTATTTCTTTGCCGCTATCTGCAAGTCATCTGGGGTTAATTCATCAATGATTTTCTGGAACTGATTGAAGGCGGAATAAGAACGTTGGAAATGAATATAGAGCACCAGTGTGCTAGCTATTTTCTCAGTGTTATCAAGGCTACGTATCAGTTCATATTTATGTTTAGTCTTGGCATCTGCCAATTCTTTTTCAGAAACAGGTTTCTGCACAATATCTGCCATTTTTTCCAAAATGGCGTTTCGCACATACATGACATCTTCGGGCTTTTTAACGCGAGCCATGACCGTCACCAGACCAGGGTCCGCATTCGACGTGGTACGGTCAAGTAATTCATCCACTTTTTGTTCGCGCTGCAAGCGATTACGCAATTCTGAATCCTCGCCAAAGACAAGCGAAAACAATATCTGCAACGCAGCAAGATCTTTATTCTCGACTGAAAAAGCGGGTGCATGAAAAGACACTGTCACATAGGGCAATGTGGCTCCTGACCAGATCACTGGTTTGTAGACTGGTGCAGTCGGCGCGGGCTCAACAGGAATTCTTACTTTCTGTTTGCCTTGCTGCCATTTACCCCAATATTTTTCGACCATCGCAATTGCCTTTTCCGGATCCACATCACCAGCGATGACAATACTGGTATATTCAGGCCGATACCAACGCTCAAAGAATACTTTTGAATAGGCATACAGATTAGGCATATTCTCTATATCCTTGAGAAAGCCGATAGGAACATGCCGGTAGGGATGTTTTTTAAAAGCGGCTTCGCGCACATCCGCAATTAATTTGCGTATGGGATGATTGCTATTTTTATTGTATTCACCAAGTACAGCCTTGGCCTCAGTCTTGAAATCATTTTCGCTGAACCACAAATTCTGGAAGCGATCCGCCTCGACTTTTAGCATGGTTTCAAGATCGTCCTTGAAAAAAGTCATATGGAAATTGGTCAAGTCGTCACTGGTGTAAGCACTGGGCCGGACGCCGGCTCGCGCTAACATATCTCCATACTTCTCTGGCGGGAATTCTTTCGTTCCACGAAACATCATGTGTTCAAAAAAATGTGAAAATCCGGATTTGCCTTCCTCAAACTCATTTCGTGCACCAGTTTGAACCGGGATTTGCAGCGAAATCAGATTTGGCATGCCAGTAGGCACGATGATTACTTTCAAACCGTTTGGCAGTAGTTTCTCTGTTACCCGAAAGGGCAGTAATTCTTTAGCCTTCGAATCTGACATTACCAGCCCGCCAGGCGTGCTCTCCGCAGCCAAAATGGCTGGCACCGGCAATATCGAAGACGTCAGAACAGCCAGCAAACCAAGGTGGATCGAAATTTTCATAGCCTTGCCATTAAATGGTGTTATTTAAAAGGAGTTAGCTAGATATGAAAGGGAATTGTCGATTAAGTTCCAATACACCTCGTTAAATAATTAACACTTTTTATCGCCAGATCGAGCCACCATTAGCAACTATAAATTCAGACTAATTATTTTCTCATATGAGATTTTTTCTCTGGATAAAAGTAAGCCTGCGCCAAAACATACGCCGACACAGCTCGCATGTAATCATTTCGTCAATTGAAAAAAATGATAGGCAAAAAAATAAATTTATTGTTACCATAGATGCACACAGGCAAGTCACCGGTTTTCTGACTTAATTCACTTAAGCCCCCTGAATATGAAATCCAACATCTTGAAATTGGCCTTACCGTTTTGGCGCGTGCTTCCCACCGAGTTCAGGCAATCCGGTTTGGCCGCTAGAATAAGGCAGCGATTTATACCACCTCCTCCAACAGAAACCCCTTCCGTTGGGTACAAAGTTCCGCAACAGCCAGTAATTGAGGACCCTTTAAAGAAAATACATGCGTGGCAAAGTGCATTCAAGCCCACCCATGATTATCTGCAATCGCCACCTGCACCGCTGACTAAAATGCTCACCTCTGCCATTTGCACCGAGCAAATGATGCGCACAGAAGTTTTTGAAAACTGGGCTGTAAGCATGAAGGACAGCCCAGGCCATATGCATAGAAAAATCTGGGAATGGGCTTTCATCGCACAAGCATTGAAAGAACGCGGGATGCTACAAGACGGAAAACTGGGCCTTGGTTTCGCCGTAGGCACAGAACCACTGACAGCGCTATTTGCCACCCATGGCCCGAACATGGTCGCCACGGATTTATTTACCGAGGCAGCACAGGCCAAAGGCTGGGTAGAGACCATACAACATGCAAGTGGCTTTGAAGCGATCAATCAGAGAAATCTTTGCGATGACAGTGAATTACGCCGTCTGGTGGAGTTCAAATTTGCTGACATGAATCATATAGACCCGGACTTTCATGGAAAATTTGATTTCCTCTGGTCTTCCTGCGCATTTGAGCATCTGGGCTCGATAGAACATGGCAAGGAATTTGTCCACAACGCCATGCATTGCCTCAAGCCAGGTGGCTATGCAGTGCATACAACAGAATTCAATTTATCCTCGAATGAAGATACCGTAGAAACCGGGGATACGGTGCTATACCGCAAGCGTGATATCGAGGACATCATCACTACTCTACGTGCCCAGGGACATCATGTGGAGATGGACTGGCATGAAGGCGATGGCTATGCTGATGGCCATGTCGATCTCGCACCCTATATACATGACACCCATTTACGCCTGCAGATAGAAAGATATGTGGTTACTTCACTGGGATTGATAGTGCAAAAGGCATACTGACGGCATGAATAACAGATCAGAAAAAAGCCCTGCAATCGTGCATTGATTGCAGGGCTTTTTAAACACTCAAATACTACTCAGTGTTCATCAATTTTAATCAGCAAACACCTTGCTTGCTGGTGTGATACTGACAGCCTCAGCCTTGATGTTGAGCTTGCGCTTGCCGATGACTTGGTCTTCGTCCAGCAATTCCTTGGGTTTATCGGAATTGTATTTGATCGGTGATTCAGCATCGGCCACCAGTTTTGCCTTCAAGTCCGCAGCATCTTTGGCGATGATGACGACGGACAGGTTTTCTGCCGACAAATGTTTTTTGATGGCCGCGTTGACATCTGCCAGGCTCAGCTTGCTCAGGTTATCACGCATCATCTTGGTGAATTCTGGCGTATGGTGCCATTGAGAATCCATGGCATAGCCTAGCTGCTGATCCTGCGTTGCCGTCATCATGAAGACGTTCTTCATCAGGTAGGCACGCGTGATCTCGAACTCTTCCTTGCTCAGGCCCTTGTTGACCATCCTGTCGAACTCGGTAAGCGCAACACGTATGGCCATCTGGGCATTTTCCGGCGCGACCGGACGTATCCAGATTTCAAACAATTGTGACTGACGCGCCCTGTTGGCAGTCGGGAAGAACTGGAACATACCACCAGGGAAGGCTTCGATATAGGCGTAGTCGCCATAATTCATGCCACGTACTTCACGTATGCGCTGGTACAAATGGGATGAGCTGGCACGGTGTTCGCCCAACCAGGTCTTGGCCAGCCACAGGGCGGCAAAGTCAGGATGCGCACGCGTCACCGTGATGGGCTGCCCAAGTGAGATAGCGGTTGCCCGCGTATTCTTTTCTATGATCTCTACTTCCAGCCCCTTGCTGACCTTGCCCACAGGTGCGGCAATGCGTGCAATGCCTGCGCCTTCTGGCAGTTTCGCCAGGGCTTGCTGCAAGGAAGCCTGCATCGCTTCAGTCACATCGCCAGAAATACCGACCTTCAGCGCGCCCTTGGTATAAGCCTGTTTCCAGAACTGTTTGACATCATCCAGCGTAATCGCATCTATACCCTTGATCGTACCCAGCACAGGGTGGGCATATGGTGAAGCGGCAAAGACATTGGTTTGCAGGCGTTCTTTGGCAAGCTCTTCTTCGTTGTTGTCTTTCAAATCCAGTGTCAGGGCATTCTTTTGCGCATCCTTGAGACGGCGGAAATCTTCTTCACGGAAACCTGGTTCCAGCAATTGCGGCAGGGCGATATTGATCAGATCATCCCATTTGTCTTTGTGCACGGAACCGCTAAAGGTAGTCATTTCCTTGTCGGCCAGGCCATTGAAGCTGGCTGCCAGCGGGAACAATGCCTTCTTGATTTCATCAATCTTGCGATCTTTGGAACCGGCCGCATCGACCATGGCTGCTGTCAGGGCTGCCAGACCTTCCTTGCCTGCCGGGTCATTGGCTGCACCGGCATTGAACACCAGCTTGAAGCGTATCTGTGGCAGAGCCGATTTTTGTACCAGCATGTCGAGTTTTGCACCTGTGCTCTTGTCGGCAAAGCTGGCCAGCTTGGGCAACTGGCTGACCTCGGCAGGCAAGGCTGTATTCGACAGCGTCGTGACGATCATGCCGTCATCGCTCAGGTATTTCTTCGCCGCTGCCTGCAAGTCAGCTGGCGTCAGACTATCTATGAGCTGATAGAACTGATTCATGGTCGCGTAAGAACGCTTGTAATGGACAAAGCGCACCAGGGTAGAGGCGATCTGTTCGGTATTGTCCAGCGAGCGTATCACGCCGTATTTAAGTGCAGACTTGGCGTCGGCCAGTTCTTTGTCAGACAGAGGCTTGGCGGTGATGCCAGCAACGGTTTTGAGGATGGCATCGCGCACATACACCACGTCCTCCGGCTTCTTGACGCGTGCACCTATGGTCGCCAGGCCAGGGTCAACATTGTCTGGGGTAAAGTCAAACAACTGATCGACCTTTTGCTCATCCTGTTGCAAGCGCTTATTCAGGGCAGAGGTAGAACCGAAAGACAGGTTCAGCAGCAGGCGCAAGGCCGCATGTTCTTTGTTCACTTCAGAAAAAGCCGGCGCATGGAAGGCCACTGTCACATACGGCAAGGTAGGGCTGGGCCATGGCACATGCTTGTAAATCGCACCTGTCGCTGGTGGTTCTGCCGGAACAGCAGGCTGCACCTTGCCTCGCTGCCATTTACCCCAGTATTTCTCGACCAGGGCAATAGCTTTCTGTGGTTCTACATCACCGGCGATGATGACGGTGGTACGCTCAGGGCGATACCAGCGGTCAAAGAACACCTTGGAATAGGCATATTGATTGGGCATATCCTCAATATCCTTGAGAAAGCCCATGGTCGTGTGTTTGTAGGTATGCTTCTGGTATGCCGCATCGCGCATGACTTCAAACAGCTTGCTGATGGGATTGGCGCTATTTTTATTGTATTCACCCAGTACCGCGCGCGATTCTGTCTTGAAGTCAGCTTCGCTATAGGCCAGGTTCTGGAAACGGTCTGCCTCTATCCTCAGCATGGTTTCCAGGTCCTCTTTGGAGAAGGTCGTGTGATAGTTGGTCAGGTCGTCGCTGGTATAGGCATTTTGTCTCGCGCCAGTTGCGGTCAATATGTCTTTGTACTTGTCTGCCGGAATGTCCTTGGTGCCGCGGAACATCATGTGCTCAAAGAAATGGGCAAAACCGGATTTGCCCTCTTCTATCTCATTGCGTGAACCAGTCTGTACTGGGATGTGCAGAGAGATGATGTTTGGCAGACCCGTAGGCACGATGATGATTTTCAGGCCATTTGGCAGGAGCTTTTCTGTTGCGTGAAATGGCAGCAGGTCTGCGGTTTTTTTCCCTGGTTTAACTGCTTTAGCAGCCGTAGTTACCGGGGCGGGAGCAGCTTTATCCTGGGCATGAACAGAAATAGCAGGGAGAAATGCAGTTGCCAGCGCAAGGGCCAGCGTGCTGCGTACAAAGGTTTTCATGGTTGCACCACCTGTAATATTTTATTGTAAGGGAGCTTGATCAGATTCTATGGAGTTACTTTTGACCAACATGCAAAGATAGCTCAAAAAGCAGCAATTTGACTACCGTTTGCAGAACAAGTTCATGGAACCACTGATTAAGCTACTGCGCGACGCGATTTTGAACCTGCTGTTTTTGCAAGTTCGTCGCCGTACTGGAGTACGACTGCGCTTCTTAGTTTTCAATGCGTCAAACTAGCGCCGCTCGCTACGCTTAATCAGCGATTCCTAAAATCCAGAGTTCACTGGCGATGAATACAAAAAAGCCCTGATGCTTTTTATGCATCAGGGCTATCTTTACAGCAAATTCACTTATTTCTTGCGCTGCGGTGGCAAATCGGTACAGACACCCTTATACACTTCCGCCGCCATACCTATCGATTCACCCAGGGTAGGATGTGGATGGATGGTCTTGCCGATATCGACCGCGTCAGCGCCCATCTCTATCGCCAGGGCGATCTCGCCTATCATGTCACCGGCATGCGTGCCGACGATGCCGCCACCGACGATGCGCTTGGTTTCTGCATCGAACAGCAACTTGGTGAAGCCTTCGTCACGACCATTGGCTACTGCACGGCCAGATGCCGCCCATGGGAAATGACCTTTTTCAAGCTTGACGCCCTTGGCCTTGGCTTCATCTTCTGTCATACCTACCCATGCGACTTCAGGGTCGGTGTAGGCAACCGATGGAATCACGCTGGCATCAAAGTAAGCTTTTTCACCGGAAGCCGCTTCTGCTGCCACATGGGCTTCGTGCACAGCCTTGTGCGCCAGCATGGGTTGGCCGACCAGGTCACCAATTGCAAAAATATGCGGCACATTGGTGCGCATTTGTTTATCGACATTGATGAAGCCACGGTCAGTCACGGCCACGCCTGCCTTGTCGGCAGCAATCTTCTTGCCGTTGGGGCTGCGACCTACTGCAACCAGTACCAGGTCATAGACTTGTGGTGCAGGTGCAGTCCCGCCAGCTTCTGCCGCTTCGAACGTGACCTTGATGCCTTCAGGCAGGGCTTCAACAGCAACCGTCTTGGTTTTCAACATGATGTTGTCAAAACGTTTTTCATTGAATTTTTGCCAGACCTTGACCATGTCACGGTCTGCGCCTTGCATCAGGCCGTCCAGCATTTCAACGACATCAATGCGTGAACCCAGGGTGGAATACACGGTGGCCATTTCCAGGCCGATGATGCCGCCACCGATGACCAGCATGCGTTTTGGTATCTGGCGCAATTCCAGCGCGCCTGTACTGTCAACAATGCGCGGGTCAGCGGGTACGAAAGGCAGGTTCACGACAGAAGAACCAGCCGCAATAATCGCCTGTTTGAACTGCACGGTTTTCTTGCTGCCATCAGCCGCGGTGACTTCGATATGGTTAGGGCTGAGGAACTGGCCCACACCCTGCACTACATTGACCTTGCGAGCTTTCGCCATGCCATTCAGGCCAGTCGTCATTTTCTTGATGACGCTTTCCTTGTAGCCGCGCAATTTATCGATATCGATTTCTGGCTTGGCAAATGTCACGCCATGCGCTGCCATGGATGCGGTTTCATCAATCACGGCGGCCACGTGCAACAGTGCCTTGGATGGGATACAACCCACATTCAGGCATACGCCACCAAGCGTAGAATAACGCTCGACCAGCACCGTATTCATGCCCAGATCAGCAGAACGGAAGGCGGCGGAATAACCGCCAGGGCCCGCGCCCAAAACCATCATGTCGCATTCAATATCGACCTTACCGGTGTAACCGGAAGCAACTGGCGCAGGGGCTGCTGGTGCAGTAGTCGCGGCGACCGGAGCAGCGGCAACAGGAGCAGACGCTGCCTGGCCTGCAGCTTCGACCAGCAACAGCAAACTGCCTTCAGCAACCTTGTCACCGACCTTGACCTTGATTTCTTTTACTGTACCGGCATGGCTGGACGGAATTTCCATACTGGCCTTGTCGGATTCGACGGTAATCAGGGACTGATCTACCTTGATGATGTCACCCACCTTGACCATGACTTCGATGACTTCAACTTCCTTGAAATCACCAATATCAGGTACTTTGACTTCGATGATGCCGACTGGCCCGGCAGGTGCTGCTGCGACAGGTGCGGTAGCAGCAGGAGCCGGTGCTGGAGCAGCCGCAACGGCGGGAGCAGCCTGAGCCACAGGCGCTGCACTTGCAGCAGCTCCTTCAGCTTCTATGACCAGCAACAGACTGCCTTCGGCAATCTTGTCACCGAGTTTGACTTTCAACTCCTTGATGACACCGGCGTGGCTGGACGGGATTTCCATACTCGCCTTGTCGGACTCCACTGTCACTAGTGATTGATCGACCTTGATGGTGTCACCCACCTTGACCAGCAACTCTATGACTTCAACTTCTTTGAAATCACCGATATCGGGTACTTTGACTTCGATAGTGCTCATAGTCTGGTCTCCGTTCACAGCAGGGTTTTACGCAAATCAGCCAGGACATCAGCCAGATAAGCGGTGAACTTGGCAGCCATGGCACCATCAATGACGCGATGGTCATAAGACAGTGACAAAGGCAACATCAGGCGTGGCTGGAATTGCTTGCCATCCCAGACTGGTTTGATACTGGATTTGGACAAGCCCAGGATCGCCACTTCAGGCGCATTGATGATAGGCGTGAACGCCGTGCCACCGATACCGCCGAGTGAGGAGATCGTAAAGGTTGCGCCCTGCATGTCAGCAGGTTTAAGTTTGCCATCGCGTGCCTGGGCTGACAATTCCCCCATTTCAACCGCGATTTGCGACAGGGTTTTCTGGTCTGCATTTTTAACGACAGGCACCACCAGGCCATTCGGTGTATCAGCAGCAAAACCGACGTTGTAGTACTGCTTGAGGATCAGGTTTTCACCGGTCGCATCAAGCGAAGAATTAAATGCCGGGAATTTTTTGAGTGCAGCGACGCTGGCCTTGATGACGAAAGCCAGCATCGTCAGTTTGACACCAGATTTGACCAGGGCTTCGTTCGATGACTTACGGAATTCTTCGAGGTCGCTGATATCGGCTTCATCAAATTGCGTGACATGCGGGATCATGACCCAGTTGCGATGCAGATTGGGGCCGCTGAGTTTTTTGATGCGTGACAAAGGCGAAGTCGTGGTCGCGCCAAACTTGCTGAAATCCAGCGATGGCCATGGCAATACATCGAGACCGACGCCACTGCCATTTTTTGCCGGAGCAGAAACCGCAGCAACAGCAGTGCTGCCCGCCATGATGCCCTTGACGAAGTTTTGTACGTCTTCTTGTGTGATGCGACCTTTTTGACCAGAACCGGCAACGCGTGTCAGATCAACACCCAGTTCACGTGCAAACTTGCGTATCGATGGCGATGCATGAGCTTTGCCTGCGCTGGCTGTTGCTACAGGTGCAGCCGGTGCTGCTGCCGCTGTAGTTGCAACTGCGGGGGCAGGAGCTGTGGCTGGTGCTGGAGCCACTGGTGCTGGCGTTGCCGCTACTGGCGCGGGAGCTGCTGCCGGAGCAGCCACAGGTGCTGGTGCCGCTGCACTTGCCGCAGCATCCACCACGACCAGCAAAGAACCTTCAGCAACCTTGTCACCAACCTTGACTTTAATTTCTGTGACTACACCAGCATGGCTGGAAGGAATCTCCATGCTGGCTTTATCTGATTCTACGGTGATCAGTGACTGATCGACCTTGATGGTGTCGCCGACTTTGACCATCAGCTCAATGACTTCAACTTCCTTGAAATCACCAATATCCGGTACTTTGACTTCTACGCTACTCATAGTTTTCTCCATTGTCGCCCTGCGCTATCACAGGGCGGTTGGGGTGAAGCCAGGTTTATGCTCTGTCTTCACGCTCATCCTGCCCCTCTCTAAAAATGAAAGTGGCAGGAAATGTTAGTGGGTGTCAGACGTAAAATTACACAGTAACCGGATTAGGTTTATCTGCATTGATACCGTATTTGGCAATCGCCTGCGCCACCACGGATGCAGACAATGCGCCTTCATCAGCCAGTGTCTTCAACGCCGCGATAACGACGAAGTAACGGTTGACCTCAAAGAACTCACGCAGTTTGGCGCGGGAATCTGAGCGGCCAAAACCATCTGTACCCAAAACCTTGTAGCTACGGTTTTTAGGTATGAAGGCGCGTACCTGTTCAGCGAAAGTGCGCATATAGTCGGTTGCGACAACGATAGGGCCAGCCGTGTCTTTCAGGCATTGAGCGATGTAAGGTACGCGTGGTTCTGCAGTCGGGTGCAGCATGTTCCAGCGTTCAGCATCCTGGCCATCACGGGCCAGCAGTGTGAAGGATGGTGCAGACCAGACATCGGCAGCAATACCCCAGTCGTTTTGCAACAATTCAGCACCGGCAATCACTTCACGCAAGATAGTTCCTGAGCCCATCAGTTGCACGCGGTGCTTGGTGGTTTGCTCGGATTTTTGCAACTGGTACAGGCCCTTGATGATGCCCTCTTCCTGACCGGCTTTCAAACCTGGGTGGCTGTAGTTTTCATTCATCAGGGTGATGTAGTAGAACACATCTTCCTGGTCTGTCACCATGCGGCGCAGGCCGTCATGCATGATGACTGCCACTTCATGCGCGAAGGTCGGGTCGTAAGGAATACAGTTAGGAATGGTGGATGCCAGTACATGGCTGTGACCATCTTCATGCTGCAAACCTTCGCCATTCAATGTCGTACGGCCAGCAGTACCACCCAGCAAGAAGCCGCGTGCACGCATGTCACCAGCAGCCCAGGCCAGATCACCAATACGTTGCAGACCGAACATCGAGTAATAGGTATAGAACGGGATCATGACGCGGTTATTGGTCGAGTAGGAAGTCGCGGCAGCGATCCATGAACTCATGCCACCAGCTTCATTGATACCCTCTTGCAAAATCTGACCGGCTTTGTCTTCGCGGTAGTACATGACCTGGTCTTTATCGACAGGTTCATACAACTGACCAACCTGGCTGAAGATACCGATCTGACGGAACAGGCCTTCCATACCAAATGTACGGGATTCATCGACCATGATAGGCACCACGCGCTGACCCAGGCTGGCATCGCGCAACAAGGCAGTCAGGATACGGACATAAGCAGCAGTCGTGGAAATTTCACGGCCTTCTGCCGTTGGTTCCAGCATGGCCTGGAAGGCTGTCAGTTCAGGCACCACCAAAGCCTCGTCGGCTTTTTGACGACGTTGTGGCAAATAGCCACCAAGCTCTTTACGGCGCGCATGCAGGTATTGCATTTCTGGCGTGTCGTCACCCGGTTTGAAGAACGGGATGGCTGGCAATTCAGCATCCGCAATCGGCAACTGGAAGCGGTCACGCATAGCCTTGATGGCTTCGTCGTCAAGCTTCTTGGTATTGTGCGCAGTGTTGCGTGCTTCGCCGGACTTGCCAAAGCCAAAGCCCTTGATACTCTTTGCCAGGATAACGGTAGGCTGGCCCTTGTTTTCCTGGGCGACTTTAAATGCAGCATAAATCTTGTGTGGGTCATGGCCACCACGGGTCAGACGCCAGATGTCGTCGTCCGACATTTTGCTGACCATTTCCAGCAATTTTGGGTGCTTGCCAAAGAAGTTGGCGCGTACATAGGCACCATCCTTGGCTTTGTAGTTCTGGTATTCGCCATCAACGGTTTCCATCATCACTTTTTGCAGGATGCCGTCTTTGTCTTTCGCCAGCAACTCATCCCAGCCGCTGCCCCAGATGACTTTGACGACATTCCAGCCTGCACCACGGAAATCGGATTCCAGTTCCTGGATGATCTTGCCATTGCCACGTACAGGGCCGTCCAGACGTTGCAGGTTACAATTGACGACCATGACCAGGTTGTCCAGCTGTTCGCGACCAGCCATGCCGATTGCACCCATGGATTCTGGCTCATCCATCTCACCATCACCGCAGAATGCCCATACCTTACGCTTTTCAGTGTCAGCAATACCGCGTGCGTGCAAATACTTCAGGAAACGTGCCTGGTAAATCGCCATCAGTGGGCCCAGGCCCATCGATACCGTAGGAAATTGCCAGAAGTCTGGCATCAGTTTTGGATGCGGGTAAGAAGACAAACCCTTGCCATCGACTTCGCGACGGAAATGCAGCAACTGGTCCTCAGTCAGGCGGCCTTCGAGGAAGGCGCGGGCATAAATGCCAGGAGAAGAATGGCCTTGTATGTACAGCAGATCACCACCATGATCTTCAGTCGGCGCATGCCAGAAATGGTTGAAGCCTATGCCCAGCATATTCGCCAGCGAGGCAAAGCTGGAGAGGTGACCACCAAGGTCGCCATCAACGCGGTTGGCCTTGACCACCATGGCCATCGCGTTCCAGCGCATATAAGAACGCAGGCGCTCTTCAATTTCCAGGTTACCCGGGCAATGCTCGCCCTGGTCAGCCGGAATGGTATTCACGTAGGCAGTATTGCTGGAAAACGGGATATGGGCACCACGGCGGCGCGCCAGGTCGACCATGCGTTCCATCAGATAATGTGCACGTTCAGGGCCTTCGGCCTCTATGACGGATTCAAGCGCATCCAGCCACTCATTTGTTTCAACTACATCGGGATCATTTACGGCCTGGGCCAGCACCTGGTCTATCTGGGGTGACATAGAAGGGGTCTCCTGTTGGTGCGCGTTAGGGTGAAACGCGCGGGGCGAATCGACAAATTACGGCTAGTTTTTTGTTCTCGCAAGTATTTTAACAGGACTTTTTATTTTTTCAAATAGCGATAAATGATTTCATAATGTGAAATTTACGCCGCAACGCAACAATTTAAGCAAAAAACTTCTTTATCTTCTCAATAAGTCTTCTGGCGTAAGAACGCGACAATGCCCGATGTGCAGTGCAAAATATGCATAAAACAAAACTAGCATGGATATTGCTTTCATTCCTTATCCGTTTGATAAATAACTGAATGAATAAGTGCAGTAGTTTTTTGTTTTGAAGCCAAATAAAAAAAGGGCGATGAATAAATCATCGCCCTCTCAATCGCCTTAATCAGCGTAAAACTTATTACAACTACTTATTATTTGAATTGATATTTCAGACCAACTTTGAAATAACGGCCAATTGCGCCAGTACCATCCATAGGGTTGTAACCCATGGAACCGTAAGTCAGAGGATCCAGTGGTGCAACCTTGTCAAACAGATTGGTAATGGAACCGAAGATTTCCAGGTTTTTCATTGCCTTGTAGCGGAATGACACATCCATAGTCGTGAAGGAAGCCAGTGTGCAACCTGCTGGCGCATCAGTGCCGTCAGCAAATTTGTTAGCACATGGTTGGCCTTCTTCATTGATGTTTTTCATGGAACCGCGATAGCTGACAACGCCAGTCACATTCCAGTCGCCTTTATCCCAGCCAAGTACAAAGTTGACTTTGTCTTTAGGTGTACCTGCGCAGTTGGATGTATCGCAGTTGCCGTGTGTACCGGCATATTGATGCTGAACAGCACCATCAACACGCAACCAGGAGATAACGTGTGTCCAGTTGACGTCAGCAGTCAGTTTGCCGTATTCACCCAGATTGATACGCTGTTTGGCGTTCAAATCCACACCCTTGACTTCAGTGTAGCTGGAATTCGCATAAGGCGCCGCACCACCGATGATAGTACCTGTACCTGGTGTTACTACACCATTGATGGTCAGGTTATTATCCTGACGCAATACGCCTGGCAAACCAGCTGCTGTCTGGAAAGACATGGAGTTGATTTCGTTATTGCGACGAATCTTCCATGCATCAATGGCGATGCTGCTGTTTGGCAGTGGATCCCATACCATGCCCAGAGTGTAGCCTTTGGATGTTTCTGGTTGCAGGTTAGGATTGCCGACTTTGAAGCCTGTGAATGTAGCTGCGCAATCAGAAGATTGTGCGCCTGGCAGCGGTGTACCGTTCGGGCAACGCACTGGATCCCTGACGGAAGCCGTACCAGCACTAAAGCTTTCTGTACCGGATTCTGGTGCACTAGGTGCACGGAAACCTTCAGAGTAAGTACCGCGCAGGGCAAATGTTTTCGCCGGAGACCATTTGGCACCAACTTTTGGTGTCACGGAATTGAAGTGAGAATATTTGTCGTAACGCAGAGCGCCAGACAACTCCACTGTTTTGATGACTGGTGCCAGCAACTCAGCATACACGGCTGAGACTGTTTCATCACCTTTGGCAGCAACATAGCTTGAGTTGATAGAACCATCTTTACTGCCGTCGAGAGAAGGCATGTTATAGGATTCTCTGCGATATTCTGCACCAACCGCCAGACCCATCATACCGCCTGGCAAAGCCATCAACTCGCGGGAAGCCTTGAAGTCGATGATGTCCATTTTGGTAGGTGCATCGATAGTCGCTGTCTTAACCATGGCTGCATACAAAGCTGGATTGTTTTTGCTGGCCTGAGTACCGATGTAGTAAGGGAAATATGGACTCTTAGGATCGCCCAAAGCAGACTTCAACACGTTCATATTGATCATGTTGGTGTAGTCCAGATGCAGCTTGGATTCAGAATGCAGGATCGCAGTATCAAAATCCCAGCCAGCCATAGTGCCCTTCAAACCAACGACTGCGCGATAGAATGAGTTATCAGCAATACGGCGGTTTGAGCCCACGTCAAACATGGAATAACGCAAACGCACATCAGCACCGTACGGATTTTGCGGATGTGAAGCTGACATCAGAACAGTGTTGCCGTAGTTGATGTTACCGTTCAAATTGGTTGGATTTGAAGGGAAGAACACGTTGGCAGAAGTAGAAGGAGGCGTTACAGTGAACGCTGCCTTACGCTGTGAATAACCGAATTCAGCATAGGCTTGCAGATCATCATTGATCTGGAAGGTGCCGCGGGTGAACAGGTTCACGCCATCAATTTGCGGCAACATGGTACGGAACTGGTCAGCGTACCAGAGACAGCCGCCACCTGGATCCTGTACCTTGGTTGCGGACAAAGTCGAGCAGCCTGGCAAGGAAACATAGTTCAATGTTTTTGGATCGCGAAGTGAACCAGCAGGATTTGGCTGGGCGCTGTTATTGCCTGCAATATAGCCAGAAGTGAAGGAACCGACAGTCACCATAGGATAACCCCAGCGACGCCAGTCGCCAGTGCCGATCCAGTCACGGTCCGCGCGATCTTTATTCATCAACTCATTAGACTTGTAAGCCTCAGCATTGACGATGATGTTGTATTTGTCTTTTTCAAGATTACCAAAACCGGCAGTGATGGAGCCTTTGACCTGGTTCGCGTCGCGGGAACCAGATGTGCCAGCGCTGGCGCTGACTGTCACACCTTCATAATTCTTTTTCAGGATGATATTGACGACACCGGCAATCGCATCGGCACCGTAGATGGAAGACGCGCCATCTTTCAGAATTTCGATACGCTCAACCACTTCCATAGGAATGGTAGAGATATCAGTAAAGGCTTTTTGGCCGTCATCTGCACGACCGAACTGTGCCATGCGGCGACCATTCAGCAATACCAGAGTGGATGTTGCACCCAGACCACGCAGAGAGATTGCTGTGGAACCCGCAGCAAATCCGTTACCAAAACTGGTTGGCAGTGAGCCAGCACCGTCTGAAGTCAGCGTTTGCAGGTATTCGGCAACTGTAGTCTTGCCTGCCTTGTCAATATCAGCGCGGCTGATGATTTGAATTGGCGACGCAGTTTCAGCTTCTGCACGTTTGATACTGGTACCAGTTACTTCTACGCGCTGTATCTTGGCTTCGTCCTGTGCAAATGCAGGTTGCGCGAGCATACCCGCAGTCACCATCAGGCCACCAGAAAACATGATGCGCAGCGACCTTGAAATTACTTTCTCTTTCAACATTTATCTCTCTCCTTTGGATTATCTCTGGCAATGCCCTGCAGCTCTCAAGCCGACATGAAAAACATTTTGAAAATTAATTTTCACATCTGGTATGAAGCCATTCTTGAAATTTGAAGTCAATGAATACGCAGAGAATGCAGACAGAAAACAACAAAGCGATACAATTCCATAACCAAATAAAATAAAAAACTTACATAAAGGTAATTCCAGTCAGAAAATTAATTATTAATTAAATATTTTTCTTGCTATGAAAAACAATGTTAAATGACCAAAGATGCCGCCAAAGGCACGAGCTTGACCAGCAGGCATGTTAGCTGCGCCGCCATCCCTTATAATCTTGATTTACCTATCACTAACGAAGCCGAATATGACTGCCCAAATTATCAGCGGAACCCAGCTCTCTCTACAAATACGTGCCGATGTCACGCAACGTGCAGCAACATTGACTGCCCAGGGCAAGCAACCTGGCCTGGCAGTCATCCTGGTTGGTGAAAATCCAGCTTCACAGGTATATGTGCGCAATAAGGTCAAGGCTTGCGAAGACTGTGGTTTTCACTCGGTTTTGGAAAAATATGATGCAAATTTGACAGAGCAAGCCCTGCTCGAGCACATTGCCCGCCTGAACAATGATGCAAAAATCAACGGCATCCTGGTACAACTACCCTTGCCCGCTCACATCAATGCCAACAAGGTCATTGAAGCCATTGCGGCAGAAAAGGATGTCGATGGCTTCCATATCAGCAATGCCGGTCTGTTGATGACAGGTCAACCCTTGTTCCGCCCCTGTACGCCCTATGGTGTCATGAAGATGCTGGAATCGATAGACTATCCGGTACGTGGTGCCAATGCAGTAGTGGTGGGCGCTTCGAATATCGTCGGCAAGCCGCAAGCCATGTTGCTCTTGCAAGCGGGCGCTACTGTCACCATCTGTAATTCCAAGACCCGTGACCTGGCTGCGCATACGCGCAATGCAGACATTCTGGTGGTTGCCACCGGCAAGCGCAATATCGTCACGGCAGACATGATCAAACCTGGCGCTGTCGTCATTGACGTAGGTATGAACCGCGATGATGAAGGCAAGCTGTGCGGCGACGTTGATTATCTGCCAAGTAAAGAAGTTGCGGGTTATATTACGCCTGTACCAGGCGGTGTTGGTCCCATGACCATCACCATGTTACTGGTCAATACCATAGAAGCTGCTGAAAGAATTTAATATGACCCAAGATAATCCTCTGCTCGACTTTAGTGATTTGCCACGTTTTGCCGATATCCGTGCTGAACACGTTGGCCCTGCCATTGCAGCCCTGCTGGAGGAGAATCGTGCTGTCATAGCTGAACTTGAAAAAAACACTGGGCCTGTGACATGGGATAAATTTGTAGAGCCACTGGAAGATGCGACAGAAAAATTGGGGCGGGCATGGAGTATCGTCGGGCACCTCAATGCCGTCGTTGATACGCCAGAAATGCGTGCTGCCTATAATGAAAACCAGCCAGCCATCACAGAATTCTGGACAGAACTGGGCCAGAACCTGGCCTTGTTTGCTGGCTATAAGGCCTTGCAGCAAGCGCCTGAATTTGCCAGCCTGCCACAGGCCAGGAAAACCATCATCCAGAATGCCATACGTGACTTCCGTCTCAGTGGTGCAGAACTGGCTGAGGACAAGAAACTGCGCTATGCCGAGATACAGGAAAAACAGGCCGCCTTGTCGACCAAATTTTCTGAAAATCTGCTGGATGCCACCAATGACTACGGCCTCTTCATAGAAGACGTTGCCGAGCTGAAAGGTTTGCCTGAAGATGTATTGCAGGCAGCCAGATCGGCAGCAGAAACTGATGGCAAAACTGGCTATAAATTTACACTGCACTTCCCTTCGTATTTCCCGTTATTGCAGTACGCAGAAAATCGTCAAATCCGCGAAACCATCTACCGTGCAAATGCGACCAAAGCTTCAGAACTTGGTAGCAAAACTGAATGGGACAATAGCGGCATCATGGCAGAACTGCTGCGCCTTCGCAAAGAAGAAGCCTCATTACTGGGCTACCAGAATTTTGCTGAAGTATCCCTGGTCAGCAAGATGGCTGAATCACCTGCGCAGGTCAATCAATTCCTCGAAGACCTGGCAAAACGCGCCCGTCCTTATGCAGAAAAAGACCTGGCAGAATTACGCGCCTTTGCAGCCGATGAACTGGGCATCAGCGACATGCAAGCCTGGGATACTGCTTTTGCATCCGAAAAACTGCGCCAGCAGCGCTATGCTTTTTCTGAACAGGAAGTGAAAGAATACTTCCCTGAGCACAAAGTCGTTGACGGCTTGTTCCGCGTCATCCAGACCCTGTTCGCAGTTGACATCAAACCAGACGAGGCCGGCACCTGGCACAAGGATGTGAAATTTTACCGCCTTGAAAAAAATGGCACGTTGGTCGGTCAGTTTTATCTTGACCTGTATGCCCGCAATGGCAAACGTGGTGGTGCCTGGATGGACGACGCACGGGGCCGCAGATTGACAGCGGATGGTGTGCAAACACCAGTTGCTTATCTGACCTGCAATTTCAGCGCTCCCGTCACCATGAATGGCGTGGCAAAACCTGCCCTGTTCAGCCATGATGAAGTGATTACTTTGTTCCATGAATTTGGCCATGGTTTACACCATTTGCTGACCAAGGTCGATGACCTGTCAGTGTCTGGCATCTCTGGCGTGGAATGGGATGCGGTTGAACTGCCTTCGCAATTCATGGAAAATTTTTGCTGGGAATGGGATGTGCTGCAGCACATGACTTCACATGTGGATACTGGTGCAGCATTACCACGAGCACTGTACGACAAGATGATCGCTGCCAAGAATTTCCAGTCTGGTTTGCAAACCCTGCGCCAGGTTGAATTTTCCCTCTTCGATATGCGTCTGCATGATGCCTTTGAACCAAATGGCACGCAAAGCGTGCAAGACATCGTTAAGGAAGTGCGCGCCCAGGTTGCAGTCATGCAGCCGCCTGAGTTCAATCGTTTCCAGCATTCTTTCAGCCATATCTTTTCTGGCGGCTATGCGGCAGGCTATTATAGTTATAAGTGGGCAGAAGTCTTGTCTGCCGACGCCTATGCAGCTTTTGAAGAACATGCCAACGAATCAGGCAGTACCCTGTCGCGAGCCGTAGGCGAAAAATTTCAAACGGAAGTCCTGGAGGCTGGCGGCTCCCGCCCTGCCCTGGCTTCGTTCAAGGCATTTCGTGGTCGCGAGCCTAACATCGATGCCTTGTTGCGTCACAATGGCATGAGTGCCTGAGTCTTTAGGAGAAAAATATGAAACTCAATAAAAAGATCCTGTTCTGTAGCCTGCTTTCCAGCCTCTTTCTGGCGACAGCAGCGCATGCGCAATTGTATAAATCTGTCGGGCCAGATGGCAAAGTCACTTATAGTGACCAGCCGCCTGCCAACCAGAAACAGGTAGAAAAGAAAAATCTGCCTGGCATTGCAGAAAATAATAATTTTCCGCCCGAGCTGGCAGTGGTCGTCGCAAAAAACCCGGTGACGCTGTACTCGGCAACTGCCTGCACGCCGTGCAATGAGGGTCGTACTTTATTGAAAGCTGCAGGCGTTCCGTTTTCAGAAAAAACCGTAGAAACCGCAGCAGATCAGGAAAAACTCAAGCAAGTCAGTGGCGATACGCAAATGCCTTTGCTGGTTATTGCCAATGTAAAGTTTCGTGGTTTCAATTCTGACACGTGGAAAGATGCGATAGCCAAGGCTGGTTATCCTTCCAGCAGCAAGCTTCCGAAAGACTATCGTTATCCTGCACCAGAACCAGCTTCTCCACCACCGCCGCCCCCTGCCCCCAAAGCGGAGACAGCTAAACCTGTTCCAGTCGCGCCTAAAAAACCAGATACCGGTTTTCAATTTTAAGCCAGCATGACACGCATCGATTTTCATAGCAACGTGGCGGACAAGTTCAACTACACTTGCCGCCTCATACGCAAAGCCCATGCCGCCAATTGCAAGATGGTGGTGTATCACCATGATCGTGCGTATCTGCAAAGCCTCAACGACAGTTTGTGGACACTCACTGAAGCTGAATTTTTGCCACACGTTATGTTGAGTGACCCACTGTCAGCGATGACCCCCATCGTACTCAGCCACGATGAACACGCCCCCTGCCCGCACTATGAATTGCTGATCAATCTGACGGCAGCAATACCAGCGAATTTCCCGCAATTTCAGCGCATGATAGAAGTCATCTCCGCTGATGATGCAGACAAACTGGCTGGACGGGAACGCTACCGTCAATATCAGCAACAAGGCTATACCCTTACCCACGCCGTGGCGAAATAAAATGAATAATCAAATAGATGCCAGCATTCCTGTTTTGACCGAAGTCATCAAACCGGAAGAATTGTTGGCCCCTGCCAAAACCCCGGCAATATCAGCAGTAACTGAGCCTGCAACAGCAAATGACGCGTCACCGCTTGACAAAGAAACGGCCAACAATAGCTATCCAGGAAAAACCGAAGAAGACTGGCAAGCTCTGGAGCAAAGTTTGCGCGAAAACGTATTGCGACAAGTATTGACGCGCATAGATTTTGTACTTGAGCACAGAATTCGCGACAACCTTGCCGATGTTTTGCAAATTGCCGTGGCAAATTTATCAACAGAAATACGCTCTGGTTTGCACAACACCCTGGAAGAAGTAATCACCCGCGCAGTAACACAGGAAATCTCCAAGGCAAAGACATCTAAATAATCAAAATAATTAATAATATTTTTATTTTTAAACATAAAAAGCAAAGTCTCGTTTAAAAATAAAAATATGGTATGCATTTCTGATTACCTGAGAAAGCAAAGTATTTCTACAATCTCCTTCATCACATACAAGATGCAACACAGATGAAACACAGGAGATTTACCCCATGAAAGTCATCGTTCTAGGTTCCGGCATTGTCGGCACGTCCTCTGCATGGTTCTTGAAAAAACAGGGCCATGAAGTGATAGTTATAGATCGCCAGCCCGGTGCTGCACAAGAAACCAGTTTTGCCAATGGTGGCCAGATTTCTGTATCCCATGCTGAACCCTGGGCCAATCCATCGGCCCCAATGAAAGTCTTGAAATGGCTGGGAAAAGAAGATGCGCCATTGCTGTTTCGCCCACGTGCAGAATGGTTGCAATGGCTGTGGGGCTTGAATTTCCTGCGTGAATGCACGCCCGGCCGTACCGCAGAAAACATTCGCCAGATAGTCGCTATCTCAGAATACAGCCGCCTGACCTTGCGCAACCTGCGGGAAGAAACAGGCATACAGTATGACTGCCTGAGCAAGGGCATACTGCATTTTTATACCGACCAGAAAGAATTTGATATTTCCCTGCCTGCGGCAAAACTCATGCGTGACCTGGGTTGCCCACGCGACTCCATCGACGCTGATGAAGTGGTGCGCAGGGAACCTGCACTGGCTGGCATACGCGATAAAATCGTGGGTGGCGATTACACTGAAACGGATGAATCAGGCGATGTATACCAATTCACCACGGGCCTGGCTGATAAGGCTGCTGCAGCCGGTGTGCAATTCCGGTTCAACACAACGGTGACCCGTCTCTTATCTGAAGGCACAGGTGCCAGTGCCAAAATTACCGGGGTAGAAATCATTGATCCAGCCGGACGACACAGCACCTTGCGCGCCGATGCCTTTGTGGTAGCGATGGGCAGCCATTCGCAAACCCTGTTAAAGCCCCTGGGTATTTCCCTGATGATTTATCCGGGCAAGGGTTACTCAGCAACTTATCAAATTACCAACCCAGACCAGGCACCCGTCATTTCCCTGACCGATGACGGCTATAAGCTGGTGGTATCGCGTTTGGGTAATCGCTTGCGCGTCGCAGGCACTTGTGAGATCAATGGCTATGGCAGGGAATTGAATACCGCCCGATGTGAAGCCATCACCAGACGTACCCGTGAACTGTTTCCCGATGCCTGCGATTACGATAATCCCGTGTACTGGACAGGCTTGCGTCCACTCACGCCATCCAATGTTCCTTATATAGGCAAATCCCTCATCAGCAATTTATATCTGAATACCGGACATGGCACTTTGGGCTGGACCATGGGTGCTGGCTCGGGCCGCGCTATTGCAGACATCGTCTCAGGTTTGCAACCTGACGTGGATTTTGCATTTACCGGCTTGGAACGCAAGACAGACGGCAGTCTGCTATTACCCGCCTGAAGTATTAGCCCTATCAAAAAAAACAGAACCGGCGTCAGAAGAAAAAGCAGCCGTAACTGTCAGCTCCCCGCTTGCCCTGCAGGGCAAAACCAGTTTCCCCTCACGCAAGTTGCCAGATGGAATTTCTATCTGCAACAACTTGCGTTCTTTTTGTCATCCATTTACCCCAGCACTGCGTTTACTGGATAAACAGGCCTGATTATTTGCCTTTAATACGTACAGGTAACTCTTCGGCTTTTTCATCAAAGGCAATTCGTGTCGAAAATTTGGCACGCTTCATGGGGAAACGGGAATGGAAATGTCTTACATTGCCAGAGCCGGATATGGCGCGCCGCACAAATTGGTAGTAGGCATCCATGTCGATAATATGGACGACCAGAAAGTAGTCGTACTCCCCAGACACAAAATAGCATTGCATGACTTCAGTCTCCTTGTTCATGCGCGCTTCAAATTCACGCATGAATTCGTCCGACTGATTAATCAGCGACACCTCCAGGAAAGCCAGCATGCCATGGCCGAGGGCAAAGCTGTCGACCATCGCCACCTCGGCGCTGATCACGCCTGCTTCACGCAATTCACGTATGCGGCGCAGGCAAGTGGGCTGAGAGATATGCAGTTTGTCCGCCAGTACCCTGGTCGGGGTTTGATTGTCTTTTTGAAGGAGGTTCAAAAGCTTGCGATCAAGCTTATCAAGAGTGCGATATTGGGGCATATAAAAAACGTCTGTTTTAAGAAAAAACCACACAAAATAGCTTTGCGAAATATTTTTTCTGTTGTACCTTCTTGCTGTTCAGTTATCTGAATAAGTCAGAGATGCAGTATTGTTATCCTACTTTTTAATCCCTTAGGAGTATGTTCATGTCGTTCAAAACTAAAATGATTCCACTGGCTGGCGCAATTGCTTTCGCTTTCGCTGGTGCTGCGGCAGCTCAAGATCTGGTTGTAAAAATTGGTCACGTTGGCCCTATCTCCGGCGCGATCGCCCACTTGGGTAAAGACAATGAAAACGGCGCCAAAATGGCGATCGAAGAACTGAACGCCAAAGGCGTGATGATCGGCGGCAAAAAAGCCAAATTCGAATTGCTGGCTGAAGATGACGGTGCCGATCCAAAACAAGGCACAACCGTAGCACAAAAACTGGTTGACGCGAAAGTAAACGGCGTTATCGGTCACTTGAACTCAGGTACAACCATCCCAGCCTCCAAAATCTACAATGATGCTGGTATCGTTCAAATCTCCCCATCTGCAACAAATCCAAAATACACACAACAAGGCTTCAAAGGCGCGTTCCGTGTAGTGGCCAATGATGGTCAACTGGGTGGCACACTGGGCCGCTTTGCTGTGCAAATCAACAAAGCGAAAAAAGTCGCTGTTATTGATGACAAAACAGCCTACGGTGAAGGTGTAGCTGCTGAGTTTATCAAAGGTGCCAAAGGCAAGGGTGCAGAAGTTGTTGTGCAAGAACATACAACTGACAAATCCACAGATTTCAGCGCCATCCTGACCACAATCAAAGCTAAAAACCCAGACGTTATTTTCTTCGGTGGTATGGATGCAGTTGCTGGTCCTATGCTGCGTCAGATGAAAGCACTGGGCATTACAGCCAAGTTCATGGGCGGCGACGGTATCTGTACAGCTGACTTGGTTAAACTGGCTGACAATGGCATTGGCGAAGGCCAGGTAGTTTGTGCTGAAGCTGGCGGTGTTCTGGATGCTCAAAAGAAAATCAATGATGACTGGAAAGCTGCATACAAGAAAAAATTCGGCTTGGATGTACAAATCTATGCACCGTATGTTTATGATTCCGTCATGGTCATGGTTGAAGCGATGAAAGCAGCGAAATCTGCAGAACCTGCAAAATACCTGCCAGAACTGAAAAAAATCAAATACAAAGGTGTCACAGGCGATATCGCATTTGATGACAAAGGCGACATCAAAGACGGTACTCTGACTTTGTACACATACAAAGGCGGCAAACGCGAACTGTTGCAAGTTGTTAAGTAATAGCTAATATAATTGAATTGCCGGTCAGACCGGCAATTCAATTAACAGCCCTTAATAGCAAAAAAACCTGACAAGCGTCAGGTTTTTTTATTGTTTGATGCAGATCAAGAAATCTGCATCTGGCACTCACTTCAAGCTCAAAATCCATTTCACCAGAGTTTTTGCCTCAGCTTCTGACACCTGTGCATTCGCTGGCATAGGGATTGCACCCCATACACCAGTGCCGCCTTTGATCACTTTTTGAGCGAGCTTGGCTTCTGCCGTTTTATCATTCGCGTATTTTTTTGCCACGTCTTTATAAGACGGCCCCACGACCTTGTTATCCACCGCATGGCAGCCCATGCAGTTCTTGGCTTTAGCCAAGTCTGCATTCGCCATTGCCGAGCCTGAAACCATGATTGCCAACACAGAACCTACCAACAAAGAATATTTCATTGCTTTCTCCAGGTTAAAAACTGCATGCATTTTACCGCCTTTTGTTGATTTTAACGTTTATCCACCTATGAGGGTTGACCTGCAGTAAAATTAGCAAGGAACTGTTCCCACTGAAAAGAAAGCATCTTATGTTTATCATCGTGCCTTTATTTATCGCTGTGCTATTAAAAGCGGCAGATATCTGGATATTTGTCGACATATCCTGGTGGTGGATAGTCGGTGCAGCAGTAGCGGCATTTGTGTGGTTTGAAATACTTGAACGCATGCTTGGCCTGGACAAACGTAAAGACCATGCTCACTTTGAAAAAATCCAGAAAGAAAGAGTGAAGCGTACCTTTGACAAAAAAACCAAGCGCCGCTAATTTCTGGAACGATTACTTCATCCGGCGGCTGCATAGCCAGAATCTATATCAGAAGCAAAAAACACTGCCAGTGCCACATTCTATTATTCAGAAAATTAATTCCAGGGAAGCTAGTCATTTGAGCGCCACATTTGGACAAATTGTTTTACCAAGGGCCGTCACCCCAGATGTCACTACCTGAACTAAGAAATCTGGAATTGCGCCAGTTGCGCTATTTCCTTGCGGTCGCTGAAGAGATGCATTTTGGCCGGGCAGCAGCCCGCCTGCATATGACTCAGCCACCACTTTCGCAAGCAATACAGGCTCTGGAAGCGATATTAGGAGCTGAGCTGTTTATCCGTAATACCCGCAATATCTCGCTATCATCTGCAGGCCTGGCACTCTTGCCAGAAGTCCGGCGTCTGTTGCTGCAAGCCCAGGCATTGCCAGAACTGGCGCAAAGAGCGGCTAGCGGTGCATGTGGGCATCTGTCTCTTGCCTTTGTTTCCATTGCCGACTACAGCATCCTGCCACCAGCGCTCAGGGAATTTCGGCTCCATCACGCCGATGTACAAATAGAACTGCGAGAAGCGACCAGCGACGTGCAGTTGCTAGCACTGGAAAATGGCGAGATAGATGCTGGCTTTTTAATCCCTCCCATCCCGGAAAAACTGCAAGCCTTGCTCAACTATCAAAAAGTCTTGTCAGAACCCCTGATGCTGGCGATCCCTGAAAGCCAGGTCAAAGGGCGCCAGCAATTGGGCTTAAGAGATTGCGCAGACCTGCCACTGATACTCTTCCCGCGTAAAATTGCCCCCGCCTTGCATGACGCCATCCTGGGCTGCTTCCATGCTGCGGGTCTGACACCCGCAATAGGCCAGGAAGCCATACAGATGCAAACTATCGTCGGCCTGGTCTCGGCTGGCATGGGTATCGCACTTGTGCCACAATCCGTATCGAATTTGCAGCGCCCTGGCGTACTGTATTTTGATTTGCCAGAAGCTAGTGCCACCGTAGAAATTGGGTTGGCATGGCGTAAGGACAATCATTCTGCCGTACTGGCCGCATTTGCCCACTTGTTTACATAATCAAATACTCATGCTGACTCATCCAAATCCTGATCCCGTTGCATTCCACCTTGGCCCGGTCTCTGTGCACTGGTATGGCATCATGTATCTGCTCGCCTTTGCCCAGTTCATTGCACTTGGCCGTGTCAGGATCAAACAGCCGCATATTGCAGCTCAGGGATGGACACGCGAACATATAGACGACATGCTGTTTTTTGGTGTCCTCGGCGTCATTCTCGGCGGTCGACTTGGCGAGGTATTTTTCTACGGATTTTCTTATTACATGGCTAATCCGCTGGAAATATTTGCCGTATGGAAAGGTGGTATGTCCTTTCATGGCGGTTTTATTGGTGTCTTGATTGCCATGTTCCTGTGGGCGCGCAAAGCCAGGATCAACCTGGCTGATGTGTATGACTTCATCGCCCCACTGGTTCCTCTGGGCTATGCCGCAGGCCGTCTGGGTAACTTCATCAACCATGAATTGCCGGGACGTATGGCATCAGCCGACCTGCCCTGGGCCATGATATGGCCTGGTATTAACTATCCGGTTCACCCCTCCCCTATCTACCAGGCATTGGTCGATGGTTTGCTGGTCTTTGTCATACTCTGGCTATATGCCGCAAAGGCCAGGCCAAGGCTGGCAGTAGGCGCATTGTATGTAACACTGTACGGTTGCACTCGCTTCTTCACAGAATATTTCCGCACACCCGACTATGAAGTAAGTTTCCTGGGGATGACGATCTCGGCAGGGCAAATGCTGTCTTTCCCCATGATCATTGCCGGACTACTTTTATTGGTGCTTTCTTACAGATTTAACAAAAAATAGTCACTATCAAATTTAACTATTCTCTTTGTCGAATTGATATAGACTTCACAGCATATTGGAGATAAACACTATATCGTATTTTTCGCGCATCCGTCTCTATAAGTAAGGCTGCGACTATGCATAAAATTTGTTCAGCATTGATATTACTGCTTTGCCTGTGCTGGCAAAATTCTGGCGCCATCGAGATGGTGAAAGTGTATAGCTATCACCTGAAGCCACCACTAATACTCGATCAGGCGACAGGACGCGGTTTATATAACGATATGCTGAGTTATCTGAATAAAGAAAACACTGCATATCGCTTCGAACTCATTTACTTGCCACGCCGCCGCCTCGACTTATTGGTCAACTCTGGCAATCTGGATGGCCTGGTGATTGGTGTCAGTCCGGTCTGGTTTAATGACAGGGAAGAACAAAAATTCCTGTGGACCCTGCCCATCATGAACGATATCGATGATGTCGTCTCATCAAAAAATCATCCTTTCGAGTTCACAGGTGCAAAGTCGATGACCGGCATGCGCATAGGCCTGGTGCTGGGTTATTACTACTACGGCATCAATGAACTCATTTCGGAAGGAAAAATTCAACGTGACGATGCCAGCAGTGAAGAGCATAGCTTTCGCAAGTTGCTGGCAGATCGCATAGATGCTGCCATCATCAGTCGCTCCAACTACGACTATGAAATGAAGAATCATCCTGATTTGAAGGGTCAGTTTTATATCTCAAAAAAACCGCATGACCTGTATGACAGACAGATTCTGGTTCCCCTTAATATGCCCAGGGTTCAACAGCAGATCAATGTCATTTTGAGGAATGCAGTCAACGATCCTATCTGGCAAAAACTGATCAATGCTTATCGCTGAATTTTGAATATCCTGCATGATGAAGAAAATTTTGCTTGACGAGTACAGGCAATTTCTCTTACAGTCTTTAAATGAACTATTTTTTGACATCGACATCTGCAAGAAAAACTGCTGACAGCACCAAGCTGCAAGCAGCGCTGACGTCCGTGTCTACTTCTGCACCAGTTCTACTACCATCTCTAGCAAGCGCGCTACTATAAGTTGCGTCTTGTCCAGTTTTAAGCGGCATACCTGCCAGCCTGAAACACCAGTATCAAAAATTACCCTTATATCCCAGTAGCACCCAGCACAGGCTTCCTGACATCAGGAAAAACAGCATGACACCATCAGGCACATCAGCAAAGAATTCAGCAGGCGCTATCAGCGTCATGTCTGGCTTTGCACGCCCACAGTCTGCGCTGTCACTTGCTTACAAGCTTCTTAATCACAAACTGCTAGCGCTACGACTACTGATCGGTTAACCGGCCTCGCGTTCTTTGTGGCAGCCGGTTAGCTTAGCGCCGCCACATCACCATCCATTCAACAAATTAAAAAATATCAGCGCCTTGCTGAGGCACTGTGCCAGCCCAAGGAAAAGAACATCATGATGATTAATCCAGCGAAAAAATATCAGGCCTTCCCGACTATCGCTTTGCACGACAGGCAGTGGCCCAGCCGCAGCATCACTAAAGCGCCGATATGGATGAGCACGGATTTGCGCGATGGTAACCAGGCGCTGATAGAACCCATGGATGCGAAGAAAAAACTCAGGTTCTTTGAAATGCTGGTGAAGATTGGCCTCAAAGAAATTGAAGTGGCCTTCCCATCTGCATCAGAAACAGACTTTGCCTTCGTGCGCAAACTCATAGGAGAACACCGCATACCAAATGATGTGACGATAGAAGTATTGACGCAATCACGCGAAGACCTGATACGTCGCACCATAGATTCAGTGCGTGGTGCCAAACGGGCGATCGTGCATTTGTATAACCCGATAGCACCTGCTTTCCGCCGCATCGTCTTTGGCAAATCGCGTGAAGAAGTCAAACAGATTGCCACTGATGGCACCCGCCTCATCAAGCAACTTACCGATGCCATGCCTGAGACAGAATGGGTATTTGAATATTCTCCAGAAACCTTCAGCATGGCCGAGCTGGATTTCTCGAAGGAAGTCTGCGATGCAGTTGCCGCCATCTGGCAACCTACAGTTGAACGCAAGATGATCATCAACTTGCCGACCACTGTCGAATGTGCAACGCCGAATGTGTATGCCGACCAGATCGAATGGATGGACAGGAATCTGGCGCAACGCGATGCCATTATCCTCAGCGTGCATCCACATAATGACAGAGGCACGGCCGTCGCCGCAGCAGAGCTTGCTGTCATGGCCGGTGCCGACAGGGTTGAGGGTTGCCTGTTTGGAAATGGCGAACGCACCGGCAATGTAGACCTCGTCACGCTGGCCTTGAATTTGTACACCCAGGGCGTTGATCCCGGCCTGGATTTTTCTGACATCGATCGCGTCAGGCAGTGTGTGGAAGAATGCAATCAATTGCCTGTGCATCCGCGCCACCCTTATGTCGGCGACCTCGTGTTCACTGCATTCTCCGGTTCTCATCAGGATGCGATTAAAAAAGGTTTTGCCCAGCAACAGAAAGACGCCATCTGGGAAGTGCCTTACTTGCCGATAGACCCGGCTGACCTTGGCCGCAGTTATGACGCCGTGATCCGCGTCAACAGCCAGTCTGGCAAAGGTGGCATGGCTTTCTTGCTGGAGCAGGAATATGGCATCAGCATGCCAAGGCGCATGCAAATTGAATTCAGCCGTGTCGTGCAGGCAGTAGCTGACGACAGTGGCAAAGAAATGACGGCGCAACAGATACACCAGATTTTCAGCGACAGCTATCTCGCGCCAGTAACCCCCATCAGTTATCAAGCTCATCATGCAAACCCCGTCCTGCATCACAGGACATCACCATCCGATCCGGCACAAGTATCCTTGCATGTCGATCTGCTGCACCACGGACAGCCACAAGCTATCCAGGGTACAGGTCATGGTATTGTTGAAGCACAGGTCAATGCCTGCCAGGTGCTGGGGTATCAAGTCAGGATCATGGATAAGCAAGAGCAGCAAGTGACACAGCATGGCCGTTCACAGTACATCAGCATCATCGAAGCACGCGTCAATGATGGCAGTAGCCAGCATGGTGCAGGTATTGCAGATGACGCGGCAACGGCCAGCATGCGCGCCATCATCAGTGTGATTAACCGTCATGTCTATGCTGAGACGGCAGTGCAAATGATTGCTGCCTGATTGCTAAGCAACGACTTTGAAGAGCGTAGCCAGCTTGCTGACGCTGCGCTCTATCTCAGCACAAGTCAGTGAAGCAAAACCCAGTAACAGGCCGCCAGGACTTTCTGCCGGTCTGTCTGTTTTCCCGGGCACATCGGCGTAGTGACCGAGGCCGCGCAACTCCAGTCCGATTTCTTGTCCAGCCTCTATGATCTGTTCTTCATCGTAAGCCTGTTTGAAATACACGGCCAGATCGAGCCCGCCATCTTGCGCCCCACAAAGCAGCTCATCTCCTATTTCTTTTTCCAGGCAATTCACCAGGCAAGCCTGGCGTTCGGCATACACTTTTCTGGTGCGCTTGATATGTCTGCCAAAATGACCTTCTGCAATAAAGTCCGCCAGCGTCATTTGCGGCATGATGCTGGTGTGTTTATCGATGACAGCCTTGGCTTGTATCATCGGATCCAGTAATTTTTCCGGCAAGACCAGATAACCGAGCCGCAAGCCAGGGAATAACACCTTGGATAAGGTACCTACATAAATAACGCTCTGATGTGCATCCAGACTTTGCAAGGATGCCAGCGGTGAACTGCCAAAACGGTATTCACTGTCATAGTCGTCTTCCACTACCCATACCGCATTCGCCTGTGCCCACTCCAGCAAGGCCATGCGCCTTTGCAGGCTCATGGTCATACCCAAAGGCATCTGGTGCGAAGGTGTGACGAAAGCAACTTTCGCATCAGGACAATGCATCGCTGCATACGCGATATCCATACCCTCATCATCGACAGGTACGGCGCAAATGTCCGCTTGCGCTGCATGCAGAGCAGCTGTCGTACCACGATAACAAGGATATTCCACCACGGCCTTCTCGCCAGGATCCAGCAGCATGGTACTCAACAAATACAGCGCCTGCTGCGAACCGGAGGTGATCAGGATTTGTTCTGGCGCGCAGTTCACACCGCGTGCTGCCTTAAGATACACCGCCAGCAATTCGCGTAAAGCCAGGTGACCGGCAGGATCGCCATAGCCCAGTTGTCCTTTGGGGTGACGACAATGGCGTGCTTCAAGCCTGGCCCATATATCAAATGGAAATAAATCCAGGTCCGGCATGCTGACTCTGAATGCCCGTACACTGCCCTGATGAAAGCGCGTACTGCCGCGGGGGTCTATATGCTGTAGTCCACGCTTTGAAATCCTGTCCATCACTGGAATAGCAGGAGCATTACTCAACGGTGACTTACTACGCTCGGCAATTGCAGGTAACTCTTCATTCACAAAAGTCCCTTGCCCTACCGAGCCGCGCAAATACCCTTCTGCCAGTAATTGATCATAGGCATTCAAGACCGTTTGCCGGGAAATATTCAACACCTGACAAAACTCGCGGCTGGGTGGCAATTGCATGCCGGGCAGCATCTGGCCTGTCAGGATGGCTTTTCGTATTTCGACATATAACTGCCGGTACAAGGGCAGCTCGCTTTGTCTGTCGAGGACGATACTGGCAATCATTTGTGAAGTATGCATGCTTACACCAAATTGGCATTCTTATTTTTTATAAAATTGGTACTTTTCAATAGCCAATACCAGGAATAAGATTAACGCAAATTCATAGCAGCGGAGTAAAAAATGCATCAATACCAGGCAAAAATTTTATGGGAACGTGGCGAACAGGCTTTTAGCGACAATCGCTACAGTCGTGCGCATGCATGGGAATTTGACGGCGGCCTGGTGGTACCGGCATCTTCATCTCCCCTATCTGTCCCAGTACCGATGTCGGAAGAAAAAAATATCGATCCGGAAGAGGCGCTGGTCGCTGCGCTGGCATCTTGCCATATGCTGTTTTATTTATTCTTCGCAGGAAAACGTGGCTATGTGGTAGATCAATATCGTGACCTCGCGGTGGGCATCATGGATAAAAATGCCAGCGGCAAGCAAGCCATTACCCGTATCCACCTGCGCCCGCAGGAAAGCTATAGTGGTGCCAAGCAACCAACCTTACAGGAACGTGAAGAACTGCATTATATGGCGCATGAACACTGTTATATCGCCAACTCCATTAACGCCGAAGTCATCATAGAAATAGAGTAAGACATGTATATGCCAAGTCATTTTTCTGAAGAACGTATTGAAGTCTTGCACGCCCTGATACAGTCGCATCCACTGGCTGCACTGGTCAGCTTGCAGGCAGGTGAACTGGAGGCGAATCACATTCCCTTTCTCATCTCAGCACCAACGGCAGATGCACCATACGGCGTCTTGCGTGGCCATGTGGCTCGCAACAACCCTGTCTGGCAAAGTGCAGCTTCAGGTTCGGACGCACTATTGATTTTCCAGGGGCCACAAGCCTATATCAGCCCGCGCTGGTATGAAGAGAAAAAACGCAGTGGCGAAGTCGTACCTACCTATAACTATGCGGTAGTGCATGCCCATGGTCCCATGCGCGTTGTCGAAGACAGGCAGGAATTCCTGCGCTTGCTCAGCGATCTTAGCGATAACTTTGAGCACAAATTCGACCAACCCTGGAAGGTCAGCGATGCCCCTGCAGAATTCATAGACAGGATCATGGACTTGATCATTGGCATAGAAATACCTGTGCGCCGCATCAGCGGCAAATGGAAAACCAGTCAGAATAAAAGCACGCAGGACAGGGTGAATATGGTGGATGGCTTACTCGAACAAAAAGACCCAGCCTCGCACGCATTGGCAGCTGTCATGGAACAACAATTGTTCGAAACCGAATAAAACAAAATGATAAGGAAAAGAAATGAGTGAAGTTGTAGTCCGTGCGGTGACGAAAGAAGATTTTGCAAACTGGTCTGTTTTGTGGGAAGGTTATAACCAGTTCTATGAACGTACCGGCCCAAATGCCTTGCCGGAAGCAGTCACACTCAGGACATGGGGCAGGTTTTTTGATGGCTATGAACCGGTGCATGCCCTGGTGGCTGAGTTAGATGGCCGCCTGGTAGGGCTGGCGCATTACCTGTATCACAGAACCACCAGCCGTATCGAAGCCAGTTGTTATCTGAATGATCTATTCACCAGTCCGGATGTCCGTGGCCAGGGTGTGGGAGCTGCCTTGATAGAAGCAGTGTATGAACAGGCAAAACTGGCAGGCTCAACCGTCGTGTATTGGCAAACCCATGAAACCAATGAAACGGCGCAAAAACTGTACCGCCAGGTAGCAGACAGGTCAGGATTTATTGTGTATAGAAAAAGCCTGACATAACAGACTTAACAAATAAAGAAATTCATTCATTTACAAGAGCGGTACGAGTGGGCAATATGCAAGCGATCGATACTCACCATGCACTTTAAATGAAACTGCTTTTATTGCTCGTCTGCGTACTTGGTCTGATTTATGGAGCCAGGTTATTGCAAATAGCCTTGTGGCCCAAAGTGCAAGTACGTGTATTGAATACCAGGCAAGAAATCACTGGTGACGATGATGGTTGTGCTACTGGCTGGCTACATGCCGAGCTTGAGTATTGGCATGAATCACAAAAATACCAGATTCAATGGCGTGCCGACCTGATGCAGCACAGATATTTGCCAGATGCCCTTTGGATGGTCATAGCACCATCCATGCCTGAACACCCTCGATTTCCCATTTCCATCATCAAGCCATTTGCTATATTGACGATTAGCGTGGTTTTCCTGGCTATCGAATTAACCCACCTGCCTTGATATTGCTTTCAAGCTCACATTTGCCGTTCTGCAGCATAAGTTTCTCTAAAATTCCTGAACTTTAACTAACACAGAGTATCTATAGATCTTTCCACACAACAAGCCTCATAGCCAGGACATACCATGTCACGTACCCTGATTTCTCTCGCTCTTGCCAGCCTGTTTACAAACATGGTGACGACGCCAGCCTTTGCACAAAATGCAAATGCTGGCAGCACCGGCACTATCGTCGCGCATAAACTGCAATCTGGCATAGATTTGCAGTGGATAGACAAGGCCGTCAGGCCACAAGACGATTTTTATCAGCACATGTCCGGCAAGTGGCTGGCAACAGCAGAAATACCGGCGGACCGTGGTCGCTTTGGTTCTTTTGACCAATTGCGTGATCTGTCCGAGCAAAGGTCTTACGACATCATCCAGACTCTGGCTGCGAACAAACAGCTTGCCGCTGGCTCAAACCAGAAAAAAATTGCTGATCTGTTTAATAGCTTCATGGATGAAGCACGCGCCAATACGCTAGACATCAAGCCACTGCATAACCAGTTCGCCCGTATAGATGCAATCACCGACAAGTCAAAGCTACCTGTGTTGATGGCAGAGCTCAGCAAACTAGGCGTGAACATGCCCATTGCGACTGGCATTAACCAGGATGCGCGGGACTCCAGTCGGTATGCTGTTTACCTGAGTCAGAATGGCCTGACCATGCCAGACCGTGACTATTATCTGAAACAGGATGATGCCAAGTTGCAGGGTTTCCGTGTAGCCTATCTCAAGCATCTGGAAAAAATGCTGGGCATGAGTGATCAGGCCAAGCCGGAGCAAGGAGCCGCTGCCATCATGGCGCTGGAAACCGAGATCGCCAAGGTACAGTGGACAAAGGTGGAGAACCGCAATCCTGTCAAAACCTATAACAAGACAGACTTGAAACAGCTTGAGCAGTTACTGCCTGGCTTTGACTGGAATGCTTATTTCAGTGAAATAGGCATGGCAGGCAAAATGGATTATGTCATCGTGCGTCAGCCAGAATTTTTCAGTGGTCTGGGCAAGATCATCGCTGCCACGCCTCTCGATACCTGGAAGACTTACCTGAAGTGGCAAACCCTGAATGCCTATGCACCTTTCCTTAGCCAGCGTTTCGTTGATCAGGATTTTGAATTTTCCAGTAAGACCTTGCGCAGTGTCCCCGCTAACCAGGTACGCTGGAAGCGCGGCGTAGGCCGGGTGGAAGAAGCCATGTCAGAAGCACTGGGGCAGTTGTATGTGAAAAAATATTTCCCGCCAGAGAACAAGGCACGCATGCAAACCATGGTCAACAATTTACTGTTGGCCTATAAGCAAAGTATAGAAACCCTGAGCTGGATGAGCCCTGAAACCAAGAAAGAGGCCCTGGCGAAACTTGCCAAGTTCAATCCCAAGATAGGCTATCCAGAAGTATGGCGCGACTATAGCAAGCTGGAAATATCCAAAGATGATCTGGTCGGCAATGTCATACGTGGGCGTGAGCATGAATATCAGCGCCAGTTGGCAAAACTGGGCAAGCCAGTCAGCCGCACTGACTGGGGCATGAGTCCGCAAACCGTGAATGCCTATTACAATTCGCGCCAAAATGAAATTGTCTTCCCGGCAGCGATATTGCAGCCGCCTTTCTTTAATGCGGCAGCCGATGATGCTGTCAATTATGGCGGCATAGGTGCCGTCATAGGACATGAAATCAGTCATGGCTTTGATGATTCTGGCAGCCAGTCAGATGGCGACGGTAATTTGCGTGACTGGTGGACCAAGGAAGACAAGGCCAATTTTGGCAAACTGACGGCAGCCATGATAGCCCAGTACAGTGCCTACAGCCCGCTGCCGGGTTACAAGGTCAACGGTGCACTGACGCTGGGTGAGAACATTGCTGACAATTCCGGTCTGTCCATTGCCTACAAGGCCTACCAGATTTCCCTGGGTGGCAAGCCAGCACCAGTGATTGATGGCTACACTGGCAACCAGCGCGTCTTCATGGGTTGGGCACAAGTCTGGCGTGGCAAATCACGCGATGGCGAAACCATACTTAGGGTGAATACTGATCCGCACTCTCCCTCCATGTTTCGCGGCAATGGTCCTTTGACGAATTTGCCAGAGTTTTACTCTGCCTTTGGTGTCAAGGAAGGCGACAAGATGTACGTTGCGCCAGAAAAACGTATTACGATCTGGTAAGCATTTTGTAAGGCAAAAGAAAGTGATGTTGAAATCCTGTTTCAGGCTTTCAGCATCACTTTTTTGCATTATTCATAGTAGCGATGCAAAGTTGACTGGATAGGCAGAATCGATCTCAATATGCGACAGTAAGTCATTAAATTGTGCCAATGAAGACGGGCCGAGCAATGTGCAATTTGCAGGATTTTTTTTCAATTGCCATATTATGGCAATTGCATGAGCAGGGAGCTTTGTTTCGGCGCTCAGTTGAGTCAGGGCCTTCAAGATTTTTTGTGTCGATGGCTCATTCAATAGCGCGATTTTTTGATCTTTTTCTCTACTGGTATCAATTCTGCTCCCGGGTTGAGCCACGGCATTTTTTGCATACCAGTCACGTAGCAAGCCGCTTGCCAATGGTCCCCATGTGATACTTCCAATCCCGGCAGTTTCCAACTGGCTGAACAATAACTCTTGCTGCTGGAAATTCAATAAATTATATTCAAACTGATTCGTTAAAGGCTTGAGCGCAGCGTTCTCTTTTGCATAAGCCAGAACGGATTGCATATCATCAACCGTATAATTGCATACGCCGAAATATTTAATTTTCCCCTGGCTCCGCAACAATATCAGCGCCTCCAGCATTTCTTGATATTCAAACTCTTTTGTAGGGAAGTGAAGCTGCAATAGATCTATGCAATCCACGCCCAATTGTGTCAAGGACAGTTCACACTGTCTGATAATATTACGCCTTGAATAGCCTCTATGATCTGGCGGGTCGCTATCATCAGCTATACCTCCCACCTTCGTCGCGATAAAAAATTTATCTTGCAACTTCAAATTGCGCAATGACTGCCCAATGATTTGATGGCATCCACCTCTGGCATAGCTAATTGAAGTATCAATGAGAGAGATGCCTTGCTCATGCGCGGACGCTATAACTTTTTCTGATTCCGCTTGGGCAAGCCGCCACCCCATCATCATGGTGCCCAAACCCAGGCGACTGACAAAAGGTCCGGCCTTACCCAATTGAATTTCATTCATTTTACGTTTTTCAGATAGTCTCGCGTAATCCCTTCGCTGTACGGTGAGGTTTCAAATTCAGCCGTATTATTTTCTCTCATATCCAGACCATTGTATTTCGTAAAATGAGGGCTGGAATCTATCTCTTCATTTCTCTCGCTTGCATAATAAAACGCAGAAAAAACTTTACGGTATATACCGTCGGGCGTAGTGATTTTTCCTGGTTGGCCGTGATAGCTTTTAGACGTTGTATTAAATATGACGAGCCGGTTGAACAGAGGTTGAACTTCTTTTACTTTACGACTACCGTCTTCAGACCATAGCTCAAGATTTCCACCATATTCTTCTTTCCAATCCGGCGTCAAATAGAACAAAGCATTACACCTGCGCCATGCCTGCAATTTTTGATGCCAGTTGAAATCCACATGCACATTCAAGAATCCGCCATTACCCGTCATCATCGCTCCGCCGCCCATAAAATAGGGGTCGGGTATCAATGATTTCGTGCCTGTCAGGGTTTCCAGGAATAGCAAGAAAGACCTTGAACTGATCGCAGCAGAAAACAACTTGAAGTTTTGCGAAAAACTCCTGGTATCTTCCAAAAAATGACGACTGACATTTTGATGATTATGGTATTTAAAATTGAGATCCTGCCCATCCAGAGTGGGGTACTCATTCGCCAATTGGTCGGCAATGGCTTTTGGCAAAAAATTATCAAAAACGATGTGCGGGAAAGGATCGTTATTTTGGAAATTATCTTTATTGTCAAATGCCAGCTGAGCATAATGTGGATCGTCAAATACATCCAATATCCGGGACGCAAATTGACCTGCACTTTGCTCACTGTCTTTCGTATCCATAACTACTCCGTTTTTTACTCATCTATAAAAGGTGTCATCTCTGACTTGTGGCTCGCACCAATGTATTGCAGTGCTGGCGCATGCGATCACGAGATTCCACTTAAAAACTATCGAAACGCACGCAATATCACCTGTCGTCTTAGCGAAATCAAGCGCGAATTTCCCCGTGAGCTGCCCATCACTATGTTTGATAAGTTAACATAAAATTTTTGTATAACCAACCAAAACAGGCGAACTATTGATCGCAAACAAGAGTCTATAGCAGGGCCACATTCCGAGCATAAAACGGCATAGTAGCAGTGCGTGAATGAGTTCAGATATAGCCCTGCTCTGAATTTAGTTCGGGATAGTAACAAGATGTAAGCGACGTAGAATCGAAATGCCATCCTCAATTAAAAGGGGCAATTAGAAATAGAAGATGTAAGCCAGCTTATTCAAAGCAAAAAACCATGCCTTTTAAGCAAAATTAATATGACCTGATGGTACTATTTGCATTGTATATACATAAAATACCAAGCATTCTCTGATTAAAATTGCTAAATACCCGTATTTTTTGAAAACCAGGGTCCAAGCTTATCACTGTCGCAATGACGACATAGTCAGGCTGTGGCAAAATAGCTGGGATTGAAATTCCATTGATGAAAGCTAATTTATGAGTTTTGTACGCCGTATCCAACAAGATAAGTATGATGTCTATGATAAAGAGGACGTGCATGCTCGCTTACATTTCTTCAAGAATCTGCAAACCATCACGAATGCCATCCATTCGACCAGTAATATCGAGCAAATCATGCTTGATTTATCACAAAGCATTTGTGAACTGTTTGATTGTGAGCGCCTGACGCTGTACTCGGTTAATTACAAGAAAAACGCCATAGAATCCAAGGTCAAGACTGGTCTGACTTCATTCAAGGATTTTGCCCTGCCAATTTCTGAAAAAAGCATTGCCGGTTTTGTGGCGATGAGCAAGCAGTCGATCAACATCATTAATGTCTACGACGAAGCGGAACTTAAAAAGTATTCCCCCAAGCTTGAGTTTCTGCGTCGTGTTGATCAACGCACTGGCTTTCGCACCAAGCATATGCTGGTCGGCCCGCTGATTCATGAGCAAAGCAATGAATTGCTGGGTGTACTGCAACTGATTAACAACCGCAATGACTGCCAGTTCCCGCCTTTGCTGGAAGAAGGCTTCAAATACCTGCGTAACACCCTGGCAGTTGCCTTTGCACAGCGCCTGATGTCGCCACAAGTCATCCATACCAAGTTCGATTCACTGATCAAATCATCGATACTGTCGATACCTGAACTGGGCCTGGCTGCACGTGCTGCGCGTCGTAAAGGAGTAGACGTCGAAGAAATCCTCATCGATGAGTTTGAAGTCAGCCCGGCAGATATAGGTAATTCTCTGGCGACTTTCTTTGAATGCGATTACCAGCCATACAAGGCAGACCGTCCACGCCCGGAAGCGCTGAAGAACTTCAAGCGAGCCTATGTAGAAGACCATCACTGGCTTATCCTTGAAGAAAATGCAGACAGTCTGGTTGTCATGACCACAGACCCTGAGCGCGTCATGGCTTCACGCATAGTGCACAGCCTCTTCCCTATTGCAAAAATCCAGTATTGTGTGACGACACAAAAAGAGTTCAGGCAAACGGTAGATCAGTTCTTTGGTGATGCAGAAAATGTAACGGCAATCACTGAACAAAATGCCCAGGATGCGATTGATACAGTGTCTGCAGCAGAAAAGGCTTTGCTTGCGCAAGTCAGGGAAACCATACAGGAAGCTTTTACCAAGAGCCATCCGGAATTCCAGATTGACGTGCGTTCACGCGAAGATAAAACTGTCAGCCGCATGCACAAGGATGGTTCTGTGCAACGCATCGCTGGTCAGGTGATCGTGGATTTCCATGTTGATTTCCTCGATACCGGGATGAATACAGCAGCATAAAAAAACGCCACTTTCGAGTGGCGTTTTTTCTTGTTGAGTAAGGTCTTGCTGAATCAGGGAGCAACGTCAGGGAGCAACTTCAGACATTTTTTGCAAGTCAGGACGCTGCTTGGCTATCAATTGCCAGACTTGCCGGGCCTCAGTAAAGACACGCTTGCTTTGCAGCATGGCTGCATACATGACCCACTCTTCTACTGCGGCAGTTTCTGCTGGCTTCAGATCATTAAGGCTGGCTGCTTCAGTCTTGCTGGCCAGTTTGAATTCTGCCTTGGCGGTACTGGTCTTGCCATCTTTGACTGAAACATAGCTGACTTGCCAGCGGTAAGTTGCGCCATCCTCCAGTTTCACTTTCTCTGGCAGTTGCCAGGTGTTTTCTTTGGTTTTTTCATTGAAAATCAGCTTTTCATCCATGTCGTGAATGCTGATATCAAATTCTGCCGCTTCCGCAGATATCCAGTTGAATACCGGACGGCTGCCCAGCAATAAAGAATTGTTTTCTGGCGTAACAGCCAGAATACGCGGTGGCAGTTGGCGCATGCGTACCGCACCGGCAATCACGTTACTGGTTTCTGCGGCACGCACCAGCTTTTCTGCCATGGGTTTGACCACGGCTTTTTGCCCCTGCACACTGACGACGCTATCTTTTTCTACCATGACGGTAGCAGGCCCGGTCAATTGATATACCGCACGCGTTGCATATAGTGACAATGAAGCCCTGGCGCCTGCCTCCAGGGTGATTTGCATTTTAGGCTGCAGATAAGCCAGCAGTTGCAGTTTTGAACTTACCCCATTAACTTCCATCTTGCCATTACCTTGCACATCCAGGACCATGCCCAGCGCGGCCTGGGCATGCGCCTGCCCACTGAGAAGTGCAAGCACTGTTATCGCTATCACCAAGCAACTACGCATTATCGTATTCATCTTCATTACCTTCCAAAATATTATGCCTGCACTGGCTGCCAGCCATAGACTTCAATGGCGGAACGCCCCTTGAGATTTTTATCACCCAGAGCAATCAGGGCATCAGCCTCTGCCAGCCTGGCAACTACTTTCGCCGAACAAACGACAGGATAACCCACATCCTTGCACAAGCCCTCGATTCTCGCGGCCGTGTTGACGGTATCGCCGATGGCTGTGTACTCATGCCGCTCGGCTGAGCCGACCTGACCTATGACCGCATCACCCGCATGCAAGCCTATGCCTATTTGCAAAACCGCTTTGCCTTCTGCCTGCAATTCCTGATTCAAGATGCCGAGTGCGGCCAGCATCTTACGCGAAGCATTGAAGGCATTTTGCGAGGGATTATCCAGTTGTTGAGGAGCACCAAAAAACGCCATTAAACCATCACCAATGAATTTGTCTATGGTCCCGCCATGGTCATGGACGATTTTGCTCATGACGGCGAAGTAACGGTTGAGGAGACTGACCACATCTTCTGCCTGAGCGTGTTCACACAATGTCGTGAAACCGCGTATATCAGAAAACAAGACACAGACAGGCAAACGGCGGCTTTGTGAGGTTTGATCTATACGCCCTTCAACAATTTCCTGCATGACTGCCGGGCTGACACGGCCTGAAAAAGCCTTGCTCAGGCGCTGCTTATCAACGTAATGCTGCCATGCCTGCCAGGCAGTGCTACCCGCCAAAGCCAGCAAACCCGTCAGGAAGATTGCTGTTGGCGGCAACCATACATCATACTGCATGGCGACACCGCTGGCAGCGAGCAAGCCAAGGCTAGCCATTAAGAAGACGATCAATTTGATGCGTATGCTGCGCCCCAGCCAGAACAGTGCAAACAAGGCTGACAAGGCAAACAAACTGGCTGTGCTGGCCTGCTGCAACAAGCGTTGATTCAAGAGGCTGCGCAATAACTGGGCATGGGCCAGCACACCAGGATTGGGATCATTTGCAGGCAGCCATCCCGCCAGGGGGACTGGTAAATCCACCAGATCGACTGCATCCATGGTTGCCCCCAGCAAGACAACTTTGCCAGCAAAGCGCTGCTGTAATTCTGCGACTTTACCCTGCTGTGCAAGTTTCAACACTTCCTGCAATGGCACATACCTGAAGGACGCACCCAGGCGATAATTAATGAGACCACTCCACTCCCGGCGCATGCCTGCTGCTGCAGCGATTTCTGTCGCCAGGCCACGGATAGTGCGGTCTGGCTGGCAATCAGCCCCCGGAAAGCGGCGTATGCGCTGGTCACTGTCACGGCAAAATTCTGCCGAGGCCACTGCCTGGAATTGCTCACCCTGCATACCCAGTATGCCCGCATAATCAAGCTGGATATCACGATAATGCGCATGCTTCATATCCCAGACCTTGGCAACCACGACAGGGGTTGTCTGTATGGTTTCCAGCAGCCCAGCCAGCAAGGTCTTATGAAAATCCAGGGAATCCTTGCGGGTAGAGACCAGGGTATCAAAACGTTTTTCTGGCAAGCTTAAATCCATGCCGACTACCTTGGCACCAGCCTGACTCATGGCTCTCAGGAAGTTGGCGAGATGGATGTGATTCAAACTCAGTGGCTCATCCACTTCATCGAGAAAGGCTTCATCCAGGCCGACCACGACAGGGTCTATATCTATCTTCTGAGGAAAATATGTACGCGACAAGCTGAAATGCAAATCCAGTATCTTGTTGTCGACTACATGGACAGCGGGCAAATGAAAAAATACCATCGCCAATGCCAGCAAGATCAACAAGCCCAGCGCTTGCAACAAACGCGGCGAGATTAATTTTTGCAGGGATCGGGTCTTGGTCATGTCAATCTAGCTTAGCAGCAATCAGGGTCTTAATAAACTGGTAGAGCTTGGCAATAAACCGCCGCGTCCGGCTGTACTCAGCGAGCTGCCACCACCAACCCGGCATAAATCAGTCAGCAGATCACCCAGGTCATTGGGCTGCGCAGTCAAACTCAACAGGCTGGCAGAAAAATCGACTTGCGGACTACTCAACCTGACGACACCATTAACACCATCAGGTGCCGCTGCCTGTATCAGGTTTTTGCCACTGCCATCAAATTTCTGTGGCGGGCCACCAAGCACTAATTGGTTGCCACTGGCGATGGTCGTATTTACCTGTATATTCACATTGCCGCCACTGGCTGCTTTTGCCGCCGTATTGGCCTGCACAAAGCCACTGCGCAATACCATGGCTGGTGCAGCGATGCTGATATCACCGCCATTACCACCCTGGTCAACTTGCGTGCCTGTGACTGAAGTCGTGATTTGTGAGCGTTCAAGCACCAGAGCGCCATTGCCTTTGATACTGATGGCAATG
>Ga0207952_1000165_pt1 | contig 66777 bp, 48 predicted proteins | sample SubbioR12Aug_8Ca_FD_184831 | JGI IMG/M metagenome (GOLD analysis project Ga0207952, IMG submission 184831) | Serpentinite rock and fluid subsurface biosphere microbial communities from McLaughlin Reserve, California, USA - CR12Aug_8Ca (SPAdes) | ecosystem: Environmental > Terrestrial > Deep...
GGCGTTTGTAGGCTGATTTTAGCCGGAAATAGGGCAAAATCAGATTCTGAACAACACATCTTAGTGCCGCGAAATAATTATAACGTATTGAATAACATGGGGTTAATAGATTTCCGTTCAGGCACTAGCTAAGTACATCGGCATTAGTAAACGGCAGCGGTTCGTCGATACGACTGTTGTAGTGTGTCAGGAAAAGTGTCGACACATCACTTTCGTCTGGCTGCTGAAAATCTTACGATTACTTTTCACTCATTTTTGGCACCTTTATGTAATACGGCACCCTCTTAAACGGCTGTCCGAAAATTGGGGTCCACTATCATCACCTCAATTCAAATTGCTTCCCCTTCCTTATATCATGCCGGCAAATTGATACTGCCTACCGCAAAAATCACCGCCTGGCCGCCGATGCGGATGGTTAGTTTTTCCAGCTGCTTGTTATCCATTTCCAGTTGCAGCAGGCTGCGGCGGGTTGAGATTTCACCGCGTTCGACCGCAAAACTGTGGGTGCCTTTTTGGGTGTGCTCGAACGAACAGAGATAACTGCAAAACGCCGGCATGGCGCTGCCGACCGGCGGGTCGTCCCGCAGGCTGATATTCGGTCCCAGCAGTCGGGCGTTGAAATCGGCATCCGGGTTGGGCGATTTGGGCGCAAACAGCAAAATTTCCTGCGCGGCGGTTTGCGGGGCGGCGGACTGGCTCCAGGCCGGATAATTGAAGCGGGCCTTGCGCACCGATTCGTAACTCCAGACCGGTACGATCAGGTACGGAAAGCCGCAGGAGACCAGACGCGGCGAATATTTTTTATGGTCCAGGTCGGCGATCTGCAAGCCCAGAAATCGGCTGAGTTCTTCGTCGGTGGGCGCGAACCTGTCGATAATGGCGCTGTCGCTACGGCTGAATTGCACGAAACTGGGTTTGCCCGCCGCGCTGGATATGTTGACTTCAACCGGCCCGCTATTTTGCTCCAAGACGATCTTGGTCAGCGTGCCGGTTAGGTTGATCTCGCCGCATTCGGCCAACACGTAAGCGGTGGCGATGATGGGATGGCCGGCAAAATCGATTTCCCGCAACGGCGAAAAAATCCGCATTCGCCGCCGCTGCTCCGCGCCGGGTTCATGCGACACAAACACCGTCTCGGTCAGGTTGAGTTCCTTGGCGATCGCGGCCATGGTGTCGGTGCTTAAACCGTCGGCGGCCGGAAACACCGCAATCTGAGCGCCGTTGAACAGCTGATTGGTAAAAACGTCGGCAATGTAATAGTGGTATTTCATGGTTTACTCCGGCATCTGGATGGCGACCCGGTCGTTTTCGATCCGGGCCGGGTAGGCGGGCACGCTGACGGTAGCGTCTTCAAAACAAATGCCGGTTTGCAGATTGAAATGCTGCTTGTACATCGGCGAAGCCAGCATCGGCTGGCCGCCCAAATCGCCCACCATGCCGCGCGACAGCACATTGGCCTCGCTGAACGGATCGAAATTGCCGACGGCGTACACGGCATGCAATCTCGGCAGGTAAAAAATCGCCACCTGCCGTCCCGCTACCAAGGCGCAGACGCCGGAATCCGGCTGCAGGTCGTCGATATGACAGACATCTATCCATGCGCTCATGTTATGCCGCCTCTTCGATCAGTTTAAAATGTTTGCGTTCTTCGGCATTGGCCGGACGCACCTGGCCGCGTTCCTCCACGAACACCACATTGTCGTCGGCTTGGTCGCTGTTGACGAAGTGACGGAAACGTTTGAGTTTTTGTGCGTCTTGCAAGGTGGTTTTCCACTCGCATTGATAGGTGGCTATGACATGTTGCATTTGCTGCTCCAATTCTTCGGCTAGTCCCAAGCGGTCTTCCAGAATCACCGCTTTCAAGTAATCCAAGCCGCCTTCCATATTTTCCATCCACACCGACGTGCGTTGCAGGCGGGCGGCGGTGCGCACATAAAAAATCAGCACCCGGTCTATGTATTTGACCAAGGTTTCCTTGTCCAGATTGGTGGCGAATAAATCCGCATGGCGCGGTTTCATGCCGCCATTGCCGCAAACGTATAAATTCCAGCCGTTTTCGGTGGCGATGACGCCGATATCCTTGCCTTGCGCTTCAGCGCATTCGCGGGTGCAACCGGACACGGCGAACTTGATTTTGTGCGGCGCCCGCAGGCCCTTATAGCGGTTTTCCAGTTCTATCGCCAAGCCGACGCTGTCGTCGACGCCAAACCGGCACCAGGTGCTGCCGACGCAGGATTTAACCGTGCGCAGCGATTTGCCGTAGGCGTGGCCGGATTCGAAACCCGCATCTATCAGCTCTTGCCAGATCAACGGCAATTGCTCGACGCGGGCGCCGAATAAATCCACCCGCTGGCCGCCGGTGATTTTGGTGTACAGGCCGAATTTTTTCGCCACTTGCCCCAGCGCGATCAAACCGTCCGGGGTGATCTCACCGCCGGTGACGCGCGGTACCACCGAATAGGTGCCGTCCTTTTGCATGTTGGCCAAATAAGTGTCGTTGGTGTCCTGCAGGCCGATGTGCGGCTTTTCCAGAATATAGTCGTTCCAGTAGGACGCCAGTATCGAGCCCACCGCCTGTTTGCAGACTTCGCAGCCCAAGCCGCGGCCGTGCCTGTCCAGCAACTCGTCGAAGGTTTTGATCTGTTCCACCATGACCAGATTGTATAAATCCTGCCGGGTATGCGGGAAATGCTCGCAAATGTCGGTACTGACTTCCACCCCCAGCTTGGTCAGTTCGCAATCCAGTACCGATTTCAACAAGGCGGCGCAACCGCCGCAACCGGTGGCGGCCTTGGTTTCGGCTTTTAGTTGACCCATGGTGGTGCAGCCGGCTTCGATGGCGCCGCAGACCTGGCCTTTGCTGACATCGTGGCAGGAGCAGATTTGCGCCGAAGCGGGCAGGGCGTCCGGGCCCAAACCGACCGATTCGTCGTGGCGTTGCGGCAAAATCAGCGAATCCGGATTTTCCGGCAACTCGATGCCGTTTAAACAATATTGTAACAAGGTGCTGTAGCCCGAGGCTTCGCCTACCAGAACCGCGCCCAATAGTTGTTTTTTGTCCTGGCTGACCACCAAACGTTTGTAGATTTCGCTGGAGCCGTTTTGGTAGGTGTACACCAGCGCGCCCTGGGTTCTGGCGTGGGCATCGCCGATACTGGCCACGTCCACGCCCATCAGTTTCAGCTTGGTACTCATGTCCGCGCCGGTAAAGCCGGCTTCCGCGCCGGCCAAATCGGCGGCCAAATCGGCGGCCGCGGTTCTGGCCATGCTGTAACCCGGCGCCACCAGACCGAAAATCTGCCCATTCCACAGCGCGCATTCGCCTATCGCGTAAATATCCGGGTCCGAGGTTTTGCATTGGTTGTCGATGACGATGCCGCCGCGCGGGCCGACTTCCAGTCCGCAGGCGCGGGCGATGTCGTCGCGCGGCCGAATGCCGGCGGAAAACAAAATCAGGTCGGTTTCCAGGACTTCGCCGTCGGCGAAATTCATTTTATGCAGGCATTGTTCGCCGTCGTCGATCAAACTGGTGTTCTTGTTCAGATGTACCTTGACGCCCAGGGCCTGGATTTTTTGCCGCAACATGGCGCCGCCGCCGTCGTCCAGTTGCACGGCCATCAGCCGGGGGGCGAATTCCACCACATGGGTTTCCAGGCCCAAGTCTGTTAAGGCCTTGGCCGCTTCCAAGCCCAACAAGCCGCCGCCCACTACGGTGCCGATTTTGGATTTTTCGGCGGCGGCCTTAATGGCTTCCAAATCTTCGATGGTGCGGTAAACCAGGCATTGCGCCCTATCATGGCCGGGTACCGGCGGCACAAAAGGATAGGAACCGGTGGCCAGTACCAGCTTGTCGTAAGCGATGACCACGCCGTTGGCGGAGGTGACCCGTTTTTGCTGGCGGTCTATGCTGGCGGCGCGGTCGCCCAGATGAATTTCGATGCCGTGTTCGGCGAAAAATCCGGGGCTGACCAGCGACAAATCCTCTGCGGTTTTTCCGGTAAAGTATTCCGATAAATGCACCCGGTCGTAAGCCGCTCTGGGTTCTTCGCAAAAAGTGACGATATGGAATTGATCTTTGGCGGCGGTTTCGACCAGCTTGGTCAGAAAATGCTGGCCGACCATGCCGTTGCCGATAACCACCAGGGTTTGTTTTGTATTCATGCCAGACCTCTTTAAAAAATAACCGATGTGTTTCTCCGCCTGGGAAGGCGGGCCGCATAATCCTTGCCTGCTGGGCGGGTCAAAATTTGGGCAAAAAAAAAGGCGGCCTGAATTGAAATGACGGATTCATTTCAATCAGGACGCCTTTGTCCAACTAACAATGACAAGGTAAGCTCAGCGGGAGACTTAACCCGGTAAAAGCAATATGAATGCCAAAACAAAAAATACAGCTATTTCAATTATTTGTTGATTTTGGCCTTAATAACTGTCGGCTCGTCGCACCCAAATAAGGCGGGGGCATAAAGAATTTGCACCAGGATGGGTCGGTTGCCGGCTTGGAACTGCCCGGCCGCACTGGCCGGCGTTCGCTGGCACATAAGCTGCTAACTAAATCTGCACTGTTATTCATTGGAATCCTTATGTCTATCGCACCCTTCAAACTGGTGGCCATGCAGAGAAAAAGCAAAATTCTGCACTTGAGCTGGCTGGCGTTTTTCATCAGTTTTGTGGTCTGGTTCAATCATGCGCCCTTGATGATGCTGATTAAGCAGGATTTGGGCATCAGCGATGCCGAAGTCGAAATCATCCTGCTGTTGAACGTGGCATTGACGATTCCGGCCCGGGTGATTATCGGCTTGGTAGTGGACCGGTTCGGCGCCAGAATCAGTTACAGCGTTTTGCTGGCGGTCTGCAGCCTGCCTTGTTTTATGTTTGCCCTTGCCGAGGATTTTGCCCAATTGGCTTGGTCGCGATTTTTGTTGGGCTTCATCGGCGCGGGTTTTGTGGTGGGGGTGCGTATCATCGGCGATTGGTTTCCGTCCAGCCAGATGGGCATTGCGGAAGGCATTTATGCCGGTTGGGGTAATTTCGGTTCGGCGGCGGCGGCGATATTGTTGCCGGGGTTGGCGTTATATTTTGGGCCCGAAAACGGCTGGCGCTATGCCATCGCCTCTACCGGCATGCTGGCACTGTTGTTTTCCTGGGCCTATTACCGCAATGTGGAAAACTTCCCGCCCGAGTTGGCAGGACTGAAAAGCAAGCGCGCCAGCAGCATGGAAGTTACCAGCATCAACGATTTATTCCTCTATATAGTGAGCCTGTTGCCGCTGTACGCTTCGTTATCGTTATTGGTGTGGAAACTGGCCGGCCTGGACGACCCCATTCTGGCCGACCGCTGGCCGCTGGTATTGCATGCGGGTATTTGGCTGGTGTTTTTGTGGCATGCCCGCCAATTGGTCAATACCAACGCCGAACGCTTGAGCCAGCCGATCCCCAGCATTCATCATTACCGCTACCGGCAAGTGGCAATTTTGGCCATCGCCTATTTGATAACCTTCGGTTCCAAATTAGCGGTGCTATCCATGTTGCCGATGTTTTTCTTCAAGACTTTTAGCGCCAGCCAAAATATATCCATGCTGGATGCCGGCCTGCTGGCTTCCAGTTTTGTGATGACCAATATCGTGGCCCGTCCAGCGGGCGGCTGGGCGAGCGACCGTATCGGCCGCAAATTGTCCATTTTGCTGTTCACCTGCGGTTTGGCGGGCGGCTATTTGCTGATGGCGCTGATCTCCGCGCAATGGTCCATCGGTTTGGCCGTGTTGGTCACCCTGGTTTGCGCGTTGTTCATGCAGGCGGCCGAGGGGGCGATATTCGCCTTCGTACCGTTGGTCAGGCGGGCCATTACCGGCGAAGTGGCGGGTATTGTGGGGGCTTACGGCAATGCCGGCGCCATCGTATTTCTGATTCTATTGACCTTTTTGTCGTACACCGGCTTTTTTTTACTGCTGGGGGGCTGTTGCTTATTGTTGCTGGGATTGATCGTCTATCTGGAAGAGCCGAAAAACTTTATCACTCAAATCCTGCCTGACGGCACCGTGATTAAAATCGAACTGGAATAGCCATGGCCCCACTCAAAGTCCTGGTTATCGATGAATTCGATTCCGACCTGGTGTTGGAACAAAGCCTGACCGCGCACGGCTACCAAGTGGCCACCCTTAAACTGCAGGCCTTGAATCTGTTGGCGGTGGTGAAAAGCCTGCAGCCGGATGCGGTGGTACTGAACTTGTACGCGCCTTGCGAAAAAGTCTTGGAGATGATCTTAAGCATCAACCAGGAATACTCGGTGCCGGTGATTGTGTTTGCCGAGGACCAGCAGACAGAGACGATTAATAAAGTCATCAAGGCCGGCGTCAGCGCGTATATCGTCGACGGCCTGGAACCCCGCCGTATCAAAGCCATCATCGAGGTGGCCATTGCCCGCTTCAAGGAGCAAAAAGCCTTAAAGGACGAACTGCAAAAAACCAAGAATCAGCTCGAGGAACGCAAATTGGTGGATCGCGCCAAGGCGATCCTGATCCAATCCCAAAATTACAACGAAGATCAGGCTTATCACGCCCTGCGCAAACTGGCGATGGACAGAAAAGTGTCGCTGGGCGAGATGGCCAAAAACGTCATCGCCATGGCGGAGTTGTTCAAGTGATCCCGCCGCTTAGCGCTTGACGAAACATTCGGTCCCGGCCTTGCGACCGCGCCGGTTCTGGTAAAATCGACTCGATTCCACCCGCCGGCAATGCGGCACCAGTGCCGAATGTGGGAGCACACCTATCACCCGGAAGCCTGTCAATGAGAATTCTATTAGTCGAAGACGACGCCGTTTTGGGCGACGGTCTGTCCCTCAGTCTGTCCGACTGGGGCTTTGACGTCACGCTGGCGGAGACAGGCGGTTATGCCGGCGGCGCGTTAGCCACGCAGCCCTACGATCTGGTGATTCTCGACCTCGGTTTGCCCGATATGGACGGGCGCGATGTGCTGCGGCAATTGCGGGCGCGAAAATCCGCCGTGCCGGTATTGATACTGACGGCCCGCGACGGCCTTAACGACCGCGTCGGCGGCCTGGAATTGGGGGCCGACGATTATATGACCAAGCCTTTCGAGTTGCGGGAACTGGAAGCGCGTGTCAGAGCGCTATTGCGCCGAAGTCATGGCGGTTTTGATCACGAGATTCGGTTTGGCGGGCTCACACTGAATACCCGCGATCAACAAATCTCGATCGATGGGGTTCCTTTGGGATTACCGCCCAGAGAATATGGGGTATTGGAAGCCTTGTTGCTGCAAAGCGGGCGCGTGGTCAGCAAGGATAGTATCGCTCAGCGCCTCGCCGCGCATTCGGAGGAACTGGCCGACAATGCCATCGAGGTATACGTGCATCGGCTACGCAAGCGCCTGGAGCCCTTGAATATTAACATTCGTACAGTACGCGGACTCGGCTATCTGTTGGAGCATAATCATGATGCATAAATCCAAAAGTCTGAGGGCGCAGTTGATCGCCAGACTGACATTGCCCCTATTGGTTGTCGTGATACTGGATGCGGTCGCCTCTTATTATGTCGCCATGTATTTTACCGACCAAGCTTATGACCGTTGGTTACTGGATTCGGCTAGATCATTGGTGCAAGAGGTTAAGGTTAAAGACGATCATGTTACCTTCGAATTGCCGCCCATCGCTACGGAAGTGTTCCGTTGGGATGACATGGACGAAACTTTTTATAAGGTGGAATCGGAAAGCATTGGATTCATGGCGGGGGATGACAGCCTTCCCAGTCCCGTCATATCGGGCCTGAACGAGAATAAACCTTATTTTTTCGACGGCAGAATAGACGATAGGCCGGTTAGGGTAGTGTCGGTACTGACCGTACCCGATACCAGCACCGAGCAAGTCTTGGTGTCGGTGGCCGAAACCGTCAACAAACGGCGGGGCATGATGAGCGAATTGCTGCTGGCCGTCATTCTGCCGCAGATTTTGCTGGTGTTGATTACCGGCTTTCATATCTGGACAGGTGTCAATCGAGGGTTAAGTCCGCTTCGCGATTTGGCCAGGCTGATCGGCAAACGTTCGGCCAGGGATTTCGCCCCCATACCCGATACCGGCGTGCCGCTGGAAGTACGCTCATTAACCGACACGATCAACGATTTGTTGCAAAGGCTGGGATCGACACTGATTACGCAACAGCGCTTCATCGAAAACGCGGCGCATCAATTGAGGACGCCATTGGCGGGCTTAAAGATTCAGGCGGAACGGGCCCTCAGTGCCGACAACCAGGAAACCATGCGGTTGGCGCTATCGCATATCCAGAATTCCGCCAATCGCGTCGCTCACTTAAACACCCAGCTATTGGTACTTGCGCGATCGGAAACGATATCGCATAGCCTGCCGGAGTTTCGCTTGATCGACTTGACCCGATTGGTGCGCGAATGTTGCATGGATTGGGTGCCCAAGGCGCTGGAACGCAAAATCGAATTGGAATTCGATGCGCCCGATGTCGCCATCCAGATTGATGGAGATGACATTCTGCTGCGCGAATTGCTGGGTAATTTGTTGGACAACGCGATCAGCTATGGCAAGGCGGGCGGTTATATCGGCGTCAGCATTGAATCCGCTCCGCATGCCCGCTTGATCGTGGAAGACGACGGTCCGGGTATTCCTGTCGGCGAACAAGACAAGATTTTCGAGCGCTTTTATAGGATTCCAGGCAGTCCCGGCGAAGGCTGCGGACTGGGTTTGGCCATCGTCAAGGAAATTGCCGACCTGCATGCCGCTCAAATCAACATCGGCGACAGATTGCCCATGCAAAAGGGTACGCGGATCGAAATCGTCTTTACCGGGTAATAATCTTCCGGCCCTTTACAGTCATTGATTCACCGATTGAAAGGTTAATGTAAGGATGGCCGCTTAAAATCTCGATATTACTATTTTGAAAGTCGAGATTCATGTTTTCTCACCGCGTTGCAAACCTCCCGATCGAGCCGATTTATCGGGCCGGCAGGAAAATTCCATGCTGACCGCCAGATTCATTCACCGCCCGGTACTCTCCATCGTCATGGCCATTCTGACCGTTTTGATCGGTCTGTTGTCGGTCACCCGGCTTTCCGTCACGCAGTTTCCGGAAATTGCGCCGCCCGAGGTCACCGTCACCACTAAATTTATCGGCGCCAATGCCGAGGCGTGCGTTAAAGCGGTGGTCACTCCGCTGGAGCGCGCCATCAACGGTGTGCCCGGCATGGCGTATATGTCGTCGGTGTCCGGCAACGACGGCGTCAGCGTGATACAGATTATCTTTAAAGCCGGAACCGATCCGGAAGTGGCCTCGGTTAACGTGCAGAACCGGGTGGCGTCGGTTTTGGACGAGTTGCCGGAAGAAGCGATAAAAGCCGGGGTCATCGTAGAGAAGGTTCAAAACAGCATGCTGTTGTACATCAATATTCTCAGCAACGATCCGACGCTGGATGAAAAGTTTTTGTACAACTTTACCGATATCAACGTGCTCAGGGAGCTGAAACGTATCGAAGGCGTGGGCTTTGCCGACATCATGGGGGCCCGGGAATACGCAATGCGGGTTTGGCTGAAGCCCGAGAAATTGCTGATGTACAACATTTCGCCGACCGAAGTGATCGAGCAATTGAGAGCCTACAACGTCGAAGCCGCGCCCGGCAAGATAGGCGAAAGCTCCGGGCGGGACGCGCAAGCGATGCAATACATTTTGAAATACACCGGCAAATACAACACCGTGGAAGACTATGAAAACATCGTCTTGAGCGGTAAAACCGACGGCGAAATTTTAAGACTGAAAGACGTCGCCGAAGTCGCTTTCGATTCGCAGGACTACGATGTGCTATCCAAGGAAAACGGCCAGCCGTCGGCGGCCATCATGCTGAAACAACGGCCCGGCAGCAATGCCAAGGAAGTGATAGCCAACATCAAAAAAACCATGGAAGAGATTAAAGCCGGTTCGTTTCCGCCGGGCATGGACTATAGCCTGAGTTACGACGTCTCCAAATTTTTGGATGCCTCCATTCACGAAGTCATCAAAACCTTGCTGGAAGCCTTCGTGTTGGTGGCGCTGGTAGTCTTTATTTTCCTGCAGGATGTCCGTTCCACCTTGATTCCGGTCGTCACCGTGCCGGTTTCGCTGATAGGCACGTTTTTCTTCCTGCATGCGATGGGTTTTTCGTTGAATCTGATCACCTTGTTTGCCTTGGTGCTGGCGATCGGTATCGTCATCGACGACTCCATAGTGGTGATCGAAGCGGTGCATGCCAAGCTGGAACAGGGCAATATCGGCCCGAAACGGGCAACCGAACATGCCATGCGGGAAATTAGCGGCGCCATTATCGCAATCACCCTGGTGATGTCGGCGGTGTTTTTGCCGGTGTCGTTCATGGAAGGCTCGGCAGGCATTTTTTTCCGGCAATTTTCCTTGACCATGGCGTTTGCCATCGTGCTTTCCGGCATCACCGCCTTGACGCTGACCCCGGCCCTTTGCGCATTTTTTCTGAAACCCATTCATCACCATCAGTCGCATCAAGCAACAGGACTTGAAAAATTCTTTGCGGGATTCAATCGCCGGTACAACCGGTTGGCAGAACGCTACCAGCGGCTGATCCGGCTGATAGCCAATCGCAGGCTGGTTACCTTCGGTATCTTGCTCGGGTTCTCTTTCGGCGCGGGCTTGATCGGTAGCCATGTGCCTTCCGGCTTTATCCCGCAAGAGGATCAAGGCACCATTTACGCCAATATCACCGCTCCGTCCGGCGCCACGCTGGAGCGCACCGAAAAAGTGGTGGATGAGGTACAACGTATCGCATCGGAGCTGGACGCTGTGGATTCGGTGTCCAGTCTGGCCGGCTTCAGCGTGCTGTCGGACGGTACCGGGGCGGTTTACGGCATGAATTTGATCAGCTTGAAAGACTGGCAGGACAGAAGCCTTTCCGATAAAGAGGTCATCAAACTGCTGCAGGAGAAGACTCAACATATTAAAGACGGCGGCATCGAGTTTTTTACTCCGCCGCCGGTGCCCGGCTTCGGTAATTCCAGCGGTTTCGAAATGCGTTTGTTGGATAAAACCGGCGGCAGCCTGGAAAATTTGCAGAAAGTGGCCGACGCCTTTGTGGACGAACTCAACCGGCGGCCGGAAATCAGCAACGCCTTTACCACCTTCAATACCCGCTTTCCGCAATTTCTGTTGCACGTCGATATCGACAAGGCGGCGCAAAAAGGCGTCACCACCGAAAACGCTATGAGCACCTTGCAAACGCTGATCGGCAGCGAATACGCCACCAATTTCATCCGTTTCGGTCAGATGTACCGGGTCATGGTGCAGGCCTTGCCGGAATATCGCGCCAAACCGGATGACCTGTTGAAACTCTACATCAAAAATAAAGAGGGGCACATGGTGCCGTTTTCGGCCTTCCTCAAGGTGGAAAAAGTCTACGGCCCCGAACAGGTCACCCGCTACAACATGTATACCTCGGCCATGATCAACGGCCAGCCGGCAGACGGCTACAGCAGCGGCCAAGCCATCGAAGCCATCAAACAGGTGGCGGCGCAAAAATTGCCGAAAGGCTTCGGTTACGACTGGGCCGGCTCGTCGCGCGACGAAGCCAATGCCGGCCATCAGTCCATTTATATCTTTCTGATCTGCCTGTTGTTCGTTTACCTGCTGCTGGCCGCGCAATACGAGAGCTTCCTGTTGCCCTTGCCGGTAATCCTGTCCTTGCCGATCGGCATCTTCGGCGCCTTATGCTTTTTGCTGATGATGGGGCTGGAAAACAATATCTACGCTCAAATCGCCATGATCATGCTGATCGGCATCTTGGGCAAAAACGCGATTTTGATCATCGAATTTGCCGCCATGAAACACAAACAAGGCAAATCGCCGTTCGAGGCGGCCATCGAAGGTGCCGTCTTGCGTTTGCGTCCGATTCTAATGACGTCGTTCGCCTTCGTCGCCGGGCTGATTCCGTTAATGTTCGCCTCCGGAGCCGGCGAGATCGGCAATAACACCCTGGGCTCGGCCGCCGCTGGCGGCATGATATTCGGCACTATCTTCGGCGTCATCGTTATTCCGGGACTATATGTGGTGTTTGCCGGCGAGGCCGACAAACATCGACGCGATGATCAAAAAGAAAAAGCCCCGTTCACCGAGACGTTTTAACCGTGCATGTAGCCGGGATACTACCATCGCCTTGCCGTTTCGTTGCCGGCCAAGGCCAGCAACCGGCTGCGGCAATCCGAACACCGATTTGGCAATCCCCGACCTGCCGATACCGGCCGCGTTTCAGGATGATCAGGATAAATCGGACGGCGCGCCCGCCGCCAACATCAACTGGCGCGAATATTTTGCCGACCCTCATCTGCCGGCCTCGATCAATGCGGGCGTGGCCAATAACTACGATCTGTAAATCGCCGACTTAAGCAACAATAACAATAGCATTTTACAGAGGAGTTAACCATGCAAGACGAGCGGAATCCGAAAGCACAGATCGCACAAAAACGCCGCTATTTCGGTCTCGAAGAAGCGATTTTTATCTTGCTGGTCATATTGTCGATTGCGGGTATTGTAATTACCGATTTTTCCCAACATGACGGCTATGCCTATTGGGCGTTCATGGTGGCGGTATTCGGTGGGCTTGCCATTTTCGTTTCTTGGTTGCAAGCCAAAACCAACGAAAATGATTTCGGCGAAATCGTCAAAGAGCAGGGGAAGCATTGGATTCACACCCTGGTTGTGGTTAGTGCCGCATCGCTAGTGATCAAATCCGGCCAATTCACCGAAATCAATGCGAGCTTGATGATCTTGATGATACTGGCCTTGGCAACCATGCTGGATGGTATGCGCATAGGTTGGCAATTCAGTTTAGTGGGTTTTTTTCTTGCCGCCTGCGCGATTATTGTCGCTTATGTCGAGCAGTTTATTTTGGCTTGTATCGGTTTGGGTGTTTTCGTGGTGGTCGGCACTTTGCTATGGGGATACTGGTTGAACAAAGATACTGTTGAATGACAAGCGTGGCCCGATGTTGAGTTTTCAATTAAAGTGCCTGAAAATCAATCAACTAAATGCATGGCAAGGTTGTTGGGATCGTCGATTGGTTTAATTGCCGCAACGATAGTTACTTTTTTCGTGACGGCTTGTTGGGATGTGATGTTAAGGTTTGCTTGAATGCGATGGCTTGGTGCTCGAGTTGTTAAGGCGTTCATTATGGAATGACTGTTAAACGCCGTGTAACGGCGTATCTTGTCTTTAACTTGTTTATTCAGGTTATGATTTATTCAAAGATTGGCAAACAGAACTTATTTTTAATTATTTGATTCTCGTTCCGCGTTCTCGGCGGTTCGATACGGTTGATGTAGTGGATATTACGCTTATTTTGGTATTGATTTTAATTAACGGCATTTTCGCGATGTCGGAAATGTCGCTGGTTTCCTCGGGCAAAGCGCGCTTGCAAAAGTTGGCCGATGAAAAACGCGCCGGCGCCGCTGCTGCCTTGAAATTGCACGATGAACCCTCGCGTTTTTTATCGACTGTTCAAGTCGGTATTACCTCGGTGGGTATTCTGAGCGGCGCATTGGGCGAGGAGGCGCTGACCGAGCCGTTAAAAGCCCAATTCAATCAATTACCGCTGTTGGCACCGTATGCCGAAAGTCTGGCCTTGGTGGCAACGGTTATCTTGATTACCTATTTCTCGGTTGTGGTCGGCGAATTGGTTCCCAAGCGTTTGGCCTTGCTGAGTCCGGAAGGCATTGCGGTGTTTGTGGCTCGGCCGATGAATGCCTTGGCGCTGATTGCCAGCCCTTTGGTTTGGCTGCTGTCTTCATCCAGCAGTCTGCTTTTGCGCATCATGAAAGCGCACCAACCGCCGCAGGCCACGGTCACGAACGAAGAAATCAAAATTCTGATGGATATCGGTTCGGAAGCGGGGGTGTTTCATGCCAGCGAAGGGCATTTGGTTTCCAATGTGCTAAAACTGGACGAACAGCGTGTCGGTGCCATCATGACCACGCGCAAGGATATTTTCGTCATCGATTTGGCCGATGAAAGCCATGAGGTGAACGGTCTTATCGCCGATTGCCCTTATTCGAGAGCGGTGATTTGCCGCGATGGCTTGGACAATGTGTTGGGCATTTTGAACCGAAGCGATCTATTGAAAACGCTGATGAATGGTGGAACGCCGGATATTACCAACACGCTACGCACACCGCTTTATGTGCCGGACACCCTGACGCTGCCGCATCTTTTAGAGTTTTTCAGGGAAAAACGCTGCGATTTTGTACTGATCGTCAATGAATACGGCGACTTGGAAGGTTTGGTCACCTTAAGCGATGTCCTGAAAGCCATCGTTGGCGATATACCCACGGCGGATGACGATTTCGATCCCGACGTGGTGCAACGCGACGATGGTTCATGGCTAGTGGATGGCGGCTTGTCGATCAACAGATTAAAATCGGTCATAGGGATGACCGGCCAGTTTCCGGGTGAAACCGCCAATTCTTTCAATACCGTGGGCGGATTTATTTTATATTTTCTGGAAAAAATTCCACGGGTGGCGGATAACTTCGTGCACGAAGGCTGGTATTTCGAAGTTGTCGATATTGATGGGACCCGGGTAGATAAAGTGCTGGTGGCAAATAAGGCCGACATGCTCAAGTAACATCTCCTTATACGCCGTAGCCAAGCTTAGGCCATGGCCGGCCATAACGTCCCGATATGGATAGGCGAATTTTTTTTTTCGTCCGCCAGCCTGCTTCGCTCGGGAGAGCCCTGTCGAAGGGCGGGCGAAAAAAATCGGGCCTACCGCGTCAAGCCGCTTATGCCGCGACTGCGATTTTGGCGATTGCTTTTCTCCGCTGAATAGTTACCTCCGCTTTTAGTTCTTATCGCAAAAGTCTTTGCTGTTTATATCCGAATAGATCGCGTCCACTAGCCTTTTGAACCAAGCCGGTCGGAAAATCACCACATACAAACCGATGCTGCTGGTAATCGGGATCGGGCCTATGCTGATGATCATGAAAATAATCAATACGACGGCGCATCGGATTCGAGGTAGGGTGGATGGATTCATGGTGGCTTTCCCGCTGCTTGTTCCGAATGGCAAATGTATACACATTTTGGTTATGTTTGCGTTAATAGTTGCCGCCGCCCCGGCATGGATGGCGAGAATCTTTCACGGCCTTGTCATCTGGAGCCAGGCAATCTCCGCCGGGATGATGACTTCGAATTCTTTCAGCCATTAACGCTAACAGAGCCAACATTTTTCCATCATTCGGTATACATGCGGCAACTCGGCCGATTATCGCCGATTCAGCCGTCTACGATCATCATCCAATCAAGTTGATCGCACCACCGATGTGCAAAAAACCATGTTGTGTTTCAATTTTGTGCGGAGATGATGGGTTTGCAACACATGGACCGCCCCGGGCAATTGCAAGTGTGAAGGGTGTATTTTTTTAACCTAATGATTTTTATATGGATTTATTTGATTCCATGGAGATGTGAAGAGTTGGCATTGCCTTTGCTTTAATCAAAGCAATACTCCAATGCAGGAGTCGTATTTTTAAGCTCACAGTAGAGCGCACCGGACAAAGGCGTCTGTCGTGTATGGGTTTTACCCGTATCACGGCGACGCCTTTTTTATTTTCTGTCGTTTTTGTTTAGGACTCGCTATGAACACCACTACAACACCCACCTCGAAGAAATTACTGTTCGTTCTCTCGGCCGGTCTGGTTGCCGCCGGGCTGGGATTCGCTCCCGGCGCGCAGGCGGCCGGCAAGCTGGAAAAAGAAGATCTGAAATTCGGCTTTATCAAACTGACCGATATGGCGCCGCTGGCGGTGGCGGCGGAAAAAGGCTTTTTCGAGGAGGAGGGGGTATTCGTGCAGTTGGAAGCGCAAGCCAACTGGAAAGTGTTGTTGGACAGGGTGATCAACGGGGAATTGGACGGCGCGCATATGTTGGCCGGCCAACCCTTAGGCGCGGCAATCGGCTTCGGTACCAAGGCCGACATCATTACCGCCTTCAGCATGGATTTGAACGGCAATGCCATCACCGTATCCAACGACATCTGGAATCAAATGAAGGCGCATGTGCCGATGGAAGGCGGCAAGCCGGTACATCCGATCAAAGCCGATTCGCTGAAGCCGGTAGTGGATCAATATAAAGCCGCCGGTAAACCGTTCAATATGGGCATGGTGTTTCCGGTGTCCACCCATAACTACGAGTTGCGTTACTGGCTGGCCGCCGGAGGCATCAAGCCGGGCTTTTATGCGCCGCCGCAGGAAACCACCGGACAAATCAGCGCCGATGCCTTGCTTTCCGTAACGCCGCCGCCGCAAATGCCGGCCACCCTGGAAGCGGGCACTATTTACGGTTATTGCGTCGGCGAGCCGTGGAACCAACAAGCCGTATTCAAAGGCATAGGCGTGCCGGTGATCACCGACTACGAAATCTGGAAAGACAATCCGGAAAAAGTCTTCGGCGTCAGCCAAGCCTGGGCGGATAAATATCCCAATACCCATAAGGCCGTTGTGAAGGCCTTGATCCGCGCCGCGATGTGGCTGGACGCGGACAACAATAAAAATCGTAAGGAAGCCGTGGAAATGCTGGCGCAAACCCAATACGTCGGTGCCGATGCGGAGGTGCTCGGTAATAGCATGACCGGCACCTTCGAATACGAAAAAGGCGACAAACGCCCCATGCCGGATTTCAACACCTTCTTCCGCAACAATGCCACTTACCCGTATTACAGCGACGCTATCTGGTATCTGACTCAAATGCGCCGCTGGGGCCAGATCAACGAATTCAAGCCGGACAACTGGTATCTGGAAACCGCCAAAAAAGTCTACCGCCCCGATATCTACATGGCCGCCGCCAAGGAATTGATTGCCGAAGGCAAGGCTAAAGCCGGCGATTTTCCGGCTGACGGCGAATCCGGCATCAAACCGCCGCAATCCGGTTTTATCGACGGCATCGTTTACGACGCCAGCAAGCCGAACGACTATTTAGGCAAATTCGCCATCGGCCTAAAAGCCAAGCAAACCGTTGCCGGCGGCAAAGTGGTCGATTAACAGTCTCTGGTAAGTGCTCCGACAGGGAAATCGTTTGATGCAGGGACGCATCTTTTTTTCAAAAAAATGTAGGTTGGGTTAGGCGTCAGCCGTAACCCGACATAGTGGCTATCGAAACGCTGACCGATAAAAAACTAGGTGAAGACAATGCCCAATAAACTAATCAAATTTTTCAATATCACCGGTCTGACCTGGTTTGTGCCGTTGGTCAAAATGGCGGCCGGCGAAAATCCCGCTCAGCAACTGCGCCAGCTTTGGCTGATCATGGGCGTACCCATCGTCGCCTTTGTGCTGTTTTTGGGGCTTTGGAGCGTTACGGCCTCGCGTATCAACACCAGTTTGGGCGCCATCCCCGGCCCTGTCGCGGTCTGGCATGAAGTGGAGGGCTTGATTGACGAACACTTTGCCGAGAAAGTCAAAATGGCCGAATTTTATAAACGCCAGGACCAGCGTAACCAGGAAAAACTGGCCGAAGATCCCGCCGCCGAAATCAAGTTTCGCCCCTATACCGGCAAATCCACCTATCTGGACCAAATTATCACCAGTTTATACACGGTGTTCGCCGGCTTCCTGATCGCCACGATTCTGGCCGTGCCGCTGGGTATTCTGTGCGGCATGAGCCCGGTAATCAACACGGCCATCAATCCCTTGATCCAGATTTTCAAACCGGTATCGCCGCTGGCCTGGTTGCCGATCGTGACCTTGGTGGTCAGCGCGGTATATGTCACCACCGACGATTCCTGGTTCGCCAAGTCTTTTATCACCTCGGCGGTGACGGTCACGCTGTGTTCGCTGTGGCCGACTTTAATCAACACAGCGGTCGGGGTTTCGTCGATAGACCGCGATTTGTCCAATGTCGGCAAAGTGTTGCGGCTGGATTGGCCGACCCAAATCAAGCGCATCATTCTGCCGTCCGCGCTGCCGTACATTTTCACCGGCATGCGCTTGTCGCTGGGGGTGGGCTGGATGGTATTGATCGCCGCCGAAATGCTGGCGCAAAACCCCGGTTTAGGAAAGTTCGTTTGGGACGAGTTCCAAAACGGCAGCTCCAATTCCCTGGGCCGCATCATGGTGGCGGTATTCACTATCGGCATCATCGGTTTCATTCTCGATCGCATCATGCAATCGCTGCAAACCGTGTTTTCGTTCAGCAAAATTTGAGGCATGACCATGACTGTAGCCGCAGCAAAAATCATCGATCTCGCCGTGCATAAGCAGGAAAGCGCAGTGGTTAAACTGGCCGAAATTAAACAGCCCGCCCTGTTGACGTTGAGTCATGTCTGCAAATCCTACGGCGAGGGCAAGGACAGAACCTCTATACTCAGAGACATCAATCTTGAGATCAAGGCCGGCGAATTTATCGCCATCGTCGGCTTCTCGGGCAGCGGTAAAACCACGCTGGTGTCCCTGATCGCCGGTTTGCTGCAAGCCGACGGCGGAGAACTGCTGAAAAACGGCCGACCCATTACCGAACCCGGCCCCGACCGCGGCGTGGTGTTTCAAAACTATTCCTTGATGCCCTGGCTGACGGTTTACGAAAACGTGGCGCTGGCCGTGGATGCGATTTTCAAGGACTGGACGCCGGCGCAACGCCGCGCCCACGCCGAAAAATACGTGAACATGGTCAACTTGGGCCGGGCCATGGATAAAAAACCGGCCGAACTGTCCGGCGGCATGCGGCAACGGGTCAACGTGGCCCGCGCGCTGGCCGCCAATCCGGACATTCTGTTGCTGGACGAACCGCTCAGCGCCCTGGATGCCCTGACGCGCGGCAACTTGCAGGACGAAATCCTGCAAATCTGGGAGCAGGACAAGAAAACCGTGATTCTGATCACCAACGATGTCGACGAGGCCATTTACATGGCCGACCGGGTGATACCGCTGAATCCCGGCCCCGATGCCACCTTCGGCCCGGATTTTCATATCAATCTGGAACGGCCGCGCGACCGCACCGCCTTGAACCATAACGAGGAATTCAAGCGCCTGCGGGCAGAAATCACCCGTTATTTAATGAATATCGGCATACGGAAAGCCGAAGCGGAGGCCGGCGACAAAATCGAATTACCGGACGTGCGCCCCAATACCAGCAACGATTGGAAACTCGATAGCTCGGCCTTAAAGCCCAGCCAGTCCGATTTGGGCCGGCCGCGCTATCTGGAATTCAGCCAATTGTCGAAAATTTATCCCACCCCGGACGGCAACAGCACGGTCAAGGTGGTGGACGGTTTCGACATGAAGATGAAAAAGGGTGAGTTCATTTCCATCATCGGCCACTCCGGTTGCGGCAAATCCACCGTGCTGTCGATGACCGCCGGCCTCAACGATATTTCGGAAGGCGGCATCATTCTGGATAACCGCGAAATCGATAGCGCCGGCCCGGACCGGGGCGTGGTGTTTCAGGCACCCAGTTTGTTTCCCTGGCTGACCGCGTTCGACAACGTCATGTTGGGGGTGGATAAAGTCTATCCGCATGCCAGCAAAACCGAACGCGAAGACATCGTCGAATACTATCTGACCCGTGTCGGCCTGGCGGACTCGCTGTACAAAAAAGCCGCCGACATGTCCAACGGCATGCGGCAACGGGTGGGTATCGCCCGCGCCTTTGCCTTGTCGCCGAAGCTGCTGTTGCTGGACGAACCCTTCGGCATGCTGGATTCCCTGACCCGCTGGGAATTGCAGGAAGTGCTGATGGAAGTGTGGGAGCGTACCCACGTCACGGCGATTGTGGTGACCCACGATGTCGACGAAGCCATTTTGCTGGCCGACCGGGTGGTGATGATGACCAACGGCCCGCACGCCAAAATCGGCAAGATTCAGGAAATCGACCTGCCCAGGCCGCGCAGCCGTAAAGCCCTGTTGGAGCACCCCGATTACTACAAATACCGGGAAAGTCTGCTGACCTTTCTGTCGGAATGCGACCACACCCATTAAACCGATTCGAGTCCATCCATGCTATACAACCGCTTTTTTTCATTCAGTAGAGGGGGCTTTATGCCGAAGCAAACCACCAGACTCTCCGCGCGCTTGGCGCCGGGAGCGTTGCTATCCATGTCCTTGGCGGGCATGCCGGCGCAGGCCGACTTCACCAAGGAGGTGGAAGATGCCTTGAATTTTTACCACTACGGTAACAACGGCGCCATAAAAATGGATTTGAACTACCGCTGGGAGAATGTCGACCAGGACAGGGGGGCCGGCAATCCGAAAACCGCCAATGCCAATACCGCGCGTTTACGCTTGGGCTTATTGTCGCCGACGTTCCATGGTTTTCAGGCCTACGGCGAATACGAAGGCCTGTATGCCTTACAGGAAGATTACAACAGTACCCGCAACCGCCGCACCCAATACTCCGTGATCGCCGATCCCGACGCCAGCGAGTTGAACCAATTCTGGCTCAGCTATAACGGCATACCGGATACTCTGGTCAAGGTCGGCCGGCAGCGCATCAAATTCGACGATGACCGTTTCATCGGTAACGTCGGCTGGCGGCAAATGGAGATGACCTACGACTCCATCCTGTTCACGCATAAAAACCAGACTATTTTCGGCTTGACCGTCAACGCCGGCTATATCGATAGCGCCCGCACCATTTTCAATACCAAGGAGTCGATGAACTCGCCGATTCTGAACCTGAACTATAAGGTCGGCGACTGGGGCAATCTGATCGGTTACGGCTATTGGCTGGATTACCGCGAGCGGGAAAACTTCGCCAAATCCTCGCAAACCTACGGTCTGCGCTTCGACGGTAAATCGCCGCAGTTTTTCGACAGAGTCAACGCCGTGTATACCGCGGAATGGAGCACCCAGGCCGATTACGGCGACAACCCCAACAGTTACCAGGTCGACCGGATTAATTTAATGGCCGGCGCCAGCGCGTATAACCTGACCGTGTCGGGCGCGGTGGAGCAATTGAACGGTCTCGGCAACGGCGCCGGTACCACGACCAAGGCGTTCCAGACTCCGTTGGGCACCAACCATGCTTTCCAGGGCTGGGCGGACTTGTTCCTGACCACGCCGGGCGACGGTATCCGCGACGTATTCGCCACCGCCAGTTACAAAATGATGAACGACAGTCTGATCATCACCGGCGTTTATCACGATTTCAAGGACGATACCGGCTCGATTCAGTACGGTAAGGAATGGGATTTCTCGGTGTTGAAGAAATTCGGCAAGCATTACTCGCTGTTGGCCAAATACGCCAATTACAACGCCGATACCTTCGGTACCGATACCCAAAAAATCTGGCTGCAAGCCAACGTCAGCTTTTAAAACGTAACGCGCCGGGCGCGCAAGTCGGCCCGGCGCGGGCATCGTTCTTTCGACTATTGAGGGTTATTACGCCCGAGGTGTTTTATGCATCAACAGCAACTGACAGAGACACTGTTTACCGCCAAAAAACAAAAAGGCCTGCGCTTTGCCGATCTGGAAACCCTATTGGGGCGGGACGAAGTGTGGATAGCCGCGTTATTTTACGGGCAGGCCAGCGCGGCGGCGGACGAAGCCGAAAAACTGGGCCGGGCCCTGGAGTTGGACGCCGACGCGATCGGCGCCCTGCAGGAGTTTCCGCTCAAGGGTTTGGGCCCCATGGTGCCGACCGACCCGTTGATTTACCGTTTCTACGAAATCCTACAGGTATACGGCATGCCGCTGAAAGCCGTTATTCACGAGAAATTCGGCGACGGCATCATGAGCGCGATCGATTTTTCGATGAATGTGGAAAAAGAAACCGACCCCAAGGGCGACCGGGTGCACATCAGCATGTCCGGTAAGTTTCTGCCTTATAAAAAATGGTAGGCGGAGAAACGCCGCTTTTAACCGGATTACCCAGATGAAACAAAAACTCGTCGTCATCGGCAACGGTATGGCCGGCATGCGCACCGTTGACGAATTGCTGCAACTGGCGCCGGATCGGTACGAAATCACCGTGTTCGGCGCCGAGCCGCACGGCAACTATAACCGCATCATGCTGACGCCGGTATTGTTCGGCGCCAAAAACATAAACGACATCATGATTCACGATTTTGCCTGGTACCGGCGTAATCGGATAAGCCTGCATTGCGGCGCTGACAAAGCCGTGGCGGCGGTCGACAGGACTAAACGGCGGGTTATAGCCAGGGACGGCACGACCGCCGACTACGATAAACTTTTGATCGCCACCGGATCGTTGCCGCTGATGCTGGACATTCCGGGGCGGGAAACGGAAGGCGTGATGGGGTTTCGGGACATTGCCGACGTGCAAACCATGATAGAAAAATCCCAAACCAAACAGCACGCGGTAATCCTGGGCGGCGGTTTGCTGGGCCTGGAAGCGGCCAACGGTTTGATGCAGCGCGGCATGCAGGTTACGGTAGTGAACCGGGCCGGACATTTATTGAATCGGCAGCTGGATAAACAGGCGGCCGGATTTTTACAACGGCAACTGGAAGATAAGGGCATCGAGTTTCGGCTGGGTGTAACGGTCAGCGAAATCATCGGCCAAGATAAACACATCGGCAAGGTGAGGCTCAGCGATAACAGTCTGCTGCCGGCCGATATTTTAGTGATGGCCACCGGCATTCAACCCAATATCGCGCTCGGACAAGCCATGGGCTTGGATTGCGAGCGGGGCATTATCGTCGACGACAATCTGCAAACCAGCGACCAGCGTATTTATGCGGTGGGCGAATGCGTGCAGCATCGCGGCGAGGTATTCGGGCTGGTGGCGCCGGTTTACGAACAGGCCAAGGTTTGCGCGCAACAGCTGGCGGGGCGCGCCTCCGCGGAATATCGGAGCTTGTTGTCGGCCACCATGTTGAAAGTCACCGGCATCGATTTGTTTTCGGTCGGGGATTTCGAAGGCGATGCAACTTGTCAGCAGCAGGTGCTGGTCGACCATGCCCGCGGCGTGTACCGCAAAATCGTTTTAAAGGACAATGTCATTGCCGGCATGATTATGTACGGCGATACCAGCGACAGCGGCTGGTATTTGAATCTGCTCAAAAACCGGACTAATGTTGCCGCCATTCGCGACCGGCTGATTTTCAATCCGGTCGATTTAGCGGCTTAAGGACCGAACCATGAATCCGACCACTATCAAAACCACCTGCCCCTATTGCGGCGTCGGTTGCGGCATTGAAGCCACGCTGATCGACTCCGAAAAGCATATTGTCAACATCAAGGGCGATGCGCAGCATCCCGCCAATTTCGGCCGCTTGTGCTCCAAGGGCGCCACCTTGGGCGATACCGTCGGTCTGGAAAACAGGTTGTTGCAACCGGAAATCGACGGTCAAACCGTCGACTGGGATAGCGCCTTGGCCTATGTCGCCGAGCGCTTTTCCGCCATCATTGCCGAACACGGTTCGGATGCGGTGGGGTTTTATGTCTCCGGCCAATTGTTGACCGAAGATTACTACGTCGCCAACAAGCTGATGAAAGGCTTCATCGGCTCGGCCAATATCGACACCAACTCCAGGCTGTGCATGTCGTCGGCGGTGGTAGGTTACAAACGCGCGTTCGGCGCCGATGCGGTACCGTGCAGTTACGAGGATTTGGAACAAGCCGAACTGATCGTGCTGGTCGGTTCCAATGCCGCCTGGTGCCATCCTATCGCCTTTCAACGCATCCGCCGCGCCAAGGAAAGCAATCCGGCCCTGAAAATCGTCGTCATCGACCCGCGCGCCACCAGTACCTGCGATATTGCCGATCTGCATTTGTCCGTCAAGCCCGGCATGGATGCCTTGCTGTTTAACGGCTTGTTGGCGTATTTGGCCGAGACGGGGTCCGTGGACAGGGATTTCATCGACCGGCATTGCCGGGATTTCGTGCCGGCCCTGGCGGCGGCCCAAGGTAGCGCGCTGGACTTTGACGAATTGGCGGCGGCTTGCGGCTTGGCGGCCCACGATCTGGCGCAATTTTTTGCCTGGTTCGCCAAGTTAAAAAAAGTGGTGACGGTTTATTCGCAAGGTATTAACCAGTCCAGCTCCGGCTCGGATAAATGCAACGCCATCATCAACTGCCATTTGGCCAGCGGCAAAATCGGCAAAGCCGGCAGCGGGCCGTTTTCGCTGACCGGCCAACCCAATGCCATGGGCGGGCGGGAAGTGGGCGGGCTGGCCAATATGCTGGCGGCGCACATGGATTTGGAAAATCCGCTGCATGTCGATAGAGTCGGGCGTTTTTGGGGCAGCGACCGCGTCGCCAATCGGCAGGGTTTGAAAGCCGTGGAGTTATTCGATGCCGTCGCCGACGGCCGCGTCAAAGCAATCTGGATCATAGCCACTAATCCGGTGGTGTCGATGCCGGACGCGGACAAGATCAAGCGCGCCCTGCAACAATGCGAACTGGTGGTGGTGTCCGATTGCATCGCCAATACCGATACCATGGCGTTCGCCCACGTGAAACTGCCGGCCACCGGCTGGAGCGAAAAAGACGGCACGGTCACCAATCTGGAACGGCGTATCTCGCGGCAGCGGCCATTGTTCGCGCCGTCCGGCCAGACCCGGCCGGATTGGTGGATTATTTGCCGGATTGCGCAACGCATGGGTTTTGCCGGTTTTAATTATAAAAACAGCGCCGAGATTTTTAGAGAGCACGCGGCCCTGTCCGGGTTCGAAAACGATAGCGAACACGGCATCAGGGATTTCGATATCTCCGCCTTTGCAGGCATCGACCAAGCCCAGTTCGACGCCTTGCCGCCGATACAATGGCCGGTGACGGCCAGAGCCATGCACGGTACCGCGCGGCTGTTTACGGACGGCCGCTTTTATACCGAACACGGCAAGGCCTGTTTTGTCCCGATAAACCCGCGAGCGCCGTTTCATGCCACCGACGCCGACTATCCGTTTACCTTGAATACCGGCCGGCTGCGCGATCAGTGGCATACCATGACCCGCACCGCCTTGGCCGCCAAACTGAACAGCCATAAGCCGGAACCGACGGTGGAAATCCATCCCGCCGACGCCTTGCGGCTGGGTTTCAGGCAACACGGTCTGGCCAAACTGACCACGCGCTGGGGAGACATGCTGGCGCGGGTGGACATCGCCGTCTCGCAACAAGCCGGCAGTTTGTTCGTGCCCATGCATTGGACCGAGCAATTGAGCAGCCGAGGCAGAGTGGGCGCGTTAGTGAATCCGGTGGTCGATCCCTTGTCCGGCCAGCCGGAAAGCAAGCAGACGCCGGTGCGGATCGAAATCTGGCAACCGCGCTGGCAGGCCTTGCTGCTGTCGCGGCAGGCCTTGCGGATTGACGGCGCGGAATATCTGGTTAAAGTCAAGGGCGCCGGCTTCTGGCGCTATCAGCTGGCCGGACAATCAGCCATAGCCGACTTGCCGACGTGGAGTAAAACGCTGCTTTCGAACGATGCGCCGGGATTGGCCGAATGCCTGGAATACAGCGATATCGATATCGGCGACTATCGAATGGCGACTATCGAAGCCGGGCAGTTATCGGCCTGTGTATTCATAACCGCTCAAGGCGAGTTACCGGAACCGGGCTGGCTGTGCGGCCTGTTCGGCAAACCGGAATTGACCCGCAAGGAACGCCTGAGCCTGCTCAGCGGCTTGCCGCCGCCAGGCGAGCAGGATGTGGGGCGAACCGTCTGCTCCTGTTTCAACGTCGGCGAAAAAACCATACTCCAGGCCATAGCCGAACATAAACTGGACAGCGTGGCCGGCATAGGCGCATGCCTGAGCGCCGGCACCGGCTGCGGCTCGTGCCTGCCGGAGTTAAAAATGCTGTTGGCCGATGCGGGTAAGGCTGCGGTTATTGGGCATTGATTTGTCAGCCAAGTAGGTCACGTTGCCGCGAAGCGGTTACCTGACATTCGAAGCCAGCGTAGCCTGGATGAAATGCAATGAAATCCGGGTGACTTTGACCGGCAATCCCCGGATTCCGCTTCGCTGCATCCAGGCTACGTCAACCCGTTTAAGCCGAGTTTGTCCTCGGGCGGGACGGGTTTTGTCAACCCGTCCTCACCGTTTCAATAATACGCAAACATAAAGCTTGGTTGGTCGGGTGTAGCCAAGTAAGTCACGTTGCCGCGATAGCAGTTACGTGACATTCGAAGCCAGCGTAGCCTGGATGAAATGCAATGAAATCCGGGTGACTTTGACAAGCAATCCCCGGATTCCGCTTCGCTGCATCCAGGCTACGTCCACCCGTTTATGCCGAGTTTGTCCTCGGGTGGGACGGGTTTTGTCAACCCGTCCTCACCGTTTCAATAATACGCAAACATAAAGCTTGGTTGACCGGGCCAGACGCAAGGCCTAACCCGGCGGCCGGCTTAGGCCTTGCGGCGGGAAACGCCGAAAAATCCCAGCAAGGCGGAACCGAACAGCCATACCGCGCCCGGCACCGGCACGGCCGAGACTTTATACAGCGAAGTGGTTTCGCTGACTTCGCTGGCCACGGCCAGGAAGCTGCCTTGCGCGTTGGAGAAGAAACTCAAGCCTTCCGGGCCGATATTGCCGGCGGCGAAAATCATGTCCAGGAATTGGATGTTGTTCAGATCGGTCAAGTCCCAGGTCATAATGGCATTGGAGCGTTCCAGGCCCAAAAACAGCAGGTCGCGGCCGTTGACGTTGCCGATCACGGCACTTTCCGGTTCCGGGCCTTTGTTGTCGCTGCGGCTGTCGTCCCATAATTGCGGGTAAAACGCGGCAATGATTTGCTCCAGTTGGTCGCCGGAGTCGAACACCATATTGCCGGCCGCGTCCAGGATCGAGAACGAACGGCCGCCGAAAGCCTGCAATTGATCCAGATCGCCGTCGCCGTCCAGGTCGCCGCTGGTGGAAACCGTCAACCGGCTCAATTTGTCGTTGTTGGTCTGCCAATCGGCGCCGTGCGCCAACGTCATGGCATCGTTTAACACGGCATCGATAACCGCATTGCCGACCCGCACTTCTTCCGCGCCGCCGGGCCAATCTTCCCTGGAATCGCCTTCGTTGGCGGTGACGTAATACTGAGTACCGTTCTTGTCGAAGCTGGCGATGCCGTCCGGCATGTACATGCCTTGCACGTTCCAGTTTTGAATGTTGCCGGCCAGGGCGGCATTGCCGGCGCCGTCGCGGTCGGAGGCATCGAAGCCGTTGCCCGGCAGACTGTGGTCCTTCATGCCCAAGGCCTTGATGTCGGTGACGGTGGCGCTGGCAATGTCGACGATGGCTACCGAATTGGCTTCCTGCAAGGTCACCATGGCGGTGGCGCCGTCTTTACTGATCGCGATATATTCCGGTTCCAGATCCTGCGCCACGCTGGCGTTCGGTCCGGTCAGGCGCACGCCGGCGGCTTCCAGCGCCGCAGCTTGGCTGTTGAAGGCATCGAAGCCGGCGGTTTGTACGTTATAGGTGGTGGTATCGATGATGCTGACCGAGCCGGCCGGGTCGCCGCCGGGGCCGACCAGATAACTGCTGGGTTCGCCTTCGTTGGCGACCAGTAATTTATTGCCGTTGGGGGTAAAGGTCACCGCATCCGGATTGGCGCCCACCGTCACATCTTGCAACACGTTGTAGTTGCCGGCGTCGTAAAAACGCACCAAGCCTGGATCGGTTTTGCTCGGCGCGGTAAGCGCTACCGCCGCCTGGCCGTTTTTGACCGCCACGCTGTTGATGGCGCCCAAGGCGCTGGTATCGAAACTTTGCAGCAAGTTACCGGACAGGTCGAGAATGTCGATGCCGCCAAAGCCAAGGTTGGCTTGGTTGGCGTCGGTACCCACCACCCACAGGCGGTTGTTGTCCGCGTCGTAAGAGACGATTTCCGAGCCCATGGCGTTGGAGCCGTTGGCGGCGGTGTGATTGAAGGTCCATTCCAGGTTCCAGCTAAAGCCGCCGGCGGCGCTGGCCGAGCCGGACGCCAGCGCGGCAGCGATGGCGAGTGCGATATGTTTGCGTTTCATGATGTTGTTTCCGAATTAAGTTGCGGTTCTAAAGAAAGCGGCGGGGGCGCTTGTTTATGAGAAGCCCGTCACACAAGCAGCATCTTAAAAACGCTTTATGACAAAACGGTTAATTCGCGCGAAATCCGAAAATCGTCCCGGTTCCGTTCGGGCCTCGGTGCGTTTTGTCATACGCCTGTCACGTTGGTTTCTTAACATTTCCGTCACAACAGCCGCTGGCCGGCTACCCGTTTGCACAACATTTTTCAACTGGCATGAACACTAAAATACAGCAAGGTTTTACTCTGATCGAAGTGATGATCGTGGTGGTGATATTGGGAATTCTGGCTTCCATCGTGGTGCCGAAAATCATGGGCAGGCCCGACGAAGCCCGCGCCACCCGCACGTTGCAGGATATTCGCGCCATCGGCGCGGCGCTGGATTTGTACCGGCTGGATAACTTCAGTTACCCCAGCACCGAACAAGGCCTGGAAGCTTTGGTCACCAAGCCGGCGGGGCTGGCGGCGGGCGCGCACTGGAAGCAGGGCGGATATTTGGACCAAGTGCCGACCGATGCCTGGGGCAAGCCCTATATGTATCTGAAGCCGGGCATGCACGGCGAATACGATTTGTATTCCTTCGGCGCCGACGGCGTGGAAGGCGGCGAGGAAGCCAATGCCGATATCGCCAGCTGGAATATCAAATAAGCGCGGGCATGCGCGCCGGCGGCTTTACGCTGATCGAATTATTGATCGTCCTGGTATTGATTGGAGCGATGACCGGCATGGCCATGTTATCGATAGGCAACGACGGTAAGGATCGCCGGCCGCGCCTGGAAGCGGAGCGTCTGGAAACCTTGTTGAGCCTGGCGGAACAGGAAACCCAGCTGCGCGGCGAAGCCATGGCGCTGGAATTGTTCGCCCACGGCTACCGGTTCTTGATTCTGACCGAAGCGGGCTGGCGGGAAGAAACCGGCGATGCGGTGTTTCGCGCCCGCGAACTGGATAGCGATTTGCGCATCGGCCTGCTGATAAACGGCGAAAATCGAGTGCTGGCGGCCCGGGCGGGATTGTCCGATGCGGCACCGCAAATTTTACTGGCCCCCGACGGCGACGCCGATGCCGTGCGGATAGACATCGGCGACAGGCACGGCGCCGTGCAAATCGGCAACGATGGGGAAGAGGGCTGGACCGTCATGGCCGCCACGGCGGCGCCATGAGCGGGCGCCGCCGCATGGCCGCTGTAAAGACAGGGCGCGGGCTTGCGGGCTTTACGTTGCTGGAAGTGTTGATAGCCCTGGCGATATTGGCGATCCTGATGAGCGGCCTGATCAAAATCGCCGCCAACAATACCCGTAATCTACGGTTTCTGGAAAACGCCACCATTGCCGAACAGGTGGCGCAAAACCGGCTGTTGCAGCTGCGGCTGGACGAGGACAAGCCCGAGGCCGGCGATGGTTGGGACGAGATGGCCGGCCGGCGTTGGTATTGGCAAATTTCCCGTGGCGCCGGCCATCCCATCGGGGCCGGCGTGCGGCGCTATCGGGTGCGAGTGTTTCCGGAGGGCGAGAAAACTCCTTATGCCGATTTGGTCGGCTATATCGCGGATCCCGCATGAACAAACGCTTTAACCGCGCCGGCGGCTTTACTTTATTGGAATTGCTGGTGGCGATGGCGATCTTCGCCATCATGGCCGTTATGGCCTACGGCGGCCTGAAGACCGTCATCGATACCCGCCGGGCCGCCCAGGCCAAGGCGGCGCAGCTGCGGCAGCTGCAACAGGCCTTGTATCTGTTGAACGAAGATTTGCAGCAGGCCGTATCGCGGCCGGTGCGGGACGAACTCGGCGGCGGCGAGGCGGCCTTTCGCGGCGGTCATGGCCGGGAGCTGTTGAGCTTGACGCGGGCCGTGCCGGCACTGCCGCCGGACGGCGGACGCAGCCGCTTGCAGCGGGTCGGCTACCGCTTCGAGTCCGGTAAATTATACCGACTGGTATGGAATACCCTGGATAGAACCCAGCAAAGCCGGCCGTTGCGCAAGCGCATTCTCGATGCCGACGGCGTGCAAATACAGTTCTTCGGTAGCGAGTGGACCGGCAGTTGGCCGCTTTCCGCCGGCGCCATACCAAAAGCGGTGGAAGTGATAGTCAGTTTGAGCGGCATGGGCGATATCCGGCGCGGATTTTGGTTGCGATGAGAGAACGATTAAACCGGCCGCAGCGCGGCGTGGCGCTGATTACGGTGCTGCTGGTGCTGGCCTTGGCTACCGTCACGATAGTCTCGATGTCCGGCGAGCGGCAGCTGGATATCCGCCGCACCGAAAACCAGCTGCGCGGCGATCAGGCCTGGGCCTATGCCCACAGTCTGGAGAGTTGGGCCGCGACGCGATTGCGGGACGGCGATTGGCAAAAGCCGCTGCGGCTCGGCGAAGACGGCGACGTCGAACTGCGCGCAAACATCGGCGAACTGCAAGGCAAAATCAATTTGAACAACCTGATTGTCGACGGCGAAGTCAGCGAAGCGGATGTGGAACGCATGCAACGCTTATTGAAGCAATTGGAGCTGCGCACGGAACTGATGGACGCCATTCTGGACTGGATGGATGCGGACGGCGAGATTCGCTACCCGTTCGGCGCGGAAGACGAGGTCTATTCCCGCAAGCATCCGCCGCGCCGCGCCGGCAACCTCCCGTTTGCGGATGTCGGCGAATTGATGCTGGTGGAAGGAATGACGCCGGAAATTTTCGACAAATTGCGGCCCTATGTGTACGCCGTGCCCGGCTATGCGCCGATTAACGTCAACACCGCCCCGCCGCAAGTATTGCGCTGCCTGGCGGACAAGATCAGCGCCGACCAGGCGGCCTCCATCTACCGGGCCGGCGGTAAACCGTTCGGCGAATTGGCCGATTTTTTTAAAGACGAAGCCGTGATAGGGCTGGGTATCGGCAAACACGGCTTGAGCGTGGAAAGTACATTTTTTTTATTGGCGGGATCGGTGGATATGGGAAGGGCGCGCTTGCGGTTTGAAACCTACTTGCAAAAGCAGACCGACGGCAACGCGGCGGTGGTACGGCGCGCCCGTAGCGGGTGGCGGCATGGCTGAAGCGCTGTTGGTTCGCCAAGCGCCGCTGCCGGGGCAATGGCAATGGTTGGATTTGGCGGCGCCGGCCGGCGGCGTATGCGGCGGCGGTTTGGCCGAGTTGGCGGCGGCGGCCGGGGAGCGCGCCGCGATACTGGTTTGGCCGGCGTCTGCCGCGTTGCTGCTGGAAATAGACCTGCCGCTGCGTAGCGCCGGGCAAATCGCCAAGGCCTTGCCGTTCGCGCTGGAGGATTTATTGGCGGAAGACGCGGAGCGCTATCAGTTGAGCTGGCACCGGCCGGCGCGCGGCCAAGCCATCGCCGTGGCGGCTGTCGGCCGCGAACTGCTGGCGGCGGTTATCGACAACTTCGCCGAAGCGGGGGTGAGGTTGAGCATGGCATTGCCGGAAGCCTTGCTGCTGCCCTGGCAAGCCGGACAAACCGCCGTGCTGCTGGAACGGGATGACGGCGTGTTCAGGTACGGCGAATGGCTGGGCGGCGGCGGCGAGCGGAGTTTGTGCGGCGTGTTGCTGGACAAACTGTATGCCGGGGGGCAGGCTCAGGGCGATATACAGCTTTGGGCAGCCACGGGCGACGACTGCGCCGGCCTGCCCGCCGGCATTGAGCGGCATGGGGCGGCAGAGCCCTTGTCCTTGTACGCGCGGCAATGGCCGGCGGCCGGCGCCTTGAATCTGCTGGTCGGCGATTATGCCCCGCAAGTTCGCCGGCGAAACCCTCTGAAACCCTGGCTGCCCGCCGCCGCGATCCTGTCGATCGCACTGTTGGCGCAACTGGCCGGGCAGTGGCAATTGCAACGGCGGCAGCAACAGCAATTGCAAACGCTTGAGGCCGGCACCGAAGCCTTGTTTCGGCAAACCTTTCCGGAGATCAAGCGGCTGGTCAATGTCAAGGCGCAAGCGGACCAGCAATTGCTGGCGCTACAGGAGCAATCCCGACTGAATACGGCCGGTTTTTTAGCCTTGCTCCATGTTGTCGGCGGGCCGTTGAAAGAGGCGCCGCAACTCAGGCTGCAACGCCTGCAATTCGACGGCGACAGCCTGCAAATCAAACTGCTGGCCCCGGATGCGGCCAGCGTCGAACAATTTAAACGCCAGCTCGGCGGCGAGAACGGCCCGCAAGTCGATATTCTCGCCGTGGCCGGCGTTGCGGACGGCGTGGAGGCGGAAATTGCCATTCGACAAAACTGATCTCATCAAACGTTGGCGGGCCTTGTCGCCGCGCGAGCAAATGCTGTTGATCGCCGGTCTGGCGGCTGCCTTGCCGTCGGCCGTGTATGGTTTGGCGTACGAACCCATGCGGGCGGAAAACCGCCGGCTGCAACAACAGATCGAGGCCCGGCAACAAATCCGCCTGCATTTGCAAGAGGTGGCGCAACGGGCGGCGCAAGTGCGGCAAGCGGGCGACCAAACCGCCGCGTCGCCCATGGAGCCGGCGGCGGCCATTGCCGACAGCAGCCGGCAACTGGGTCTTGAAACGTATATCGGCAAGCGGCAAGCGGATACGGCGGAGGGTATCGAACTTGAACTGCAACGAATCCCGTTCGACAAATTGGCCTATTGGCTGGCGGTATTGCAGCAACAGCATGGGGTTGCGGTAGCGAAACTGGATATGCAACGGCATGCGGCCGACAGCGCCTTGCTGGACGGCACGCTGACCTTAAACGCGATAAACCGTAAGCCGGAATAAGCAAAGCGTTTCCGGCAAATCGGAGCCTGTCCGCCGGAAACGCCTGTCGGCTTATTCCGTCCGACGAATCTATTCCGGCTCAATATCGTCCGGATCGGCTCCAATAGCGCTCCAATTGCTGGCATACCAACCCATGTTGACGAAACGTTTAAAAGAACTGTGCGGCCAGTCGGCGGCAGAAGATGCCAAACCATGCTTGACCGGATTGTAATGTAGGTAATCCAGGTGGCGGTGAAAGTCGTTTTCGTCGCGCAGGCAATGTTCGTAAAAGCGCGGTTGCCAAACGGTTTTAGCGCCGTCCATTTTGACATTGGCGGGAATACGCCGCGAAAACGCCGTCTTCACCATTTGCCAGCGGCTGGAAAAGTCGGCGTCGTCCAAGGGCAAGCGCCATATGCAATGCAGGTGATCCGGCAAAACCACCGCCGCCAACAGATCGAAAGGCCGTTTGCTTTGAACCTCCCGAAAAGCTTGCCGAAGCAGGTTTACCCGTTGTTCATCGGCAAAAATCGTTTGGCGGCGATAAGCCACCACGGTAAAAAAATAAGTTCCGCCTGGAATATATAAACGCCGGTAGTTGCTCATGCTGCAAGCTTGGGCTGAAAAATAGATTGTCAGCCTAACGCCTGAAACTGCTTTCGGCAAGTTTAAGGCGTAGGTCCGTAAACCGTAGGCCGGATACCCATAGGGCACAAGTCTGTCCGCCGGAAACGCCTATCGGCTTATTCCGGCCTACGGTGGTAGCGCGGGTAGGTATTTTCGGCAAGTTTAAGGCGTGGGTCCGTAAATCGTAGGCCGGAATAAGCTTCGCGTTTCCGGCAAATCGGAGCCTATCCGCCGGAAACGCCTAGCGGCTTATTCCGGCCTACAGTGGTAGCGCGGGTAGGTATTGTCGGAGAGTGTAAACCGTAAGCCGGAATACCCATAGGGCAGAATTAAGCTTCGCGTTTCCGGCAAATCGGAGCCTATCCGCCGCAAACGCCTGGCGGCTTATTTCGGCCTACAGCCTGAAGGCTGCGTCGCGCCTGTGTTGTCATACCAATGTATTACGATTTTCGAAACTGTAATCGACCTGTAACTGAAACCACGCATTTGCTTTGAAACAATATGCCCAACGGTTAAGGGCACTGATGCAGCGCCCTTAACCTAAGGATCGGGAGAAACCAGGGAGCAAGGACGGCACGCAGAGGGAGCGGCAAGGGAGAGGGTTAGGGAGTCGGAGTTGGGGGAATTCAAAAAATGGTAGCGGGGAAGCGCCACTCTTTGAGTGATAGATGGAAAAGCGTGTAAAAGCCAAACCCGTCGCGAGGCGGGGACGGAAAGTCACGGGTCTTGAAGGGTTAGTCATGCTCGCTTGCGAGTAGCCTGAAACGGGGCTTGCCGCCCTTGGGCGGCAATGACAGGGACCGCTATTCAAGACGGCCGGGCTGTCACCTTATGTACTTAAACAATTTAAACATGAGGATTTTATGAAAATTTTAGCTAAATCGGTTGCCGTTGCGGCGATCGCCATGTCCATGACCGGTGTTGCGGAAGCGCGTATTCAAGCCATCGGCGATGCAACCGCCGACGGTAGCGAGTTGTTGTTGAACGTGGTCAACTACACCGCGCAAAACAGCTATACGCTGGATTTGGGCTTCACCATTGCGCAATTCTTGGCTAACCCAAGCCAATCCCTGTCGTTTGCTCTGAACGACAATAACTTCCAAAGCTTTACGTCCGCCTACACAGTGGGCGATAACGTGGCTTGGGGCGTTTCAGGCGGTCATGGTTTGCTGAACGAAGAGAGCGATGCAGCAATCTTTGGTTTTTACACTACTTCTGTTGATTCCAATCCGTCTAGTTACGCGCAAAATGGCGGTCAAATTGCTAACTCAATGGGTGAGTGGAATGATTTGGTCAGTTTTATCCAAACTCAAGATGCCAATGCCAATAACCTGAGCACTTTCAAAACTGTGGGTGAGTCCGGATATACAGCGGTGCCTTACGGTAATAACTTTAATGGAACCTTGCAATTTGTTGCTCAAGGTGAATTAGGCGCCGCTCTGGCTTTCGTGCACGAAAAAGTCAATGCCGAAGACGGTTTATTTGACACCGGCGAGTTGGAAGTGTTTGCCGGCAGCTGGAAACTGGACTTGACCGGCAACACCGGCAGCTTGACTTATACGACTTCTACCGTGCCGCTGCCTGGCGCGGTATGGATGTTCGGCGCGGCTCTAATGGGCATGCTGGGTGTAGGCCGCCGCAAAGCTATCGCGGCTTAATGCATTTCGAGTCGGCCTGTTTTAGGGACAAAACAGCGCCGATTCCTGTTTTCTAATCAATGAGGTTTAACATGAAAAAGCAAGTATTGTCGGCCGCGATTGCCGCCGTCTCTTTACTGGGTTTCTCGCAAGCATCGTTTGCGCTGGCTCCCGCCACCACTCCCGACCTGGAAATTTTCATGTCCGGCGCCACCGCGCAGGACAAGGGTATTGCCGCCTTGTTCGAAAACTTGTGCGACGCCGGTACCCTGGACGTGTTCAAGGACAACACCAAAGCAGGTTCCGAAGGCAAGGACCATACCGCGTTTTTCTGCACGCTGAATTCCACCAACGTCCCCGGCTTGTCCGTCAACGGCAACCCGGTGGCTAGCGCCAAGGTATTGTTGCACAAACGTTCGCAAGGCGGTTCCGCGCAAGGCGTTAACCCCTTGATCGACGGCGTGGCGATTTCCGCCATGCGTATCGATAACGGCAACTGCACACAACAAGGCGTGACCAATACTTGGTTTTGCAACGCTCAAGGCGCCAACCTGACCAACCAGGTTTCCGATGCCGGCGTGTCCGACGTCGAGCCTAAACTGTTTATCGGTCCCAACAAACCGTCCAACGCCGGCGCGGTTGACCCGGTCGCGGCCGACGCGGCCTTGGACGTGGTGCCCGCCGCGGCATTACTGTTCGGCGTGCCTGTGTCCGACAACCTGTATGTCGCCCTGCAAAAAGCCCAAGGCTTGCTGGTCGCGGACGGCGGCAGCTGCGCGGTGGGTGCCTATACCGAAGCCTGTATGCCTAGCTTGTCAAAACAACAAGTGGCTGAACTGATTTCGGGCCAAATCAAAAAATGGAGCGAATTCAAAATCAACGGCACTGCCTTGACTGCTCTGACTGCCGGTATGACCTACGATTCCGGCGACGGCGTGGTTAGAAACGTCACCCCTACCGACACCAAGCTGCATTTCTGCAAACGTATCGACGGTTCCGGCACCGGCGCGCAAATGTACGCCAAATTCCTGAACAACCCTTGCAGCTCTGCAGGCCTGAATCCTGATTGGCCAGGCAGTAATCTGGCCGGTCCGGTTAAGCATGAAGTCAGCGGTTCCGGCGACATGGAATTGTGTCTGGAAGACTTTGCCGACGGCGAAAACAACGCCAAAACCATTTCTTCTACCAACCCGGACGTATTCAATACCGCTAACAACAGCGCATTGGCGAAAGGCTGGGCGATCGGCATGCAAAGTACCGAAAACAATGCACGGGTAGACTCGGACCCAAAACGCAAACATTACCGTTTCGTGAAGGTCGACGGCGTGGCGCCGACTCTGGAAAACGCTTTCCGCGGCAAATACATGGATTGGGTGGAGCAAACTATCCAATGGCGTAAAGCGATCAGTCAGGACAAGAAAACCGTTATCCAAAAAATCGCTACCGACGCCAGCTCGCCTAGCATTTTGGGTACCGTGTTGAACCCTGACTTCGTACATCCTTTCGGCCCTGCAGGTTATCTGGCGATCGGTACCAACCATCCTTTCACCGAAAACCTGAACCTGTCCGCCCCCGTGATGCCATATTCGCATGCGGCTAAAGGTTCCTTGAGCAATTGCCAAGTGCCTGTGATCCCATCATCAACCAACACCAGCAAACCGATGTAATAAGCGGTTAGCAGGTTGGCGCGCAAGGATGCGCGGTTTTACCACAGCCTTCGCTTGCGAAGGCTGTTTTTGTTTTTAGAGAGGTAGATAAGCTTCGATTTGCCGGAAACGCCTATCGGCTTATCCCGGTCCACGCGCTGCTTTTGTTTGGGGCGGGCTTGGCAAGGCAAACGTTTTGAGCGATCTGTCACAAAGCTGTCACTGAATCGTAAAAAACCAAACTTAAAATGGTCGGTTACAGGCTTTCATCGGGAAAGCACTATTTTTGGATTATCAAGTACATGCAGTTAAACGAGTTACCCTTGCTACGGATGTTTCTGGTCGGAACCTGTTGCGTACTCTGGCCGGCCAAGGCGGTATATTGTCAGGAAGCGGAAACGGCCGAGCAAGCCCAACAACAAGAAGAAGCCGACTCACAAGCGCCGACAGCTAAATTCAACTTGCTGGAGTTGCGCGTCAAAGGCAATAGCGTAATCGATAAAAAGCTGATCGAGCGCAGCGTATACCGTTTTCTGGGGCCCGGTAAAACCATCGACGTGGTGGAAGAGGCTCGCGCGGCGCTGGAAAAGTTATATCAAAACCAGGGTTACCAGACGGTGTCGGTGGATATTCCGGAACAGGATGTCAAGAACGGCGTGGTGTACCTGCAAGTGGTGGAAGGCACCATCGCCAAATTGCGGGTCAAGGATTCGCGTTATTTCGATCAGGGCGCCATCAAGGCGCGGGTGCCGGAACTGGCGGAAGGCAAGGTGCCCAATCTGCCGAAAATGCAGGCGCAGCTGGCGCAACTGGCGGCCGACAGCCAGGACCGCACGGTGGCGCCGATTTTACGGGCCGGGGAAACGCCGGGTACGCTGGAAGTGGATTTAAAGGTCAAGGACGAATTGCCATTGCACGGCAAGGTAGAGGTGAATGCCCGCAACACCGCCAACACCAGCCGCCTGCGCACCATTATCTCCATGCATTACGACAATCTGTGGCAAAAGTTTCATAGCGCCTCCTTCATGTACCAGACCGCGCCGGAAAACAATGAAGAAGTGGAAGTGTTGGTGGGCAGTTACGTGTTGCCGGTGATCGACGACAGCAAGCGTTTGGCGCTGTACGCCGTCAGTTCCTCGTCCACTTCGCAAATCGCCAGCGCCGGAGCCTTGTCCATCATCGGTACCGGCGATATCTACGGCGCGCGGCTGGTGATGCCGATGTCGGGTAGCAAGACCTACAACCATACCGCCACGTTGGGGGTGGATTACAAGGATTTTAAGGAGGACTTGGCTTTGCTGGGCGCCGATTCCCTGAAAACCCCGATCAGCTATTTGCCGTTTATGGCGCAATACAGCGGCAATCTGCGCGACAGCGAATCTCTGCTGTCGTTCGATATGGGCATCAATTTCGGCATCCGCGGACTGGGTAACGACGAACAACAGTTTGCCGACAAACGTTTTCTGTCCAGGCCCAATTATATTTATCTGAACGGCGGCTTGAACTATCGGCGCAACCTGCCCTGGGGTATGGAAATGGCCGGCAGGGTGGCCGGCCAGATCAGCGATTCGCCGTTGATCAGTAACGAACAATTTTCCATGGGCGGCATGAAGAGCGTGCGCGGTTATCTGGAAACGCATGTGCTGGCCGACGACGGCGTCAGCGCCTCGCTGGAATTGTATAGTCCGCGTTTGGCGCCGGACGATTGGGAGAGCGTGGACAGCTTGAAGGCGCTGATGTTTGCCGATGGCGGCAAGGGCTGGCTGATGGACGCGCTGCCCGGTAGCGCCCAGGAGTTCGCGCTGGCCAGCGTGGGGGCGGGGTTACGGGTCGGCTTTACCAAGCATCTGTTGGGCGAGTTCGATTTTGCCGTGCCGCTGCTGGACCAAGGTACCGTCAGGGCCGGCGAGAACCGGGTGGATTTTCGGTTGATAACGCAGTTTTGAGGCAAGTCGCAATAGTTGTAGGCCGGAATAAGCCGATAGGCGTTTCCGGCAGAAACGGAAACCGCCAATTTGCCGGAAACGCTACGCTTATTCCGGCCTACATTGGATCGTCGTAAAAGCTGTATTTTCGGATGGGCCGCGCAATGCGCCGCCCATCATGATTGATACTTAAAAGGTGCAAGACGGCTGTTCTTCATCGGCCGTCTTGCCGGAAACGCTGTGCTTATTCCGGCCTACTTTCGGGTTGGAATATGTCCTTGGTAAAGGAAGGCGTAAAGATTTTTAACGGCTAAACCCGTCGCGAGGCGGGGGCGGAAAGCCGCGGGTCTTGCTTACAAGACGGCCGGGCTGCCAATCCCTCGGGATTGCTTGACAGCAGGCAGGGCCACTCATGACACGCAGACCATCACAAAAAAGCAACCGTACCGCGCCGGCATTTCGGCTTAACCCGCTTGCCGCCAGCGTGCGCGCCGGAGTGACCGGTAGCATGCTGCTGGCGATAGCTTCGCCGGCCGTGGCCGAATTACCTGTGCCGAGCGCGGTGTGGGCCAGCATGGGCGGCGCCAGCCGGGAAGTGGTCGGCAACACCATGAATATCAACCAGGAAACCGACCGGGTGATTTTGAACTGGGACAGGTTTAACGTCAGCGCCGACAGCACCGTCAATTTCCGCCAAAAAACCACCGATATAGCGCTGAATAAAATTCACGACCAAAACCCCAGCGAGATTTTGGGCACCGTCAACGCCGACGGCACGATTTATCTGGTCAATACCAACGGTATCGTGTTCGGCGAAGGTTCTCAGGTTAATGCGCGCGGTTTGGTGGCTTCCACGATGAATGTCAGCTTCGAGGATACATTCGACAAGGAAACCATCAACGATGTAGCCCTGACGGATGACCGGGCGGCCTTTGTCGGGAACGGTCAGGTTTTCGAAAAGGACGACAACGGCAATTTTAAATTGGATGCCGACGGCAACAAAATTCCGATTCAAATTCATATTAAACAGGGCGCCCACATCAAATCGAAGGAAGGCGGGCGCATCATGGTGTTGGCGCCTACTATCTTGAACGAAGGCGAGGTGGAGTCCCCCGGCGGCCAGGTGATTATGGCCGCCGCCACCGATAAAGTCTATCTGGCCAATGCGTCCGAAGATGACGGCGTACGCGGCTTGCTGGTGGAAGTCAAAACCGGCGGTAAAGTCGAGAACGTCGGCAAGATTGCCGCCGAACGCGGTAATGTCACCCTGATGGGTTTTGCCGTCAATCAGAATGGCCGAGTGTCCGCGACGACCGCGACCAACGTCAACGGCAGCATTCGCTTGTTGGCCCGTGAAGGCGGACGGGTGGAAACCTTACCGGGTAACGTCAAGCGTATCGTGTCTTCCAACACCGTTCGCGCCGCCGATAATGGGGATGGTCAAGGCGTTTCGGCGCAAGTAGTGTTGGGCGAAGGTAGCGTTACCGAAATGCTGCCGGATATCGGCAGTGCTGCAGCGCTGGACGGCGAAGCTCAGCCCAAGTCGGACGTGGAAATCATGGCGCACAAGGTGCACTTGCAAAACGAGGCTTCGATTGTGGCGCCGAGCGGTAACGTGGATATTACCGCCACCCGTAATCCGGCCAATCCGGTGGCGGATAACGGCGCCAATAACGACTCGCGTATCCTGGTGGACGCAGGGGCCAAGATCGACGTGTCGGGCATGGACACGGCGGTCAGAACCATGGAAAGCAACGTCATCGAAGTGGAGTTGCGTAATTTCGAGTTGGCTGACGCGCCGTTGCAAAAAAGCGGCATCCTGAAAGGCGAAAAGGTAAAAGTCGATATTCGCGAAGGCACGCCGCTTACCGATATTCAACCCTTTCTGGATGCGATTCCCCGTGGCATAGAGGAACGTCTGGCCGAGGGCGGCAATATCGTATTGAAATCCGAAGGCGATGTGATCGTCGAGCAAGGCGCGCTGCTGGATATTTCCGGCGGTCAGGTGACTTTTCTGGGCGGCATTATCGAAACCACTAAATTGTTGGCGGGCGGCCGCCTGATAGACATCAGTCAGGCCGACCCGTTACAGACTTATGACGGCATCTACGGCGAGGTATCGGTCAATTACAAAAAATGGGGTCAAACCGTAACCTATAAAATGCAGGGAGGAGTATTCGGTCAGGGCCGCTTCGAGCAAGGCTACGTGGAAGGCAAGTCCGCCGGCAGTCTGGATATTCGCTCTAACACCGTGGTGTTTGACGGCGAATTGCGGGCCGACGTGGTTAACGGCCGTTTGCAGCGCGATTTAAGCGAGCGAGCGGTTGGCGGGCGCTTGGAAATCGATACCGGTTTTGGCGACGGTTTTCAGGCCGTTGTTTTCGGCAATGGCAATCCTACCGTTATCGACTACGATCTCGACAGCCTGTTGGGCCGGGACGGCAACGGTTTGCCGTTGGCCTTGGCACTGCGTGCCGGACAGTTGTTCGACAGCGGCGTGGCGGAAGCCACCTTTAAAACCAACGCCGGCATCAGTTTGGCCGCCGGCGCCAACCTCAAGTTGGCCGAAGGCGGCAAGTTGAATCTGCAAGGTAGCGGAATCGACGTTAATGGAACCATCCAGGGCAGCGGCGCCGACGTCGACTTGCTGGCCGACAACATCAATTTGGCGGATGGTGCGCAAGTTTTGTTGCAAGGCCAATGGGTCAACGACTTCGCCCAGCCGGGGAACCTGGATGGTAAGTCGCTGAGCATAGACGGCGGCAGCTTTACCGCTCGGATGTCCGGAGGCAGCGGAGGCGGAATTAGCTTGGCCCAAGGCAGCCGGGTAAATGTCAGCGGCGGCGCTTGGCTGAAATCCGACGGTAGCCTGCAAGCGGGCCAGGCCGGTGAAGTCAGTGTAATTGCTGGCGATTCGGCGGACGGTTCGGTCATCTCCGTGGATGGGATATTGGAAGCCTATGGTATCGAGCGCGGCGGTAAATTTACCGCGCGCGCCAATGGCGTGGCGATCCGCCGCGAGGAGATCGTCAATACGGCTCCGGGCGCGCAGCCTTTGCAAATCACGACCGACTTTTTCGGACGGGGCGGCTTTGCCGAGTTCGATATCGGCGCCAATGCAAACGGTTTGACGGTAGCCGAAGGCGCCGTGATCAATTTGACCCAGCAAAACCGGGTGTTGAGCAATGGGTTTTCAACCAAGGCCAATGCCGACGGCATCGACGCCGTTTCCACGCTGACGACGTTGGAGCCGTTGCTTAGAGGGCCAAGTTCTCTGACCTTGCGCTCGGACCATGCCGCCGGCGGCAATGCGAACAGTCACCTGACCATAGAACGCGGGGCCGCGATCGTGGCCGACCCGCAGAGCGAGATTCAACTGGTGTCCGATTCCTCGTTGATCGTGAATGGCGGCATCGTTGCGCGGGGCGGCGCCGTCAGTATGAGGATTGTGCCTGATAAAAGTCCGAACGATCCTTTCTATGTGGCAAGTCAAGGGATTTGGCTGGGCGAGTCGGCTGTCATCGATGTGTCGGGCGTCAGCGAAATCATGACCGACGGTTTGGGCCGCCGCTTCGGCGAAGTCTACAACGGCGGCAGCTTCAGCGTGGATGCCCAGCGGGGATTTTTTGCCGCCCAAGCCGGTTCCACTATCAATGTGTCGGGCACGGCGGAGGTCTTGCATATTCCCACCGCTACCGCTCAGGGGGTAAGGTACAACGCTCAAACGATCGGTTCTCATGCCGGAACCATAGCTATTGCGGCCGCCGAGGGAATTTTCCTGGATGGCCGAATGTTGGCCGATGGCGGTAACGCTGCGGGGACCGCCGGCGGTACCTTACAGTTGGCGCTGAATATTAACAATCGTAGCGATCCGAATATCGAAACCGGCTCCACCTTTCCGGGTGCTCCGCGCACATTCGTGGTGAGCCAACAGGCAACCCCGACTTTGACTAGCGGGTTTAGCCAGATAGGCGATGCCTTGCCGAACGGTTTGGCGGGTAGCGCCTGGATTGCCGCCGAGCAAATTGTGGCCGGCGGCTTCGATTCGCTGGCATTGGCGACTTCCGGCACCTATGTCACGGTTACCGAGGGTGGCGCGTCCAGTAAGGTACAGGTCGGCAATGACGCCATCGTGTTTGAAGGCGATGTCTCGCTTAAGCTGGACAACGCGTTGGCGTTGGATGCCGCCAATCTAGTCTGGCGGCGCGCCGCTGCCGCCGATACCGGTAGCGTCACTCTGCAAGCGACTACCGCTACCCTGGGTTCCGACAGTTTCCGGCATTCCTTTTTGAATCCAACGGCGGGCGACGGCCAGTTGACCGTGCAAGCCGATTTGATCGATCTGGTGGGCGGTACGGCTACCCAAGGCTTCGATGCGGTGCATCTGGACTCGGCGGGGGATATCCGCTTAAAAGGCATTCGTCTGGATAGCGTGGAAACCGATTTTGTCGGCGAGTTTGAAACCTACTCCAAACTGGAATTGACGGCCGACCAGATTTACCCGACCACGCTGACCGATTTCACCTTGGCGGTAGCCGGAGACGCCGACGGTACTCTTACCGTGCATCCTGGCGACAAGCCGTTGCCGGTATTGTCGGCCTTGGGCAAAATGACTTTGCGGGCGCCGAATATCGAGCAGAACGGTACCCTCAGTGCGCCGCAGGGCGAAATCGTGCTGGATGCCGCGCAAGAGATCAGTTTCGGCGCCGATAGCCTGACCACGGTATCCGCGGCGGGAACCCTGGTGCCGCTGGGCGAGACCCAAGGCGGCCTGGAATGGCTGTTTCCGCTGGCGGGTACCGGTGTGAATCTGAATGTTAACGATGCTACCCTCAATGCGCCTGAAACCGAACGGGCCATTATCGTGCAATCGCCCGAGAAAAAAATCACGGTCAATGCCGCGCGTATCACCCGCGAAGAGGGCGCAACCGTGGATTTGTCTGGCGGCGGCGATATGCTGGCCTTCGAATTCATCCCGGGCGACGGCGGTTCCCAGGATGTTTTGGCGGGCAGCGATTCGTTCGCCATTTTGCCGGGTATCGGTAGTTATGCGCCGTTCGATCCCAAATTGTCGCCCGAGTCCGGTCTGAAAACCGGCGATAGCCTGTATGTTTCCGGCGTAGCCGGACTGGCTGCGGGGACTTATACCCTATTGCCCGCCCGTTATGCCTTGTTGCCGGGTGCGTTTCTGGTGACGCCGTTGGCAACTACCAATGTAGTGGCGGGGGCTAGCCGCAGCCGGGTGGACGGCGCGCCTATCGTTAGCGGTTACCGTACCGTGGCCGGCACCTCCATTCGCGACCAACGCTGGTCGGAGTATGTGATCGAGCCGGGTAGTATTGCCAAAACCCGCACCGAATACAATTTAAGTCTTGCCAGCGAGTTTTTCGCCACCCAGGCAAGCAATAACGATAAGACCTTGCCGCGCCTGACCCAGGATGCCGGACAACTGATATTGAGTGCGGTGGATGCGCTGGATTTGCCGACCGTTATCGCCGAAGTCACCGGTAGCGGCCGCGGCGGTTTGGTGGACATCGTCGCCGACAAGTTGGCGGTAGTGAACGAAAAAACCGGCTCTGCGGGCGTCGTCGAACTGTTAAGCAGCGATATCGATAAATTCAAGGTCGACAGTTTATCGCTGGGTGTTATTCGTCAAATCGATAACAGCACCGGCGAGGTAGCGCTGGATGTGCGAGCAGCTACTGTGACAGTCGGCCCGGAGACCGAGTTGACCGCGCCGGAATTGTTGTTGGCGGCCACCGATGGTGTTACGGTCAAACAAAATGCCCGGGTGATTGCCCGCGGTAGCGTGGCCGAGGGGGACAGTCAAACCGTGCTTAAAGTACAGGGCGACGGCGCCTTGCTGAGGGCCTCGGCAGGCAAACAGGCAGAGTTAGTTCGCTCCGATAGCGTGGGCGTCAAAGGCGATTTGTTGATTGAGGCGGGGGCCTTGGTGGATGCCGGCGCCGGCTCGCTGTTGTTGGACGCCAGCCGCAAAAATAGCTTGCAAGGCGAACTGGCGTTGGACGGCGGTTCGCTGAACCTGGGCGCCGAAGTCATCAACCTGGGCGAAACGGCGGGTCTGGTGAACGGCTTGTCGCTGGACAACCAACAACTTAGTGCCTTGTCGGTGGCCGAGTTGGTGCTGACCAGCCGCGGCATGGTCAATCTTTACGGGCAACTGGCGCAAGTGGATGCCAATGGCCAAGTGATGACAGACGGCAACGGCGATCCGTTGGCGCTGCAATTCGGCGATCTGGTCATCGATGCCGACGGCTTGGCCGGTTTCGGCAACGCCGGTAAAACAGCGGTCTTGCAGGCCGATAGTGTGCGTTTTACAAACGGCGGCACGGTAGGCGGGGCGCAAGGTAACGGTTCCGGCAGCTTGTTGTTGAACGCCGGGCGGCTGACCTTCGATAAGGGTCAATATGCGCTGTCCGGCTTCGATGCCATGCAAATTAATGCGGCGCAAGGCGTGTTCGGCCGCGATACCGCCATTGTGGGCATAGCGGGCGATCTCAGTTTGTCCACGCCGTTTTTCACGGCGTTTAACGGTGCCAGCACCACGCTGGATGCCGGCGGGCATGCGCTGACGTTGGCCAATTTGAGCGGCGCGGCCGCACCGACATCCGGCATTGCCGGCACATTGCGGGTCGAGGCCGATAACCTGACGGTCGATACGGCACTGCTGTACAAAACCGGAGCAGTCGGCCTGAGTGCCTTACAAGGCGATTTGACCTTGGGTGCCAACGCCCTGATCGACGTGTCCGGCGCCGTGGTGCAGGCCGGCTTGAGCCAGGCCCGCAATTTGGATGCGGGTTCGATTACTCTGCTGGCCAAGCAACAGGATGTGCTGGCTGAAAACGGCAGCCGCCTGTTGTTAAATGCCGTGAACGATAAGGCCAAGGCGGGTGTGTTGACGGCGAAAGCAGGCGCCGGCGAAGTGCGCTTGAACGGTTCGCTGGAAGCTGGCGGCAGCAGTAAATCGCAAGGCGGTAGTGTTGTTATAGATAGCGGCAGTTTGAGCGGCGGTTTCGATGCTTTGAACCAACAATTGGCGGCAGGCGGCTTTACCGGCGGTATCGATGTCAGATTGCGCACTGGCGACATCATGCTGAGCGATGGGCAAACTATCGATGCGCATAGCATCAAACTGACGGCGGACAGCGGCGCGCTTACGGTAGCGGGTGCGCTGGATGCCAGCGATGTGCAAGGTGGTAGTGTTGAGCTGAATGCGGAAGATAATTTGACGCTGGCGGCAACCGCAAACGTTCTGGCGAATGCCACCGGTACGGATCAGGCCGGCGGCAACGTACAGCTAACATCGCTGGATTCGCAAAGCGACGGTGCCGGCATTCTGTTGAGCGACGGAGCGCATATCGACGTATCGGCTAACGGTGCCGGCGCGGAAGGGCAGGTCGCATTACGCGCCGATCGTGTCGGTAACGACATTGACGTCAGCGACATCACGGCCGGCACCATTAGCGGCGATAGCCGGGTCGATCTGGAAGCGGTGCGGGTTTATAACGACACGGTGATTACGGCGGACGATCAAAATAGCTACGACAACGATAACCGTAATTTCATCGACAGCTTTAATGATCGCTTCGGCGCCGGCTATGCGCTGCTGGCCGGCGTGGAAGTGCGTAGTACAGGCGATTTGACGATTGCCGATGCCTGGGATTTGTCCGGCTGGCGTTACGGTGCCGATAACCTGCCGGGTGTGTTGACCTTGCGGGCGGGCGGTGACTTGTTGGTTAATGCCGGCCTCAGCGACGGCTTTGCCGCCGGTATCCTGGAAACGCAGGCGTTCGGGCCTATCCCTGTAACGGATATGTTACAGACCGGGCAGTCCTGGAGCTACAAACTGGTGGCGGGCGCGGATTTGAATAGCGCGGACAGTAGTGCGTTGAAACCGGCGCCAAGCTTATTGCAAGCCGCTACGGACGGCGATTTCGAATTGGCGAGCGATGTCAGCGTCAGAACAGGTACCGGCGACATTGAAGTGTTGGCGGCGAGGGACATCGTCTACGCCAGCAATACCTCAACGATTTACACCGCCGGCCGGGCGGACGAGTCGAACCGTTACGGCACTGGCGGCGAAGATTTGGCGGTGTTCTTTTACGCGGAATTTGCCCGCGACGGCGGCGACATTAGCTTGAATGCCGGCAGAAACGTGGTGGCGCAACCCACCGACCAATTGCTGAGCGATGTGCTGGTGCGAACCGGCAACTGGAGCCGGAATCAGGACCATACCGGCGAGCGGCCGACAATTTGGGGCTTGGCCTTGGGCACGCCGGAAACCGGCGAGCATCCGACCTTGCAACATCGGCAGAGCTTGGCAGCATTCGGCGGCGGCGACATCAGCGTGAGTGCCGGCGGGAAAGTCACCGACGTGTCGGTAGTGATTCCAACCTCCGGCAAGCAGGTCGGCAACCGCACCGATAACGATCCCAACAACCTGGGCAACTTCACCAGTAACGTCAATCAAGTTCAGGGCGGCGGTAACCTGACCGTCAACGCCGGCGGCGATATTGAAGGCGGGGTGTTTTACGTCGACGGCGGTCAAGCTGAATTGCGTACCGCAGGGTCGTTGACCGCGGGCAATAATCAGGGGTTAAATCCCATCCTGGCTTTGGGCGATGCGCAATTTTCGGTCGTCGCCGGTAAGGATATCGCCTTGGAAGCGATTGTCGATCCCATGTTTGCAACCCTGCCCGATCCGGTCGATTTGGACGGTTTTCAAAATCGTTTCTTCCGCTACAGCGCCGATAGCGAAGTCAGCCTGACGGCATTGACCGGCGACATCGTGCTGGATAACGACCCCTTAAGTTTGACTCAGGCCACTAACGCCAGTCTGGACACCACCCGTATGTTGATTTATCCGGCCACATTTAAAGCCTATGCGCTGAATGGCGACTTGAACATTCGGAAAAGCTTTAGCTTATTCCCTTCGCCGCAAGGCGGATTGGAATTATATGCGGAAGGCAACATAGGCGGCACAGCAAACGTGCTGTTGAGCGATGCCGAGGTGGCGGCGTTGCCGTCGGCGCTGTTCCCGGTACAGCAAAATGCCGTGGTGGATGTGTTGAACCTGCTCGATCCGACCCGGGATAGCCAGAGCCATGCGCTGAATCCGGTGCATGCCGATGACGGCCAGCCGGTGCTGATCAGCACCGGTAGCGGCAATATCGGCCGCCGCGGCGATGTCTTGAGCTTTACGTTGGCCAAGGCCGCCGAGATTCGGGCCGGTAAGGATGTTTTCAATACCACCTTCAAAATACAAAATAATCGAGCCGACGACGTCAGCACGATCTCCGCGGGTAGGGATATTCGGTTCCCCGTGAGCCGCAATTTGCAAACCGCCGTCATCGACGACTTACGCGAGCAAATGATTGAAGTGGCTGGGCCGGGCGATTTGGTGGTCCTGGCGGGACGCAACATCGACATGGGTGCCTCCGCGGGCATTGTGTCGGTGGGCGATCTGAATAATCCGGTTTTGGCCGATCAAGGCGCCAATATCACTGCGTTGGCCGGGCTGGGTGACGGTCGTGTCGATGTCAACGCCTTTGCCGAGAAAGTCTTGAAAAAAACAGATACCGCTACCGGCGAATGGGTGGCTGATTACACGCACTATCGGCAGCGATTGTTGCGGGAAATTAGCCGTGTTAGCGGTGATGCGCAATTGACGGATGCAGATGCGGATGCCGCGTTTGCAGCTCTTAACCCGGTGGATCGTGCCCGCGTCGAGGCTAGATTGTTGCCGCTGGTGCAGCCAACTTTGCTAAGCAAGGTGAAATTGGCGGCCGGGGACTTGGCCAAGGCAACCTTTAAACAGGACCAGGATCGTGCCGAGTTAAACCTGCTGGCGATGGTCGAAACGCTATTTCCGGGTACGACAGTGCTGGCTGGCGTTAGCGATGTCAATGTCGATCCGAATGGCGGTGTAATGGTCACTGGCGGCCGCGATGCCGGCGCGATTTTGGCCGCAGCCAATAGCTCAATTCGCGAGCGGCCCGTGCTCGGGGGGGTATCTTTGTTCATGAGTACCGCCCAGACCCAGGACGGCGGCAATGTTAATGTCTTTACGCCCAATGGCAACGTCAATGTGGGTTTGGCTACCGCCGATATCGGCCTGAATAAAGATCCGGATGAGCAGGGTTTGATTGCCAAAAGGCAAGGCGATATTAATGTGATTGCACGGGATGATGTCGAGGTGAATGTGCAGCGTATCGTCACCTTGGGCGGCGGCGACATTATGGTCGGTTCGCTGGAAGGCGACGTCGATGCCGGCCGTAGCCCAAAAACCGCATTGGCCGCGCCGCCGCTGAAAGTGGGCTTCGACCAGTCCGGTTTGCCTTTGCTGGACGTGGCGCCCGTGTTGGCCGGCGGCGGTATTCGTACCATAGGCACCGATCCCGGCGATTTGGTGTTGTTCGCGCCACGCGGTGTGATCGATGCCGGGGAAGCGGGTATTGCCGGAAATAACGTTACCTTGGCCGCCACCGCCATTGTCGGAGCCGACAATATTGATGTCGGTGGGGTGGGTACAGGGGTGCCGGTGGCTGCCACGGGCAGCATTGCCGCCGGTTTAAGCGGGGTCAGCAATGTCGCCGCCGCCGTCGGCAAATCCATGGATGAATCCACCGGCATGGGCAAGGATGTCTCGGATGCGCTGACTAAAACGGCTGCGCTGGGGATGTTGAGTATCGACTTGTTGGGTTTCGGCGAGTAAATAAAGCAATTGAGCCGTTAAGGATGCATATTCGGCGTAGGTTGGGCGGCCAGCCGTAACCCAACGCCTCGGCTTGTTGCGGTCAATTGCTTCGGTTGTCGGGTTACGCTCTGATTAAGTCCGTGGGCCGGAATAAGCTCCAGCGTTCCCGGCAACCTTCAATCGCCGGAAACGCCTATCGGCTTATTCCGGCCTACACGGCTTTTCCGATTTGTTCTGTTTTAATCCGAGTCGGAAAAAGCTTACGTCTGTCATAAAATTGTAAAAAAATGTCGGCATAATTCGCGAAATATACTGATTTGAGGTAAAAAATGAAGCGAATTGTTTTATTGGCGTGCGCCATGATGTTGTTGCCGGGTTTAGCTCAGGCATGGTGGAACGGCGATTGGGGGTATCGGAAGAAAATAGCTATCGATGCGCAGCAATTGCAGCAGCAAGGCGTCAAACCGGTGGCGGAAGGTCTGGCCGTCATCCGCCTGCATACCGGCAACTTCGCCTATTTCATGGATTTGGCCGAGCAGGGCAAGGATTTGCGCTTTATTGCCGCCGACGATAAAACCCCGCTGAAGTTTTATATCGAGAAAATCGATCCCGTCAATGAGATGGCCATTATCTGGGTGAAATTGCCCGGCGATATCGGCAATGCCGCCGAGCCGTCCATCTGGATGTATTACGGCAACGCCAATGCGGCGGAAGCCGGCGAGGCCGGCGGCATCTTCGATGTTGCCCAATTGGTGGCCTACCACTTCAATGCCGATGCGGTGACCGACGCCACGGCCTACGGCAACCAGCCGGCGGCCGCCAGCAACACCCGTATCGAGGGCGGCGCCATCGGCGACGCGGCGGCCTTTAACGGCAGCCAGCTGATTTCTATCGCGGCTTCACCCGCCGTGCAAATGGCCGAGAATTTCGGCTGGACGGTGTCGGCCTGGGTCAAAATCGATCAAGCCCAAGGCGATAGCGTGGTATTCGAACGCGACGGCCTGACTTTGTCCGTTAGAGGACAAACCCCGGTTTTAAACGTTAACCGCAAGGAAGTGGCCAGTCCGACCGATTTGAATTTGTCCGCCTGGCATCATCTGGCGGTCGCCGCCAACGAAGAGGGCTTTACCTTTTATGTCGACGGCAAGCCGGCCGGGGTGTTGGCGCCCAGCCAGCCCGGATTTCAGGGCGACATCGGCATAGGCGCGGCCGTCGACGGCAGTCGCGGCTTGATAGGCGCCATCGACGAATTCGCTATCGCCAAAACGGCGCGCGATGCCAACACGCTGGCATTCAATGCCTTGATGCAGGGACAGACTTCGGCGCTGTTGAGTTACGGTGAAGACAGCACCCCGGACAGCGAGGGCGGCGAATCCCCCATCATGGCGACCTTGAGCGATGTCACCGTGGACGGTTGGGTCATCATCGGTTTGTGCGCGCTGATGCTGGTGGTCAGCTGGATCGTGATGCTGGTCAAGGCTATTGTCATTAACAAGAACATTGCCGAAAACCGTAAATTCGAGGATGCCTTTCAAAAATTGAATGCGACCGAAATCGCCCAACTCAATCGCGAAATGACCGAGGATGATGAGGATTTGGATGAGTCGCCTCTGCTGGCACTGACCGGCAGCCACGGCCAGTTCGCCGGCTCTTCCTTATATCGGCTTTATCACGTCGGTGTCGATGAGGTCAATCGCCGCTTGGTCAAGGCGGTCGGCGCCGATGCCGCAGAGCCAAGCATCTCCGACAAGTCCATCAACGCCATCCGGGCGGCCATGGAATCGATTCTGGTGCGGGAAGTGCAAAAACTGAATGACCAGATGGTGTTGTTGACCATCGCCATTTCCGGCGGCCCGTTTTTAGGCCTGCTGGGTACGGTGTTGGGGGTGATGATCACCTTCGGCGACATCGCCGCCAGCGGCGAGGTCAACGTCAACGCCATCGCGCCGGGTATCGCCGCCGCGCTGGCTACCACGGTAGCGGGTTTGGTGGTGGCGATTCCGGCTTTGTTCGGCTACAGCTATCTGGCCAGCCGCATCAAACTGGTGACCGCCGACATGTATATTTTCGTCGACGAATTCAGCGCCAAGTTGTCCGAACGCTATAGCGATTAACCTGTAAATACGGCAAACCATCATGCGCTATCAAGAAGAATTGGACAGTTACGACGAAATCAACGTCACCTCCATGCTGGATTTGGCTTACGTGCTGCTGATCGTGTTCATCATCATGACCACGGCGGCGGTGCAGGGCATACAGATCAATCTGCCCAAGGCCAGCAACCAGCCCAGCCTGGCCAAGCCCAAAACCAAGGCGATCACCGTTACCGCGGAAGGTACCATTTTTCTGGACACCTTTCCGGTGACCATGGAGCAGCTGGAATCGACCCTGCTGCAATACAAGGCCGCCGATCCGACGCTGCCGGTGGTGGTGAAGGGCGACGCCACCGTGATGTATCAAAGCGTCATCGATGTGCTGGCCCTGCTGGGCAAACTGGAAATTACCCAGGTCGGTCTGGTGACGCAGAATCTGGTCAAGTAGCAAGGGCATGACTGAACACGGCAGGAAACATTTTAGGGTCTATTTGCCCAAAATCATCGGTGGGGTCATTGCGTCGATCGTGCTGTTTTTTTTCGTGAAAATGGTGATGCATTTTCTCGACAATCAACAAGAGCGTCCGCAACGCAAAATTCAGCCGGTAACCCTGGTGGCACCGCCCCCGCCGCCTCCGCCGCCGCCCAAGGTGGAACCGCCGCCGCCCGAGCCGGAGATGGAAAAAGTCAATGAGCCGGAACCCGAGCCGGAACCGGAGCCGATGCCGGACGAAGCGCCGGCCCGGGATTTGGGACTGGATGCCGACGGCAGCGCGGGTTCGGACGGATTCGGTTTGGCGGCCCGCAAGGGCGGTACCGGTTTGTTCGGCGGCGGCGGTAGTCCGTTTAATTGGTACGGCGGTTTGATCAAAAATCAGATGCTTAACTTGTTATCGGATCAAGAAGAGCTTCGCCGCACCGGATTTACCGCTGTCGTGAAAGTGTGGGTCAAACCCGACGGCAGTATCGATCGCTTCGAGTTGAGCCGGGGCAGCAATAATCCGCGCATCGACGAGATTATCTCGCGGACGCTGAACAAACTGACGCGAATTTCCGAACCGCCTCCACCCGGCATGGAGCAACCGGTCAAGTTGAGGATCAACTCGCGCGTTTAGAGCCGTGGGCAGGAAAACCGTTTTAAACGTATCGCGCAAGACCAAGGTAGGCCGGATACCCGGATGGGCAACAGTAAGCCGATAGGCTTCCGGCATCTTAAATACGAACCACGAAGACTTATTTGGAACACAGGTATAGCCATGATCAACAAAAAACGGCTGCTGGCCTTGCTGCTGATAGCCTTGAGCGCCGCCGCGGAAGCCGGCGAAAAGGAAGAACTGCTGAAGCTGCGCAACACCACCACCAATTTAATCAAACAGTTGGTTAAGCAAGGGGTGATCACCGATCAGATGGCCGAGCAAATGATCAAGCAGGCGGAGGCGGATGCCGAACAGCAAGTGGCCCAAGCCAAAGCCCTGGACACCGAAAAGTCCGCAGTGCCGGCCGACGAAGTGCGGGTGGCTTATGTACCGGATTTCGTTAAGGACGAGATCCGCCAACAGGTGCGTAACGAATTGAAAGAAGAAGTCGTAGGCGACGTAATGGCTAAGGCCAAAAACGAGCAATGGGGCTTGCCGAATGCACTGCCGGAATGGACCCGGAGATTCAAGTTGTCCGGCGACATTAGGCTGCGCTCCCAACATGACGAGATGGCAAAAGGGAATATCGAGAATGGATTGTCACAACCCTTTTACTTCGATGCGCAGGCCATTAACGATGCGGGCGGACAAACGGCCGCCGGTTTAAATCAATTTCGCAACACCACTGAAGGCAGGCATCAGTTTAGGCAACGTTTTAGGCTGGGTATCGATGCCGATATTGCGGACGGTCTTAAGGCTGGCGTCAGATTGGCTACCGGGAATCAACGCGATCCCGTGTCTACCAATCAAACCCTGGGCAACACCGGTCAACGTTACGATTTCACTATTGACCGGGCTTATCTGCAATACGATGCATTGGATGACGACAAATTCAAATGGTTGACCCTAAGCGGGGGCCGTATCAAAAATCCTTGGTACACCGGCGGCGGCGAGTTTACCGGCGGTAGCGAACTGGTTTGGGATACCGATTTGTCTTTCGAAGGGTTCGCCGCCACGGTAAGGCATCGTTTGGCAGGCTCCGATGGCTTAATGGCGAAAAACGATCAAAGCGATTCGCTGTTTGCCACGGTCGGCGCCTTTCCGCTGCAGGAGTCGTCTTTAAGTAGCGATAAATGGCTGTTTGGTGGGCAAACAGGTATGGAGCTGGGTTTCGAGAATCAGAATAACCTGAAAATGGCCGTGGCTTATTACGATTATGTAAACGTAGAAGCCAAGCAGAATGAACCAGGGCGGCGTACCTGCGATTTGAACACCCCGGCCATTACCGCGTCGCGGCCCGAGTTTATGCAGGGCGGCAATACCTTGGCTACGATATGCCAGGAAGGCACCAACGGTACCAGTAACGGCTTGGATCAAATGATCGGTCTGGCCTCCGACTACAATATCGTCAATGCCAACGTGTCTTATGAAATGGCCAATTTTGCGCCGCACCATCTGCGGTTAAGCGCGGATTACGCCAAAAATATCGGTTTCGACAAGGAAGCCGTCAGCCGCTTGTTGAACGGTAACGTTGTCGATCCCGAAACCAACGCCTGGCAATTCCGGGTCGATTACGGCTGGCCGATTGCCGAAAGGCCGGGTCATTGGAATGTGTTTGCCGCCTATAAATATGTCGAGCGCGATGCGGTGCTGGATGCCTTTACCGATTCGGATTTTCGTTTGGGCGGCACCAACAGCAAAGGCTGGTTCATCGGCGGTAACTACGGTTTGATGAAAAACGTCTGGCTGACCGGGCGCTGGCTGACCGCCGATGTCATCACCGGCCCGCCTTTCGGTATCGATGTGTTGCAAATCGATGTCAACACCAGATTTTAGTGGGGGTGTTTATGCAGGTTATCGTCCGCAAAATGGCTAAACTCGGTTTGGTCCATGCGTTATTGGCCGGTTTTGCGCTGCTGCCCGCCGTGTCCCAGGCGGTGCCGCGCGACGCCAACGCCAATAACGGCGCCGTGTTAAAACTGCAAGCCATGGTCAAAAGCCTGACGGCGGAACGGGATGCCGCCAAAGCCGAAGCCGCGGCGGCGGCGGCCGAACTGGAGCAGTTGAAAAAGGACAAGGAAGCGGCGCTGGCCGCCAAGGACAGCCTGAGCAGCGAGTTGGCGGCGCAGAAAAGTAGCGCGGATGCGGTGCGCAACCGCCTGGGTTCCACCGAGAGCCGATTAAACGATGTGTCCGATAAATATGCTAAAACCAGCAGCGCAAAAGCCGAACTGGAAACGGAACTGGCCGCTTTGCGGGCAAAACAGCAGGGAACGGAACAGCAGTTGCAAACCTGCGGCCAGCATAACGTCAAGCTTTATCAGTCCGCGCAAGAGTTGCTGGAGCGTTATCGAAACAAAGGCACTTTTTCCGGACTGTTGCAGGACGAGCCGTTACTGCAATTTCAAAGCGTCGATATGCAAAACATCGTTCAGGAATACCAAGACCAGCTTGCCGCGGGCCGATACGGTCAGGAATCCTCAAACTCTGCCGAAACGCATTAATCCGCAAGGTAGACCGGAATAAATCCGCCCGGCGCCAGTCAGGACGGATATTTCCGGCGCTTTCCGGAAACGCTCGACTCCGCTGTCGCTTCATCGGGCTTATTCCGGCCTACCTTTTGGTTTTTACGTCAAACTCATTCAATTAATAGGTATGTAGGTTGGATTAGGCGTTAGCCGTAACCCAACGCACCGGCTGACGGCGGTGCAAGGGCTTCGATTGTCGGGTTACGCCCTATCGAGCTTTTATGCCCTTGAGGGTAAACCCGGCCTACGCAATTGATCCGCATCGGCCGGCGGATACCCGCCCGGATTAAAAAAGGCCGCCGGCACAATCTCGCCAAGCGGCCTCTTTTTTATGGGTTTTATTCGTTCGCCCGTTTTTGCTCGCGGAATTTTTTGCGATTGGGTTTGATTCGTTTGATATTCAACGGATGGCCTTGCACGGTGGCCTCGCTGAGCAATTGAAAAATGTCGGCGGGCATGCCGTCCGGCAGGTCGACCAGCGTATAACTGTCGCGGATTTCGATGCGGCCTATGCGCTTCCTGTCGACGCCGGACTCTTCGATGAGCGTGGCCAGCAATTGTTCCTGGTCGATCCGGTGGTTCTTGCCCACGTCAAGCCGGTAGCGGACATTGCGGTAATGCGGCGGTTTAAAAACCGGCGGCAGCGGCGGGGTGCCGGCGTTTTCCGCCTCGGTTGCCGGTTGGAACAGATGCGGTTGGCTCATGTAAAGCAGCGCGGCGGCGCAATCCATGGGTTCCATGGCCAATTCGGCATTGATTTGCCGGATGACCTGCCGGTGCGCCAGCAGATTTTCCTGAGCGAGTATCTGTTGCAGGCGTTTTTTGAGTTTTTCCAGCTTACGGGGATGAACGGGCATGTCCGGTGCGTCCTGTTACAGTCTATCCAGTTCGATTTCCACATAGGCCTCGTCGCGCAGACGGCGCAGCCATAATTCGGTTTCTTCCTCGATTTTACGTTTGCGGATTTCGTCCCTGACTTTATCTTTTCGAAATTGCGCGCTGTCATCCTGGCTTTCCCGGCCCAACACCTGAATCAGATGCCAGCCGAATTGGGTTTGTACCGGGTTGCTGATTTGGTTAACGTCCAGTTTATTCATGGCCTCTTCGAACGGCGGCACCAGCGCGCCGGGCGTCACCCAGTCCAGCGAGCCGCCGTTGATGGCGGAGCCTTTGTCGTCGGAGTGCGCGCGGGCCAGCGTGGCGAAATCGTCGCCATCGGCTATGCGATCCTTAAGCGCCAGCAGGCGTTTTTGCGCTTCGGCGTCGTCCACCAGTTCGTTGGTTTTGATCAGAATATGCCGGACTTTGGTTTTATTGACAATGTGTTGCGCGGAGCCTTCGGTTTCCAGCATTTTAATGATATGAAAACCGCTGGGGCTGCGAATCGGATCGGAGACGTCGCCCTGGGCCATGCCGGTAACCGTATCGGTAAACAAGGTCGGGATTTGGCCGATACTGCGCCAGCCCAGGTCGCCGCCTTTCAGGGCGTTGTCGTCGTTGGAATAGCTGATGGCGGTTTCGCGGAAGTCCTTGCCGTTACGCAGCTCGGACACGATCCGCTCCGCCTGTTGCTTGGCTTTTTGGATCTCGCCGGACGACGCGCCGGAAGGCACCGATATTAAAATGTGTCCCAAATGGTATTGGGTGGTGTTCGAGCCGGCCTTGCTTTGGGTTTCCAAATAATGGTTCACCTCGGCATCGGTGACTTTGATGCGGGCGCTGATTTCGCGGCCCCGCAACTGGTTGATGATGATTTCGTTGCGCAGATTTTCCTCGAAGGCCTTGTAATCCATGCCCTGTCTGGTCAGTTCCTGCTTGAAGGCGTCCACCGACATATTGTTGCGGGAGGCGATGTCCGTAACGGAGTTGCGCAGCATTTCGTCGCTGACCTGAATCCCCGAGCGGGCGGCCAACTGGCGTTGCAGCTTATCGACGATCATTCGCTCCAGAACCTGTTTACGTAATACATATTCCGGCGGCACCGCGACATTATTGCTCTGCAACTTTTGGGCGATGGCCGCCGCCTCCACATTCAGTTCGCGTTCCAGTATCACGTCGTCTTCCACGACGGCCACGATTCTGTCCAGCGTTTGCGCTTGGGAGATGCCGGCGGCGGCCGACAGCCAGACGGCCAAAAAAATGTATTTCATCATGATGGGGTTAATCTTCAAAATAACTGGCGGGGCGGTAGCCGTTCAGGTTGCGTTGCAGGAATTTGTCGACTTGGTCGCCGAAGCCGGTCAGGCCTTTTAATTCGAGTTGTACGAATACCGCGTTTTCCGGTTTTGCATCCGGCGCCAAAATATCGGTGGTGGTGGCGCCGTTGATATAACGGCGGCCGATCACGCGCAGGCGCCAGCAGCAGTTTTCTTTTTCGATACCGATAAAGCTTTCGGTGGTTTTGCCGAAGTTGAACGAATATTGCCAGCGCCCCAAGCCGTACCAGCCGGCGGCCAGCGGCCAGCGGAACGACACGTCGGTCTGCGAAATGGTTTGTCCGACCGCCGTCTGGGTCGTCACATTATTTAACGGATTGATGAACGACGATTGGTCGTTGGGCGTGTTGCGGCGGTAACGGTAGCCGACGTCGAAAATTTCATCCGGTTGGTTGCGGTATTTAAGCATGGCCAAGCCGCGGGCGAAGCCGTTGGCTTCCGGATCCCATTGCGCGCCGGCCGTGTAGGATAAATGGTTGGTCACCTGGCCGGACAGCTCGCCGATGAAATTCGATGTGGTGCTGGTTTGATCGGTAACGCCGGGTAGATTGACGGTCCTGTCCTGGAAATACAGAATCTGCCCCAGGCTGATTTTTAAAGGTTCCAGACCGGTGGCGGCGTCGATAAAACGCGAACTGCCGGCCACGGTGATTTGATTGGCGTCCTGAATGCGGTCCACGCCGCTGAAACGGTTTTCCCTGAACAGACTGTAAAAGCTGGTATCGAAGGCGGCCGTGTCGAAAACCGGAATATCGCTTTGATCCTTGCGCGGAATGTACAAGTAAAACAGCCTGGGTTCCAGGGTATGGGTATAAGCCGAACCGCCTATGTCGAGCTGTTTTTCGAAGGTCATGCCGGTGTCGGCCGAGAATATCGGCAAAAAGCGGCTGATGTTGTCCGGTTGGTTGGCCGCTGTCCGATTGGTCAACTGATAGTTGGTGTATTGGCCGGTGATTTTAGGGATGAAAAATCCGGCGCTGGATTCCAGCGGAAAGCTGACGGACGGCGCCAGATTCAAGCGTTGGCCGTTTACCAGATCGGTGTGGTAAAAATGGGTGTACTGGTTTTCCATGGCCAGCGCCAGCGGCATGTTGTCGAAATTATGGCCGAGGCTCAAATTGACCCGGGGCAGGATGTCGTAAGGCATGCCGGCATCGGTGATGGTTTTATCCACCGATTGGTAATGGTTGACGCCGCCCGAAATGGCGAAGTCGGGACGGCTGTAATTCAAATACGAGGTGCTGGGCAGGAAACGGTTGGTTTGAAACCCCAACGCATTGTTCATATCGTTGAAATACTCCTTATCCGATACGTAGTTCAGGTTGGTGATCGAGGTTAAACGGTCGGTGAAGCGGGTGTTGTCTTTAAAGGTGGCGGAATAGCGGCTCTTATTTCTCAGTTGGTCGTCCGGCAAAATCTCGGCGCCCAGGCTGCCTTGAGAGGATTCGGTCAAATAGCGGAATTTGTTGCGCAGCATTTCGCCGCGTTTTTGCATGTAGCGCGGCGTGATGACGGCGTCGTAATTGGGGGCTATGTTCCAATAGAACGGCGCGGCAAAATCGAAACCGTTGCGTTCGGTATTCGACCAAGTGGGGGCCAACAAGCCGCTGGTGCGCCGGTTGTCGACCGGAAACGAGATATAAGGCGTATACACCACGGGCACGCCCTTGAATTCCAGCCAGGCGTTTTTGGCCGAACCTTGCCCGCTTTCGCGATTGATCTTGACCCGCGAGGCATGCATGACCCAATCCTGGTTGCCGGGAGGGCAGCTGGTAAAAGTGGCCTCGTGGTAACGGGACAGGCTTTTGTTGTCCCGATACATGACTTCCGCCGTGCCTCTCAGCGGGGCGCCGGCTTCAATGAATTGGGCCTGTCTGATGCGGGCCTCGTCCTTGCCGAGGCTGATCGATACGGTGTCGCTGGCCAGCGCCAAGGTGTCTTCGCTGTAAATGACGTTACCCTGCGCGTCCATGGTGTCGGCCACACTATCGTAGCTGGCTTTGTCGGCCGATAAATGTTGGTCGGCCCGGTTCAGGTCGACATTGCCGGCGAAGTTAAGAATTTCGCCCTCGAACACCTCGGAAAAGTCGGACAAGACATCGGTGTTGGCTTCGTCGCGGGTTGGGCCCGCCGTGCCCTTGATTTTGCGTTTTTTGGCCGACCAGCTGGAGCAGTTTTGCCAGGGGTCTTGTTCGAATTCGCCGCGCAAGGTTTGAAAAATCCGTTCCTGCTGGCGATCGTAGGCGGGGGTCAGCCAGGTTGTGCCGGTTTCCGTGTCGGCCACGGCTTGGGCCTCTCCCTTGGGGTCCGGGCCGACCAGATTGCAATTCCAATTGCCATTGGCGCCCGTGCCGGATTGGCAAGTCCAGCCCGGATTTTTAGCCACGGCGGTTGCTGCGGGTTTGTTGCGTTCGGGCGATGTTTCGTCTGTTACCGGCTTTTGATTTTCGGCATAGGTGACGCGCGGTTTCCGCGGGTTGACCGCCACGGACTCGGCCGGTTTTTCATCCGCGGGTTGGCCTGCCCGTTGAATGGCCGGTTCCTGTTGCACGGCGGCGGGAACCGGCGTAGTTTGGGTAACCGCCGGCTCCGGTTGCCGAGCGGGCGTTTCCGTTGCCACGGCCGGCTGTTCGGCTTGCGGCGCTTTTTTTGTCGTGATGACCTTGGGTTGGGCCGCCTCCTGACTGGGCTGGCCTTGATTCAGACAGGTCCATTCGCCGTTTTTACTTTGCTCGCAATTCCAGGCGGCATTATTGGTGGCTGTGGCGACTTCCGTAAATGATAACAATGCTAAATAAACTGTATAAAACCTAAGATTCATATCGAGGTTGGCGGCTAAATTAACTTAGCGGAATGGAAATCGAATAAAATGCCGGCTCATTTTACCTTAGGTTGCTTTTCTGTTAACAAATAATGTGCTATCCCAATTTAGATCAGCGTGCCAATGCCCTGATAACCTGGTTAACCGCCGATCTCGGCTTGCAAATCTTGCGGATCGAACCCGCTTCCAGCGATGCCAGTTTTCGGCGTTATTTCCGGGTCAAGCATAACGAGGGTTGCCATGTGGCAATGGATGCGCCGCCGGACAAGGAAAATACCGCGGCCTTCATTCGTAATGCCGCTTTGCTGCAAAAAGCCGGGCTGCATGTGCCCGCCATTTACCGGCAAAACCTCGAACAAGGCTTTTTGTTGTTGGAAGATCTGGGCAGTCGAAGTTATTTGGATGTTTTAAAGCCGGATAACGCGGACGCATTATACCGGACGGCCCTCGATAGCTTGTTCAGGTTGCAGCGGGGGATAGTCCCGTCCCGTTGCGGTTTGCCGGCCTACGATAAGGGTTTGTTGAGCCGGGAGTTGGCCATTTTTTACGAATGGTTTTTGGAAAAACGGCTGGGTATCGTCATGCCGTTTGCTGTCCGGCAAATCCTGGACGGTTGCTTAATCGATTCCGCCTTGCAACAGCCGCAAGTGTGCGTGCATCGCGATTACCATTCCCGTAATCTGATGTGGTTGGCCGAAGATTCGCCGGGCGTGATCGATTTTCAGGATGCGGTGATCGGCCCGGTTACCTACGATCCGGCATCCTTGTTGCGGGATTGTTATATCCGTTGGCCGCGGCAACAGGTCGCCGAATGGCTGGAGCAATACTACCAACGGTTATTGGCGGACCGGATGTTGGATTGCGATTTCCGGCAATTCGAACGCTGGTTCGACCTGATGGGCCTGCAACGCCATTTAAAAGCCATCGGCATCTTTTCCCGCTTGCAGTTGCGCGACGATAAACCCGGCTATTTGGCCGACATCCCGCGCACCATGAGTTACGTCGTTGATGTATGTAGCCGTTACCCGGAATTGGCCGAATTCAACGGCTTTCTGGCGCATCAAGTGCTTCCTATTTACCAGGCTCGGTTATGAAAGCCATGATACTGGCCGCCGGGCGCGGCGAACGCATGCGGCCGCTGACCGACCATACCCCCAAACCCCTATTGCAAGTGGCCGGCAAGGCCTTGATCGAATACAGTCTGGAAAAACTGGCGGCAGCCGGTTTTGCCGAGATTGTCGTCAATGTGGCGTATCTGGGCCGGCAGATCAGGGATTATTGCGGAGACGGCAGTCGCTGGAACATTTCTATCGAATATTCCGACGAAGGCGCGGAGGCGCTGGAAACCGCCGGCGGTATTGCCAAAGCGCTGCCCTTGCTGGGAGAGCGGCCTTTTTTAGCGGTAAACGCGGACATTTTGTGCGATTACCCGTTGGCGGCCTTGCGGGACAAATCCATCGATCTGGCTCATTTGGTGCTGATCGATAACCCGCCGCACCACCCGCAAGGCGATTTTTGTCTTCGGGAGAACGGTTTAGTGTCCGAAGCGGGCCAGCCGAAATTTACCTTTAGCGGTATCGGCGTGTATCACCCCGACTTGTTTGCCGATGTGCCGGTCGGGCAAGCCTTAAAACTGCGCCCGGTATTGAACCGGGTCATGCTACAGAGCCGGGTGAGTGGAGAATATTTCAATGGCCGCTGGCAAGATATCGGCACGCCGGAACGATTGCGGGCAATATCGGCAAGCCTGGGTTGTTCGGGTTGAAGGTTTGCGGCCGATAATGTCGACTCATAACTTTCTCTTCTTTTCGGCACTGTGCTAACCTGCTCCATTTAATGCCAGGACCCGTCATGAAGTTACTCACGCCCATTCGCCTCGCCGTTTCGTTTGTTCTATTCAGCGGCGGGGCGATATTTCAACCCGTATTTGCCGTAGCCACCCCGGCGGCGCAAGACACCTTGCGCCTGCATACCGGCCTGCCGAAAAAGGATAGCGATGCGTTGTTTTCCTACACCCTGGAATGGCGGCTGGACGACGAAGAGTTGTACCGGGTGACCGGCATGAGTTTTTTGAACGCGCAAAAGATCGATAGCGACGCCTCGCCGGGACGGATTAGCAAAAAACTGGTCACCGCCGTCAAAGACGGCATGATTCAATTGGATCCGCATTGGCGCGGCGTCACCGTCACCCAGCCGGGGGACGAGCCGGAGTTGGTCGTCAGCAATAAAGCCGGCTATTCGCTGACGTCGGCGGTATTTCGGGATTACAGCAACCAGGCCTTGGGCTTCGATTTGCAAGGAAAAAGCTTCAGTGCCGCCGGAGTTGGGATCGGCATCGATCTGGTCTATGCCGCCGACGTGGATTATCTGGACGGCTTTACGGCCAGAAAGGCGCTGACCGCTTCGCAAGGCGATATCGAGATCCGCATCGACGAACAAGACCCGATTCGAATCAAAACCGACGGCAAAACCACCGGCGAGTTGGAGGCGGAAATCGCCAGCCGGTTAATGCAAGCCCAGTTAGCGGAAGCCTCTCTGGTGCCGCACATCATCAACAAGGATAAGCGCAATAACAAACCGTTCGACGGCAGCGAAGTGCAATTGGCCAATTTGGCGGCCGAATCCCTGCGTATAGAGGTCAACGACCCCAGCTTGGGTGTGTTGGTGAAATTTAAATTCAAGGACGAAAATCATAGCGTCAAAGTCGCCGAACCGCGCTTCATGATGGCCGCGCTGGCTGGCCTAAGCATCATCGCCGTGCTGTTTTTCTGGTACAGAAACCAGAAAAAATCAGCGTAATTTTCGCTAAGCGGGGCCGGATTCCGGTTTGTCCGCTTGTTGCTTGTCTTGCTTGAAAGGCAGGTAATTGGCGGCCGCTTGCCGGTATTGCCGCACGCCGACTTGTTCGCGTTCGACGAAGTCGGCGATGGCTTCGGCAAAGCGGGGGTGTTTGATCCAGTGCGCCGAATAGGTGGTAATCGGTTCGAAGCCGCGGGATATCTTGTGTTCGCCCTGAGCGCCGGAATCGAAACGTTGCAGGCCGTGTTCAATGCAATAATCCAGGCCCTGGTAATAACAGGCTTCGAAATGCAGGGCATTATATTCTTCGTAACAGCCCCAATAGCGGCCGTACAAACAGTCCGTACCGACAAAGCTTAGGGCCGCTCCCACGTAAGTTCGATCTTTCACCGCCAAAATCAATAGGCATTGCTCGGGCATGCTGGCGGCAAGCTGTTCAAAAAAAGCCGGGGTCAAATAAGGCTGGCTGTGTCTTTTCAAGTAGGTCAACGAGTAAAACCGGTAAAACGCCTGCCATTGCGGCTCGGTAATATTCGTACCGGGGATGCGCAGCATCTCTATGCCTTGTTCCGTAACCCGGCGGCGCTCGCGCTTGATCATTTTGCGTTTGCCGGCGCTCAGGGTTTGCAAATAAGCGGCAAAATCACTATAGCCGCGGTTGAACCATTGAAATTGCACGCCGGTACGTATGCTCAGCCCCAGAGTTTGCAGATGCGCTAATTGGGGCTGTGTCGGAAACAGGCAATGCCAGGATGAAACGGATTTTTCCGCGGCGGCTTGTTGAATATAATCCAATAGTAATTGCATTACTGAGGCTGTATCGGCGTCCGGTTTTACAAGTAGGCGCGGGCCCTGGCAGGGCGTAAACGGAACAGCGGTCAGCCACTTGGGGTAATAATCCAGACCATGTTGCCGATAGGCGTCCGCCCAGGCTTGGTCGAACACATATTCGCCCCAGGAATGCCGTTTTTCATACAAGGGCAGAATGGCCTGCAACTCGCCTTGCTCTTCGATCAGTAAATGCCGCGCCTGCCAGCCGGTTTTTGCGCAGACCGAGCCGCTTTGTTCCAACGCCGACAAAAACTCGTGGCGCAAAAACGGATAATCGGCGCCGGCCAGACGGTTCCAGTCGCCGGCATCTATCTGGGTCAGACTATGGATTTGTTTTACTTCCACGCTTAAAAACAGTACAGTCAAATCGGCAAGATAACATTAATTTAGAGCCCATGACGACTCAAAAGCCCTTTTCTCAAGCCTGCGAAAATAATAAGCAACCCATTTTAGATGCTCTCAAACAGGTATTTACCCGGCCCGCCACGGTTTGGGAGATCGGCAGCGGTACCGGCCAGCATGCCTGTTATTTTGCCGAGCAATTACCGCACCTGGTTTGGCAGCCCACCGACCGGTTGGAGAATATTGCCGGTATTCGCCTGTGGCAGCAGGAAGCCAAGCTAGCCAATTTGCAAGCGCCCTTGCAATTGGATGTGGCCGATAGCGTCTGGCCCTGCACGAGCATAGAGGCCTTGTTTACAGCCAATACCCTGCACATCATGAGTTGGGATGAGGTAAAGCTGTTATTTACGCGTCTGACGGACTATTTAACCGAGCAGGCTAGCGTGTGTATTTACGGACCGTTTAATTACCGGGGTAGCTATACCAGCGAAAGCAACGAACGTTTCGATCAATGGCTGCATCGGCAAGATCCGCGTAGCGGTATCAAGCACTTTGAGGAGGTGGTCGGCTTGGCCGAAACCATTGGATTGGAATTACAGGCCGATCATGAGATGCCGGCCAATAATCGTCTGTTGGTGTTCAAGCGCAAGGCAATTCGCCGCGTGGAGCGCAGGACTATCTGATTTGTAGGTTTTATGACAATGGGCGCAATAGGAATGAGGCGGATGTTTTTTGTGCGACGAGTTTTCCGGGGAGCGGACAAGCCGGATACCTGAGCATAATCAGGTTGCCGGGGGGATGGCGTCGAGTTGGCCTTAATATTGAATGCTTAATCGCACAGTTTGCGAATGAGACAGTCCATATGCCGCCGGAACCCATCAACAGCCAAAGCTTCAAGCAATTTCAAGATTACCTGGCTCAGCACAAAAGCCGGATGAAAACCGACTATCGGCAATTGCTGGCCCGGGAGCTTTCCAAACAGCAATGGGACGGCTGTTTTCAGCGCAATGTGTTGGCGGTGTTGGCGGATACTTATACCCAGTCGTTAAATTTTTTACACAGCTTGCCGTTTCAGTCCGCCGGAGTAGCGGTCGAGCGCGGCATGTCGGCGTTGACTCGGCGGTTACTGCCGATATTCGACGGTTTTGTCGATGAATTTCTGCTGTTTGCGGTGGACAAGCACCGCACCTCCTGTGCCTTGTCTAATTTTCCGGACGAACACAAACCCAGCGACGATTATATCAACCAAGTCAAACGCGAGATCGCCGCGCTGTGGCGGGACTTCGCCTTAAACGCCAACGCCCATTTTCTAGCATGCCCATGAAACTGTATATGACCCCGGGGTCTTGCTCGACAGGCATACACATTTTGCTGGAAGAACTGGACTTGGTGTTCGAAGCGCACCTGGTAAATTTGCTGGCCGGCGATCAGCATAAGCCGGAATACTTGGCTATCAACCCCAAGGCCAGCATTCCGACCCTGGTGCGAGACGACGGCAGCGCGTTGACCGAGTTTGCCGCCATCGCCTACTGGTTGGCGCGCAGTTACCCCAGGGCCCACTTGTTGCCCGGCGATGTCGAGGGCGATAGCCGGGTGCTGGAATTAATCGACTATGCGGTCGGCACCCTGCATGGACAAGGCTTTGCCCGGCTATTTACCACCGAGAAGTTCAGCTCCAATCCCGATGATTTTGAGGCGGTTAAAACCCAAGGTTTAAACATCGTGCGGCAGGGCTTCGATATTGTGGACAGCCGGCTGCCGGCCCAAGGCTATGCGGTGGGGGCTTTCAGCATAGCCGATGCAGCCTTGTTTTATGTGGAGTTTTGGGCCGATAAATCCAATATTGCCTTGCCGGACAATTGCCTGGCGCATTATCGCTTAATGTGTTCGCGGCCGGCGGTCAAGCGGGTATTGATGGAAGAAGGCTATCGCTTGCCTTAAAATCGGACAAAATAACCAGAGGTTTGCAATATGACATTAATCGATCCCGGCGCCTTCAGGCGGGTGGTTAATTCGGCCATCGATAGCGACCACGAGTGCTTTGTGTCGCTGCTCAATCAACTGGATGCCGCCAGTAACGCCGAGTTTCCCGGTTTATTCCGGCATCTGTTCGAACATACCGCGCAACACTTTGCCATGGAAGATCAATTGATGCGGGACAACTGCTTTCCGGCCGAAACCGAACACACCGGCGAACACCTAAGGGTATTGGGCGAATTCAAACAGTTCAAAAGCAGGGTCGACAAAGGCATGCTGGCCTTTGGGCGTTCCTTTGTCCGGGAGCGCCTGCCGCAGTGGTTTCAATTGCATGTATCCACCATGGATAGCGCCCTGGCCGCGCACATCAACGCCAATAGCAACCAATAAAGGTATTGCGACATGACGGTTTGTCCCGAGCTGGAGTTGATCGAAAACTTTTACGATGCCGAAGACCGCAGTCGGTTTTTAGCCTATTTTCTGCGGCGGCACCCTTGGCCGGATAACCGTTATACGTTTGGAGGACGGCAGTTCGTGTTGCCGCGCTTGCAAACCTGGCACGCCGACGCCGGAATTCGCTACAGCTACAGCAACAATCTGTTGGTGACCCGGCCCTGGACGGCATCGTTGCTGGCCATTCGGGCCGAAGTGGAAAGCCGCTTGGCCTATCGTTTTAATTCAGTGTTGGTTAATTGCTACCGCGATGGCGATGATTTTGTCGGCTGGCACGCCGACAACGAGCCTGAATTAGGCGAGTCGCCGTTGATTGCCTCGTTGAGCTTCGGAGCGGCCAGGCCTTTGGCATTTAGGCATAAA
>Ga0207952_1000166_pt1 | contig 66728 bp, 65 predicted proteins | sample SubbioR12Aug_8Ca_FD_184831 | JGI IMG/M metagenome (GOLD analysis project Ga0207952, IMG submission 184831) | Serpentinite rock and fluid subsurface biosphere microbial communities from McLaughlin Reserve, California, USA - CR12Aug_8Ca (SPAdes) | ecosystem: Environmental > Terrestrial > Deep...
CCTTACCAGGGCTAGAAATCCTACTGCACGCCTATCGAAAGATAGGAAGCCTTCGAGGGTGTAGGACAGGTGATGCATGGCTGTCGTCAGTTCGTGGTTTGAATCGTTCCCTTCAGTGGGGTAACGAACGCAACCCTCGTTGCCTGTTATATTTGTCAGGCGAGACTGCCCCCTCACGGGGGAGGAAGGTGGGGATGACGCCAAGTCAGCATGTCCCTCTGATGTCCTGGGCTGCACACGCGCTACAATCGCCGTTACAACGAGGCGCAATGGGGTAACCCGGAGCAAATCTTTAAAAGCGGCGCCAGTTCGGATTGAGGTCTGCAACCCGACCTCATGAAGCCGGAATCACTAGTAATCGCGGGTCAGCCACACCGCGGTGAATACGTTCTCAAGCCTTGTACTCGGGTCGTCATGCGATCGAGTACGCTAGTTGGTGAAAGTCCAACCGCGACAGTTCATAGTGTCGCGAAGCGAAATCACAGTATGCGAAGGCGACTTCGCATGTGAAGGGTGAAAGTAGCAGTTTCTAGCTTGAATGTCAGTTTGTGGCGTTAGACGGAGGCGATTCCTCGAGTACAGGAAGAAGCTCCTATGAAATAACTGTCTAACGTGTAGTGACATCGAGATAGATATACACAGTGTATCGGTTACCGTGAGAGATCTTGCACAGTCCTCGAGGTATAATCACCTTGAGGTATAGGATGAGTAGTCATCTTAAATGCTATGCAAGAAGTCAGCAGAGTTCGTAGTACCAGACGAGAAAAACTGTGGGCCGATAAGGACCGCAGACGCAACCTCAAATTGCAAAAACCGTATGGGAAGGAACAAATTCAAAAGGAAAAATTGAATCCGCACTACGTTGTTGGATTCATCGATGGAGAAGGTTCGTTCTCGATAAGTATTGGAAAACATAAAACTCTGAAAAGAGGATATGAAATCCGCCCGGAATTCGAAATCGAAGTACGGAAGGATGACCAAGACGTTCTAGATCGAATCTGTATCACCATCGGAGCGGGAAGAATATACGATCTCTCATATGAGAGATACGGATGGTTTCCACATGCGAAGTACAAAATTACGAGCATTTGGGACATGAAAGATTATCTCTTTCCGTTTCTCGACAAGTATCCTCCGCAAGCGAAGAAAGGGAAGGCGTACAAACTTTTTCGACAAATCGTTCTCATGGTCTGCGACAAGCAGCACCTGACGGATCGAGGATTTGAAAAAATCGTACAACTTCGCGCCGAACTTCGAATGTTGGGGAAGAAAGCGAGGACTTTTGGAAGCCGCGAGGATGCGGGAAAACCGCTTGTCCCGTGGCGTTAGACTGTTGTAAAGTAATTTACAACACGAAAAATACCGCCCGTCAAGTCAGGGAAGTTGGGAGTGCCCGAAGCACATTCTTGTAATGTATCAAGGCAAACTCAATGACAAAGACTAAGTCGTAACAAGGCACGGCTAGCGGAAGCTGGTCGTGGATTCATTCTAAACAACGGTTATGTCGTCACTTTCTGGGATTCTAGAAAGTGCCGACCACTAACACGTGTTGTCGATTTGAGCCCCTCGATCGAGGACTCAATAGGTAATGGCATTCAACCTCAAATGATGCACAGACGCCGGGAAAGACCGGGGTTAATGGACGGAACAAAAGAGTGTGTAGAAAATCAGCCACTAGCCACTAGGGTTTAGTGGATAGGGAAAAGACAACCACAAGACGCCCTAAGGGGTAGTTTTGTGTTTGGGCGCCGCAATGGTATAAATCGGCAGGTTCATTCAGGAGAAAGAACATGAAAACACCACCATTCCTGTTGGTGAATTGCGTGGAAACATCAGGCGATGTGGTTAGCGGGGGGAGTGGCAGGTCCGTCGCCTTCCCGGTTGCTAAAACGACGCAGGGAAAATATCTCTTCTGCACATGCTCGCATACCATCACCAGCCACATAGCAAAAGGTGGCTCGCTCCATTACTGTTACGCCGACGGAACGGACGTTCCCTCGGGCGAACGAATTCGTAACCACGTGATCCCGCCGGAGCTGAATTTCGACCTCTCGTTTTTCGAAAAAGACGTTGATCGAGAGATTGGGCGAGCGAGGTTCAGCGATCGATTGATTGCTCCAGGTTTGGAGCTTAGCCATGTTCGAAATGTTTGCTTCAGGGAAGACTTCCCAGATCAGAAGTCGGTAATCACGACGCAAGCAGTGGAAGCGACAACGGGAAAGTACATGTTTGGCGGTGATCGCTTTCATAAGGTGGATGCCGACCTGAGACAGATGTTCGGGGCTCTGCCTAAGAGTCCACATAAAGGTCTCGCAATCCGCAGTTGGCCAGGCGTTTCTGGTAGTCCGCTCTGGGACAAAAGCGGCAGCGTCTTGGGCATGGTTGCCGGAGGAACCCAAGAGCTGACCGAAGAGAGACCTAGGTACAATCTGATCTATCTTCCGGCAAAGCAGATCCAATCCTGTATGAAGAAGTTCTTGAGTAGTATAATCGCGTGACATCTTTTGGCCCTGCTTTCGAGTGGGGCCATTTGCTATACTGACTCGCATGAACACACCAAAAAATACGATTTGCCTATGGTACGAAAAGGATGCGCAAGCGGCAGCAGAGTTTTATGCCGCCACGTTTCCGGATAGTAAAGTTTGGAGCGTCCAGAAGGCACCGTCTGATTTTCCGGACGGGAAAGCGGGGGATGTACTGGTAGTTGAGTTCAATGTCATGGGGATTCCGTGCATTGGCCTCAATGGCGGACCGGCTTTCAAGCAAACAGAAGCATTTTCGTTCCAGATCATGACCGAAGACCAAGCCGAGACCGACAAGTACTGGAACGCGATCGTCGGCAATGGTGGACAGGAAAGCGCGTGTGGCTGGTGCAAAGACAAATGGGGAGTCTCGTGGCAGATCACGCCGCGCGTCCTCACCGAAGCTCTCGCAGCAGGCGGGGATGAGGCAAAACGAGCATTCGACGCGATGATGACCATGCAAAAGATCGACGTCGCGACAATCGAAGCCGCACGAAAAGGATAAAGCTACAGACATGGGTCATTCAAGCACAGCAATCCTATTAAATTCGTCAGGGAAAATATTGCTGATTCTTAGAGACGATGGGAACGGAAAAGTGATTCCATACCCAAATAAGTGGGACTTTCCGGGTGGGGCAGTCGAAGATGATGAGACATCTCTTCAGGCACTGGCGCGCGAGATGAAAGAAGAATTGGAACTAGATATTGATCCGCAACGATGCGTGTTTCTTTTTAGCTACACCCACCACGACATCGTCGACGACTTTTACTCGTATAACGTCCCGCAAGCTGCACGCCTTGTACAGCATGAAGGAGCTGATATGAAGTGGATGTCACTTGATGAGATTAAAAAACTAAAACTTGCATGGGATGCGCACGAGATACTGCCGCAACTTGAGAGCAAGCTTTCAGAGATCTCATAGGCTGTCGTGCAGATGCTGCACAGCCTCCGCTTCCTCTGTGAAAAGCGGATGCTTTTTCACGAGTTCGGTCAAAATTCCTATCGCTTCTTTGTCTTCCATCAGTGCGCGCTGAAGGGATTGAACCTTCGGCCTTCCCCTTATCAGAGGGATGCTCTACCACTGAGCTAAGCGCGCGTTTGTAGGATGTTATCAAAAAGATGGCTCAATTGCTAGCCTAAGGAATCTCGAATTTAAACGGTATAATAACCCCCATGCTCAACCGTCGGGGGCGGATATTGCTCGTTTCTAGCGCCTTGTGGTACTTCGGCGAGGGGATGTTTGGCCCCTTGTTCGCGGTGTTTGCGCAGGATATCGGCGGGAACATTTTGGACGTGACGACCGCGTGGGCGGCGTTCCTCGTCGTGACCGGGATCTGCACGGTCATCGTTGGCAAGATTGCCGACAATTTCTCCAAGCGGCGCGGAGCGGAAGTGATGCTCGTTTGCGGCTATGCCTTGAACGCCGCGCTTACCTTCGCCTATATCTTCGTCGAGACGCCGACGCAGCTCTTTTTGGTGCAAGCAGGCCTCGGCCTCGCGGTCGCGCTCTCGGCCTCCACGTGGCTCTCACTCTATTCGCGCTCGACAACGCACGACCAGAGCGTCTCGGCGTGGAGCTTGGAAGGGGGACTCCAGAAGATCGTGGACGCGGCGGCCATTTTCATCGGCGGCTACATCGTGACCCACTATTCCTTCGCGACCCTCTTCCTCATCATGGGGTGTATCCAGACGGTTGCAACTTTGTACCAAGCACGCATACTGTGGGCACCTCGATAGGGGGTATATGAATCCCGTTAGAAGTCGTAAAGTTTGTCAAACCTCTTCGGCGGCATATTCTGGTGTGGTTAAAATATTACGTAAGGCGATAACGAGGACGGAAGTCTTTTAGGCTTCCTACTTCTAACGGGATGAACTACAAGGTAACCGGCGGCAAGACTCTCTCCGGAGAGGTGACGACTAATATCTCGAAAAACGCCGCGGTGGTGCTGCTTGCCGCGTCGCTTTTGAACAAGGGAACGACGACGCTGAAGAAAATGCCGCATATCGAGGAGGTGAACCGTATCCTCGAGATTTTGAAATCAATTGGCGTGTCCGCCGAGTGGGCAGGGGCGGATATCGTCATTACGCCGCCTAAGGAATTTGACCTCAAAAACATCGACCGCGCGGCAGCGGCGAAAGTGCGCTCGATCATCCTCCTTACGGCGCCGCTCGCACATCGCTATGAATCCTTCGAGTTGCCGCTTCCCGGCGGATGCAAGCTCGGTGGGCGCACGATGAAGCCGCACATTGATGCGCTCTCGAAGATGGGTATCAAGCTCTCTGACGCCGGCACCGATTCGTACCATGTGGATTCGACAAAAAAAGAAGCTGCGACGATCGTGATGTTCGAAGCGTCAGACACCGGCACCGAAAACGCGCTCATGGCCGCGGCGCTCATCCCGGGGACGACAACGATCAAATTTGCGAGCGCGAATTACATGGTGCAGGACCTGTGTGTCTTTTTGCAGAGCGCTGGCGTCAAGATCGAAGGCGTAGGCACGACAACTTTGACGGTGCACGGTGTTTCAGAAATTTCACAGAGCCTCACCGCGTACCCGAGCGAAGACCCGATTGAGAGCATGTTCTTTATCTCACTCGCCGCGACGACGCACTCAAAAATAAAAGTGAAGCGGTGCCCAATCGATTTTCTGGAGCTCGAACTTGCGACATTGGAGAGCATGGGCTTCCACTACGAACGCTCCGCAGAATACCTTGCGGAAAACGGCCTCACAAAATTAGTTGACCTTGAACTCCTTGATGGCGCCCTCTCAGCGCCGCCGGAAAAGATCGCGCCGCGCCCGTATCCGGGGATCAATATTGATAACTTGCCATATTTCGTCCCCATCGCGACGCAGGCAAAAGGGAAGACTTTGATTTTGGATTGGGTCTACGAAGTGCGTCCCGAATACTATCTATTAATGAATCAGCTCGGTGCAAAAGTAGAACGCGCCGACCAGCACCGCGTCTTTGTCGAAGGCCCGACGAAGCTCCACGCGGCCGACATCGCGACGCCGCCTGCTTTGCGTCCGGCAACCCTCCTGCTTATCGGCATGCTCGCCGCAGAAGGTGAATCAATGCTCCGCGACGTGTACCCGATCAACCGCGGCTACGAGCGACTCCACGAGCGCCTCAAAGCCCTCGGCGCCGAAGTTGAAGCGGTGGAATAGCATATGACATACCGTGCGTGGAAGACGTGCGCATTCACGTTCCTTGCGGTTTTTTTCGTTGCGGGGACGCTTGTGCGCGACGCGTATCCGTTCTTCAACTGGGCGCTTTTCGCACGGGTGCCAAATACACAGACGACCTATACGATCGAAATCCACCGCGTCGGGACGCGTGTATTTGATCCGCCGTTGCCGTTCTCCGAGACACGGTTTTTGTTCGAGAAGATCGGCCAATCGCCGACGGATTATACGGATACGGTCGTGAATCTCGCGATCGCGATGGGCGAACATGATCCTACTCGTGTCGTGCGCGAACGTGCCGTCCTTGAAAAGATATTCGGCGGCGAGCCGTTCCGCTACGCGCTCCTCGCAGTCGAATATGATCCTCTGGAGCATTGGAAATCCGGCACGTACCGCGCGTCAACGACGGTCGCGGTCTTCGAAGGGATATGAGCGTACCCGATGCCGTCCATGCGTTCGTGACGTACCTCAAGCCGCCGTCACTCACGGCGCTCTCCCGCGATGCACGGGTCATGGACGCCGCGAAGACGCTGGTCGCAGCCTACTACTACATCCTGCCGTTTGCGGCCTTTGTCTTTGCTGGCAACCACTTCTCCGCGCGCCAGAATTTCGACCCGGTCTGGTCAATTGCCTGGGTGGACCTATTCTCGCTCGAATACGCATCGGTCGTCGCTTGTGTCCGGATCGCGGCAGTCGCCGTAAGCCTTGTTGCCGTCATGTGGTATCGCCATCGCGCGGTACGTATTCTCGTATTTCTCATGCTTTTCCAGATCCACGCGTTCGAGAGTTCGTTCGGCGCGCATAACCACCAATGGAATTTGTGGGTATTCACGTCGTTCGTCTTCGTCTTCCTTCCCGACATGTGGCGGGCGGCTGTCGGTACCGACGTTGCGCGCAAATTCCTTTTGGGCATATGGACCGCGCAGGCGGTCGTCGCCCTCATGTACTCGATGGCCGGGATGCAAAAGGTGGTGACGGGGATCCAGCAACTGATCGTCGGCGAAGTGAGCGGGTTTTCAATCCTTGGCTTTGCCTACCATATCGCGTACTGGGCACCGCGCCTGCAAGAGGAGGTCGCGCTCGGAGCATACATCATCTCGCATCCGGTGGCTGGTTGGATCCCGTTTGTGGCGCTGATTTTCATCCAATTTTTCTCGCTCTGGGTCATGGTGCGGGTCGGCCTGCACCGCATCTGGGCGGTCGTCATCGTCCTCTTCCATATCGGGACGTACTTCACGATGGGGACGTCGTTCCACCCGCTCATCCTCCTCGTCATTGCGCTCTTTTTCTATTCGCCCTTTGCCAGGGAGGGGTACACATTCCGCGAATTCATGCTCGATCTGCCGCTCGTCGGGCAGGCCATCGAATGGCTGGGAGGCCGATCCGGGCGCTAGGCCATGCGCAGGAAACCCCCTACAGGAGTAGTTGACCTTTTCGTATAAATGTTTTATTATGATTTTCAGAGGGAATAGGGAATCTATCAAGCCGGAAGGAGAGAGCCATGCTCGACGTTGTTCAACGGACTGCCAGGGAGACGACGTATTATCGTCTCCGGGCAATTTGTCTCTTCGCTGAAGAAGCGAGGGAACAAGGTGCATTCGATGTCGCGAACGAAGCGTGTGCGTACCTGCTTGCGTATGCATTGGATGAGGATAGTGACGGAGAAATCATCCGAATAGACATCGCGACGACCGATGAGTATGGGAAGGCAAGGAATCAAACGAAGCACGAACTGGTTATCCTCAAGCATCTGGCTTCGGGTTGCAGAACAATCATCCCGATCCGGCTCTTGACGCTCGATGCGTTGGGAATGTGTTACCGTCGCGTCGGAGGAGACTTCGAGCGGCGCGCTCACCCGCATGGCCGTCCCACCTCGATGTGGGCGAGTGAGGAGACTCGCCGCCGTCTTCGCGACAAGTTTACTAACCTTGTCGGTGGAGATGGAGTCCAGAAGGCGCGCGCTGTTCTCAATACCTCGTAAGCATTTCAAGAGACTCTCTTCCGCCTCGGCGGGAGCGGGTCTCTTTCTTTGTGTGGGCGCGGGGAGACTCGAACTCCCATGTCTTTCGACACACGCTTCTGAGACGTGCGCGGCTACCAATTACGCCACGCGCCCAAGAATCCAATACTATCCACAGCTTTCCGAAAGCGCAATCAGCACGCGCAAAAACCTGCCATACTTAATGGCATGAACCTTACACATCATACCCATCCGGATAACCTCGAACGCTATGCGTTCATGTGGTCCGAGGTGCGCCTTTTAATCGCTGCGCTCGCTCTTTTTATCGGCGGTATCCCACCGGTCATTTATTTCCTCCCGGGCGGCGGGGCGGGCATCGTCTTCCTCCTGCTTAAGCTCTCGTGGATCATCTCCGGTGTCGCGGCAGTCTACCTCCTGTATCGCTGGCTTGGGAACGGGCAGAAACTCTTCGGCCACAAGAACATGAAGGACACGATCGCCTTCCTTGTCATGACGCTTTCCGGCATTAACCTCGGGCTCGTAGGCCTCATCGGGACGAACGTCGGTATGTCCATCTCCTCCAGCTACGCCGTTTTCGTGATTACCGCAGTCCTTTATCTCGCATCGGCATACCATCTCTATACGAAGTGGCAGAAGGCCGGGCAGAGCCTCTTTAAATAGCCGCGCATAGCCGCGGTTCCGATTCGAGCTTCCCCGTGCTTGAATGGGGAGATGATCGGTATTTTCGACTCGGGAAGCGGAGGGCTTTCGGTGTTGCGCGCGCTCCGGGAACGGGCACCGAAGGCGGATGTCGTGTATTTCGGGGACATCGCACATGCGCCGTACGGGCCGCGGCCACCGGAAGAATTGGGGCAGCTGGTGCGCTCCGGCATGCAGCAGCTCGCTTCGCATGGTGCAACCGAAATCGTTGCCGCGTGCAATAGCGTCGCGTTTCCGGTTTTGGCAGGCGCGGCAGGCCATGACCGGGTGATCGAGATGACACGGCCGACGGCGCGCATGATGCGCGAGTACGCCGGCGAGCGAGTCCTGCTGCTTGCGACCGAAGCGACAGTGAAGAGCGGCATCTACCGCGAAGCGCTCTGGTCCATCGTCGCTTTGGACGAACTGCCGGTTCCCGAGCTTGCCGGCGCGATCGAGCGGGAAGAGCCGGCGGCGCGCATCGAATCCATCATCCGCGATGCCTTCGAAACGCGGAAGGGGGCGGAGTATGACAAGATCCTCCTTGGGTGCACGCACTATCCGCTCGTCCAGGACACGATTGAGGCAGTTGCTGCCGAATGCTTCCAGGGCGCAGCGGTCCTCGATCCGGCAACGGCAGTTGCGGACGAAGCAGCTTCGCGCTTTGCATGCGAGGGGAGTGGCAGCATACAATTCCTGATATCGCGCGATTCGCACGGGTTCCGCAACCTCGTTTCGCCGATGTTTCTGGAGGGGAAGTGCAGCCTCACCGTACTATGAACTACCTTGAATTTTTCAAAGACAAAAAGGTGACCTTGATGGGCCTTGGATTGTTGGGAAGAGGGGTGGGCGATGCCGAATTCCTCGCGCAATGTGGTGCGACAGTGCTCGCGACTGATTTGAAGACCGCGGCCGAACTTGCGCCATCGGTCGAATACCTCAAGAAAAAATACGCGAACATCACGTTCCGCCTCGGGTCGCACGAAATGGAGGATTTCAAGAACTGCGACATGGTCATTAAGGCGGCCGGCGTGCCGCTCGATTCGCCGTATCTCGATGCGGCTTTCAATAAAGGTATTGCGATCTATATGTCGGGCGCGCTCTTCGCGAAATTCGCGCGCGAGATGGGAGTGAAGCTCATCGGCGTCACGGGAACACGCGGCAAATCAACGATCGCGCACATGATCTTCCACGCGCTCGAAAAAGCAGGGAAGCGGGCGGTCCTTGGCGGCAACGTCCGCGGCCGCTCGACGCTCGCGAAGATCGCAGAAGTGAAAGTGGGCGACATCGCCGTCCTCGAACTTGATTCGTGGCAGCTGCAAGGCTTCGGCGACCTGAAAATTTCCCCCGAGATCGCGGTCTTCTCGAACCTCATGCCCGACCACCAGAACTACTACCCCGACATGCAGTCGTATTTCACCGACAAAGCGTACATCTTCCGCAACCAAGAAGCGCATGACGCGCTCTTTGTGGAAGCGTCCGTCGCGCAGATCGTCGCTGATGCGCGGCCGCCCGCAGCGGTGCAGATCCCACCAAGTATCCCTGCGGAATGGAACTTGAAAGTGATGGGCGAACACAATAGGGTAAATGCATCACTTGCAGCCGCTGCGCTCCGCGCGGCCGGCCTCACTGAAGAGGAGATCCGCGCGGGACTCGAATCGTTCGAAGGCATCGAAGGCCGTTTCCAGCCGGTGCGCGACGTGGACGGCGTGCATATCGTGAACGACAACAACGCGACGACGCCCGCGGCGACGCTTGCGGCGCTGAATGCCGTGCCGCTCGAGAAAACGGTGCTCATCATGGGCGGCTCTGACAAAGGGCTCGACATGAACGATCTCGTCAGGGAAGCGAAGCGCTGCAAGGGCATCGTGCTCATCGCTGGGACGGGGACCGACCGGATCGCAAAGGACTTCCCGAATGCGGTCATTGCTGGGACGCTCGAGGATGCCGTTGCCGCAGCGCGACGGCTGGCTTCTTCCGGCGACACGATCCTCTTCAGTCCGGCGTTCGCATCGTTCGGCATGTTCAAAAACGAATACGACCGCAACGACCAATTCTTCGCCATCGTCCGCGCGCTATGACCATCCCCAAACACATCCATATGGTGGGAGTCGGCGGCATCGGGATGTCGGCGCTCGCGCAGCTCCTTGCTGCGCGCGGGCACGAAGTGACGGGCTCCGACCGCGACGAATCCCCGACGACACAGCTCCTTGGAGAGAAGGGAATTAATGTGCAGATTGGGCACGGCACCGAAATCCCAACAGGTACGGAGCTGTTGGTCTACAGCGACGCCGTGGGCGCGGATAATGCCGAACGTCAGGATGCGCGCGCGAAAAAAGTGCCGCAGAAATCATACTTCGAGCTCCTCGGGGAAATTTCCAAGGGAATGCGCACTATCGCGGTCGCCGGAACGCACGGGAAAACGACAACGACCGGCATGGTGGCAAAAATACTTTCAGATGCGGGAGAAAATCCGACCGCGATCATCGGCTCAATCGTCCGAGATTTTGGCTCGAATTTCGTCGAGGGTCGCGACGACCTCTTCGTCGTGGAGGCGTGCGAATACCGCGACCACCTGCTCGAACTCTCACCCAATATCCTCGTTATCACAAACATCGAGCTCGACCATACCGATTTCTTTCCGTCGCTATCGGCCTTGCAGAGCACGTTCCGCGCCGCGGTCGAAAAGGTGCCCGCGGATGGCGCGATCATCTGCAATCCGGAAGATCCGAATGTTGCCGCGGTCCTCAAAAATGCAAAAGCACGCATCATTGATTACACACAAAAGGCCGTCGGAACATTGCTATTGGTAGGGGAGTTCAACCGCGAAAATGCCCGCGCGGCGCTTGCTGCCGCGCAGGCCGCGGCTCCAAAATTATCCCAAGAAGCAGCGGTGAAATCGCTCTCGGAATTCCGCGGGTCGTGGCGCCGGTTCGAGTTCAAAGGCGAGACGCCAAATGGCGCGCTTGTCTACGACGACTACGCACACCATCCGACCGCGGTCGCAAAGACAATCCACGGTGCCCGCGAGAAGTTTCCCGATAAAAAAATCGTCGTCGCATTCCATCCGCACCTCTATTCGCGCACCAAATCGTTCCTGAAAGAATTCGCAGAAGCGCTCTCAAAAGCGGACAAGGCAATAGTCGCGCCAATTTATGCCGCACGTGAAAAGGAAGACCCGAGCGTCTCAAACCACATCCTTGCGGACGCCGCAGGTGAACATGTCGTCGCGCTCGATTCCTTCGACGAAATCCGCAGCGCGTTGTTAAAAGAAAAGGAAGGGACTCTTATCATTACTATGGGCGCAGGAGACATATACAAAGTAGCCGAACAAATCACCAAGGAATGATTTTGACAAAACGAAATAACAGTGTATAGTGAGTACAGGTTCACAGGTCCTTAAATGGAGGCAGAAGTGGGCATCTTTCATTATATCTGGTCGATGTACGTATCAGGTATCGTTCCTGCAGCTGTGATTTTTGGCGGGCTCCGCCTTATCACAGGCTTAATGGTTGGCGATCGAGGGTCGATCTCAGAGAGCATCGTTTCTGCTCTCTTGGGAGGAGTACTCTGGCCAATCGCGGTTCTGGTTATATTGACAGAACTGCAAGCAGAACAAGGGATATTCTGGCGATCACAAGATTGGAAACCACAAAGTGAACGTATTCTTGACGTCTTGCGGATGGCGAATCGAGAAATGACAACTCGCGAAATCCTCGAGAAAGATCCGAAGATTTCAGATAGTGGCATCTACTCACGACTTCCTCGGCTGGAAAAAGCCAAGCTTGTTCGGTCTCGTCGGGAAACTGATCAGGAGGTGGAAAAGTATCCGCCTGGCGATCCGCGGAGGAAATACCGCCTGCGATATTGGAGAATAACAGACAAGGGCCTCCGACGCCGTGTCGAGAAACGCTTCAAATGGTCCGATTTCGTTTGGAACCCAATGCCAAGACCAGCATGAGCAAGTGGCCCGGGCCGTGGAATCACGACCGGGCTACAATACTATAAATCATTGTAATGTTTATGAGTGGAACTGTATCTATCGTCGCAACACCAATCGGCAACCTCGAAGACATCACGCTTCGGGCGATTCGGACGCTGAAAGAGGCTGATGCGATCCTCTGCGAAGATACGCGGGTGACGTCGAAATTGCTTGCGCGATATGAGATTTCGAAGCCGCTCATCCGCTGCGATGAAAAGATGGAGGAAAAAGCAGCCAAGGAGGCGGTTGACATGCTTCATGAAGGGAAGCGACTCGCCCTTGTCTCCGACGCGGGAACGCCAGGAGTTTCCGATCCGGGGGCACGGCTTGTTGCGCGTGTCCGCCAGTTTGCACCAGAGGCGAAAATCGAGGCGATCCCGGGCCCGTCAGCGCTGACCGCCGCACTCTCGATCGCCGGCCTCTCCGAAGGCGAGTTCCTCTTTGTTGGCTTTTTGCCGCACAAAAAGGGAAGGCAGACGAAGACGAAGGAGATCCTCGCGAGCAAGGTCCCGGTTGTCCTTTACGAGTCCCCCCATCGTGTGGTGAAATTACTTCAGGGGCTAGGGGAGAGGAACGTCTCGATCGGCCGGGAATTGACAAAACTCCATGAAGAATGGCTGGAGGGCAGGGCTGTGGATAACTTAAACGAGCTGTCTCGGAGAGGCGAGATCCGCGGAGAGTTTGTGGTCATCGTGCATCCGGAATAATCTGTGCGACCGGGCTGCGCACGGATTGATTGTAGGAATAGAACTTTTTTTCTGGCGAGGTATACTTCTCCTCTATGACCGTTGACGTACTTATCGTGCTCTCCGGCGTCCTTGTGACGTTACTTCCCTTCCTCGGCTTCCCTCTTAAAGTCGACAATGTGATCCTGGTCGTCCTTGGCGTCATCGTGATTCTGCTTGGCATCATCGTGCGACGCCGCGGCCTGCAGCGACGCAGCGCCATAACGACGCGCAGCGGCGCCTTTGTCGAAAGCGTCCCGCGGGACGCACATGGGACGCATGCCGAATAGGAAGCGTCGGGGCGTATCCAGCGGGGCACTCTGGTCGGCCGCGTCGGTCCTCGTCGTTGCCGCGCTCCTTGCGCTCATTGCCTCGGGGGTCGGTGACAAGGCCTTCGCAGCGGTTGTGGGTCTTTACGACGCACTCACGCCTTCGAGCGTTTCGTTCTCTCGAAGCGCAACGTCGACGCCAGACGATCCCGCTCCGCCTGCGCTGCCGCAGGTAGCGCATGTCCCGACACCGGATGCCGTTAAGGCGGTGTATATGTCGCAGTGCGCGGCAGGCACGCCATCATTCCGCGAATCACTCACGAAGCTCATTGATGAGACCGAACTGAATGCAATCGTGATCGACATCCGCGACTACACGGGCGGCATCGCCTTCCCCACCACGAATCCCGTCCTGAAGGATATGGTCTCCGACGAGTGCGGCGCAAACGACATGAAAGCGTTCATCGAATCGCTGCACGCAAAGGGCATCTACGTGATCGGCCGCATCACGGTCTTCCAAAATCCGACGTACACGAAAATGCATCCGGAACATGCGGTGCAAAGCACGCGCGGCGGCGTCTGGAAAGATAGGAAAGGCCTCGCGTTCGTGGACGTGGGCGCCACGCCGTATTGGGACACCGTCGTCGAGCTCGCGAAAGAATCCTACGCGATCGGTTTTGACGAGCTGAATTTCGATTACATCCGCTATCCGTCGGATGGCGACATGGCGTCCGCGGTGTACATCAAAAGGGATGGGAAGACGAAGCAGGAACTCTTGGAAGACTTTTTCAAGTACCTGCACGAGCATATGCCGGAGGGCGTCGTCACATCTGCCGACCTCTTCGGCATGACGACGACGAACACCGACGACCTCAACATCGGCCAGGTTTTGGAGAGGGCACTTCCCTATTTCGACTACATCGCGCCCATGGTGTACCCGTCGCACTATCCGAAAGGATTCCATGGATACAACGACGTGAACGCAAACGCCTACGGCATCATCCATTTCTCCATGTCGGAAGCCGTGCGCCGCACGACAGCGACGACGACCGGAATCCCATCATTGGCCTACACGAGGATAGGGACGTCGACCCCGGCGGTGTATTCGAAACCGGCATATCCTGCATCGAAGATGCGCCCGTGGCTCCAGGATTTCGATTACCCGGTCGAATACACGCCGGCGATGGTACAAGAGCAGATCAAAGCGAATAGCGACGCAGGCCTCAATTCATATATGTTTTGGGACCCGGGCAACAAGTATTCGAGCCTGAAGCAGGTCGTTTCGTCATCCGAGGTCGCCGGGGACTAATCCCCACCTCATCTCCAGCTCACTTGCTTTTCATCGTGTGCGGGGCATAATGGTCGCGCTGGGATGTGGCGTTCGAGTTGGAGTAACGACGGTGAAGCAGTCTGCAACTGACGACATTCATGCCCATTTGAGGGGCAGAGGCGACGGCGTAGCGTATGCGTTCTACGCCTGGAGCGTGTTATTCCTCATCGTGGGGATCATACTCTTCTTCGTGTGAGATCGCGCTACCTGCCTATCTCTGCATCGCGCGCCACCTTCGGGACGGCGCGCTTTTCTTTTGTAAAAACGATATAATCCCTCCATGGCGCATGGGCATGGCCACGGACACGGGGATCCGAACGATCCCGAGCGCAAGATCACGTATTTTGCGACGACGCATACGCGCGGCAAACGCGAGATGTTCGGCATCCGCGCCGCGGACCGCGGGAAGCACATGTACGTGATCGGGAAGACGGGCATGGGGAAATCAACCATGCTCGAAAATATGGCGATCCAAGACATCCAAAATGGCGAGGGGATCGCGTTCATCGACCCGCACGGCTCGTCCGCCGAGAAACTCCTCGATTTCGTCCCGCGCGAGCGCATCGAGGACGTCCTCTACTTCGCGCCCTTCGACGTCGACTACCCCATCGGATTCAACGTGATGGAAGATGTCGGCTACGACAAGCGCCACCTCGTCGTCTCCGGCCTCATGGGAGCTTTCAAGCGGATCTGGGTGGACATGTGGAGTGCCCGCATGGAATACATCTTGCAGAACGTCCTCCTCGCGCTCCTCGAGTATCCCGAGACCACGCTCCTCGACGTGAACCGCATGCTCACCAACAAGCCGTTCCGCAACGCCGTCATCGAGAAAATCTCGGACCCGGTCGTGAAGTCATTCTGGGCAGAAGAATTTGCGACGTACACCGACCGGTACACGCAGGAGGCGACGCCGGCGATCCAGAACAAGGTCGGCCAGTTCGTCTCGAACCCGCTTATCCGCAATATCGTGGGGCAGCCGAAATCAACGTTCAATTTGCGCGAGATGATGGACACGAAAAAGATCTTCATCGTGAACCTTTCAAAAGGACGCATGGGGGAGTCGAATGCCGCGCTCCTCGGCTCCATGCTCACCGTGAAAATCTACCTCGCCGCGATGTCGCGTGCGGACGAGCCGGCCGCGCGCATGGCAAAACTCCCCCGCTGCTATTTCTATGTCGACGAATTCCAATCGATGATGAACGAGGCGTTCGCCGATATCCTTTCCGAATCGCGCAAATACAAGCTCGCGCTCACGCTCGCGAACCAGTACATCGAGCAGATGGAAGAAAACGTGCGCAACGCGGTCTTCGGCAACGTGGGGACGCTCATCACGTTCCGTGTGGGGCCGTTTGACGCGGAAGTCCTCAAAGTCGTCTTCGAGCCGACCTTTACGCCGGAAAATTTGGTGAACTTGGGTCTGGGGCAGATCTACCTCACGCTCATGATCGACGGCGTCGGCAGTGTCCCGTTTTCCGCCGACACGATCCCGCCCATCGAGCATCCGCACATCTCGTACCGTGAAGACGTCATCCAGGCGACGCGCAAGAACTACGCGCACTCGCGCGTGGAGATCGAACGCATCATTTCAAAGCGCCAGCTCGATTTTGCGCCACCGCCATCGAAACCGAAAGAACGCCGGGACGACCGGCCCGAGCCGCGACGGGACGAATTGCGGCCGGTCACGCTGAAGCCGCGCGAAGAACTGCGTCAACGGGAAGAACGCCCGATGCCGCGGCAGGAGCGGCCTCGTGAGGAACGACCGGTGCAACAGCCACCGCCGGCGCTGCAGCGCAACGCATTGCGCGACGCGATCCAATCCGCGAAGGGCGCGAGCCAGGGCGGCTCGACCCCGGCAGACATACTTCGGGCGCGCCTGCAGGGGAAAGCGGAAAAGAAGCCGGAGCCAGTCGCGGCTGAAGAGCCTGTCGCTGCGCATGCTCCCGCCGCAGCCCCGCGCGACGAAATCTCCCCCGACGACCTCCGCAAGATCCTCAATGGTTCGTAGCATATGTCGCTCGGCGACACTAGCATCCTGTGGTGGTGTGCGCCGCTCGTCATTGCCGCAGTCGCAGCGGCCGGCATTTCCCTCTCGCGCCATTACAAAAAGGGCGAATGGGACGTCGTTGAAGATTTCGACGAAACGGGCTAATCTCTAGCGATGCAGGGGAAACTCATCCTTGTGACCCCGGTACCACAGCGCTTCGCGCTGGCTACGGGGCAGGCTGGCGGCGCCCAACGAACCATATGACGAATAAGCTTATTTTAGTCACCGGTGGAGCAGGTTTTGTGGGCTCCAACCTCATTAAGCGCCTCCTTGTGGACGGCAACCGGGTGATCTCGCTCGACAACTATTTCGCAGGCAGAAAGGAGGCGCACGTCGAGGGCGCCGACTACCGCGAAGGCCATACGCGCGACATTGAGGCGCTCATCCCCGAAACGCCCGACCTCATCTACCACCTCGGCGAATATTCGCGTGTCGAGCAGAGCCTTGAGGAGCCCGACGTCGTCTGGGACCTCAACACGCTCGGGTCGCACGCCGTCTTCGAATTCTGGCGCAAGCGCAAGTGCAAGTTGGTCTACGCGGGCTCATCGACGAAATTCGGCGACGGGGGACTCGCGCGCGATGCGACGCCATACGCATGGACCAAGGCGGCGAACACGGAATTGGTGCGGAATTATGGCGCGTGGTACGGGCTTCCCTATGCAGTCACGTACTTTTACAACGTCTTCGGGCCCGGTGAGCGGTCGGGCACCTACGGTACCGTGATCGAGATTTTCAAGCAGCAGTACCTGCGGGGGACGCCGATTACGGTGACATCGCCCGGGGACCAGGAGCGCAATTTCACGCACGTGGACGACATCGTGGACGGTCTCGTCCTCGTCGGTGAAAAGGGCGACGGCGACGAATTCGGCCTCGGCAATGAAAAAGTCTTCTCAATGCTCGATGTTGCGCGGCTCTTCGGCGGCGGAATCGTGATGCTGCCGGAGCGCCCCGGCAACCGCCGCACGTCAGGCCTCAACACTGAAAAATCGCGTTCGCTCGGATGGGAAGCGAAGCGCCGCTTGGAGGATTACATCCAGGAATTCCTGCAGGCTAACCCGCGCCCGGCAAAACTCGAGAACCGCGTCCTCGTGTTTTCGACGACCTTCCATCCGGTCGCCGGCGCGGCGGAAGAAGCGCTCTGCGACCTCATGGCAGCAATGCCGGACGTCCACTTCGATGTCGTCACGTCTGCCTTTTCGCCGGAAGCATTTTCTGCCGCCTGTCCTGTCGGGAATGCGACGGTGCACCGCCTTGGCTTCGGGCACTGGGTTGATAAATACCTTCTCCCGGTATGGGGATACCGGCGTGCGAGCAAATTGCATGGGATGCACCGCTATGTCTTTGCATGGTCCCTCATGGCGAGCTATGCCGCGCTCGCCGGCATCCTCTTAAAACGCGGGAGCGGCCTTCCCTTGCTTGTCACGCTCGCCGACCAGGACCTCTCGCGCGTCGCGCCGTGGAAGAAAACGTTTCTCAAAATGGCGCTTTCCGATGCCGACCAAGTGTATGGCGCCGATAGCATGCAGGAACGCCACGCGGCCGGGTTCACGTCGCGCCGGGCTCTCCGCCGTTCGATGGGCGAGGGCGACGCGTTCGCAAACCAGATACGGTTCGCGTATTCGGAATTCCTCCGCGCACGTCTTGCGAAATAGTCTTTGACGTGGTTTAATCATCGCAGACCCATGTGGGTCGTTTTTGCTGCTTGCGAGGAGGGTTACGCCGATGGCCGCAACGAAACGTCTCAACGATGTACTTCGCGACTTCCCTGATTTCAAGCCCGGGTGGACACTGCTTGGGCCTGATGGCCAGCCTCGCGCTGGTGACTGGACAGCGCAGTCGCGCTTTGGCTCAGCAGGGCATGCAGTAGTAATGCATGCTGACGGGACACCGAATTTTGACCGACCGTACTATGAAGAAGCGCCGGCGGTGAATGTGATCGCCTTCGGGATCCGCTGGACTCGTCGGCGGTTCCGTTGGAAGCGGAACGTCTTGATCGCAATCCTGCAACAACCGCGTCCGCACGCTGATGACCCGCGCAAACAAGGTACCGACGGGCATGCATCTGTCGTCTTCGGCCAGATCCCGATGGGATTTGCCGATAAAGTGCTCGGCGATAAGTTCGAGAGCCCCGAAGAGGCGGCGACTCGGGAAGTAGCTGAGGAGACCGGTGCAACCGCCGTGCGGCGCATCATCCGGCCGCCGTGCCCGTGGCACTGCCCCAACCCGACATTCGTCAAAAGTTGGACCGACATCCTCTTCGTGGAAGTCGATCTTGCGAAGATCGGAGAGATGAAGACGCGACGCGACGAGCCGATCTATTCGGCAGAGTACGTGTCACAAGAAGAACTGGAGCGTCGAATCCTCAAGGGCGAGCACGAAGGTGCCTACTACCGCGCTTCGACATCACTCTCGGCACTCAAGATCTTTGATGCGTGGTTTCGCGCGCACTACGCGTGATGCGCAGAAAAAACACCCTCGCGGCCAGTGCGGCTGCGGGGGTGCATGTTTTACGCCAGCATTCGACAGAAAAGCCACTGCATGCTTAACTCACGGAGGCAACAGCTATGGAGATAGAAATGACACGGGAAGAGTTTGCTGAGCGGATCCATTGGCCCCAGATCATCTGGGTTGTCATTATTGCGAATCCGCTGATGATCGTCCCTCAATGGTGGGAAATAATCAGTACCGGCCGCGCCCAAAATGTTTCGTTACTGTTTCTCATGGTCCTCTTGGGGCTGCAGTGGGCTTGGTCCGTGCACGGTTTCTTCATCAGGGACAACTCCGTGTTCGTGAGCAACGGTCTCGCGGGTCTCTCAACGCTCGTGACCGCCCTCACCGCACTGTACTTCCGTTAAAGAGAGGAGAACCCAGGCGAAAAATACCCTCGCGACCGCACTGGCCGCGAGGGTGAATTGTTGTCGGATGTGTCAGAGCAGCCGGTACTTTTCCTTGAAGATCTCATCCAATCTCGACGGGGGATCTTGCGAGCAGTCGTACTGTTCGGTCTGCATCCCGAGCTTCCGTGCTGCGAGGACGTAGTCCCTAATGTCGTCGACGTAGAGGGCTTGCGACGGTTTGACATCGAGGGCCCGGAGCGCATGGTCGAAGATTCGCCGGTCGGGCTTAGAAGCGCCGACTTGGTATGAGAGCGAGAATGTCGCGCCGTACTTCTTCAACTTCCCCATGATCGGCACGTCCATGATGTACGGCCAATGTATGCTATTGGTATTGGACAGCACGCCGATCTTCATGCCCTTCGCCATCAGAGCTTCGATGTACGGGTCGATGACTGGATTTGGGGAAATGATGTTCCCCCAGATCCGCTGCACGTCCGGCACCGTGAGACCTTCGGTCTTGCAGTGATGCATGAGCTCATTGCAGAACGCCGTTTCCGACATCTGACCGCATTCCAGCGGTTTCTCGAGCTGCGTCGCGATGATCTGCGAGATGGCGGTAGCGTCGTAGGAGCTTGCGCGGGCGATGAGCTCGCACGCACTCGGTTTGTCGAAGTCGAAGAGGATTCTGCCGCCATCAAGAACGAGTGCTTCTATGCGGTCCATAGTCTTTCCTTTCGGGTTGGTTGCCCTCATCCACATTGCATTTAAAAGCGGGAAGTGTCAATATCACGCCATGTCGCGCAAAAGGGTGCTCATTTTCTCGCTTGCCTACTTCCCCAAGCACGTCGGGGGCGCTGAAGTCTCCATCAAGGAAATCACCGACCGTCTTCCCGACATCGAGTTCCACATGATTACGAACCGGTTCGATTCGTCACTGCCGAAGGTCGAGAAAATCGGGAACGTCCTCGTGCACCGAATCGGCTTTACCGCGGAGGATCCCTCAATGGCGGACCTTGCAGAGTGGCCGCTCCGCTTCAACAAGTATGCGTTCCAGGTGAGCGCTGTCGTGAAAGCGCTCTCGCTCCACCGTTCAAACCGCTACGACGCGATTTGGGCGATGATGGCGCATGCAACTGGCGTCCCGGCAGCGCTCTTTAAGATGCTCCGACCAGATGTGAAATACCTCCTCAACCTCCAGGAAGGGGATCCGCCGGAGAAAATCGAGCGCATGATGCGGTATGTCTCCCCGCTTTTTGTCCGCGCGTTCACGACCGCCGACATCGTCCAGACGCTCTCGACCTTCCTCGCGAAGTGGGCGCGACGACGCGGTTTTACGGGCCACATCGAAGTCGTCCCGAACGGCGTCGCGTATGCAGAGTTCTCGCGCGAGTTTCCGGAGGCGGCAATCAATCGGATCAAGGATGAATTAGGAAAGAAAATGGGGGACGTCTATCTCGTGACGACCTCGCGCCTTGTGCACAAGAACGCCGTCGACGACGTACTCCGCGCGCTCCCGCACCTGCCGGAGAACGTTCACTTCGTCATCCTTGGCACGGGGCCTGACGAAACGAAGCTCCGCGAAATTGCAAATGATTTGCATATCGAAAAACGGGTGCATTTCGTCGGCCACGTCGGGCACGATGATATGCCGGCATATTTGAAAGCGTGCGACATTTTCATCCGCCCTTCCCGCTCCGAGGGTTTCGGTGCTTCGTTTGCCGAAGCCATGGCCGCCGGGCTTCCGGTCATCGCGACCCAGGAAGGCGGCCTCTCTGATTTCCTCTTCGATGAGAAGCGGAATCCGGATAAGCCCATCACGGGTTGGGCGGTGGACAAGGACGCTCCCGCGCAGATCGCGGACGCCGTTAACGACATCATGTCGCGGCCGGAAAAGGTGCGTGCCGTCGTCGCAACGACACAAGAAATGGTGCGCGAGAAATACGATTGGGATATAATCGCCCGGGACATGCGAGAAAAGGTTTTTGCACGCTTGTTTGCAGAATAGTTATCCACTTGCAGCGTGAGGATAAATCGGATAGGTTGCAGGTAGCGAGAGACTGACTTTGCTCGCCAACAGGGAGTCAGGGCATGAACTTGATTGTGACAGACACGCAATGGGTACGTGTGGCAACGAAGGTCGCATTCGCACCGTTCTTCGTCGCCGCTAACTTTGCGACGGGTCGTTTTGACAAGGCGAACGAGGAGCTCGGTCAAAGCGTTCTGATGGCAGAGGCGCTCTACGACTCATACCTGGGATGCTTCTTTGTGCAGCTCGCCGTCTTGCCACGGGGAAGCCCAAGATAGAGCCTGACCTTTGCTCTCCTCTGTGCGATAGCGAGAGCCACAACACCGCAGGACGCCGATGGCGTCCTGCTCTACGTTACGGTACAGTTTCCCCATGAAGGTCGTCATCGCGACTCCGTTTTATCCGCCTGAAGCGGGCGTGCTTGGGATGTACGCACAAGGGATTGAAGGTGGCCTCTCGGCTCGCAGCGACGAGGTAGCAGTCGTCGTCTTTAGCCGGCTGCGATTGCCTCCGGGCCTCAAGCATATTGTCTATTGTGTGCAGCTCATGCGTGCGGCTTCTGGTGCCGACTATATACTCGCGCTTGACCCGTGGAGTGTCGGTATGCCAGCGTTGTTTGCCTCGATGCTATGCCGCGTGCCGCTTGTCGCGCGTATCGGCGGGGATTACGTGTGGGAAGCGTTCGTGGAGCGCACCAAAAAACCCGTCCGTCTCTCTGATGTGTATTCCCATAGGGATTCCTTTTCGTTTAAGGAGCGTATGGTTTTTTCCGGTATCCGGCTGTTTGTACGCCGTGCCCAGACGCTTTTTTTCAATACACGGTTCCAAATCGACCTATGGCACCGCGTGTACGGTTTAGATGTCGCGAAAGCGCGTGTGCTCGAAAATTATGTCCCTCCTCGCAGCCGTCCGGTCGAAGAACCTGAGGGGCGCATATTTGTGAGCGCAGGCCGTTTGATAGCGCTCAAAAATCACGAGTCGCTCCAGACAATAGTTTCCGCGTTGCAAAAGCGTCATCCGGACATCACCCTCGATACGCGACTCTTGGGACGGAACGAGCACCAGGCGCGCCTTGCGCGTGCGTACGCGGTCATCATCCCGTCGCTCTCTGAAGTATCATCCAATAGCGCGATCGACGCCGTGCTAGCCGGCAAGCCCTTTATCATGTCAGACGATACCGGGACGAAAGAGCGGCTCGGGGAGTGCGGACTGTTTATTGACACGCGTTCGGAAACCGAGCTTGCGAAGGCGATAGAAACAACCCTCAACCCCGCAGAATACGCGCGGCTCTCCGAAGCGTGCCGGGCGTTTTCATTCGTCCACACCTGGGATGATATCGCAGCGGAGCTGCGCGCGGCGCTATGAACCCCGTTAGAAGTCTTGAAAAATTTTGTAGAAATTTTTATTTTTGCACGAAACGAGGTACACAACGATATGGATAATAGGCACAACGATACATCGCGTAGTACAAACCCGACTTCTAACGGGGTGAATATCCTCGCCATCGGTACTGACAGGGACGTTTTGAATCCTGGAAGCGAAAGCGCGCGGCGGCAAGCAGCGTACGGCGCGCATTTCTCCCGCTTCGACATTATTGTCTTTGCGCGGGGCGGTACATGGAAGCCTGCCTCGCTCTCGGCGACAACACGCGCTGTGCCAACACGCTCGTGGAGCCCGCTTCTCTATGGGCTTGATGCGCTGCGTCTCGCTCGTTTGCTCCCGAAGCCTGACGTCGTCACTGCTCAAGATCCCTTTGAGACCGGCCTTCTCGCTTGGTTCGTCGCGCGCATGACGGGCGCACGGCTGCACATACAAGTGCATACGGATTTCCTCGCGCCACAGTTTAAGGACGGGATATTGAATCGTCTCCGCATCATGATCGCTTTTTTTGTGCTGCAGCGTGCGCACCGCATCCGTGTCGTCTCAAACCGCATCCGCGATGGGCTACAGGCGACCGACTACACGCTGCCCGCAATTTCCGTCCTTCCGATTTTTGTCGACATTGCCAAATACAAAGGCGCCCATACCGGCATACTCGCCGGACGGTTCAGCCGGTTTTCTGTGCGCTTCCTCGTCGTGTCGCGCCTTGAGCGGGAGAAAAACGTAGCTCTCGCGCTCGATGCATTCGCAGCAGCCGCTCCGCAGGATGCCTGCCTCATCATTGTGGGAGACGGGTCGGAGCGCGGCACTCTCTTGAAACAGGCGGAACGACTCGGCATCATGGCTCGTACGTTTTTCGAGAGTCTCGCCGACCCGGCGCCGTACTACGCTGCATCCGACCTCGTCCTTGTCCCCTCGCGCTATGAAGGGTACGGCCGCGTCATCGTGGAAGCGCTTGCGGCCGGAAAGCCGGTCCTTGCGACCGACGTCGGCGTCGCGCGGGACGCAGGCGCGATCGTTGCCGACGAGGCGCATTTTGTGGAGGCCCTCGGTGAGTGGTCCGCACATGGCCCGCGCACGGGGGATCTGCGGCAGTACCCGTATACCTCATTCGACGCCTATCTGGACGCCTACTGCAAGGACCTGATGGCGGCAGCGCGTTGAGAGGACGTTTCGTGCATGCTATAGTCTCTCGGCATGTCTAAAACAACAACCGCAAAACCCGTTATCGGATGCATCGGCCAGGGCTATGTCGGGAAAAGTTATGCCGATGCGATCGAAGCGAAGGGCTACGAGGTCATCCGGTACTCGCTCGAGCAAAAGTATGTCGCCAACAAACCGCGGATGCGCGAGTGTGACGTCGTTTTTATCGCGGTTCCCACTCCCACGAACGCCAAAGGGTTTGACGGCGGGATGGTCGAGAGCACGCTCGAGCTCTTGAAAAAAGGCGCGACTGCCGTCATCAAATCGACGGTGATCCCGGGGACGACGGCGAAGTTGCAGAAAAAGTTCCCACACCTCTTCGTGATGCACTCGCCGGAATTCCTCGTCGCGAGGACAGCGGGACAGGATGCCCTCACGCCAAAGCGTTCGATCATCGGGATCCCCCGCGCGACGAAAGCGTTCAAGGAGCGTGCGCAGCAGGCGCTCGAAATCCTGCCGCGGGCGCCGTTCGAGCGGATCGTGTCCGCCGAAGAGGCAGAGCTCGTGAAGTATGGCGGAAATTTCTTCCTCTTCCTCAAGGTGATTTTCGGCAACCTCCTCTATGAAGCGGCGGAAGCGGCAGGGGCAAACTATGATGTGATCCGCGAATGTATCGGCGCGGACCCCCGCATCGGGCCCTCGCACTTGCAGGTCGTCCACGACAGCGGGCACCGCGGTGCGAAAAAAGGGCGCGGCGCAGGCGGCATCTGTTTTATCAAAGACGTCGAGGCCCTGCGGAAATTTTATGATTCGAACGTCAAGGAAAAACGCGGCGGGGCCATCCTTGATGCGGTGATTGCCAAGAACGTGGATCTCTTAATGAAGAGCCGGAAGGACCTCGACCTCCTCGTCCAAACCTATCCAACGTTGGCAAAAAAACGCGCGCGCAGGTAGCGTGATATCCTAAACGTATGAAGATCCTCGTTACCGGCGGCAAGGGGGCGCTCGGCGCGCGGCTCATGGAAAAATTGCGCGCCCTCGGCCACGAACCAATTTCGTACGACATCGCCGATGGGCAGGACTTGTTTGAAATAAAGGCGCTTGAGGAGGCGGTGAAAGGGGTGGACGTGGTCTACCACCTTGCGGCGGAAGCGAACCTCAACACGATGCGCGACATCGAGGGCGCGCACCGCGGGTCGGTCCTCAACATGCTCGGGACCGAAAACGTCGCATACGTATGCGCAAAGCACCATATCTGGCTCATCTACGTCTCCACGCTCTGCGTCTATGGCGACACGATCGAACATCCGGAGCGGGAAGACACGACGCTCCCGAACCCGTCGGAGATCTATGCCGCATCGAAATACGCAGGCGAATGGGCGGTCGTGGGGTACGGGAAGAGCCTCGACCTGCCGTACACGATCCTCCGTATCGCGACGCCGTACGGCAAGGGGACGCGGCTCGCGATGGCCGTGCACGTTTTTTTCCAGCAGGCGCTGAAAGGTGAACCGATCACGATCCTCGGCGACGGCACGAACGAGCGCACGATGACGTATATTGACGACGTAATTGACGGCTCGGTTGCGCCGCTTTCGAAAAAAGAGATAGCGCAGGGACAGGTATTCAATATCTCGACGGCAGAGCGGGTCACGGTGCAGCAAATGGCCGAGGGCGTGAAAGCGGTCACCGGCTCATCGTCGGAAATCACCTTCCTCCCAAAGCGCCCGCACGATACGCTGAAGGAAGATATTGACGTTTCGAAAGCGAAGCGGCTCCTTGGATGGGAAGCGAAGACATCGTTCGCCGAAGGGTTGAAGCTCACACTGCCATGGATCAAGGAGGTCACGCGATAGGTCATGCGACTCTTGATTTGCACGCAAGCCGTCGATGCACAGGATCCGGTCCTTGGTTTTTTCGTGCGGTGGATCAAGGAATTTGCAAAGCATGCGGACAAGGTGACCGTCCTCTGTCTCCGGAAAAGTGAATACGACCTGCCAGGCATCGAAGTCATCTCGCTCGGTGAGCGCGCACGGCTCCTCCGCGCAATCGAACTGTGTTCGATCGCTCTCGGACGGCGCCAAGAGTACGATGAGGTCTTCGTGCACATGAATCCGGAGTATGTCGTTGCCGCGGGGTGGTTGTGGCGGCTTTTGGGTAAGCGGATAGCGCTCTGGTATGTGCACAAGAGCGTCGACGTGAAGCTCCGAATTGCAACCGTCTTCGCGCACGTCATTTGTACCGCTTCGAAAGGAAGTTTCCGCCTCAGAAGCCCGAAAGTGACGGTTTTGGGCCATGGCATCGATACCGATCTCTTTTCGCCTGATCCTGCAGTCGCACGGGAATCGTGGTGGCTTTCCGCCGGCCGTCTCACGAAAAGCAAACACCATGAGACGGTGATCCGCGAAGCGGCAAAGGCCGGTGCGGAACTGCGCATTGCCGGCGACGGTCCCGAGCGGGCTACGCTCGAACAATTGGCGCAGGATCTGCAGGCGAAGGTCCTGTTCCTCGGAGGGGTGGCGTACTCGGATATGCCCGACCTTTTCCGTCGCGCAGGCCTTTTCCGCCACACGAGCGAGACGGGCAGTTTGGACAAGGTCGTCTTGGAGGCGATTGCGTGCGGATGCCCCGTACGGACTGATAATCCGGAGTTGGACGCGCTCGTGAAGGAAGGCCCCGACGGTGTTCGGGAACATCACTCGCTGAAGAAGCTCATCCCTGCGATACTACGCCAGTATGGAACAGCAAGTCGATAAATCACACTACGCGTTCGCGAAGTACGGCTTCGAAGGTCGTTTTGTGAGCTACTACCACCAGTTGAAAGAGGTGCTCGACCGCAATCCTGCGTCGGTCCTGGAAGTCGGCGTGGGTGACAAAGTGTTCGGCAGTTTCCTCAAGAATAATACCGACGTTGCGTACACGTCGATGGATGTCGCCGCAGACTTACATCCCGACGTTGTCGGGGACATCCTCAATCTTCCGTTTGGAAACACGTCGTTCGACATCGTGTGCGCGTTCGAAGTATTGGAGCACATCCCGTTCGATCAATTCGAGAGAGCGATTGCCGAAATGTCGCGTGTCGCGACGAGATACGTCATCATCAGCGTGCCCCACTTTGGGCCGATGCTCTCCGTTGCATTGAAAATCCCCTTTCTCCCACTCATCCGCGCTGCGCTCAAGCTTCCTTTTCCAAAGCGCCACGTCTTCAATGGCCAACACCACTGGGAAATCGGGAAGCGCGGCTATCCGCTGTCCCTCGTCCGCTCGAAATTGGAAAAAAATGGCACGGTCGTTGCGGAGTATGTGCCCTTTAACAGTGAGTACCACCACTTTTTCGTACTGGAGCTTCCGCCGAGATAGCGGTATCATACAGGTCATGGCGCAAAAAATGCTGATTACCGGAGGATGCGGCTTTATCGGGACGAACGCTGCCGTCTATTTTTCGCAGAAGGGATGGGACGTGCACTGCATTGATAATTTTTCGCGGTCCGGTTCGCGGTTAAATGCTGACGTCATCCGGGCCGCAGCACCCGGCGTCGCAATTGAGGAAATGGACGTCGCGCGGGATGCGGACAAACTTAGAGGTCTCATCGAAAGCAGCGGTTTCGACGCGATCATCCACGCCGCTGCGCAGGTCGCAGTCACCTCTTCGGTCACCGACCCGATGCATGATTTTTCCGTGAATGCCCTCGGCACCATGCATGTCCTCGACGCGACGCGGTCCCTGGAAAAAAAGCCGGTCGTCCTTTTTACCTCGACGAACAAAGTGTATGGCGGCCTAGAACACGTCGCCCTCGAAGAGGGCGCGACGCGCTACACCATTCCCGCGCTCCCGAACGGCGTTCCCGAAGCGACACCGGTCGATTTCCACTCTCCCTACGGATGCTCGAAGGGCGCTGCGGACCAATACGTCCGCGACTGGAACCGCATCTATGGCGTACCGACGGTTGTCTTCCGCCAATCGTGCATCTATGGGCAGCACCAATTCGGGATCGTGGACCAAGGATGGGTTGTCTTCCTCACGATGAAGGCGCTCTTCGATCGTCCCATAACGATCTACGGCGACGGTAAACAGGTCCGCGACGTCCTCTTCATGGACGACCTTTCGCACGCATTTGACGCGGCGATAGGGAATATCGGGAAAACGCGCGGGCACATCTACAATATCGGCGGCGGCCCCGCGCATTCGCTCTCGATCCTCGAATTCGTCCGCTTCGTGGAAGACCGCCTTGGAAAGAAACTGGACGTGCGATTCGAGGGCGCGCGCCCTGGCGACCAAAAGGTGTATATCTCGGACCATACGAAGGCCTCGAACCATTTCGGGTGGTCGCCCACGACGTCCTTCGAGGCTGGTTTCGAGAAGATCCGCGCCTGGATCGAGGCGAACCGCGCGTCACTCGAGCCACTCTTGTAGCATGAGAATCGGTTTTGTCGCGGAGCCGTACGAAGAGCGCAATGCGTCGGGGATGGGGTATGTGATCATGGAACTCATGCGCGCCTTGCCTCAAGAAGGCGCACAGCACGAGTTTGTGTTCTACTCGTCGAAGCCGATTGATCGCACGTTGGTACCGGGGAATTTCACGAATGTACAGATCCCGCGAGGATTTCTCCGGAAAATGTGGTACTTTTTCCGTCTTCCGGACGCGCCGGACGTTCTCATTTTCATGGTTCCCATGATGCCGCTTATCGTACGCGCGTGCGTCTCGATCCCGATGTGCCAGGAGCTCGCAAGCCAGAAGATCAAGCCGCAGGGGATTCGCGAGACAGTGTTTGCCTTCGTGCGCGACCAGATCCTTATGCGGCTCTCGTTTGCGCGTGCGCGCCACATCATTGCAGCATCGAGAGCGACGAAACAGGATCTCATGCGGTTTTACGGACTCGAAGAGAAGGACATCACGGTGGTGTACGACGGCTTCCAATCGCTCGAGAAATATGCGAAAGAGGCAAAACCGGTCAATGAGGGATTCAAACCGTACTTTTTCTTCATTGGGAAAGTGAAGTACCGCAAGAACGTGCACGGTATCGTTGCGGCATTCATCGCGCTCAAAAAAAGCACGTCCTCCCCGGCGCAGCTCGTTATCGCGGGAGACTATGGCGGCCCCTACTATGAGAAAATCATGGAGGACCTCCGCGCGAGCGGCCTCGAAGGTGACGTGCATTTTGTGGGGTATACGACTAAGGGCGAGCTCTATTCGTACTATACGAATGCTCTCGCGTGCGTATTCCCCTCGATTAACGAAGGCTTCGGTATGCCGATCGTCGAGGCGATGAGCCTTGGGGTTCCCGTCATTACCTCCAATATCTCGTCAATGGCCGAAGTTGCTGCTGGTGCAGCGCTTCTCGTTGATCCGCACGATCATGCAGACATCAGCCGCGCCATGGAGCGCATAGCCACCGATGCGGCGCTCCGCGGGACGTTGGTCGCACGGGGCTCTGAACGCGCGAAGGCATTCGATTGGCACAAAGCCGCGCGGGAATACATCGCGGTTGCAGAGACTACATGAGCGCGATTGGTCCCCTCACGCTCTACGTGAATTCGGCCTGGAGGCGTACCGGGCTCCACGCGCCGTTTATGTATCCCTTCTGGGGGAACCCTAATCCGGTCTCGTCGCTCTTCGCGAAGGAAATGTTCGATTCGTTTTCGTTCGATACGTCCCTCTATACGGTGACTGACGACATCACGCGTGCGGACATGGTTTTTGCGCCCTACCGGCACGTGTGGCTCCGGGAAAATGACCCGGCTCTCCTCGAAGAATGCATCGCGACGTCAAAAAAAACCGGACTGCCGCTCCTTGTTGACGGCATGGGGGATGTGGAATATCCGATTACCTATGAGCACGCATACGTGCTCCGGATCGGCGGATACCGCTTTTTGAAAGAGCGCAACCGGATCCAGGTCCCGCCGGCATCCGACGACCTCCTTTTGCGATGCCGCAACGGAGAGCTTTTGATTCGCCCGAAGCGTGATGGCGTTCCAACGATCGGATTTGCCGCGTGGATCGCCTATTCGCGCGCCAGACGGGCTCGGACCGTGCTGAAGGAACTCCCGATCCGCTTTCGCGCGCTCTTTAACGAGAGGTACCATGCGTGCGAGAAAGGAATATTCTGGCGGCAGAGGGCCGTCGCGAGCCTTCAAGAATCCGATCGCGTTGCGCTATCCCTGCGTGCCCGGACCTCGTTCTCCGGCAGCACGAAAACGGCAGAGGGTGACTTACGGAGGCTCCGCGAAGAGCTTGTTGAGACGGTCCTCGCTTCCGACTATGCGCTCGATGTGCGCGGTGATGCGAACGAGGCGACGCGGCTCTACGAAATCCTCTCCCTCGGTCGCATTCCCGTCATCCTAGACACCGAGCGGAATTTTCCATTCAGTGACGTGGTCGACTATCGATCGTTCGCTCTCATGGTCGACTTCCGCGACATTAAACGGCTCCCCGACATACTCGCCGATTTCCACGCGCATGTTGGTCCCGAGGAATACGAGGCAATGCAGCGACGGGCGCGCGACGCCTTTCTCAACTACTTCCGCATTGATGCGCAAATGGCGCACATCGTGCGCGAGCTACGCGCGCGGCTTGCCGCACGTCCTTAGCGGTGCCGCCAGACCCAGAGCGTGTAGCCGATATAGTTCGAGAGGAAGCCGAGCGCGATACCGGCGAAATAGAAAGCGCGGAGCATGAGGGGAGTGTCGGGGAAATACAGTTCCGCGAGACGGACCATTGACCATTGGATAAAAAGGGATCCCGCAACGACCGTATGGAAGCGGAAGAGGCGTTTATAGAGGGGAGTTGCACGGTCGGGGAAGTTGAAATGGTTGTTGAGCGCGAAGCCAACGAGGACGGCGATTTCCCCGCCGAGCAAGGCGGCTGTCGAGGGCCGCAAAAGCCCCAGGTACATGCCGACAATCTCGAAAGTAGAGGTCTGGATGGTAAAGCCGATGAGTCCGACGACGCCGACGCGGGACATGTGGTAGGCGCGAGCGACAAGGCCCTCGGGGATCGGGATGCCCCACGTGCGCAGAAAGCCCGCGGCGGCGGAAAGGAATTTCTCCATGGCGGTATTGTACACGCCACACGCCGTGTACAAGAGGGAAGTTTCAGGCTAGGGTACTCGCATGCGGGTGTTTTTGCTCTATCATGGCCGCTTCCCGAGCGAGAAAGCGGCATCGCTGTTTGCGGCAGAGGAGGCGGCGGGATTCGCGAAGATAGGCGTGGAGACGGTCCTCGTCGTACCGCGGCGTCTTGGACGCGTCCGCGAAGCTCCCACAACGTACTATGCGTTGGAAAGCGTGGTACGGACTGTCTTTCTCCCGACCGTTGACCTCTTTTGGATACCGCACATGGGCCGCATTGCGCAAGATGTGAGCGCCCTCGCATTCTCCCTCGCTGCCCTTATTTTTCTCGCGCTGCGTGCAAAGAAGGATGATTGGATCATCTCAAACGAACCGTTACCGTTATTGTTCGCGTCGCTGCGTTTCCGCAACACGATCTATGAAGTACACGATTTTCCGGAAAAAAAATCCGCACTTTTCGCCCTTGTGTTCCGACGGGTACGGCGCATCCTTGCGACAAACAGATGGAAAGCGGCCGAGCTTTCGAAGCGGTACGGCATACGTCGTGAGCGCATGTTTGTCGAACTAAATGCGGTCGACGTATCGGCGTTCGATGTATCGCTTACGCGGGACGATGCGCGCAGGCGTCTCTCGCTGCCTCTTGGTGAAAGACTCGTCGTCTACACCGGGCATCTCTATTCGTGGAAAGGGGTGGATACCCTCATAGAAGCGGCGCGTCTTCTCCCCGACGTGTCCGTGTATCTCGTTGGCGGGACGGAGTATCATCTTCGCGCATATCGCGAGAAATACGGCATGATCCGTAACCTCCATATCGTAGGCCACCGCCCACATGACGAAATGCCTGCATGGCAGAGGGCTGCCGACCTGCTTGTGCTCCCCAACACTGCGAAAGAAGAAATCTCGGCGCGCTACACCTCGCCTATGAAGCTCTTTGAATACATGGCAAGCGGGACGCCGATCGTCGCGAGCGACATACCCTCCATTTCCGAAATTGCAAAAGGAAGGGCGATCCTGGTCACGCCGGACAACCCTGGATCACTCGCGGCAGGCATCACGCGTGTCCTCACGGACGGCGCGGAGCGTGAAATGGACGCTGCGCGCGCATGGGTGAAGGACCATACGTGGATACGACGGGCAGAGCGGATTGCAAACCACCTGAAGAACGCCGCGCACTAGAACATTTTTTGGAGATAGTTTTCAACGCTCCATCCATCGGGAAGTGCATCATAATCTACTTGCCACCAATTGAAGCCATTGGATAAGATCGGACCGCCGAGGATGGTTCCGAGTGAACTTGTCGCATGGGTTCCGAGTACTGAACTTGAGAGAGAAGGCGAAATACGAACATTGAGCGGTGCAGTAGTCTGCACGCGGTCACCCATGACGAATTTTGTCGAAGTGGATACTAGAGGTGAGGATGTCGCTGTAGGGGGCGTTGATGTTGCAACCGGAGGAGTCGTGGTCGCGGTAGGTGGAGTCGTCGTGCCTGTGGGCGGCGGTGTCGGCAGTGCGGTGGCCGGAGGAGGAACGTCCGTTGAAAAAACCGGCCCGTTAACAAGCGTCAAATGGTTGCCGCTCGGCGACGAGTCTTTGACCTTGCCGTTCACAAGCTCATTGTCCATCTTCCAGTACCCAACAAGTCCTTGCTCTTGCCCGGTAAGCGTCGCACGGTAATCTCTTCGGATTTCATCGTTGGTGCGGGTGCGATTCCAAACACGGACCTCGTCGACCGATCCTTTGAGGAAATCCGATTTGCCTTCGTCGGACGCACCAATGACGAAATCGGCAATTGAGTCGTTCAGCGTCCTGAAAATATCACCCGTCATTCCCCGGTCCGTCCCATCGACATAAAACCGTCCAGACCCAGGCCGCGCGCTGTCGAATGTCATTGCCACGTGGTACCAACGGCCGACTTCGAGGTAGTCGGCCCGAGATGGATTTGCGTCCTCGAAGGACGCTATGTTCGATGAAGCCAAGAGAGAAATGAGATGCGGTTTTATGAAGCCGCTGGTGTAATTTTCCCAACCAAACATGTATGACGCGAAATTACTGTTATAGGGACCTGATTTCGATCGGTATTTTGAGACAAACGTGTGGAGTATCCCATCCAGCGTGTCCATCTTGATCCAAGCTTCGATCGTGAAGTTTCCGGCGAAATCGAGGCCGTTTTGGAGGCTGTCAGAAATCGCGAGATATTGGCCCTGTTGAAGGCGGATCGAATATGGAGTCGCGGATGGTGTGACTGTCTCGGAAGTCGTAAATTGGTTTTTCGCGCCGGCTGAAATGTTGCCTGCCGCGTCTGAAGACGAAACGACGTAGTAGTAGACGCTGTCGGAGGCGAGGCCCGAGACCGCGAGCCGGTGGTTCTGTACAAGCTCTGTCGAAGAAGAGGCAATGGCAGTTTCGAAACCCCACGTCGGTGAGATGAGGACGCCGCTTGTTGCCGGTTCGTCCGTCATCCACGTAATGACGACTTCTGACGCTGAAGCGCTTGCCGCAACATCCGCAATTGTCGGTGCCGCCCCGTCATTCACTCCCGGCACTTTTTTCGCCGGTGTCGCAGGTAAGGCCGGCGTCGCAGGTGTCGCCGGACCTGCTGCATTCCCCGAAGCCGGCGTTGCTGGCGTTGCGGGAGAGGCGGGGGTTGCAGGCGTCGCCGGATCAGCCTTCGGTGATCGGTGCGCTTGGCCGGAAGCCGATGCAGCCGCGAGCATGAGCGTATTGAGCGCGGAGCGCGTTTTGGGGCCGACGACTCCGACCGGTTCGATGTTCATCAGTGATTGGAAACGCCTGACGGCGGACTGGGTAAGGCGGCCAAAATAGCCGGTCACCAGCCGTTCCGGATACGTGTTCGTCATGCTGGAGAGGAATACTTGCAACTCCTGGACATCGGCACCCAGGGCGCCGATGGAGAGTGTACGCTGGATAGGAGCTTCGGCGCTCGTCGATGTGACGATCGTTTCGGCGCCCATCGCGGCAAGCGGCAAAAACATCGCGAGAATAAAGAGGATCGTGATACGAAGTGTGGTAGCCATGGGGAAAGTATACGTCCTGTTGCGGGGCGGGCCTCGCGGCCTGTGCATAATACGCGGTGGAAGGAGTGCACTTCGGCATGTGGTTGCCACCCCGTGGGCGATGTCGTATCATGCCTCGATGCTTTGTGATATCTGTCGTACTGATTCGGCGGTCGAGTTCCTCGACCTCGGAGCGCAGCCGCTCGCGAACAAATATCCTAAAAAAGAGGATTTTGCGACGGAAGATTTCTTTCCCCTCAAAGTCTTTTTCTGCACGAAATGCACTAACGTCCAGCTCGGTACCAAGGTCTCGCGCGAACGCATGTTCGTCGAGTACTTCTACCTCTCCTCGGTGAACCCGGGGTTGGTGCGTCATTTCGAATCGCTCGCAAAAAAACTTTCCGATGCCACATTCGTTGTTGATGTCGGTTCGAACGACGGCATCCTCTTGAAGCCCTTGAAAGAACTCGGCGTGAAAGCCGTCGGCATCGAACCGTCGGTCAACGTCTCGAAGATCGCGAACGACGCAGGGCTCACGACGATCACCGCCTTTTTCGATTCCGCAAGCGCGAAGGAGACGAAGGAAAAATTCGGCTCACCCGATGTCATTGTCGCGAGCAGTATCTTTACACACCTCGAGGACCCGCATGGGTTTATCGAGACGGTAAAAGAGCTCCTCACGCCGGACGGCCGCTTCATCATCGAAGTCGAATACATCGGGAATTTCGTGAAAAACGTCCAGTTCGAGAGGTTCTATCTCGATCGCATTTTCTACTATTCACTTACGTCCTTAAAGCATTTGTGTGAGATGCACGACATGTATGTCGCCGATGTCGAACACATCGAGCCGCACGGCGGATCGTTGCAGGTCACGATCCAGCGGAAAGGCGCAGGAGCCGGAGAGAGCGAACGGGTCCGCGCGCAACTTGCACAGGAAGCGGACGAACTGACTCTTCCAAAGATGCAGGCGTTCAAACAGGAGGTCGACACACAGGTGACAGGCTTCCGAGCAGCACTCGAAGCCTTCAAGAGGGATGGGGTCGCCGTTGGCGGTTATGGCGCACCGGCACGTGTCACCACCATCTGCAACTATGGCGGGATCGGGCCCGACCTCATTCCGTTTACCGTCGACGATAGCCCTCTGAAGCAGGACAAATTCACGCCCGGGACGCATATTCCCATCGTCCCTAAAAGCTACCTCGACGAGCACCCGGTCCAGCTCCTCATCGTCTTTGCCTACGAATACCTCGACGACATCCGGAAAAAGACGGAAAACAAGTATCGCTATTTTATCCCTATTCCGCCGCGGGAAGTCAAGTAGGTTGAAAACCTGCCTCGCAAGCGTATAATCGTCCGGCTATCTATGGCTAAAAAACGTGCGCAGAAGAGAGCAGTCGCGAAGGCTGCGAAGCTGAAAAAGAAGCGGAACATCGCTCTTAAGAAGCGGGTAAAAAGTGCTCCGCGGCGCAGTGAGCCGCGACGGGTGGACGACACCGCTGAAATCATTGAAAAGCTGGGGAACAACGTGAACCGGTTTGCCGGGAAGACCGTCCTCCTTTCCGGGGGCGCCGGCTTCCTCGGCCGTCATATTACGGCCCTTGTGAAGCGTCTGAATGCGGAAGTCCTCTCCGCTCCGTGCACGCTCATTTCGGTGGATAATTTCATAACAGGCGACCAGGAGGCGCACCAACGGGCAGGAGCTGGCGACAGCTACGTGCGGAGCGTGTGGGCGGACGTCACGTATCCTTTGCCCTTGCGTGAGGACCTGGATTTCATCATCCACGCGGCCGGCGTTGCTTCCCCGGTCTACTACATGAAGCACCCGATCGAGACGATCGAAAGCGCGGTGCATGGGACGAAAAACCTCCTCGAGCTTGCACGGAGGAACCCAAACCTTGAGGGCTTCCTCTTTTTCTCGTCGAGTGAAATCTACGGCGATCCCGATCCGAGTGCCGTCCCGACACCGGAAACGTACCACGGGTATGTCTCAAGCGTTGGGCCGCGCGCGTGCTATGACGAATCGAAACGGCTCGGCGAAACATTGGTCACCATCTACCACGAACACCACCACGTGCCCGGGAAGATCGTGCGTCCCTTTAACGTGTATGGCCCGGGAATGGGGCACAACGACCGCCGCGTGATCCCTATGTTTACGTACCAGGCGCTCAACGGCCGTGAGATCCCCGTCCACGGCGACGGAAGCCAGACCCGCACGTTCTGCTATATCACGGACGCGATCGCCGGTTTTCTCAAGGTACTCCTCGATGGACGGCCGGGCGAAGCGTACAACATTGGCAATCCAAATAGTGAGATCGCGATGCGTGACCTTGCGAAGCTCTTTGCGAAGGTCGTGCCTGACGCGCGCCATCAGCTCATCGAGTACCCATCCACGTACCCGGCGGGCGAGCCGCAACGCCGCTGCCCGGACCTCTCGAAAGCCAAAGCGCATCTCGGATACGAATCCACGATCGAGCTTGAAGAAGGCCTCGCGCGATTTGTGGCCTGGGCGCGCACGGAGCCGGCCTATATGAACGGGGTACAATAGTGCAATGACACTCCGCATAGGACTCATCGGCCACGGCAGGTGGGGGAACAATATCGAGAACACGCTCCGCGCCATTCCTGATGTCGAGTACGTCGCACTCGAGCATGATATTCCTGACGGTTTGAATGGTGTCTGTATCGCGACCCCGAGTGCGACGCATGCGGGCCTCGCGCTCCGGTGCATCGAGAAGCGTATTCCGACATTCATCGAAAAACCCCTCGCAACATCCGCTGCAGATGCAGAGCGTATACAAGAAGCGGCGGAGAAGGCGCAGGTACTTGTTTTCGTGGGGCACATCCATCTTTCTAACCCAGCCTTCCTCGCGGTGTGCGACCTCCTGCCGCAGATCGGAGACATCCGCGCTCTCTCATTCGAGCACCTCTATGCGGTTGCACGTACCGACTCTTCCGTCTTTTGGGATTGCTTGCCGCACACGTTTTCCATGGCGCTCCGTCTTACACGCCAACAGCCGACACGGCTGCAGGCATGGAGCCTGACGCGGACGGGGGAGGGGCTCACCGAATCCGGAGCCGTGCTCGCCAGCTTCGGCGACATCCCTGTATTTTCCGAGGTGAATTGGCTCTCTCCCGTGAAGCGCACGACGCTCACGGTCCTTGGGACGGAAGGAACGATCCTTTTGGATGACACGGCGAAAGAGAAAAAAATTGCCCTGCACAAAGAAGCCGTTTCCTATCCTCCGTACGATGCGACGCCACCGCTGACGCGCGAACTGGAAAGTTTTCTTTCGGCGATACGCGAGGGTGAGTACTCGCATCCTTCGCTTGTCGAAGGTGTCACGATCGTCCGCATGATTGAAGCGGTGGAACGTGCCGCGCAAACCGGCGAGTCTGTATCGATTACTCCGTAGGTTTCCTCGCGATGATGTAGAGGTGCGCGCTCACCGCCTCTGCTCCGGGAAGTTTTGAAAAGAGGATGTCGAAAAATTTGAGGGGACCGAGGATCAGCATGAATATGTGGGCGAGGAAGGGAGCTGCACGGCGCGATCCGAACGCGAAGATGACACCGAGCCAGTAGGCAAGGAGGATAAGGAACGCGCTCCACGGGCCCGAGCGGACGCCGATTTCAAGGACGTCGAATCCAGGAAACAATTCTTTGAGTCCGCTCGTCGTGAAGCGGTTGAAGTCGTCGGGTGAGGCGTGATAGGGGTGGATAAACGGTGCACTCGCGTAGATGACGCCGCCTGGCTTCACGATGCGCCTCATTTCAGCGGCGACGCCTTTCGGGTCCGCGACATGTTCGAGGAGAGATTCGGACGTGAGGCCGTCGAAGGTGGCGTCCTTGAAGGGGAGCTTGTCGGCGGAGCCGACGACATCGACGCCCGGGAAGGGGAAGATGTCGAGGTTGATGAATTCCTCCGAAATGCGGTCAGGCCCAGAGCCTACGTCCACTACGAGGGGATTCGCGTCGGTGTACTGCAGGAGCCGTTTTGGCCCATTTTGGACCATGAGGACGGGGCAAAAGAGGTGCCAGATGAAGTAATAGACCGCGGGGAACTGCTTGAAGAACGACTTCAGCCAATTGACGCCGGAGAGGTGTTCTTCCTCGTCGTGCTCGAATGACGCGCTCTCTGCAAGGATCGAGATTCCCGACGGGGATGACGCAAAAGCGTGGCCGTTCGCGCAGGTCCACACAGCATCGCGAGCCGAAAGTTGGCCGCGGCAGATCGGACACGCGAGGTGCTTCTCGATGCGCGCGCGCCGCTGCGGGTCGGGCGCGACGTTTTTTGGCGTTCGCAGGTGCGCAAGCCGGTGCAAAGCCAAGAGGAATGTCGAGCGGATGCCGTCCTTGTAGCGGATTTTTTTGCCTTCTGCCTGCGTGCGCGGACTGTGGCTGATCGGGATCTCCACGATGGGGAATCCTTTCACGCATGCGTCGCCGATAAAGAGGTAGTCCGCCTCGAAACCGTCGCCAATGAATTTCGCCTTTTCTGCCACCTCCCGTGAGAACAGTTTGTAGCATGTCCACGCGTCGGTGAGGCGTGTGCCATAGAGCATATTGACCCAGATCGTGCTTGCCCACACGCCGATCGAGATGCCGAGGAAATCTTTTGCGCGCTTCCACGCTGAATCGAGGTTGCGCGAGCCAAAGACGATCGGCGCGCCGGTTGTCTCGACGACGTCGAGCATTTTTTTGATTTCCTGCGGGTCGTACTCGAGGTCGGCGTCTTGGAGCGCGATGTAATCCCCGGTCGCGGCCTTAATACCGGCCTTTTCAGCGACACCTTTCCCGCCGTTTTTTTCCTGGAAGAGGATCCGGTATCCGGGTTTCGTCCGGTATTTCTCCAGTATGGTGCGCGTCGAGTCCCGCGACCCGTCATCAACGACGATGATCTCCTTCTGCCACGAACCGAAATCGGCAGCCTCGACGCGCGCGAGGAGTTTTTCGATAGTTGCTTCCTCGTTAAAGCAGGGGATGACGACGGAAACGGTTTTCATGGAAGCAATGTCTCTGTGGCCGGAAGTATAACAAAAAGGGATCAAAAAGCCGACCGCAGCATATCAAGCGCTATGTCGTGGTAGGTAAGGGTGACCGTATGTTCTCCAGCCGGCACGCGCACTGCTTGGAAGAGGTAATTCGCAGTATATATCGGCGTCGGGGCGCCATCGATCGTTGCCTTCCAGCCGGGGAAGGCGCTTTCGGAAATGACGACCCAGCTGTCCGCTGCGGCGTTGGCGCGGAAGGAAATGCGGCCATTCGCATACTCCTCGATGTCGATTGCTGCCTTTCCGTGTGCGGTGTCGGTACAGGTCGTGCATTCGATGATGGTGCGCTTTGCAAAATCGGTCTCACGGACCGTCGCGAGGAGTGCGTCGCGCTCGCTTGCGACGTACACGGGTCCGCGCACTGCGTAGATGCGCGGGAGGACGCGAGTGTTTTCGTAGAGGTGGAGCGTAAGTGGCGAATCCTCTCCAAGCGTGACCGGGATATCGGCAATCTCCGTGAGCGATGGGGCGTGCAATTCAAACGGCGACAAGAGATATTTCACATTCATCATGCTAAGGAGTGGCAGGCGCTTCGGGAGATCACGCAGCTTTTCCTCGACAGTGACTTTCTTCTGGACGTCACGGTTATAGAGCTGGTCTAAGGGGCTCGTTGCGAGCACGGGGCTTTCATCGTCGAACGCGTAGCTTGCCGATGAATACGCGATCACGGTGTCGAGGAGGTGGTTGTGCCGCAGCGTGCGATACGGCTCCATGCCGTCCATCCGGTCGAAGCCGAAATAAATGCTCGTGTTGTTGGCGAGCGTCTGCATCTGCAGGCTGGTCATCTCTTCTACCGTAAGATCACGTGAGGCAAGTGCGAGAAACGTGCCGTCGCCGACGAGGTACCCCATGACGCGGTAGTCATGGCGGGGATCCCCTTGCGCTTTGATAGTCTGCGAGAGCGGGGGCTCGGCATAGAGCGAGCGCGGCACGAGGTCGCTCCAGAGCAGCATCGTGCTGCCGATTGCCGTTGCAAGCGTGAAAGCGAGGAAGAGCGCCGAGCGCGGAAGGCGTGGTTTGTAGTAGGCTGCTGCGAAAACAGCGGTCCCAACGACCCACAGGAGCGTTCCTAGAAAAAAGCGGGGTTCGCCGAGCGAGAAATGACGGGCAACGTCGGCGATTGAATTGGTAAGGATCAAAAGGTAGTGCTCGCGCGCGAATGAGAGTGTGCGGCCTGCGGTGTACCAATCAAGTAGGGCATTGAGATAGGTGGGGGACGCGACGACTGCCCGCGCGAGCGCCTGCAGGGCAAGACTTGCAAGGATGAGAAGTAGCGAGACGCTCCCCATTCCAATAATGATCCAGCGTGCGGCTCTGCGCGGAAGGCGCTCCGGATTCCGCAGAAAGCCGTCCATGCCTGCGGCACCGAGATAGGCGAGCGGAAAGGCCGCGGCGACCGACCAGCGGAAGTTGCCCCCCATGTGCGAGAAGGGCGGCAGATGTTCATTGATCCACCCAAAGGGTGAGACGTGGAATGCGAACGCGAGGATAAGCGCATAGAGGCCGGCGAAAAAGATGCTCGCTCGCGTGCGGTAATAAATAAGGCCAAGGATCGCGCAGACGAGGCCGAGGACGCCGATATAAAAGCCAGCGGCAGAGCCGCCGCCAAGGAAGGGGACTTCGAGATAGGGCGGGAGGAACCATGTAATGAATTCCGTAGGGTATGGGTATGTCGCGTGCTGCGCGGCGTACGACGACGTGCGGATGGTGAGGTCAATGAGAGATGCGGACGGGAAGAACTGCAAAAATCCGACTGCGAGGCCGCCAAGCGTCATTGCAGCATATGCATACAAGGTTTTCGGGGCGCGGACAAGCGGCGTGCCGCGCGAGTACGCGCTCCAGTCCAAAAAGAGCGCATACGCACCGGCAATAGCGCATTCATAAAATACGATCTGCACAAACCCGGCGAGGAAACCTACGCCGAGCGCTACGCTTCCAAGCAGTATGCCGAGGATGTAGTGCCCGCGTGAGGAAAGGTGCAATGCGAGGAGGAGCAACGGGAGTACGGCAAAGGCATGCGCCGCCGTCGTCCCGATGACGAGCCAATTATAGGTGGTCGCGAGGAAATACATGAGGGCAAGCGAGAGTGAGCTTGTCCGGAGCCAGCCTTGCGTGCGACCGAAAAGGTAGGTTGCGACGAGACCCACCACCACTCCAAAAAGCATGCTGAGGTGATGGGCGGTAAAGGTATCGAAGAGTGTGAAGAGGAGGCGGTTCACCGGGTACCACGCGCTCACGAACTGGTCGAGGCTCGCCGGGACGCCGCCGTAATAATTTGAGATCCACACCATTGTTTCCCCGCTCGCGGTCGATTGCTTGACGTAGTCGGAAATCGCGTAATAAAAACCGATCTGTTCTTCGCCGAAAAAGACCTGCCCGCCGAAGAGGTTCGGCGCGAACACGACGACAGCAAAGAGAACGAGGAGAACGTACGGGCCGAACGCAGCGAGTGTTTTATTCTCGGGCATACTATTTCTTTTCCTCGTGGTACTCCTCTTCCGTGTTAATCGACCAGAGGTTTGATTTGTCATCCTGCCCAGCTTGGATGTTGTCGACGGCCGTCATCGCGGCGAGCATCGAGTGGTCCTGGTTGTTGTAGCGGTGCATGCCGTTGCGGCCAATCGGAAAGAGATTCGGGATCGTGTCGAGGTAGGCGCGGACGTTGGGGAAGCGTTCGTAGGCGCCGAAGTAGCCCGGGTATGCTTTTTTCTGCCGGATCACCGTGCCGTCAATGATGTCGATCCCTTGGCGCAGACCGATTCTCTCCAGCTCGTCGGTGCCAAGCCGTATGAGGTCCGCGTCACTCATGTTCCACAGGTGGTCGCCCTCGTCCACGAAATATTCGAGACCAATCCAGCCATGGTCAGGATGTGCGACGAGTTTCGGGTGCCAGTTGTGGAAGAGTTGCACGCGGCCGACGTGGACGCCTTTTTCGTGCACGTACATCCACGTATCGGTCATCGGTGTCCCGTCGGGGTCTTTCATCTTTTCGCGCATGAGGAGGCCGACGGTGAGGAAGTCGCGATATTGTAATTTTTCGGCGATGTCACGGACCGCTCGTGGCACGTCGGGGAGCATGTTCGCAAGAGAGCGGATATCAGTCGTCGAGAAGACGTACTCAACTGCAATGTCTTCGCAGACGCCGGTATGTTCGAGCGTTGCATGCGTAATGCGGTTGCCTGTCGTTGTAAGTCCAACGACGCTCGTTGCCATGCGCACCTCACCGCCGTTCCCGCGCACTCCGTCGGCGACGCGCTCCCACATCTGGCCGGGGCCGTAGGTGGGATAAAGGTACTGCTCGATGAGCGATGTCTCGACGCCTTTCCCGGAAAGCGCGCCGACGCGGGCGATTTTTTTCGCGGCATGCGTGATGGCTTTCATGATCGAGAGGCCTTTCACGCGCTGCGCGCCCCATTCGGCCGACATGTTTTTGCACTCGGTGCCCCACACTTTTTCCGTGTACGATTTGAAGAACGTCTCGTAAAGCTCGCGGCCAAATCGGTTGAGGAAGAAGTCTTCGAGCGTTTTTTCGGGGCGGATAGGGAAGAGGACAGCGTAGAGGTACGTGATGCCGATCTGTACGACTTTCGAGAGGCCGAGCTTCCGTAACGTATCGAGCGAGAGCTCCACGGGGTAGGCAAAGAATTTCCCCCCGTAGACGATACGGGTTTTGCGCGGCCGCACATGGAGGACGTTGTCGCCGTCCGCGGCCGTGGCACGCTTCAGGCCTTCGGTGAGCGCGCGTGTGGTCTTTTGGTAGGTGACTTCAGTCGAGGTGCCCTCCGGAAGCTTGACCGGCAAAATGTCAGCCCACCACTGCATGACGCGGTCGGATTTGGAGAAAAAGCGGTGACCCCCGATATCAATGCGGTTGCCTTTGTAATTGACGGTGCGCGAGATGCCACCGACGTACGTCGGGTCCATTTCACAGACGATAGGATGGATATCGGTGCGGCGCAGGAGTTCCAATGCCGCCGTCAGCCCGGCAGGGCCAGCGCCGATGATGAGTGCCACCTTTTTCACCCCGTTAGAAGTCATACTTACAGCAATTAGTCGGAAAGCTCGGCATAGGGAGACTTCTAACGGGGTTCATGCGCGCGCGCGGAACAGGAGCCACTTGCGTGCGGCGAAATTCCACGAAAACACCAGCATGACGCTTGCCGCTTTCGAAAGCAGGTAAAAGACGCCGAAGTAGCCGGTGAGCACCCAGAGGACCGCTTCGTTGAGGGCGAGGCCGATAATGCCGATTCCGGCAAAAAGCGCGAATTCGAGGTGCGGATTGACGACGAGACGCTTGCGGAAGACCCACCGCACGCTTAGAAGATAGATCGTGACAAGGCCGAGGACGAACGCTATCGCGCCCGAGAGGAGATAGGGGACCGCGGCGACGCTCGTGAGGAGCCAGAGGCTTCCGATGTCAATAAGGAGCGCGATTGCCGAGGCGACGAAATACCGGATGAATTCATGCACGCCTTCGGCGCCGAGGGTCGAAAAAGTGGACGTCGGCGCGGCCTCCGGGGATGTCGCGATATCAGGATCGTGCATATGCGTACGGCCTAGTATACGCATATTTTATGCAGTATCATATCGGAACACGAACGGCCGTATGCCCCACCTTTCCGTCGTCATACCGGCCTTTAATGAGGAATTACGGCTCCCCAAGACCCTCGAACGCACCATTTCCCACCTCCGAGGCGCTTCGTTTTCGTTCGAATTCGTGATCGTGGACGATGGCAGCACGGACGCGACGGTGCGCCTTGTTAAAGTGCTCGGCGAGAAGTACCCGGAAATCCGGCTCCTCTCCGACGGCATAAACCGCGGCCGCGGCGCGGCGGTCAAGAAGGGTATTTTTGAGGCGCGCGGCGACCTGATCTTGGAGACTGATTCCGACGGATCGGTCGCGGACGAGGCGATCCCGCGGTTTGTCGCTGCGTTCGACAAGGATCCCGAGCTTGACGCCGTTTTTGGGAGCCGCATGCTCCCGGAATCCCGCATCGTGCTTTGGCAACCCCTTATGCGGACGCTGCTCGGTTACGGTTTCCTCTATCTTGCCCGCTGCATGTTCTGGATGTGGCGGACGACGGATTTCACGCTCGGGTTTAAGATGTACCGCCGTGATGCCGCGCATGATATTTTCGCGCACCAGTACGATCCCTTTTATGTCGCGGAAGCGGAGAAAGTGTTTCTCGCGAAAATCCGCGGGCATACGTTCCGCGAGCTTCCGGTCACATGGACGGATGATCCTGACTCCCGCGTGAAGCCGCTGCGGGACACGGTGCGTTCGCTCTACGGTATGTTCCAGATCCTTGGCCGCTATTTCGCGGGCAACTATCGGTGATATGGATGCTTCGATGTACGCGGAGATGGCAGAGATGGAAAAGAACCACTGGTGGTTCGTGGGGAGGCGGGCAGTCGTTTTCGATGTCCTGCGCCGCCATGGGAAAAAAGAAGGAAAAGGGAAACTGCTCGACATCGGTCTTGGCACCGGGTTCAACGCGAACCTCTTTCTGAAAGAGGGGTACGAGGTCCACGGGCTTGATCCGTCGGAGGAAGCCATCCAATTCGCGAAAACCATCGCGCCGAGCCTTTCGGTGATACAAGCACCCTTCCCGTCGCCTGAAATACCGAGTGACACGTACGATGTCGCAGCACTCCTCGACGTCGTCGAGCACCTGGAGGACGACACGACAGCACTCCGCGAAGTGCACCGGCTCCTCACAAAGGGAGGTATCGCGCTCATTACCGTGCCGGCGTTTATGTTCCTCTGGACGAAACACGACGAACGCGCGCACCACTTCCGCAGGTACCGCAAAGCCGAACTTGAACGCGTGATCCGTGCTGCGGGGCTCGAGATCGAGCTCATCAGCTATTACAATTTCTTCCTGTTTCCCGCGATCGTCCTCGTGCGCTTCCTCGGCAAGCTCCTCCGGCGCGAAGAGGGAAGCGATTTCGACAAATCGCCCGGCGTCCTCAACGGCCTCTTCGCGTTCCTCTTCGCCTCCGAACGGTTCCTCCTTAGACACATGACGCTACCCTTCGGCGTCTCGTTAATCGCGCTCGCACGGAAACCATGAATATGCGCGCGCTCTGGAGCGACCGGCGGCTGCGGACAGTTTGCATCGTCTCGTTCGCTCTCACCTTCATCGGATCGGGAATCATCGTGTGGGGAGCAAAAACGACGGGGCTTGACCCCATCGTTTTGACAGGGGACAGCAAGGCCTATGTATACCTTGCGCAAAACCTGCTCGAGCATGGTGTCTTTTCCGTCTACCGCGAGCCGCCGTTAGAGCCGGATAGCTTTCGCGCGCCTGGGGCACCGGTCCTTTTGGCCGGCATTTTCGCTCTCTTCGGGGTGTCGATTGCTGCGGTATTCGTGCATGCCCTCATCGCAGCGCTTGTGCCAGTCCTTCTGTATGTTCTGATGCGACCCCTCCACGAGCGGGCAGCGTTTTGGAGCGCGATTCTCTTTGCGCTCGATCCCATCCGACTTTTCGCCGCCGCTTCACTCCTCTCTGACAGCTTTTTCGTGGTACTGCTCTTTGTTGCGCTCATCGCGTTTGAAAAGGCGCGCGAAACCTACGCTTTGAAATGGACTCTTATTACGGGGGTGACACTCGGCTTCAGCGTCCTTGTGCGCTCGATTGCGATTTTTCTCCCGATCCTCTTTGCGCTCTACGCTGTCATTTCAATTCGTCCCGTGCGCCGCAGGCTTTCGTTTGCAGCACTCTGTATCGTTGCCGCATACCTCGTCGTCCTCCCGTGGTCGTACCGGAACCATGTCCTGTTTGATTCGTGGAATGTTTCTGCGGTCGGCACAGCGAATCTTGTGGTGTACAACGCGCCGGAATACCTCAAGTGGTTCCCTGATGAGCGCGGATTGGCAATCCTTGCAGAATTCCAAGCAAAACAAGTGTCACTGCCGTATCACGAAGCGCTCACGCTTGCGCGAAGCGCAGAATATACCGATACATTCCGTGACATCGTCCGCGGTCACGAGGTGTCGTACGTCTTCTTCCACGTCGTAAAGACCATCCCATTCTTTATTACTGATGGTCTCCGCGATACGCTGCGTATCTTTATTGATTTGGGATCGATGCCGAATCTTTCGACTGCGCTCATGTCGGGTGAAGTCTCGCTCATCATGCAATACCTCCGTGCCGGTGGAATCGCGGTCGTACTCCTCCTTCTGGGCACGGCGTTTTGGGGTATCATCTCGCTCCTCTGTTTCGCGGAAGGTGTTCGGGCTCTTGTGAAGCGAGAGTGGTTCCCGACACTGTTCTATATCAGTATCATCGGCTATTTCGCGCTTCTCACCGGTCCTGTCGCGAACGCGCGCTACCGCCTGCCGGTAGCAGGCATCATGGTCTTCCTCGCGCTCCGTTTTCTGTATCGGTGGTATGATGCCCGCCATGAACGCGTATAGGGGCTACCTCCTCCCGCTCTGGTTCATTGTTGTCGTCATTGCCTGGGTAGGGCCGACACTCATCGGTCGCGCGATTTACGCGGTCGACTCGGACCTGGTTTTATACTATTACCCGATATTCCATTTCTATAGCGCGGCACTCCACGCCGGGCAGTCTTTTTTGTGGCTTCCGGGCATCTTCACCGGGTTCCCCGTATATCTCAGCCAATCTGCAGGTTTGTTTGATCCGATCAATATATTCGTGTTCTCCATCTGGTCGGGCTTCACCGGCATGCATATTCGCCTTGTCGCCGACCTTCTCCTTACGTTACTCCTCTCGTATCTTGCGGCGCGTGCACTCGGCCTTTCCCGCGTTGCATCCGCGCTTGTGGGGCCAAGCTATCTGCTCGCGTTCCATTTACGCTTCCTCTCGAATCCGGTCATTACGAATACACTGTTCCTTTTGCCGCTCCTTATCTATACGACTCACTCCGTTATTGCTGGCAGGATGCAAGCCGTAGTCGCGGCGCTTCTCGCCGGCATTGGTATCGGATGGGCACTGCTCTCAGGCTACGCGCAGCTCGTTGTCTACGCGATATTCCTTGCCGGCGTCTACGCGCTAGTCCATCTCGTACTTGTGCGTCGGGATGAGCGGTGGTCGCAGTGGGCGCGGATGTGTGTCTACGGAAGCATTATGCTCATCGTGGGAACGTTCGTTGCGCTCCCATTTTTGCTGCCAGCGTGGGAATTCCTTCCGGTCTCCGCGCGCGCGATCGCTGCGCCGTCGGAACTTGCGACGCTCAAGACAATAGAGCCTGGCGATCTCATCCTTGCCGTGCTACCCGATTACTTCTACGTCCCGTATGTCACCTCGGGGCGGAAGCCGTTGTTTGTCGGCGCGCTTTTCTTTCTGCTTGCGCTCGGTGCTGCGATCCTTGCTGCGCGCGCGCTGCGTTCCCGCGCCATGCGGGAGAGTCACAGGACGGGGATAGCGCTTACCGCCGCGGGAGGTACCGCGCTCGTTGCAGCTTTCAAGTGGTCGCCGCTTTTTGCCGCCCTCAGCTACGTGCCCGTCCTAGGGCTTTTCCGCTTTCCCTTCCGCTTCATGTTTCTCGGCGCGTTTTTCATCGCGCTCCTCGGCGGCATTGGTTTTGACCGCCTGCACGACCTCGCGCGCGACTCAGTATGGAGAGGGTTTGTGTACGTCGTGAGCGGTTTTGCGCTTGTATTTTCATCCATCGTTGTATTCGTGAATATGAGCAGCGACGCTACCGTGCGGTTTATTGCCGATACCGCACATGCACTACTTGGCATGAGCGTGTACGGTCGCGCGGGATTCACGAAAGAGACGGAAGCCTATCGCGCGGCCCTTGAAAACGGGCTCTATGCAATGCGGGAAATCCTCGCCCTCTCAAATGGCGGTATTGCCATCGGTCTCGGCCTTCTTGTCGCTTCGTGCGCCATGCTCATCTATATCGTTCGCCGCGGCATCGACCCTCGAGTGGAGAGTGCGGCGGCTGGACTCGTCGCGTGCACCTGCCTCCTTGTTCCCATGACGCAGTGGGATCGGTTCGTGCCGCGTGAGAATATCGGCGTGGGTGAACACATAGTAGCCAGGTATTCGCCAAAAAATGAGTATCGGATATTTTCGTTTATCCCAACGGCATCCGTAGCACAGGCGATACCGCCGCAATACAAGCTTTCAGTTGAGGAAGAAAGGGCAGTACAGGACGTTGCCATGCGCGGAGGTACGCCAAATGTCCACCTGTACCACGGCCTCGGCTCGATTGATGGTTACGATCAGTTTGAGCCGGCCGAAGTACTCCGCGCCCTGGAGGCGGCCGGGGCGGAATACGCAGCGGGCTATGGTGCCGGGACCTACGAAGAGAGGACTGCCCGCCTTCTTGCAAGGCTCGATATTGTCGGCATGATGGGAGCGCGGTACATTATTTCGGGCGTAGATCTCAAGCATCCCGACCTGCAGTTGCTTGGTACGGAATCCATTAGTTCGTATGCGATCCCGCTTCGCATCTACGAGTATGCGAAAGCGCGGCCGATATTCTACCTTGCGGGGCGGAGAGCGGCCGTGCCGCACGACTCCTTCAGCGACCTCGAGGGCGCGGGCCTCACGTTCGCGGATACGGTGTACTTGGATTGCGGAACGTGCGAGTCGCGCGCACGTGCGGGCGGTTCAGTCGAACTAGTGACGCGGACAAACGGACTCTACGAATTCGAGGTGAGAACAGAGAGCGATGATTTCCTGGTCCTTTCGGAGTCGTTCCTTCCAGGTTGGCGAGGATGGATCGACGGCGAGATAGCAGAATTGGTGCGCGCGAACGGTCTTTTTATGGCAGTAAAGGTACCGGCAGGTGAACATCACGTTCGTTTCGAATACCAAGGCCAGAACAACGAGCTCCGGATTCTCAAATTCCTCCAATTGGTGCGAGAGTAAAAATATCTTCCATGCGAACCATATTTACAAAAATGAAGGTGGCGCTTCGCGATGCGCCGCGCGTCCCTTTATATGCGCTTTTCTATCTCGCATACGGCGTATCATGTGTGGTACCGAGAAATAGGCGGATCTGGCTTTTTGACGAATGGCAGGGTATGCGCTGTGCAGACAATGCACGGTACCTCTTTTCCTACGTGCATGCGCAACAACCACACATAACAGCAGTATGGATCTCGCATAGGTCAGCACTTATTGCGGAATTGCGGGCACAGGGATTCAAGGCGTATCACGCCTACTCGCTTGGTGGCCTGTGGTATACCTTTCGTGCGAAGACGATTATTTTCGAATCAACCGTCTCGGTCTTTTTCTGGCTCACCGGCGGGATGGTCTTCGTAAACTTATGGCACGGCATTCCTATCAAAAAAATCGTCTACGATTCTGCGCGTACCAAGAAAGAAAATTGGGTATACACGGCAACAGGGTTGCGCCGTCTCTATCATGCGTTCTTCCAACCCGAAAAAATAGCACTCGGAGAGTATGTGCTCGCGCAAGCCCCTCTCTGGAAGCCTATTTTCAGTTCCGCATTCCGACTCCCGCCAGAGAAGGTAATTGTTGAAAACCAGCCGCGCAACGTCGCCATGCTCGCATCCCATCGCGATACAGTGGTGCTCGAGAACGAGCAGGAGTGGCTTCACGACATCGCATCGAAACGCGGACGGAAAATCATCACATATCTACCGACGTTCCGTGATGGCGTACAGGATCCGCTGCAAGGGAGTGGGATTGATTTTCCGGCACTCGACAATGTACTTGCGACGTGCGGGGCACACATGTACATAAAGGCGCACCATGAAAAGGTCGTCACTGGAGGCGCAGGCCACTACACCAATATCACGTTCGTGCCGGCGGAACTTGGTGCGCTGCAAATGCTGCGGCACACGGACATCCTTCTCACCGATTATTCCTCCATATTTTTCGAGTTCCTGCTTACGGACCGCCCGATCATATTTTTCCCATTCGACTTGCATGTGTACCAAGGAGGCATGCGCGACATGTACTTTGAGTATGATGCGGTTACGCCAGGACCGAAAGTGAGATCGTTTGAGGCGCTTGCCCATGAAATCGAGGCGGCCGTCCGTGGGGAGGATACGTATGCCGATGCGCGCGCGAAGGCCCGTGATATGGCGTTCAGTCCCAACCCCGAAGCAGCCCCGGAAAAGGTTTTCAAAAGGATTTCTGGTATCCTTGCCTAGTCTATGATTTCAACACTACGTCAACACGCGGGACTTGCTCTCAAGCGATATGTCGAGCGTCGTGCGTATATGGCGCTTACTAAAAACCCTGCGCTCCGGGAAATCCTCCAGCATGCACGGAAGCCTGGATTTAAATACTACCAACCAGACATTACGACAAACATCGACTACAGCGACAGTCTTGCGCTCTATCGGTGGATACGGAAACATAAACCGAAAGAAATATTGGAGTTTGGTCCGGGGGTTTCGACGCTGATCATGGCACAGGCACTCTATGAAAATGGACGTGGACGGGTGACGACGATCGAGAACATTGAAAAATTCCTCGTCAAAGCGAAGGATAGTTGCCCGGAGCGTTTGCAGCCGTACATCGAGTACCTACTCATTCCGGACGTCAAAAAGCGGTACGGTCCCTTCCACGGTGTCGGATATGACCATATCCCCAAGCGGGACTACGAACTCGTTTTTGTCGATGGTCCAAATTACGATGCCCAGTCGGAATTCGATGTTGACGTGCTGGATGTGATCGCGCGGAGCGAGAAACCCGTGAGTGCGTTCATTGATTCGCGCACCGGCAGCAGCTTCATGTACCACCTCATCTTGGGGAAGAAATTCAAATACCGGTATCTGACCGGACTTGGCTTTATTGACGCCGCGACGAAACGCGACTTGCAGCCTTTCAAGAAAATCGTCGCGACTGCGATGAAGCGGCGTGCCTTTCGAAGGTGGTGGTAGCTGGCCTATTCATGCGGCGTAAACACGACGCCCTGCAATTCAAGAACCTTCACGCCTTTCTTTTTACACGCAGCACGGGCTTGTTTGACTAGTGTGTCAAAAAGGGATTGATTATGATGAACGTTCACGTATAAGTCTTCCTTATCGAGCATGATGTATTTCGCATTGATGCTGTCGATAATCTTAGGGAGACTCGTCACGCCTTTACGTGTTTCGATTTTCGGTACCAGCTGAATACCGATCGGAAGTTTTGATTTGATCGCCGCAACGGCCTTGGGATCTTCGACATTTGAGACGGCGAAATACTTGATTGTCTCGAATTGAGGGATGAGAGAGATGACATGGTTAAGCGCGATAGTTGGTCGCGGCGGCTTTGTGCGGCCGAGGGGGTAATCAAGAAACACGTCGTGCGAAATAGAGCGCAACAGTTCTGTCAATTTCTTTTTCGACCGAATCCACGCTACATTTATCCGAATAACCACATCGTTTTGCGGGAACTCGATTTGCGTCTTTGTTAAAAGATGGTTTGAGACAATAACAACCATATTCAATTCCTTATTTTCTTAATGATCTCGCTTGTTGAAATGCCGTGATGGTAGGAGAGTCGCACTATTTTTCCGCCGATCTTACGAATACTCTTTTCTCCGGGAACTGTGTCAAGGCTGTCGTCCCACCCCGCACCAGGACCTTTTGCAAGGATGTGAGGCCGCACTTTCAGGATATTTGCATCTGGTAAGAGTTTATCCTGCGGGATGACGGCGTCTACCATCGTCAGGTGTTCAAGGATCACTTTCCGGTGTTCGAAGGAAATGACCGGCTCGCGCTTGAAGGCGGTCGCGACCTTATCGGTAAAGAGACCGACCACGAGGCGGTCACCTAATTTCTTTGCTTTTTTTAGTAACTGTACGTGACCACTGTGAAAAAGGTCGAATACACCGTACGTATAGACGATTCGTCGTGCTTTCTTTCGTCGGATGGAAGTCTTCTTGGCCATAGCTAATCAGATCTCAATATCAATCGGAAGTGTTAAGGAAAGCATTATACCAAGAAAAGCAAGGTATAGCAAATAATGCGCGACTGTTCATTTTCGGAGCGTTTGCGCAATAAACGTACGTATCTTTCGATGAACAGCTGATACTAGTACTGCGTCTTCGGGGGTGTAGTGAGCAAGGCTGTGTGTGTTGAATAGCCCAGCTCCAACGAGCATTCGAAGCCGCATGTTCCGCTCCCATAAACTTGCCAACAAGGTCGCGAACAGCTCAATGCCGATCCCGACAATACCGAAGAGCGGATACAAAATGACAGCAAACACGGCCAGAAAGACGATGCGGAGTATGGCCGACATGAATTGGCTCCGCTGCTCGCGAAGGGCAATGAATATCGGTGTGCAGAGGGCAAGGATGCCGGTGGGTATGAGGGCCGCAAGGACGCCATATACGATGGGCATCGCACTGGTAAAGTTTGGATAGAGGATCGGGACGCCGAATACAACGAGCGGGATACAGGCAAGTGCCGCTCCGATCGAAAGGAGTAGTTGGTACTTGGTCGCAGCATGGACGAGCCGTTTAAATTGGTCCGGCGTGTGCGCGTGGCGTGCCGCGAGAGGCGCGAATACTTGGCTGATCGAGACAAGGCTCGATACGTGTCCGAGTATCCCGAAGGCGAATGCGAACAAACCGACTGCTTCAGTGCCAAGGAAGAACTTGATGAGCCATACGCGCATCGGTTTTGCGACGACGCCGAGGGTACTGTTGGCAAGGGACCATAGCCGATGGTCACGCAGGAGGAGGAAGGGGTTCATACTCTCACCATGTGAGGCGCCAAGCGATTTGAAAAGAGTATACGCCTTATTGAAAAGTACGAAGACGGGCACGGCCTGGGAGAGGACGATCGCGCTGATGAGCCCGAGTGAGGCGCGCTCAAGGTAGATGACGAACACGAGGATGCCGATCGTCTTCGCAACTTCTTCAATGACCGAGAAAACCGACAATAATGTGAATTCATTGAATGCGGTAAACATGTTCTGGACCGCCATCCGGAGAGGAGAGACAAGGAGGGTGAGAGCGGCAACTTTCAAAAAGGCACCCACCTCTTCTTTTCCTTCAAAAGATCCCCAGTACTCGGCAAAGAGAACCACGCCGATGCATGCGGCAATGCCGCCGGAAAGGGAAAGGACGAAAAAACGTGCGAACACCGTCCGGGCCAGCGCCGGCTCATTGCGGCTGCGGTGCGCCGCCACGTCGGCGATGATCGTGCTCGAGAGGCCGCCGAAGAGGAGGAGCGACGGGACGGCAATGAACGAGAGTGCCAGCTCGACGGCACCAAACTGGTATGCCGTCAGGTTCCAAAGGACAAGGTTGATGTTGAGGAATGCAAGGAGCTTGATAAACATGGAACCGCTTGTCATCCACACGTATCCTCTCGTGAGCTGCAACAAGGAGTTTTCAACGGTCATTCAGACGATAGTAGCGTATTCTCTCGCCCGAGTCATCCGGCGCTGAAGCATACCGCTGACGTGGGTCACGATGGAAGACAGAGGGACGCCGTGGTATGGTTCCGTCATCCGTGTATGCTTCCGATCTCGCTTGATGAAATCGAGTTGGCGCGTTTTTTGTTCGCGCTTGTCGTCCTCATCTCCTCTGCCCACGGGCTTGGGTACCTCTTGCAGCGCCTGTTCTACATCCCGAAAGTCATCGGGGAGATCGGTGCCGGCGTTATCCTGGGACCGACCGTACTCGGCTACGTTTCCCCGGCTGCGTACTCGTGGCTCTTCAATGCATTTGCGGGTGAGGGACAGCTGATCGCCGGGATGTACTGGATCGGGCTCGTACTCCTCATGTTTATTTCGGGATTTGAAATCCAAAAGACGATCGACCAGGCCGACAAGAAACTTATCTCGTTCCTCCTTGTGGGCGCGACGGTCATGCCGTTCGCCGCCGGGTGGTTCGCCTCGTCCGTGTATGATTTTTCCCGTTTCCTCGGGCCGAAGGATAACGTGCTGGCACTTTCCATAGTCGTTGCGATCGCCATCGCCGTCACGTCGATTCCAGTTATTTCTAAGATTTTCATGGACCTTGGCGTCATGAAAACACGATTCGCGAAAATCGTCCTGGCAACCGCGACCATCGAGGACATCATCCTCTGGGTTGCGCTTGCGATTGCGACGGGGCTCGTCAGCAACGAAGCCGTATCCATGGGTTCGATCGCGTGGAAAGTGTTCGCGACGCTGGGGTTGTTTATTGCCGCCCTCTCGGTTCTGCCGCGGCTCTTCGAGTACGCAAGCCAGTCACGGTTCAACGTGGTCTTAAAATCATCGGCAACAGGCTACGTACTCCTCACGTGCTTTATTTTTGCAACACTCGCGAGCGCCCTTAGTGTCAACATCATTTTTGGGGCATTCCTTGCCGGAGTCGTCGTCGGCATGACATCCCACGAGCGCGTGAGTGCGGTGAAATCGCACATTACGGAACTCGGCTTCGGCTTTTTCATCCCGCTCTATTTTGCCGTCGTCGGCTTGAAGCTCAACTTGCTCCATCACGTCGATCTTACGTTCCTCGGTGTATTCTTGCTCTTTGCCGTCGTCGTTAAAATGCTCGGAACCGCCCTCGCAGCGCGCGCGGCGGGAGAAAATTGGCTTTCGAGCTTCAATTTCGGCGTCGCCATGAATGCACGAGGCGGACCTGGTATCGTCTTGGCGACGGTTGCGTTCGATTTTGGCATCATTAACGAAGCGTTGTTTGCCGTGCTCATCCTTGTCGCGCTTCTCACGTCCGCAGCTGCCGGGTATTGGTTCCGATACGTGCTCGCGAGACGATGGAGCTTGATGACGGGGTAACATGTTCGCATGAAAACGATCCTTATCACCGTCGGCCACCAATCGGTCCTCCATACGACGATACGGACCAGGATATTGGAATTGTTACGCGAGCGTGCTCCGCATGCGCGGTGCGTATGCATCGCGCAGCCGTCGCTCGTCCAGGCAGTCCGTGACATCGTCCCCGAGGGAGTCGAAGTCCGCGAGATGCCGGGCATCTACCATTCGGCCTTCAGCAGGTTCATGCACACGATTGCGCGCAACGGTCTTCCGACGGGGACGCTGCGCGTCATGCAGAAGCGGACACGCGCAAAAGGCGAAGGCGGGCTTCCGTTTCCCCTGAAGCGGCTTGTCGCTCAGGCCGGTTATGTTCGCATCTTCCACACGCTGGTCCGTTTCCTGGATACGTTTGTGGCAACTCCCGATGCGGTGAAAAAGCTTTTTGACGACCTCCGCCCCGATCTCGTCTATGCCACGATGGTATATGACGAGGACACGGATATCCCGCTCATGCGCGAGGCGCGCAGGAGAGGCATCCGCACGCTTGGCCTCACGCGCAGTTGGGACAACCCGACGGCACACGGCATCGTCCGTGTCGTGCCGGATGTTTTCGTCGCGCAGAACGCGCACATCAAGGACATGGCGCGTCGATGGCACGGTATCCAATCCGGTGACCCGGTGGGAATTCCCTATACCGATTGGTACGTCGACGAGTCTGGATATGTCCCACGAGATGTCCTGTGCGGATACCTCGGCCTCGATCCCGCGAAGAAAATCGTGATGTACGGGCCCGCTGGCGGATCTCTCTATCCACGAGAGGTCGATGTTGCCGAAGAGTTCCAGCAACTCATACGAAACCATGAGTGGCGCGAACCGGTCCAAGTACTGATCCGACCGCATCCATGGTTCCCGATGCAGGTAGCGGCGCACGGGGCAGATGTCATCATAGATACGGACGGCGTGGAGCGGATGCCCGAAACATCGCTCGTACAAAAGCGGCCGTATTTGAAGCCGCTCGTCCATTTCATCAATGTGTTCCGGCACGTTGATGCCATCATTACGACCGGTTCAACGAGCGCGATTGATTGCATGATCTTCGACAAGCCAGCCGTTTTCATGGGATATGATGCGTTGCGCCCCGAACCATATTGGCAGTCGGTCGCGCGCCTTCCGGAATACTTCGACCATTTGAAGGCGCTCATTACGTATGGCGACCTGCCCGTCGCGGCTGACGCGGAGACGCTCGCGGCTGAAGTTGCAGCGGCACTCAATGATCCGAAAAAAGGCAGCGACGCCCGGCGTGTCGTGCGTGAGCGGTTCGTCGGGCCGCTCGACGGAAAGTCATGCGACAGGCTTGTCGGGGTTATCGTGAAGGAGGTAGGGTAGAATCATCCATATGGAACGCACGAAAATCCTCGCAATCATCCCGGCCCGCGCCGGTTCAAAAGGGTTCCCGAACAAAAATATCGCTGACCTCAACGGGAAGCCGCTTATTGCGTGGACGATTGATGCTGCGAAGGAGGCCGGCGTTTTCGACCGCATCATCCTTGCGTCCGACGGCCCGCAGATCCGCGCCATCGGCGAGGATGCCGGCATCCAGACGTTCACACTCCCGGAATCCGTGACGACCGATACGTCGCTCATGCGCGATGCGGTGAATGTCGTCCTTGATGGATTGAAAGAAGAGGGGTACGAACCCGACTACCTTATGCTCTTGCAGCCGACGTCGCCGTTGCGCACCGCGGCGCATATCCGAGGCGCGGTCAAACTGCTCGACGACTCGTCCGACGGCGTGATCAGCGTCTCCGAGATCTCCAATAAGCCGCTGAAAGCGTTTATCACCAATGACGATGGCCGGCTGCAAGGTTTGGGAGGCGAGAAGAATTTTACGAATATGCCGCGCGCGCTCCTCCCGAAATTATTCATGCCGAACGGCGCGCTCTACCTCCTCCGCACTGATCTCTACCGCGCCGCGAATAACTTCTTTATCGATGGGGCATTGCGGCCCTATGTCATGGACGAAGAGAGCAGCATTGATATCGATTCTCCGGATGATTTAAAAGAGGCGGCGCACCTTCTCGCGAGGTCTCGATACAATTCCTGAACCGTTGACAGGCGACAGGGCGTATGTTTTATTCTCCCCAGGGTGAGATGCAACCGAGGGAGGATCACATGCGGTGGATACCGTGGGCATTGGGAGAAGCGGTGTTCCGTGCGACATCGGTGACGCTTATCAAAATCATCGGTGAGCTCTCGCAGACACTCGCACACGTCACGCTCTCGACACTGGTCATCGGTCTCGTGCAATCGGTTGTTGCCGGAAGTATGCTCGTGCGCAATCGTACCTTTTCGACGACGAGGCGGTTTTTCATCGGTTCCGTGCTGTTCGGCGTCGGTGCGTTCTTCAGCAGTATCGTTGCGTTCGTCGCATACATGCAGGGCGCGAACATGGCCGTCTACACGCTGCTGACGCTCCTCGCGATCGTTCCTGGTGCGCTCATTGATCGCATATGGTTTGGCGAGCGCCTCGTGGCGCGGCAGATGCTTGGCATAGCGCTTGCGATACTCGCTGGGTGGCTGGCCTTGAAGGTACCGACAGTGGCGGAGCTTGCCGGACTTCCGCTCTGGACATGGCTCGGGCTTTTGAACGCCGTCGGTCTCGCGGTCAACCAGGGATGTACGAGATGGATCAAGGATGTTGACCCGTGGGTGAAGAATTTTTGGGGCGGTCTCACGACGCTGCTCCTGGGCGTGATGGTGCTCGTATTCCTCGGCATGGACCGCGCGCTACTCTCTGGACCCGACATCCGGCCGCTCCTCCTGTGGAGCACGTTGATTGCGTTTGCCGTGATCGGCATCTGGAGCTTCAGCGTGATTGCTTACCGCGATGGCGCAGCGATACCGACGAAGCACGTGCTCGTGAACGGTGTATTTCTTGCGCTCGTACTTGCAGTCGGGTTTCTGGTCTTTAATGAGGAAATCGCGCCCGTGCAGGTCGGTGGAATGCTTGTGTACCTCTGTGCGTTCGTCCTCATCAACAACGAGGTATGGCGTTTCGTTGCGGTACGCAGATAGGTCTTTCTGGCCGCTCCTTCCGGAGCGGCCATTTATCGTCGAAACTGCATCTCCTGAGTTTGCGTTGCAACACCATAGGTGTTGCGGTAGCATGCCACGTATGGTGAAAAAAGCTCCTGAAATGCGTATAGCTGGCCGCACAATAGGCCCTAACCACCCGCCGTTTGTGATTGCAGAAATCGGCATCAACCACGAAGGCAGCGTCGAAAAGGCGAAACGCATGATTGACGACGCGGCCGCTTCGGGGGCGGAGTGCGTCAAATTTCAGAGCCACGTGATCGAAGATGAGATGGTACCGGAAGCGAAAAAGACTATTCCGGGGAATGCCAAAGAATCGATCTGGGACATCATGGCGCGCTGCGCGCTCTCCGAAGAAGAAGAGTGCGAGCTCAAGCGGTATACCGAATCGAAGGGGATGATCTACCTCTGTACGCCGTTTTCACGTGCTGCGGCCGACCGCCTGCATAGGATGAAGGTGCACGCCTATAAGATCGGCTCCGGCGAATGCAACAATTATCCTCTCATTGAACATATCGCCTCGTTCAAAAAACCCGTCATTCTCTCGACGGGGATGAACACGATTGCGAGTATCAAGCCGGCAGTTGCGATCTTGAAGAAAGCGAAAGTACCGTTTGCAATACTCCACTGTACGAACATGTATCCGACGCCATACAAGGACGTGCGGCTGGGTGCGCTCACACAACTGCAACAAGCGTTCCCGGATGCCGTGACCGGGCTCTCGTGCCATTCGCTCGGCGCCTATACCGGATTCGCCGCCGTCGCGCTTGGAGGATCCATCGTGGAGAAGCATTTTACCTCCGACAAATCCTGGCCGGGACCCGATGTCGCCATTTCACTCGATCCTGCGGAACTTGCCGACCTCATCCGCGGTACGAAAGCGATCTGGGAAGCGCGCGGAGGGACCAAGGGTCCCGCAAAGGGCGAAGCACCGACTATTCGCTTCGCGTTTGCAAGCGTGGTCACGATTGCCCTTGTCGGGAAGGGCGAGAAATTTTCAAAATCGAACGTATGGGTGAAGCGTCCAGGGACCGGTGAGATCAAGGCGAAAGACTTCAAGGGAATCATCGGGAAAAAAGCCCGTCGAGATGTGCCTGCGGACGTGCAGCTCCGATGGCGGGATATCGCGTAGCGTGATACGGTAGGACAGTTGCTCGAAGCGAAACCATCCATGGAAGGAAAGCGAACTATTTGCGTTGTAACGACGAACCGCTCTGACTATGGCCGCCTGCAGCCGGTCATGATGGTGCTCCGCAAGCGCCCGGACGTGCAGCTCCAAGTCGTCGTCGGGTCAGCCGCCCATTTTGACGGCATCATCTCGTACCTCCGTGATGCGTCGGTGCATTCACTGCGGCACGCGCTGCCGTGGTATGTCCGCGCGCGCCTCCTGAAAATCTTTGGCGGGACGGCGGCGGTGCTCCGGCGCGAAAAACTGAGCCGCACCATCATGGACGACGGCTTTTCCATTGACGCGCGCCTTCCGCTCCTCCTTGAAGGCGGCACGCCGCGCGAGATGGTCATTTCGAACAGCCGCGGACTGCGGAGCCTCGTCGACATCTTCGCGCGACTCAAGCCGGACATCGTCCTCATCAATGGCGACCGCTTCGAGATCCTCTCGGTTGCTGTCGCGGCAGTCCTCCTCAATATCCGCCTTGCCCATATCGAGGGCGGCGACGTCTCGGGGACCATCGATAACAGCATCCGCCATGCGGTCTCAAAATTGGCGCACCTGCATTTCCCTGCAACGGAAGAGAGCGCGCAGCGGCTCATCCGCATGGGCGAAGATCCCGCGACGGTGTTTACATTCGGATCGCCGATCATTGACGCGTTACAAGGCATGGACATCTCGCTCGACAATTCATTCTACGAACGGCATCAGCACGACGTCGGCCGCATTGACCTCACGAAGCCATTCCTCCTTGTCGCGCACCACCCCGTGACGACCGAATACGATGACAACCGGCGCCAGATGGGTGAGATCCTTGCGGCACTCGACACGCTGAAGCTCCCCCAATTTTTCATCGCGCCGAACATCGACGCCGGATCCGACGGCATATCCGCCATGATGCGCGAATACCGTGCAGGGGAGGGCGCGTCGCGCAGCGTTTTCCACAAGCACCTGTCCCTCGAAGACTATACGAAATTATTAGCACACGCGGCCGTAGCAGTCGGGAATTCCTCCAGCTTTATCCGCGAAGCAGCGTACCTTGGGACGCCCGCCGTCGTAATCGGTACGCGGCAGTCGCACCGGGAGCGTGGTGCGAATGTCGTCGAGGTGGCATGCAATCGTGATGCAATAATCGAATCGGTCCGAAAACAATTAGAGCATGGCACGTATCCGCGCGACGAGAGGTTCGGGGACGGTAACGCCGCTTCGCTGATTGCCGATACGCTCTCGACGATCGACTTTGCGAAGGTCGGCATACAGAAGTTTTTTTCCGAGTAAAGGCTCCGCTTGTGCTTGTCCTTTGATTGTGCGCGAGTGGTGCATAGAGCGCCGCAAAAGGGAGAAACGTCAAGGATTGCGCTCCGTGTGCCGTGATACAATGGCGCGCATGACTTTGGAGCGGGCCCTGCGTGTTGTCGTCATTGCGGGTATTTTCCTCGTGCCCTTTATCGCCCTCTACGTCTCGCGGTCGCTCTTTTTCCCCTTCATCTCAGGGAAGAATTTCGCCTTCCGCATCATCGTTGAAATGGTCGCGGGCGGTTGGCTCGCGCTCATGCTCACGAACCCTGCCTACCGGCCGAAACGGAGCTGGCTTCTGTGGGCGTTCGCAGCATTCGTTCTTGTGATCGGCGTTGCGGACATTCTTGGCACGTATCCGCACAAGAGCTTCTGGAGCAACTATGAGCGCATGGAAGGCTGGGTGACGCTTGCGCATCTCTTCATCTACTTTGTCGTCCTCCAGGGAATGCTCACGACGGAAAAGCTCTGGAGGCAGTGGTGGCACACATCGCTTGCGGTCTCAGCGCTCGTGAGTTTCTACGGGCTCTTGCAGCTTGCCGGCTTCATCACGATCAACCAGGGCGGCATCCGCCTCGACGCGACGTTCGGCAACGCAACCTACCTCGGCGTCTACATGATGTTCCATATCTTCATCGCGGCTTTCTACCTTGCGCGCGCCTGGGTCGAAAAACCTGAAAAGCGCGGCCTCTACGCGTCGCTCTATGGCGGCCTCATCGCCATCAATTCGTTCGTCCTCTTTTTTACCGCGACCCGCGGTGCAATGCTCGGCCTCCTCGGCGGTGGCGCGCTTGCCACGTTCATCCTCATTTTCCTTGCGCCGCGCTCCCGCGTGGCGTGGCGCGCAGGCGCAGCCATTATCGGCCTTGTGGTCCTTGCCGGCGGTTTTTGGCTGGCCAAGGACTCGGCGTTCGTACAAAGCGTGGAGCCATTGCGGCGTCTTGCTGAAATCGGTACGGAGGGCCTTCCCGACGCGCGCCAGATGAACTGGAACATGGCGTGGCAAGGGGTGCAAGAGCGGCCGCTTCTCGGATGGGGTCAGGAAAATTACGCGTCCGTGTTCGACAAATACTACGACCCGAACATGTACGGGCAGGAACCGTGGTTCGACCGCGTCCACAACATCATCTTCGACTGGCTTGCGGCGGGCGGCATCCTCGGCCTCCTCGCGTACCTTTTGCTCCACGCGCTCGCGCTTCTCATGCTGTGGCGTCGCGGTGCCTTCGAGCCATATGAGCGGGCGATCCTCACCGGGCTCCTTGCGGGGTATTTCTTCTACCTCCTCTTCACCTTCGACAACATCATGAGCTACATTTTCTTCGTCGCACTCCTTGCCTTCATCTCGGTGCGGGCGCTGCGGGAGGCGCCAACGCCGCGTGAGTGGTTCCCGCGTTCCGCCCTCCCTTATACGGCAGTCCTTGGCGTGGTCCTCGCGTGTACGAGCGCGTGGTTCGTGAATGCGGACGGCATCGCGCAGAACCGCGCTCTCATCAAGGCGATCACGCCGCAGCAGGGCGGACTCACTGCAAACCTCGATCATTTCCGGAAAGCGCTTTCGTACGATTCGATCGGCAACCAGGAGGTCCGTGAGCAGTTCGTGCATATGGCGATCCAGCTCGCCGGCGCGCAAGGCGTCCCCGATGACCTAAAGCTCGCGTTCGTCCAAGAATCGTTCGGTGCGATGCGCGCACTTGCGGACGAAGCGCCGCAAAGCGCACGCTTCCCGCTCTTTGCGGGGGTCCTTCTCGACCAAGCTGGTGCATACGAAGACGGGAAGCGGTACCTCGAAACCGCACGTACTCTGTCCCCGAAAAAACAAGCGATCCTTTTCGAGCTCGGCCTTAATGCGTTTGCACGCAACCAGCCGGACGAGGCGCTCGCAATCTTCAAAGAAGCATACGATTCTGCGCCGGGGTATAAGGAAGCGGCAACCATGTACGCTGCCGCGCTTGTCCGCGCATCGAAGGACGCCGAGGCGGATGCGCTCATCAATACGCTGCAGGAAAAAGGATGGGCGGCAGACGCGCGCATCGGTGCCGCATATTCGGGACGGAGCCGTTTTGACAAGATAATTGCGATCTGGAGCGAGCATGCGCAGCGCTTCCCCAACGACATCGAATCACGCCTCGTCCTCGCGAGCGCATACTATGCGGCGGGAGATAGGGCGCAGGCGATCGCGATCTTGGAAGCGGTAAAACGCGACCACCCGTCATCTGCCGCCCAGGCAGACGAGCTCATCAAACAAGTGGAGGCTGGAAAGGGGATGTAATGTCCCGAGAAGGGTGGTATACTTCCCCTGTGAGTGTCACATAAGCTGTGGCTCTAACGAAAATCGCGTAGATCCCGCCTATCGGCGGGGTTTGCGTTTTTACACATCTCCCGAGCGCAGCTCGGGTTTATAGAGTAAAAATGCAAACCCGGCCGCAGCGGGGTACCCGCCTCTGGCGGGTCGCGAGGCGGGCCCGCGAGCACTTACTATTTTGTGCGCAGCTAGAAAATAGTTAGTGACTCGTGGGGTTTGCGTTTGTGGGAAAGCCAATATGGTATATTTCCGTGAGAAGGGCATAGCGTGCAGGGCGGCGGCACTCACATATGATTTTCACTTTGGAGCTCGCACCCGTCCTGCACACTGCGCCTTTCGTATCCGGGTTTTTGATTTTTTTGAAATTTTAAATTTCAAATTTAAAATTATTTTTGCTACGCAAAAATAGTTATCCACACATCGCGCGATAAAAAAATATTTTTTGCGCAATCAATGTAATAATTTGGGAAACGCATCTCTCTTAAAAATATTTTGAGTGGTGTGGGTCGATTGTTAGTCCCTAGGGAAAAACTATCACAATCATATGGCAAAGAAAAAGAAGGCCAAGAAGAAGGCAAAGAAGTCGCGACGCCGCTAGCGTCCGCTGGATGGGTTTCCAATCCGTCCAGTTGCTTCCCAGAAAATCCCTCCCGAAAGACGAGGGATTTTCTTTTGTGGGTCGCGGAAACGCGTGGTTTGCGGTAGGATGGTTCGATGTCGTTTTTGAGGCGCCTTTTCGGCGATGAGAATGCAAAAGCACTGAAGCGTGCCGAGCCTATTGCCGCGCAGGTCAATGCCCTCGAGGAGGCGTTCAAGGCGCTTTCCGACGCTGATTTGAAGGCGAAAACGTTGGAATTCAAGGGGCGCCTTGAAAAGGGAGAGGCGCTTGATCAACTGATGCCAGAGGCCTTTGCTGCCGTCCGCGAGGCGTCCCGCCGCAACTTGGGACAGCGCCATTTCGACGTCCAGCTAATAGGCGGCGCGGTCCTCCATGGGGGTGGTATCGCGGAGATGCGCACCGGCGAAGGAAAGACCCTCGTCGCGACCGCTCCGGCCTACTTGAACGCGCTCGAAGGAAAGGGCGTCCACGTCGTCACGGTCAACGACTACCTCTCACGCCGCGACGCCGTGTGGATGGGTCAGATCTACTACGCGCTCGGTCTTTCGACAGCCGTCATCAACCACGAATCATCTTTTATCTACGACCCGACCGCGGTACCAGAAAGCGAAGAAGAAAAAGACGCGAAGGAGCAGGACGAAATCGGTTCGTTCCATGTCGTCCATGAATTCTTGCGCCCGTGCACGCGCGCGGAAGCGTACGCCGCGGATATCACGTATGGGACGAACAACGAATTCGGTTTCGATTACTTGCGCGATAATTTGGAATACGAACCGGACAAGATCCGCCAGAAGAACCACCACTTTGCGATCGTTGACGAGATCGACTCGATCCTGATCGACGAGGCCCGCACGCCCCTCATCATCTCCGCGCCAGTCGCCGATGCCGAAGGCCTCTATCAGAAGTTTGCCGTGATCGCTGCGCAGATGGTGGAAAACGAGGACTACACGATCGACGAAAAGCACCGTTCGATCCAGATGTCGGATAGTGGGATTGAAAAGGCAGAAGCGGCATTGGGGATCGGCTCCATCTACACCGACGCCGGCATCAAGTACGTGCATCACTTGGAAACGGCGGTACGCGCCCGTGCGATCTACCGGCGCGACAAGGATTACGTCGTCCGTGGCGGGGAGGTCGTCATTGTGGACGAGTTCACAGGCCGCATGCAGCCGGGGAGGCGCTGGAGCGACGGATTGCACCAGGCTATCGAAGCGAAAGAGGGCGTGGCGATCCAGCGCGAATCGCGGACATTCGCCTCAATCACGTTCCAGAATTACTTCCGCCTCTACGGCAAGCTCGCCGGCATGACCGGCACTGCCGCGACCTCGAGCGAGGAATTTTATAAAGTCTACGGGCTGAATACGGTTGCGATCCCGACGAACATCCCGCCGAAGCGGATCGACCACGACGACATGATGTTCCAGACGGAAGCGGGGAAGTATCGTGCGATCGCGAAGCATGTGAAGGCGCTGCACGAAAAGGGCCAGCCGGTCCTCGTGGGCACCGTATCCGTCGAGAAAAACGAAGTGCTCTCCGCCCATTTCAAACAGGAAGGCATCCCGCACGAGATCTTGAACGCGAAAAACCACGAGCGCGAAGGCGAGATCATCGCACAGGCGGGGAGACGGGGCGCGGTCACGATCGCGACGAACATGGCGGGACGCGGCGTGGACATCAAACTCGGCGGCAACCCGGCGACGACGGAGCAGTACGAAGAAGTGAAAAGCGTCGGCGGGCTTTTCGTCCTCGGCACCGAGCGCCACGACGCGCGGCGCATCGACAACCAGCTGCGTGGCCGCGCCGGCCGCCAGGGCGATCCGGGCGAAACGCAATTCTTCGTGTCGCTCGAAGACAGCCTCATGCGAATTTTTGCGAACGACGTCATCAAACGGGTGATTGGCACCTTCGGAATTCCCGAAGACGAGCCGATCTACAACTCCATGATCACGAAGTCGCTCGAGCGCGCGCAGACGCGCATCGAGGAGATCAACTTCGATTCGCGCAAGCACGTCCTCGCCTTCGACGATATTCTCAACATCCAGCGCAAGAGCGTCTATGAACGCCGCCGCGTCCTCCTCACTGGTGGCGCGGAAGCGGTAGACGACGAGATTGCGCGCCTCACGCTCATCGAAGAGAACGTGCGCGACGAGGGGAAGGAGGCGGTCTTCGCGGCGCGCATCGCGGAGGCGCGTGAGAAGCATCCGGAATTCCACGCAGTCGTCCGTCGTTTCCTCCTCCAGACCATCGACCTCCTCTGGGTCGAGCACCTGGAGCAGATGGAATACCTGCGCTCGTCGGTGAATTTGCGCGCGTACGGCCAGCGTGATCCCTTGGTTGAGTACAAGAAGGAGGGACTGCGCCTCTTTAACGGGATGGAAGCGAACTACGAAGCACACATCATCGAGCGGTTGCCGCAGGTCCTCGGTGTCGGTGCTGCGCCAGCAGCCGACGTGGCGCGCGTGAAGGCCGCAGAAAACGTCCAGAAAGCCGCCCGCACCATCACGTTTTCCGCGTCGCCAGCAAAAAAATACGGCCGCAATGACAAGGTCACGATCACGAACGGAAAGCAAACGCAGGAAGTCAAATTCAAAAAAGCAGAACCACTGCTCCAATCAGGGGAGTGGCGTATTGTCGCGTAATACGGCACGAACGTACAAGGTTCGATCTTGTTTGGCCAACGCCGACTTATTCGACCATGATTGCCGCGCCTTTCGATTTGTCGAGGTTGTTGACGACGTGCCACTCGCCTACCGCGTCAAACGTGAATTCCCAGAAATCTTGCGGCGTAAAGGGTTCGCAGGAATCGAGGGCGGACGATCCGCATGTCGCGTTCGTCTTGGGGTATATCTGCACATTGGAGCCGTCTGGCCCGATCCATAGGTCGCTCGACGAATTATTCGTGAAGCGGACGACTTCGCCGCGCTTCATCGTGAGATGTGCCGGCTCGAAGCCGCCGTCGGTGTACGAGACGAGGTGCTGGAATCCGTCACTTTTCTCAAGCTTCATTTGCGTCGATGATGAAAAGACCGGTATTGGCGCGGTGCCCTCGCGGATTTGCGTCGCAAGCGACTTTCCGGGATCCTGCACACTTTGCTGCATGACGCCGCCCGGCTTCGTGAAGTACCACACGACCACAACGAATCCCAGAAGAAGTGCGAGGATGATCAGTTGTTTACGGATCATATAGATACGGTATTCGAATTCTTTGATGTCCATGAGAGGTAGTATACGCTGGTTTCGTCGCAGTGTTTGCATTAATCCACACTCATATCTCCAACCAACTCGGAATCCGCACCACCGTCACGCGGTCCGTAAAGTCATCTTCCGTCGTATCAGGGTCAGCGTCGTCGCAGGAGAGGGTG
>Ga0207952_1000167_pt1 | contig 66608 bp, 51 predicted proteins | sample SubbioR12Aug_8Ca_FD_184831 | JGI IMG/M metagenome (GOLD analysis project Ga0207952, IMG submission 184831) | Serpentinite rock and fluid subsurface biosphere microbial communities from McLaughlin Reserve, California, USA - CR12Aug_8Ca (SPAdes) | ecosystem: Environmental > Terrestrial > Deep...
GAAATAAACCGCTGGGAAAAGCGAAACTTCTTCCAGCTTTTTCCAAAATTGATTCGCAACATTTTGTATCTTCACCCTGACATTTCTAATGGTCAGCTAATACTGACATTTCTATTGGGCGTTAACAATGAATTATTTTTTCTCTTTACAATCGGAACACTCACACAACGAACGTAATAATTCGTACGTATAAATCCCGGTTCGATGTTCATCCCCCCACGTACACTGTAACGCATAGGAACCAACGGGTTCGATAGATTTCAGAACATATTTCCCAGGAACGAGAATTGGGAGTAAGATTTTTCCATTCTGAATTTCTATATCTGCTTTGCAACTTGCACAAGGACAACTATCACGCAAAGTGTGGAAGAGGTACATACTTTGATGATTGTCATTCCAGACAATAGAAAGGTGTGTTTCGGAGCGTTGTTTTATTTTTATCGGTGTCATAGTTCTGCATCAGTGCGATTGCGAATTCTACACATTGTTTGGAAAGAACAATATTTGCAAACACGTATCGCTTTTTCCTCGACGGTTAAAGGGAAGTTCCCGGAAGCGATTCCTTGAATGTATGTGCTTGATAATGTTACTGCTCTTGTTATTTCCTCGTCATACTCTTCATCTGTAAGAGTTGATTTCCCCGACCCCGTTCCTACTTTTTTAAATGTAATATTTTGAAACGATTCCCTCGCTAACCCAATTGCGACCTCGGCTGGTTCCGTAAGACAGTAGTACAATCCCGCCGCATCAAGAAATTCTTTTTGTATTGTTAAGTGGAGAATTTTTTTCGCAACACCAAGATACAACGGAAGTTGCAGAGAGATTCCTAATCTTCTTGCCTCATTGTCGGGAATCTTTCCGCTTTTATAATCTATGATATTGAAATATGTTTTTCCAACATCAATCCTGTCTATTTTTCCCCGCAATCGCACACCATCCAAATTAATCGGTTCTTCAACGCTATAACCCCCAGTTACCTTATCACTATTTTTTTTGAAGCCAAACGATAGTTCAAAAAACGATGGATGAATATCAAAAGAATTTTCACGTTCTCTTTCCAAAACAGATTGAAGTATTCCTTTTCGCTCATTTCCATCGCCAAGAATTTTTTCTTTTTCAAATAGCCAAAACACATCAGGAATTTCGAGCGCTGAAAACTTTTCCCGCGCTATTTCTTTGATACGGAGTACTGCTTGTTCAAATTCCATTTGTGAACACTCCGACAGTTTCGGTAAGTGTTTAACTTTTCGCTCTTCGAAGAATTCAAATAATACTGAATGAAGCACACTCCCCAATTCCCGTTGCGAAAATTCCTCTTCCATTTCTTCAAATTCATTCAGACGAAGGAGATTTTTTGCAAAATACTGGAAAGGACATTTTCCGTACGTTTCCAATTGACTGACGGAATAAACGCTTTCTTTCTTTCTCGAAAACCATTGTTGAACATCATTTGAAAGCGCATTGAAGAGCAGACCGCGATAGTCGCCCCAGCCAAAGTTTTTGTACCGCGCAATTTCTATCTCCCGTGAGTGTGTAATTTTTCGCAGATTTTTTTTAACACGGTCATTAACGAAAATTATAGTATCACTCTCTTTTGAATCATTGCTATGGCGATACAAATCATCGTAGGAATATATTCCATTTAGTAAATCGGATGGGAAAGGGTGTTCATTCAGAGTTGTCCACTGTTCAACCGTACAAACAGCGCTGACAGCATCCACAAACGATGAACGGACTAATTCTTTTTCTCCATCTAATAAAGGATAGGAAAAATACAGGTGGTCGGTAAAATTCGTTAAGCCCTGATAGAATAAATATCGCTGTTCAGTGAGAAAATATGTTTCGCGGCGTTTTCTTTGCAACGGACTTATAAAAACTTCCGTTTCATACGGAAGAGGAAATTCGCCATCAACTAAGCCGAGGATAAACATAGTATCAAAATGCAAACCCCTTGTTTCTTCAATGGTAGAAACGAACACACCATAGCCGTATTGCTCGCGAACGTTGTATCGCACCTCAGATATTGCGCGCCGAAGATATTCAACGTAAAAATCTATCCGGTGCGGTAGTTTTGCCCGTTCATCGCGTTCGAGAATGATAACTACTTCATCTACCAAGGTGAGAAATTGTTGAAATGCTTTTACATCTTTTTCGAGAAGTTCTTCTTCACTATTTTTTGTTGAAGAAATAATTGTGGAAACAAGATTCAATCTCTCAAGCATAGAAAAGAGGTTGGCTCTGAACTCCGTTGGCGTTAATGCGCTTTCAAAAGGAACTACCATCTTCGTCAAAAACAGAAAATCACGTAACGCTTTTTCCAGCGAAGTTTTTTCCTTCTGTAATTTTTCTTTCTCAAACTCATCGAGCGGAAGTTCCAATGAAAGAAATTTCAGCCGCTCATCAATTTTTTTTGGCCAATCTTCTTTTCCGCGGGGAATTTTTAATAATGCTGCAACGGTCGCAAGGTTCGCACTATCAATAATCGCCTCTTTTGATTTATCAATTACACTGAATGACGAAGAGAGCGAGCGGAGTATATCTTCAAGCCGATAATTTCCCCGCGCTATCTCCAACCACGCAAGGATATGAACGACGATGGGTGATTGGTCAAGTGGAAACCTGTCGGTGAAGTTTGCAGGAATGTTGTAGCGATGAAATACCTCTCGCAAGAGGTTTGTGTATTCATGCGTTTGATGCATTGCAACACAAATGGAATTGAGCGCTTTATCCGGCTGGTCACGAACTATTCGTTTAATTTGTTTTGCAATCAGTTCAACTTCTTCAACGCGATTATGGGATTCTATAATTGTTATGAAGTCCGGTGTATCAATTTTTTCCGAGTGGGTTGCAAAAGAAAATATTTTTTTTGCAATCTGATGTTGAAACGAATCTTTCTCGACGGATTGATACGAATCCTGAAGTCGAAAACCTAATGTCCGAAAGTTTTCGAAATTTTCTTTTAAATGTCCGAACAGCTCATCATTCTCCCGTTGATAATCGAAGAGAATGATTGATTCCATTTTTGCATCTGCAAGATTTTGAAGCATCGTCATTTCAGGTCTTGAAAACTCATCGAAGCCCGCAATGTAAAAGGTAGTGAGAGCAGGAAATGCAGAACGTAGTTTTTGCGCTCCATTTCCTGATGACCATTTTGTATTTACATCAAGAAGATAACTGTTCGTATCCGTGTACTGTGTGGCTAATTTATTTTCATAGGCGTCGTACACGGTAATGATGTCACGCAATTTCTCCGATTCTCCCTGAGGTTGGCGGTTCAGTTCCGTTTGTAAATCAGCAGGAGTGATTCCTTTTTCTTTGTAATAATTTATCGCCTCGAGTATTTTCTTAAATGTTCCGCGGGGAAGGTTTTGCTTCCCATTCACTTTGAAAAAATAAAAAAGTTCTTCGCGCTTTTCCGATAAAATATCCGTGAGAAAAATTGCTTGCTCGTGAACGTTCAATTCTATTTTAGGAACGCAAATGCACGAGTGTAATTTACGAGCCAAAGAGTTCAGAGTGAAGAGCGGGAAAGCAGGCGCAACTTTATTGGGAACAAATTGCAGTAAGTCTCGTTGTAACTGGCGTACTTTTCGTTTTGTGGGAACGACGTAAAAAAAAGTATCAAAACGTTGTTCGGAAATCCGTTGATGAATTTCATCTTCTACGTTTTGAACAATCCTGTCGCAGTTTTTAGTAAGGAGAACGGACAAAGAAGAAATGACTATTACGATTTAAGAATTCCAATTGCACTCTTTTCCGGTTCAGCCGAAGGAAGTGCAAAGGAGGTGAGACCGTTCAACCGTTCTTCCACGCTGCGAATTTTTTTATCGGTTTCGTCATATTTTTTTCGCGCGTTATCGAGATGAGAACCGAGAACGTCAAAAACTTCGCGCACTTTGCTAAACTCGCCGCCAAGCCGATGAATATTATCGAGAATCTGCTTTGCGGTCTTTTCCACTTGCAGACCTTTCAGTCCGAGCGCTATCACCTGCAGATAAGCGTACAAACTGTTGGGAGAGACGGGAATGACATGACTTTTTGCCGCATACATCATTAATCCTTCCCCGTCAATTATTTCTTCCTTGATAATCGTTTCATAGTACACGTTTTCTGCGGGAATGTACATCAAGGCAAAATTCAGCGTTCCTTCATCAGGAAGAATATATTTTGATTTAATGGCGTCAATATGTTTCTTCACGTCATTGATAAACGCCTTTCGGAACGATTTTTTTTCCGAATCAATCTCTGTCCGGGTAAACTTTTGAAAATTCTCCAACGGAAATTTTGAATCAATCGGAACGATACCGCCCGCAGTAAAAATAACTGCATCCACCTGTTGACCATTGCGAAATCGGTACTGTGCTTCGTAATGTTGAGCCGGAAGAATTTGTTTCAGCATATCCTCCAGAAGCATTTCACCAAATCCTCCTCGAAATTTCGGTGCGCGAAGTAAATCGGAAAGTTGGGTAACGTTTTGTCCCACCTCTTTCATTTCAAGTGCGACTTTGCCGAGTTCTCCTAAATTTTTCTGCACATCGCTGATAACTTTAGCCGCATTATCCAACCGCGAGCCGATATTTCCGGTTTGCGATTGCATTTGCGTTGCGATAGAAGAAAGTTGTTGATTCACGTTTTGCGTCGTACTGCTCAGTTGCGAAGTAACTTGCACAAGTTGTTGCTGCACTAAACTCGTCGTATCGCGTAACGATTGCGATAAAAGTTCACTATTCGACGAAAGCGAGCGTTGAAATTCCGTTCGCAAACTTTCCACTTGTTGTTGCATCATAACCAGCGATTGCGAATTATCGGTTTGCGGCACACTCGATTTTTTCCAGAAGAGAAAAATTGCAAGAAGAAGGAGCGCAAGAATGATATAAAGTAATGTTTCCACGTTAAGACAAATTGTTAAAAAGTAAATTGTGGTGCAAAAATAGGAAAAAAGTAAGAGAATTGTTTATCTGAGAGTGAGAAAATCTATTCAAGTAATTTTGATTTGTGTGTGTTCATCAAACTTTCGTTTACAATCGGCTACTATTGACTCAAACGCAACAGAAAAGAATCACCCTTACTCAATAGCATTTCAACCACATTATCTTTTGTCAGTGCAGTAACAATTGTTTTCAAAAAGCGAGCGTCATTTTTTCTTTCCGTCGAAAACAAATTTTCCAACACTTCTTGACTTGAAACAAATTTCCCGTCAAGAGAATTACGAAGAACGTCAACAATTTTCCCCCGCCAATATCGGTGAGGCTTTCCTCTGTACAGCTTCTCGCCTTTTTTCTTCGGAACTACTACTTTCATTTTGTTTGCCGAAAGACAAAACCGATTCACAATACAATCATTGCATTTAGGAGAACGCGCAGTACAAAACATTGCGCCAATGTCCATTATTGCCTGATGACACTCGGAAGATTTATTTTTAGGAAATATTTCTTCCGCAAGTTGCTGAATTTTATTTTCCGTTTGCAAAGCGGAAGTCGTTTTCACGTTCCAAAACATTCTCGAATACACGCGCCGGATATTCACATCAACAACGGGAAGATTTTTTCCGAATGCAAATACACAAATCGCAGACGCAGTATAATTCCCAATTCCCGGCAATTCCAAAAGTTCCTCAAACGTTTCTGGAATATTTCCCCGATGTCGCTCGACAATCATCTTTGCACATTCCTGTAACCGAATTGCACGATTGTTATATCCCATTCCTTTCCACGCACGAATAACATCTGAGCGAGATGTTCTCGAAAGAGAATGAATCGAAGGAAACAGTTTCAGAAATTTCGGCAATTTTTCTTTTACCCGATTTACTTGCGTTTGTTGCAACATAATTTCCGAAACCAGAATTACGTACGGACTTTCATTATCCCGCCAAAGAAATTTCCTTTTGTTTTTTTTGTACCAAGAAAGTATTGCCTTCTGCATGGAACGTTTCAATTCTGTGTCAAGTTCTTTCATAGCAGTTTAAAAAAGAAAAATGCTTATCGAATATATTTCGACAAGCACTTTTAATTTTTCATTGTTAACTTTTCATTGCTTTGTGGAGTTGAAGAGATTCGAACTCTCGACCCCCTCGTTGCGAACGAGGTGCTCTCCCAACTGAGCTACAACCCCAAAAAAATTCGGGATGAATATAGAAAATCTTTGTCGGTTTTCCTTAAAAAATATTTTTTTACGCATTTCAATTTCATCGGCTTACTTTTTCTTGTTTATTTCTGATTTTCCTCGTATATATCCCCGCATTTTTCAAACAAATGATTGATGGTAAGTTGCAAACTAACGGTCAGCGGCGTAGTACAAGGGGTTGGCTTCCGTTATTTTGTCTATAAAACTGCTACGCGACTGATGTTGTTCGGTTCAGTAAAAAATAAGACGAATGGCAATGTTGAAATAGTTGCCGAGGGCGAACGCTCATTAATCGAGGAACTTATTCACAATGTCAAAATCGGACCGCCAAATGCTCACGTTGTCAATGTTTCCATAGAGTGGAACAAATGGACAGGGACTTTTCAAAGTTTTGAAATACGATAAGAGTTTGAAAAAAATAATTTAATACTGACTTTAAAGAATGGTTCGATTTGGTTTTGGATACGATGTTCACCAACTTTCTGAACATCGAAAAATGATTCTGGGAGGCGTAGAAATTCCGTTTGACAAAGGATTTCAAGGACATTCCGATGCCGATGTTTTGTTACACGCTGTTTGCGATGCTTTACTTGGAGCCGCAGCATTAGGCGATATCGGTCAACATTTTCCTGATACCGACCCGGCATATAAAAACGTTTCAAGTATCTTTCTCTTAAAAGAAACAGCAAATAAAATCCGCAATATTTTTTTTGAAATAGTGAATATAGATTCAACCATAGTTTTGCAACAACCGAAAATCAGCGCTTACATTCCTTCAATGCGAGAAAACATTGCGCACGCACTTTCGGTACAACTCCATCAAGTTTCCGTGAAAGCAACGACATCGGAACATCTCGGCTTTATCGGACGTGAAGAAGGCGCTGCCGCATTCGCCGTCGTATCACTCCAAAGTATTTCCTAAAAAAAGCACTCTTTGTATCGAATGAAACTTCTGTTTTCCCTCATCCTCGTATATACATTCCTGCCCCTGAATTCATTCTCAGCAGATAGTAGTAAGCACACAAATGATTCAGTTGTTCAGCAATTGCGTTCAAATCAGGATTTAAACCTTCAGATAAAAAAAATATGCGAATCTTTTATCCCCCAACTCATCGAAGGTGAACGTACGCGATTAGCCGTGATGGATTTTACTTCATCATATCCAACCATTTCTGTCCTCGGAAATTACATTCGTCAAAGCATCGTGGCAGAACTGCAAAAAAGTCCGCATGAGTTTGAAATTATAGACCAACTTCTGGTTCTTCAGGACCTGAGAGAACAGCACGTTCCAATTGGCTCTGCACTCGACTCTGCATCCATCTCCTCACTAACGGATAAACCGTTGTTTGCAGATGCGGTGATTATGGGTAATATTAAAATTCAGCCCCCTTCAATATTCCTCGACGCATCACTCTATGATGACATCTCCCTCATTTCCTTTATTCGATACACTCTTCCATTCAATCCGGTTCTCGAGACCACATCACACGCTACAACAACGGAATATCCCCTGGAATTTCTGACTCCGGAGAAGCCGAAGAAAAAAGAATCAAAAATTGAAATGTACACGGAGAAGATGATAGAAAAATTGGGAAAGATGAAACCGATTTGGATTTATCTTATCGTGGCGTTCATCGCATTTATAGAAAACATCTTTCCTCCTTTTCCCAGCGATGCGGTGGTTATTTTCGGAGGCACAATTTCCGGAATCGGGGGAAAGGTTTCGTACTGGATTCTTCTTTTAAGTACAACCATCGGTAGTACTCTCGGATTTATGCTCGCATACTATATCGGGGTAAAATGTTCTGCTACAAAACTTTCCCAGTTGAAAATGCGGTTTGTTCCTATTGATGCGCTTGTGAAAGTGGGGGCTTGGTTTGCTAAATACGGCTACGTTCTAATTATCGTGAATCGTTTTCTTGCCGGAACCCGCGCAGTAGTATCGTTCTTCGCCGGACTTTCAGGTCTCCCCTTTGTTCTCACGACGGTATTGAGTTTTGTGAGCGCGCTTGCATGGAACGCATTGCTGCTGTATTTAGGTTCGCTCTTTGGTAAAAATTGGGACCTTGCTCTTAGTTATATCGGGCGATATAGTTCCGCAATGTTCTATATACTTATCGGTGTCCTTGCAGTGTGGCTCGTGGTTTATCTCATTAAACTCAACAGAAAAATTGCGAGAGAAGAAAAATCTGCTAAACAGGAAACAACCGACTCTCCCGAAGAACAACTCACTTCTCCTCATCGTGTGCCGTGAGCGCAAATGCTCGAATTCCTCCTCTCACTTGACAGAAGCGCATTTCGTTTTTTCAATTCCGGCTTTACCTTTTCGCTATTTGATAGCGTAATGCCTTTCATCACCGATTACCACAAAAATCCATTTGTTTTTTCCGTTTTAATTCTCACCTATTTTTTTTTCTTGTGGAAGGGGAGCAAACAAACACGCACGGCGCTTCTTCTTCTCATTCCGCTGATTATTTTTTCTGACCAATTGAATAGTTCGCTCCTCAAAAATATCTTCGAGCGTCCCCGCCCCTGTGTATCATTAGAAAACGTCCGATTGCTCGTTTCGTGCGGCTCCGGATATTCCTTTCCTTCCTCCCATGCGGTTAATAATTTTGCAATCGCAACGTTGTTAAGTATGTATTTCAGAAATTATCGAATTCTGTTTTTCGCTTTTGCATCTCTCGTTGCATATTCCCGCGTGTACGTTGGAGTTCACTACCCGTCGGATATTATTGCCGGCGCTCTCATTGGAATATGTTGTGCATACACACTCAATTGGACCTGGGAAAAAATACAGACTTCTTATTTCCCGATGTTGAAGAAAGAATAAAGATATGTCATCAATTCTCACTTCCTCCAATCATCACAGCGAATCTCTTCGGAATTATTTCTTGATGGCTCTCTCGGGATTTCTTTTCGGGATATCCTTTCCACCGAATCCCGTCGGCACATTTGCTTTCGTTGCATTTGTTCCGCTCCTGCTTGTACTGCTTTCTTCAGAAAGCTTATCCCGTTCGCTCCGCTATTTTTACGTGATGATGTTCGTTACGAGTTGCGTTTCGTTATACTGGATTAGCGGCATTGTACATCTTCGCGACAACTATTTACTGCTCGCGGGAATATTAGTTTTACTTTCTCATCCTGTATTCTACTTCCTTCCAATCATTGGTTTTGTTTTCATAAGAAAATCATTAGGAGAGAGAATCGCGCTCTTTGCCTTTCCCTTCCTTTGGATAACGAATGAATACTTTCGCGCACATACGGACTTTGCTTTTCCGTGGCTTACCGTTGGGAATACGCAAACGTACGATTTGTCGTTGATTCAGTTAGCATCCATCACCGGCGTTTATGGAATTTCGTTCCTTGTCCTTTCGTTCAACGTAATTGCAACATATCTTTTTATTCAAGTAGCACAAAAAAAATGGAACACGCTATCGTTGCAAACCGGAATCTCCGTGCTTCTCCTACTTTCACTCTATGCAATTCCCAAAATAACCGGAAAACAAATACTCAACGAGCATCCGAAAAATAACATCCCCGCTCATCCGTTACGCGTCGCTATTGTTCAACCGCACATTGACCCGTGGAACAAATGGGATAACTCGATTGATTTTCAACTTACAATACTTCAGGAAATGAGCAGGGAGATTATTCCTTTTCGACCCGATATTATTGTTTGGCCCGAAACCGCTATCCCCGTTTACATTTTAGAACCAAGTAATGAAGTATATAAAAAACAAATTGTGGATTTCGTTGATTCGAATCATTTCTCCCTCTTTACCGGTATTCCTGATGTAAAATATTATGATAACGAATCGAGCGCTCCATCGAGCAGCAGGATAATCAAAGATTCAGACATTCGCTATGATGCGTTTAACTCTTCGATGTTACTGACACCGCACTCGGAGAAAATCCAAAAGTATGCAAAGATGGCGCTCGTTCCTTTTGCTGAAAGAGTTCCGTACGCCGACGTTTTACACTTTCTCGACTTTCTCGAATGGGGTGTTGGAATCGGCGGCTGGGGGAAAGGAAAAGATACAACCGTGTTTCAATTTCAAACACAACGGGGAACGACCGTACGGTTTGGAAATATGATTTGTTACGAATCCATTTTTCCGCAGATAGCAAGCGTATTTACAAACAAAGATGCTGATTTTTTCACCGTAATTACGAACGATAGTTGGTGGGGAAATACCTCCGGCGTGTATCAGCATCTTCGGTACTCCGTGTTTCGCGCAGTTGAAAACCGGAAATGGATTGTTCGTTCAGCGAATGGCGGTGTTTCTTGTTTCATTGACCCGTACGGACGAATGCACAATGCTACAGATTTTAATACGCGACAAGTTCTTTTCAAAGAGATAGAACTTATGAAAGAAAAAACCTTTTATTCTTCGCACCCGGATTGGTTTGCGATTTGGTGCGTCATCATTTCCGCATTATTTCTGGCAACCGCAATTACCAAAAAATACTTTCCCATTACATAACTTCTACATTCTACATTGAACATTCTACATTTTTAAATGCAAAATAATCAATGTTCAATATCCAATGTAGAACGAAAATATAGAATTAACTCAAAAAATTATGACTCTACAATTTATTGACTTACGAAGCGATACCGTAACTAAACCCTCTCTCGCAATGCGAGAAGCAATGGCAAATGCTGAAGTCGGCGACGATGTTTTTCTCGAAGACCCAACCGTGAACAAATTACAATCGTCTGTTGCAGAATTACTCGGTAAAGAATCCGCACTCTACGTTCCTTCCGGTTCGATGAGTAATCAGTTGTGCATCAAAACGCATACGGAAATGGGCGACGAGGTTATTTGCGAAGAAGGCGCGCACATATTTAACTTCGAAACTGCAGGACCGGCATTTCTATCCAACGTTCAGGTAAAAACGTTGAAAGGAATCCGCGGCGTATTTACTGCCGAACAAATCAAGCAAGTCATCCGCCCGAAAGTCTATTATATGCCGACCACAAAATTGATTTCGATTGAGAATACGCACAATCGCGCCGGCGGAACAATATTTCCACTTGAAGAAATACAACGAATCCGTGAACTCGCGTTAACTGAAGGAATCAAAATGCACCTCGATGGAGCGCGACTTTGGAATGCCTCGATTGAAACAGGCATATCACCAAAAGAGTACGCATCGTATTTCGATTCTGTTTCCGTTTGCTTTTCCAAAGGATTGGGCGCGCCGGTCGGTTCAATGCTTACCGGAGATAAACCATTTGTCGAACGTGCCCGTAAGTTTAGAAAAGTTTTTGGCGGCGGAATGAGGCAAGCGGGAATCCTTGCTGCGGCGGCGTTGTATGCAGTTCAAAATAACCGCGAACGTTTGAAGGAAGACCACGCAAAGACGAGATATTTTGCAAATGCTATTGCACAACTCTCTTCCCTTTCCTTCGATACAGAATCGGTGCAAACAAACATCATTCTCATCGAAACGGAGAAAACCGGTAAAACTCCCGCAGAAGTGTTGGCAATGCTGAAATCAAAAAACGTATTACTCACGCCGGGAAATTACAACAGCATTCGCGCAGTATTTCATCTTGATGTTTCGATGGAAGAAACCCAGCAAGCGGCGACCGTATTTCAAGAACTTTTTAAATAAATTATACTATCATTTGTCATTTGTTCTTGGTCATTCGTAATTCTTGATAAACTAATTACCAATGTTCAATTACTAATTACTCCGTATGGATAAAAAAGATTTTAAATTTAAAACGCAAATTCGCGTTCGCAATTACGAAGTGGATTGGCAAGGAATTGTCCACAACGCAAATTACCTGCTCTATTGTGAAATCGGACGTATTGAGTATCTCAAACATCTCGGAATCAAGATTGATTTAAGCACGATGCAAAGCGATTCCCGCGTTGTTCTCGTGCGGAACGAAATTAATTACAAATCGCCCGCAAAGTTTGATGAAGTACTCAATATCTATACCCGCATTGCCAAAATAGGCAACACGAGTTTTATCTTTGAAGGATTCCTCGAAGAAGAAAAAACGCAGCGACTTGTTGCGGATAATGTTGCGTATCACGTGTGGCTCGCGCCAAACTCCGAAGAGCCGATGACCGTGCCGAATGAGTTCAGGGAAAAAGTGAAGAAGTTTGAAGAATTGATGAAAATGTAAAAGTGTAATTGCTGTGAGCCATCTCGGAAAAAACGGGGAAGGGGTTTTATGAGTATTGAAGATTTCAGATTTTAGATTTGCGAAGGTATCTGAAAACCAAAAATGATGTGTCATTCCGAATTCCGCTTAAGCGGGATGAGGAATCTTCTATAAACGAATGTATATTTTACTAACTTTTTTATTATGAGGTCAAAATGAAAAACTTATTTCTTATTCTCACAATTGCTTTCTTCTTTTGCGGATGCAAGAAAGAAACAACAACAGAAACAAAACCACCGACTAAACCTGTTGTAAAAATACTATCACCCAAAAATAATGACGCAATACTTGACAGCACGATAATTGAAGTAAGTGCCACTGACGATAAAGGAATTGTAAAAGTTGAAATTTATATTGATAACACACTTGATTCAAACAGAGTGTTTGTTGTGTCTCCATATCGTTGGGCTTGGAATACTCAAGAACTCCAAGACAGTAGCGTGCATACTATTTATGCAAAAGCGTATGACGGCGATGGAAATGTTTCCAGTACACAAGTATTAACCGTTACAACATACTGGGGTTTGCCCACTAATCTTAGTGCATTTTTTTCAAGTGAAACAACTGCGGTTTTAACTTGGGAAGATATTTGTCGAATAGAAACCGGTTTTGAAATAGAAAAGAGAATAAATGATAGTACGTTCAAAAAAGTAAAAGACGTCGAACCCAACTCCACGACAACGAATATCAAGGGAATTTATCTTTCGACAAGCACATATTCCTTTCGAATACGTGCGATTAAAGGTTTAACAAAAAGCAAATTTTCAAATATTGCAACTACTATACTTGCTTTTCCTAATCCCTCAAACTTAACAATCACTTCAATCTCGGATACAACTGTTACTTTACAATGGCAAGATGATAATAACTTCGAGTCAAAATTTTTGATAGAACAAAGTAACGATGGAAATAATTTTATTTTGATTGACTCAACGAATGCTAATATTACAACTAAATCAATTCACACCACATTCATACTTAATTCTGCTTACTATTTTAGAGTAAAAGCAAAATCAAAACTCAATGAGAGTAACTATTCTAATACTGCGCAAACAACTTTTATTTTACCAGAACCTACAAATCTGAATGTAACTTCAATTACTGAAACCACTCTATCTTTACAATGGCAAGACAACAGCAACTTTGAAACAGGATTCTTGATTGAGCAAAAAGAAGATAACAATTCTTTTCAACTCATTGACTCTACTTCATTCAATACAACTGCAAAAAATATCAACGGGATTTTCCTCACACAACATACATATTCATATCGTGTGCGTGCTAAATCTAATTTGGGATTTAGTAATTATTCTAATACAGCACAAACGACTTTACAGTTTCCCGCTCCATCAAATCTCACAATTACCTCTTTTCTCGAAACTTCTATTTCACTACGATGGCAAGATAATAGTTCATTTGAAACTGGTTTTCTTGTTGAAAGATCTATCAACGGCTCCAATTATGACTCTGTTGGGATAACAACTGCAAACGTAAATACAATTTCACTGCAAGATGCCTATTATACAACAAACACTTATCGTTTCCGAACAAAAGCATTTTCTAATTTAAATAGAAGTGATTATTCTAATGTTGTGTTAGGGACAGTAAATTTTCCAAAACCGACAAATCTCACTGTTGTTTCAGTTTCCGATACTTCCATTTCTTTACAATGGCAAGATAATAGTAGTTTTGAAACAGAATTTTTAATTGAACAAAGCATAAATGACAGTAATAACTTTACTCTTGTCAAAACAGTTGGTGCAAATACAACATCAACATCGCTCGCGGGGACATTTTTGTCAACTAATTCTTACTATTTTAAGGTTCGTGCGAAAACAAATATTAATTACAGTGACTATTCTAATATAGTCGTTGCAACACATACGTTTATAAAAACTTTTGGTGGAAGTGGCGATGATGGAGGAAATTCTGTTTTGCAAGCAGGAGATGGTGAGTTTATCATTGCAGGTTCTACCTATACGGATGTCTATCTAATCAAAGCTGATGGAAATGGAAATCAAGTTTGGGCTAGAACATTTGGAGGAAACAGCGGTTGGGCATCGTCTGTTCAACCTACAAATGATGGAGGATTTATAATGTGTGGTACTACTGGAGGAGGAGGATGGCGTAATATCTATTTAGTCAAAACCGATGGTGATGGCAACCAAGTTTTTGCTAAAACATTCGGTGGTAACAGCAATAATTACGGTTCTTCTGCACAACAAACGAACGATGGTGGATTTGTAATTGTTGGAGTAAGGTATTTTGACCCAGTTGATTCTGATGTTTACCTCATCAAAACTAATTCAAATGGAGATGAAATTTGGACAAAAACGTTTGGCGGAAGTGAGCCTGACCAAGGTTATTCTATTCAACAAACTGCTGATGGTGGATTTATCATTGTTGGTTCTACAAGTTCCTACGGTGCAGGGGGTAATGATGTCTATCTCATCAAAACTGATGAAAATGGTAACGCACTCTTCTCCAAAACCTTTGGCGGAGGTAGCAATGATTATGGTTATTCCGTTCAGGTAACAAGTGATGGTGGTTTTATTGTGTGTGGTTCTACTCAATCTTTTGGTACTGGTAAAGTTTATTTAATTAAAACCAATGGAAATGGGGGTCAAACATGGGCTAAAACTTTAGGAGGAAGTGACTTCGTCTCTGGTTCTTCCACACAACAAACTGATGATGGAGGATACATTGTTACAGGTAATATTCAATATTTCGGTACATCAAATAATGACGTCTATTTAACCAAAACAGATGGTAATGGAAATCAAATTTGGACAAAAACTTTTGGTGGAAGTGGTACGGATGTTGGTAATTGCGTTCAGCTAACCGTTGATGGTGGATTTATTATTGTAGGTGTTACAGATTCCTTTGGTGCTGGGGGTAATGATGTTTATTTAATCAAGACTAATCCAAATGGAAATAAAAAATAAAACAAGTAAAATTGAAACTAATGAATTTAGAACAATTAAAAAATATTATTGATTCGAATAATTTTGATGCCATTATCGGTCAAGCAGAAAACGAGTGTCTTGAGTGTAAAAATGGAATTTACTCCAAGGACGAAAATGGAAGACTTGAATTAGCAAAAGATGTAACTGCATTTGCTAATCATAAAGGAGGGATGATCTTAATCGGGGCGAAAACTAAAAAAGAATCTACACAGTACGGTGAGATTATAGAATCAATAGAACCATTTCCTCGAAATTTGGTTGACACTAAAGACTATCATAATATTTTGAAAGACTGGGTATATCCAAAATTATCTAACGTAGAAATAAACTGGCGATCAATAAAACAAAACGATTCAAAGGGAATTATTAGCATATATGTTCCATTGCAACCTCAAAATTTTTATCCGTTTCTTATCAAGAAAGACATTGATTTGGAAACTAATAAAAAAAGAAAAGAAATTGTTTTTGGTTATATAGAACGTATCGCCGATAGTAATGTACCAGCCTCTATCGATAACATTCAAAGGCTGATTCAGTTGGGAACAAACTATGATGTAGTAGAAAAACATTTGACAAGTATCGAAACTTTACTTTCAAGCCAATCTCTCACACAAAATAATAACGACGATAAAAAAATAATCGCAAGAATCGAAGAGTCATTAAAATCAGCAGAGATAGATACAAAGCGTTCTTTTTCTCTTTCTGCCTTTCCAATTCCTTTAAGTGAAATTCCAGATTTTTTTAAACCAACACCAAATAAAATAACTAACATTATAGAAAAACCTCCATTTCTGAGAGAAAATGGTTGGAACCTTCCATCTGGAAAATCAAAAATATCAAAAGGAAAATCCTTCCAAATAAGTTATGGCGGTTATAGAATCGTCGAATTTTATTCTGATGGAAATCTGGTTTTTTCTTGTTGTGTTGATGAAAATTATCTTTGTTTCAGTTTTGGAGAATTGCAAATAAATACTGCGGCATTAACTGAAAGCACATATCTTTTTTCAAGTTTATTTAATAATTTTTTGACTTCTCTTACTTCCACGCCTTCTCAAATTGGTATAACTATTCATTTCCAAAATTTGCACAAAGACAATAAAGAGACTTTCATTGTTCCATCTGAAGCAAATAATATTTTAGGAAGGGCCCCTTTATCACATCAAAAATTTAATGCACCAGAAGATGAATTTACAAGAATTATAAAATTTGATTGTAAAAATTTTCTACCAGAAAAGATTGGTTATCAAATACTTAAAGAAATATATCTTTGGTTTGGTATTGAAGAAGATAGTATTCCATATACTAATCGCAACGAAGGAACTATTGATATAAACAAAATTCTATCCAAATAACAATTCTCCAATGTCTAAACTCACCCTACTCACAAATCTCAAACAACAAGCAACTCTCGGCGGCGGAGAAAAACGCTTTGAAGAGCAACACAAAAAAGGCAAACTCACCGCACGCGAACGTTTGGAAATTCTTCTCGACAAAAATAGTTTTGAAGAAGTTGATGCGCTCGTTGTTCATCGCTCAAAAGATTTTGGTTTGGAAAAAGAACAATACCTCGGCGATGGCGTTGTAACCGGTAGCGGCACCATTGATGGAAGGTTAGTTTTTGTTTTCAGTCAGGATTTTACTGTGTTTGGCGGTTCACTTTCCGAAGCGCACGCCGCAAAGATTTGCAAGATAATGGATATGGCAATGAAAGTAGGCGCGCCGATAATTGGACTTAACGATTCCGGCGGCGCACGAATTCAGGAAGGAGTTGTTTCGCTTGGCGGTTATGCGGATATTTTTTTACGCAACACGCTTGCATCGGGAGTTGTTCCGCAAATTTCTGCTGTGCTTGGTCCGTGTGCTGGCGGCGCAGTGTACTCTCCCGCAATCACCGATTTTATTTTTATGGCGAAGAACACGAGTTATATGTTTGTTACGGGACCAAATGTTGTAAAAACCGTAACACACGAAGATGTTTCGTTTGAAGATTTGGGAGGAGCAGTTACGCACGCGACCAAAAGCGGCGTTGCGCATTTCGCGTGCGAAAATGAAATCGAATGTTTGCGAATGATGCGGAAATTATTCAGTTACATTCCTTCCAACAATATTGACGATGCACCAACATTTGAAACGAATGATGATTTCCATCGCGAAGATGAGAAACTCAATTCCATCATTCCGGAAAATTCCAACAAGCCGTACGATATCAAAGATATAATCAAACTCATTGTTGACGATGGAGATTTTTTTGAAGTGCACGAACTCTACGCGCAAAATATTGTCGTCGGATTTTCTCGGCTCGGAGGAAAATCCGTTGGCATTATTGCGAATCAACCATCTGTTCTTGCCGGAGCGCTTGATATTGATGCGAGTTTGAAAGGAGCACGCTTTGTTCGATTCTGCGATGCATTCAATATTCCAATTCTCGTGTTTGAAGACGTTCCCGGATTTCTTCCCGGTACTGACCAAGAGTGGAGAGGAATAATAAAACACGGCGCGAAACTTCTCTATGCTTTCGCCGAAGCAACCGTCCCAAAAATTACGGTGATTACAAGAAAAGCGTACGGCGGCGCGTATGATGTTATGAACAGCAAACACATTCGCGGCGATTTCAATTACGCTTTTCCGTCCGCAGAAATTGCCGTGATGGGACCAAAAGGCGCGGTAGAAATTTTATACCGAAGAGACGTGAATGGTAAGAGTAAAGAAGAAGCGGAAAAATATTTTGGTGAAAAAGAACAAGAATACCGTGAGAAATTTGCAAGTCCATACATCGCTGCTCAACGCGGATATATTGATGATGTGATAGAACCAAAAACTACACGCCCAAAACTTATCCGCGCATTTCAAATTCTCGAAAACAAAGTTGATACAAATCCGAAAAAGAAACACGGAAATATCCCGTTGTAAATTATTTCTCAATTGAAGAAGTACGGTTTTATGTTTTTCCAATTTTCTTTTGCCATTCTGCTCGTGCAATCTTCATTTGCTCAACTTCCTCCACTCTTCGAAGAATTTTATCAGCAGCGCGGAAAAACATTGTATTCTTCTCTTATTGTGTATAAAGAAACACAAACGACGAGTATTTTTAGTTTCACAATTCTCAACGACAGAGGCGACACAGTAAAAGGAAGAATCCGTACTCCAAAAAATGCAAAAGGAAAATTTCCACTTGCTTTTCTTGTCGTTGGAGTTGAAACGGGAAAAGAAGTTGTGAATATGATTGAAGGAACAGACAGCGTCATCGTTGCAGCAATTGATTATCCGTCAATGAGTCCGTGGGATTTTTCCGATTGGAATGCAATAAAGACAGCGTTTACAGTTCGAGATAATGCTTACAAAACTGTTCCGCAATTGCTGCTTTGTTTGGAATGGTTATTCAGGCATCCGCTTGTGGATGTGAGCGATGTAACTGTTGTTGCGGTAAGTTTTGGTGTGTTTACCGCTGTTCCAACTACAGTAATTGAAAAACGTATTAAACAATTAGTTCTCATTCAAGCGGGAGGAAATATGTACGACATTGTAAAAGCAAATGCCGAACGGTTACAAATTCCACTTCCAACGTGGCTTGCAGGAATGGTGGGAAACTGGATGTATTCTGAATTTGAACCGAATGATTACATTGGTTTGCTTTCACCTCGACCGGTATTACTTGTGAACGGAGAATCGGATGTACTCTTTCCAAGAAGTTCAGTGCAATCGCTGTTTGAACACGCAAAAGAACCGAAGGAGTGGATACAGCACAAAAGCAAACACATTATGCCGGGCGATCAGGAAACAATCAATGAATTAACAATGATTGTTACGGAGAAATTATACGGGAAAAAGTAACTCAATGTTGAGTGCTCTGAATAATAATCAATCATGGGTGCATTACATTGTAGATGTGATTGACTCAACAGAGCTACGCGACCAAAACTCATCCGCGCATTTCAAATTCTCGAAAACAAAGTGGATGCAAATCCGAAAAAGAAACACGGGAATATTCCGTTGTAATGTGAAATTTAGTTCTCTCCAAATTGTTGTTTCGTTTACTTCTCCGTATTTTTTACATGCAATAAATGCCAAACGTTTTAAGAATACAAAGTTATCGTTTCTATTTTTACAGTCATGAACCCAATGAACCCCCTCATGTTCATATTGATAAAGATAGATTATCAGCAAAGTTTTGGCTACGACCAATTCGTTTGGCAAAAAATTTTGGCTTTAGTTCAGTCGAATTACGAAAACTTCAACAGTTAGTTGAAGAACATCAACAACAATTATTAGCATCTTGGAATGAATACTTCAACATTGAACACTGACGAACGTGTGAAAGACGTTTATTTTACTGATGATGAAATTTCCGTGCAGTTAATGGATGGCAGAACTATTTCTGCCCCGTTAATATGGTATCCTCGATTATTTCATGCCACAAAAAAACAATTACGACATTGGGAAATTTGCGGCGGCGGATACGGAATTCATTGGGAAGAAATTGACGAGGATATTAGCACAGAAGGATTACTTCGAGGAGCGCCAGCACCTGCTTCACATAAAGAGTATGCCTAACACCTTTCTTGCATTTCAAATATTTGAAAATAAAGTTGATTCAAACCCGAAAAATAAAAATGGAAATATTCTGTTGTAAATTTTTCGGTTTTTGTTTCATTCGCTTCTCCGTATTTTCTCCCCCGAAAATGAAACATTATCTTATCTATAATTCTCAGTGACCTTATTTTACTACCCTCAAAACACTCCTCCCAAACTTGGTCGTTTGCCATTATCCACCCTCGCGCTCGCTGCTGTTCTTGAAGGAAAAGAAGAATATGATTTCGTAGATGGAAATGTTCAGCGAAATCCTTTGCCGCTTATTCTTTCTTTGTTAGAAAAAAATCCGATTGATGTGCTTGCTGTTTCCGTAATGCCGGGAACACAAATGCTGAACGCAATTCACCACACAAAAGAAATCAGAAGGAAATTTCCAAATGTAAAAATTGTATGGGGAGGATATTTTCCTTCGATGCACACGGAATCAACGCTCAATTCCGAGTATGTTGATTTTGTTTTGCGCGGACAAGGGGAAATTGCTTTTCCAAAATTACTGGAAGAAATTCGCGGAAATAAAAATTATTCTTCCGTTCCCAATATTTCTTACAGAAATGGAAATACATTTCAGCACAATCCTGAACTTCCGATTTACGACCCGAATGAAAGGCCGCTTCTCCCCTATCACCGTGTGAATATGGATGATTACGCGATTCCCACCTTCGTCGGCAAAAGAACATTTGCACACGAATCGTCAGTTGGTTGTCCGCACAAATGTAATTTTTGCGGCGTTGTTGATGTATTCCATTCGCGATGGAAAGCCGAAACTCCCGAACGAACATTTGAAGCGGTGAAACTGTTGAAAGAGAAATATGGAATGGATGGTATCGAGTTTCACGATTCAGATTTTTTTATTTCCGAAGAACGTGTTGTGGAGTTATGCGAAAAAATGTTGCCGCTCAATATACAATGGTGGAGCGAAGGGAGGATTGATGAGATGCTTCGCTACAAAAAAGAAACGTGGAAGTTAATGGAACGAGCAGGACTCAAAATGATTTTCTTTGGCGCGGAATCCGGACTTGATGAAACGCTCCAAATGATGGACAAAGGAAGGGTAACCGTTGCTCAAACGAAAGAAATTGCCGAAGTGTGTAAACAATACAATGTTCAATCAGAGTTTTCATTTGTGATGGGAAGTCATCCAACAAAAACAGAAGAAGACATTGATGCGACAATAAATTTGATGTACGAATTGGAAAAAATAAATCCCAACTCACAAATGCATCCGTTTATTTACACACCTGTTCCGTTTGGAAATATTTATGACCAGGCAGTCGAAGGGGGCTTACGTTATCCGAAAAATTTAGATGAATGGGCTTCACACGAATGGGAAATGTACACACTCCGAAAAAATCCGCACACAAAATGGCTGACGAAAAAACTCTTTAACAAAATTATCAACTTTCGCGCGGTGCATCAAAGTTATTACCCGAAAGTGAATGATAAAATTGTTGCAAAATGGAAATTGGATGTATTAAAAATCTTTTCTTCGTGGCGATACAAAGCGAAGTTTTTTAACGGAGCGTACGAGTTGCGGTTATTATTGAAACTGTTATTGAATTCGCCGAGTAAAAACGAATCATTTTAAAATCAAAAACAAAAAAGAAATCGATGAAAAAATATATTTTGTTCTTTATTCTCGCGTTTCAAATTAATTGTTTTAGTCAAAACGATTCTACGAACAATGCTTCTCTTTCTTCAATAGAAAAAATTATTATGTTTGATAATCACGATTCGATTCAGTTATTTCCCGATGATATTATTATTGATTCAGTTTACATCGAACAAAATCTTTTATACCTTTATGTTGGATATGGTGGCTGTAGTAAAGAGGAAATTGCTTTGCATTGTTCAAAATATTTTCTAAAAACTTATCCTCCACAAGTGGAAATGTATATTTCTAAAGTCAAACATATTTCTCCCGATTGTGAAAAATTGATTATCGAAAAACTGCCTTTCGATTTAACACCGTTAAAGGAAACGTATTTCAGAAACAGCACTGATACCAGCGGAACAATTATGTTACGAATTCACGAACCAAATAATAACGAACCAATACTTCCTTTAGTGAAATTTCGATTCTAATTTTCGGTGTTATTTTATCGAAGTTGTGAGAAATGCTTTCTCCACCGCTTCACGAAAATAAACAGGGGCGCGTGTGGGGATTTGATTTGAGGAATTGAGAAAACAATGATGGGTGTAACCTGTAGCATAGAGTTCCGACGTTTCAGCATTTCTCAATTCGTACTCGATAATAATTTTTGAGGAGGGAATTTCTTTCAGTATGGTCTTCACCTCTAACAATTCATCGAATCTGCAGGGCTTTCCGTACTCCGCATGCGCTTCAATAACCGGAATAAATATTCCTCGCTTCTCTATTTCAGAATACGGCATCCCGATTTCTCTCATCAAGTCGGAACGTCCCTGCTCAAAATATTCAAAATACTTACCATAGTACACCATTTTCATCTGGTCGGTATCAGCATAGCGGACACGAATTTTTGTAAGGGAAAAAAACATCGGAATACGTTCTTACTTTCTATCTTCTACTCTTCCCACACTCCCATTTTCACAAATTTTTCTACGCGTCGATCGGTGAGTTTTGTCGTTGTATTTTTGGAAAGATTATTTAATTCTTCCACAAGAACTTCTTTGAGATAATCTGCTGATTGCTGATACGAGCGATGTGCGCCGCCCAACGGTTCGGGAACAATTCTATCTATGATTTTTAATTTCAATAAATCTGGTGCGGTAAGTTTCAATGCTTCGGCAGCCTTCTCCTTGAAATCCCAACTCCGCCATAAAATACTCGAACAACTTTCCGGCGAAATGACAGAATACCATGTATTTTCCAACATCAATACTCTATCCCCGACGCCAATACCCAACGCCCCTCCAGACGCTCCTTCGCCAATGATTACAACGATAATGGGAACTTGCAGTCTTGCCATTTCAAAAATATTTCTTGCAATTGCTTCTGCCTGTCCCCGTTCCTCTGCTTCTATTCCAGGATAAGCGCCCGGGGTATCGAGAAATGTTACGACGGGTTTCTTAAATTTTTCTGCGAGTTTCATCAAACGTAATGCTTTTCGATATCCCTCGGGGTTCGGCATTCCGAAATTTCTGTACACGTTAGATTTCGTATCTCGTCCCTTTTGATGACCGATAAACATAACGGTATTTCCTTCGCCTTTTCCAAATCCGGGAAGTCGAGCAAAGCCACCAACGATTGCCTTATCATCCCGTACTCCACGGTCGCCTGCTAATTCTATAAAATCTTTTGTCATCAAATGAATGTAATCGAGCGTGTACGGGCGTTCGGGATGACGGGCGAGTTGAACCCGCTGCCAAGGCGAAAGGTGTGAATATAATTCTTCTTGAGAAGTTCTGAGTTTTTTTTCTAACTTTCCGATATCATCGGAAAGATTCAAGTGTTCCGTATCTTTTCGGAGAGCATCAATCTTTTCTTCGAGTTCTGCTACCGTTTTTTCGAAATCCAGTACAATTCGTGTCATTGATAAATTTATTTTTTAATAAAGAACGATTTTAGGAGTATCTCAACATCGAGCAGGAGCGATTGATTTTTTGCATAATATAAATTATACGTTTCAATTTCATCATACGTCAATTGTTTATCGGCGTTAATTTGGGGTAATCCTGTCAATCCAATCTTACCCAAGTAAAGAGCTGTTTTTCCGTTTAAGCCGGAAACCATCGTTGAAGTGGTAAACTCCGGTCTGCCAACAAAACTTTTTTTTCCTTTGAAAACATGAGGTAAAAGTAAAATATTTTTTTGAAATGACGAATGGGCAGAAGAAAATATTTTTACCAGCGGAAATATCGTACATAACAGGATTGTTGATAACAGGACATCAAAAATCCGTTTTACAAATCTGTTGAGCGGTTGATGGATATTATACGCGATATCAATTAACGGAATGGATTCAAGTTCATCAATACGCGTTTTACCGATAATAACATCCAAACTGCTTGGTACTAATCGGTAATTGACATTTCGGTCGCGACTTTGCGCTATTACGGAAAGTATATCCATATACGAAAGAGCGTCGGTGGAAAATATTACGTCGGTAACTTTTTGTTCGCGTATCACACGTCCGATGGTTTCAACACTACCGAGTATCTGAATTCCTCCAATGGTTTCCCCAACTCTGTGCAGCGATGAATCTATGAATCCCACAACCTCATAATTATTTTCTATCCGCGTGCGAAGTTTTTTCAATAAATCCTCTCCGGATTGATTTGTCCCGACTATTAAGGAACGTTTTCCTGTTAGGCGTATGCGTTCGACGAGATGAAAAATAAATCTCCAACCCGGAAGGAGAAAAATTGTGATTACTCCTGAGATGATGGTAACCATCCGGCTAAAACCGTAATCCTTAAAAAAGAAGGTGAATGCGGAAAGAATAACATAGCCGGTAAAAACTGCAAACGCTGATGAAGATGAAATTGTCCTCCGCTTCGTAAGCGAGCCGAAGATGTATTCTGCTGAGAGAATGACGAGTATGGAAAAGATATATATCGAAGGGTATGCGTACGGTGGAAACGAAAATAACCTCCCTCTCCATACTATTTCTGCGGCAATGAGAGAAAACGTTACCAACAATGAATCCAAACAAACGACACCAATTGTTGTTTTCATCTTTGCAATAGAAGCAATCCACGAGCGAAGCACTATTCCTGAACGTAGAACAGGTAGAAACAGTGAGGAAGAACGAAAATGTTTCTTGACGAATAATTCCATTGACTGGTAAAATATCTTTACTTCATCAATGGAACTCCTGCGTGTACTTTCCCCTTTGTAATGGATAATTTGCGTTGATGGAACGTAACGCACTTTCCAGCCGGATTTCTGGATACGGTAACACCAATCTAAATCTTCGCCGTACATAAAATACTTTTCATCAAGCCCGCCGACGTTATCGTACACCTCTTTTCGCAGGAACATAAACGCGCCGCTCACTGCATCAACTTCGGACTCTTCTTTGGGTGATAGATACGTGAGATTGTATCTGCCGAACAGTTTTGATTGTGGAAAGATATCGCTCAAGCCGAAAAGTTTTGAAAATGCGACGAAGGGTGTTGGAAAACTTCTGCGGCAGGCAAGTTGTAGCGTACCATCAGGATTAAGAATTTTGCACGTCGCTAATCCAATTTTTTTTTCTTTCTCAAAGTAGGATGCCATAACCTCAAACGTATCTTCCTGAACAATCGTGTCGGGATTTAAGAGGAGAATATATTTTCCTCTTGCCTGTTTGAGGGCAAGATTATTTGCTTTTGAAAATCCTACATTTATTTTATTAGCAATGAGATGAACATCAGGGAATTTCGCCTGCACCATTTCAGCGCTGCCATCATTCGAAGCATTATCAACAACAAATATTTCTCCTTCCATATTTCGCATTGCTTTCTGAACAGACACAAGCGCTGTTTCCAGAAACGCACGAACATTGTAGTTGACGATGATAACAGAGAGAATCATATAAACAGGTTTGCGGCTTGTGGTTTGCGATATGAGGATTTGAGTCTTGTACCCAATTGCTTTAACCTCCTATCTCCAGCACGAACCATACTATATTTTCCCAATCACCGCTTGAAATTTCAATCTCCACACCATCCAAATCGCTTCGTAAATAATGTTCTTCGACATTTTTGACTGTCCAAGCGTTCTATCCATAAAAATAATCGGATGTTCGTATAATCGAAATTTTTTTCTCCATGCTTTGTAATTCATTTCAATCTGGAAAGCATAACCGTTAGAATGTACATCATCAAGATTGATTGCTTCCAAGACTTTTCGTTTGAAACATTTAAATCCCCCCGTAGCATCTTTAATATTCATTCCGGTAATAATCCGTGTGTACACGTTAGCGCCGTAACTCAATATCAATCGTCGAATAGGCCAATTCATTATGCGGACACCGCCGATGTACCGGGAACCAATCACTAAATCGTGCTCGTTCATCAATTTCAAAAAGTTGGGCAACTCGTTTGGATTGTGTGAAAAATCTGCATCCATCTCAATCATAAAATCGAAACCGTTAGCAATTGCGTATTTGAACCCTGCAACATACGCAGTTCCCAATCCCATTTTTTTCGCCCGCTCAAGAATATGAACACGGGGATTCGATTGCTGAATTTCTTTGATAATCTTTGCCGTTCCGTCGGGGGAATTATCGTCAACGATAAGAATTTCAAGCGAAGTATCTTGTTTCAATACTTCATCAATAAGTTGACGAACGTTTTCCGATTCGTTGTATGTGGGCGTTATGACAAGAGCGCGTGACATTTCAAGATTTGAGGTTTGTTTATGAGTTGTAAAATTCTAAAATTGTTTTTGCAATGTATTCTTGCATTCCAATCGTCAGTTCCGTGTGCATAGGAAGTGAAATAACTTCTTTCACGATTTGCTCAGTAACCGGCAGTCGAAAATTATCTTCCACAAAATGTGAAAATGCTTTTTGCTGATGAAGCGGAACGGGATAATAAATACCAAACGGAATTTTCTTCTCTTTCAAATATTCCGCAAGTTCATCTCGTCTTTCAACTCGCAACGTGTATTGATGATAAATATGTTTTCCAAAACTATTTTCAATGGGAGTCATAACTTTTGAATTTGCAAAAAGTTTATTGTACACGCTTGCCTCTGCTCTCCGCTGGTTATTCCATTCATCCAAATACTTCAACTTCACGTTTAATATCGCCGCCTGTATTGTATCTAAGCGGCTATTCACTCCGAGCAATTCATGATAGTAACGTACGTTTGAACCGTGATTACAAATCATTCGTAATTTTGTAGCGAGTGAATCATTATTCGTAAACATCATTCCGCCATCGCCAAACGCTCCCAAATTTTTACTCGGGAAAAAACTCGTACAGGAAATATCGCCGAATGTTCCAACTTTCTTCCCGTCATATTCTGCCCCGATTGCCTGACACATATCCTCAGTGACATACAAATTATGTTTCTTCGCAATCTCCATCAACGGTTGCATATCTACGGATTGTCCGAAAAGATGAACGGGGATTATTGCTTTCGTTTTTTTCGTAATTGCTTTTTCAATGTGCGAAATATTCATATTGAATGAATCCGCTTCTACATCAACGTACACCGGTTTTGCACCAATGAGTGCGATAGTCTCCACCGTTGCAACAAAGGTGAAAGAAGTTGTAATTACTTCATCGTCTTTCCCAATTCCCAGCGCCATCATTGCAACTTGCAACGCATCGGTTCCCGAAGCGCAACCAACTGCGTGTTTCACATTGAGATATTTTGCACAATTAATTTCCAACTCGGAAACATCTTTTCCAAGAATATATTGTCCCGATTCGACAACGCGCAAAACCGCATTATCAATTTCTGATTTTATTTTTTTGTATTGACCAACAACGTCAACGAGATGGATATTCAATTTTAGATTTTAGATTTGTAATTGTAGATTGTATTAGTATTCAATGCGAATTTGCATTGAAAAATAATTACTGTTTATTTTTTGAGAAAGCCAAGTTAAGTTTTCATTTCGAAATTCATACATCGCTTCGACAAAATAATTGGTAATTGGTTCGTAAATTGCTTTGAGTTGAAATCGAGTAGTTTTTCGAAGATTACCGGCGAGAAATTTAGTCTTGTCTGAATCATACCTCCGATGACCCTCCAAAATGTTTCCCCCAACATTTTTTATTAGTTGTCCGAAATTATTGAGAATGTTTTCTCCATGCCGTTCACTTGCAAATAAGAACCACGCTCGTAATTTTTCAGAAGAGCGGTAATTAACCTGTAGAAATAATTCATCTGAATTTGGTTGTAAATGGGGACCGAGATTTTGCTCTTTATACGTGTAACTATTTCCTGATTTATGATGAGAATAAACGAACGGTTCAATCCGAGTATATTCAACAATTCCATCAAAACTTTCAAAATTAAATAGATTAGTTTTGAGAACTCCGAATTGCCATGCAACTTCATTTCCCCACCATCCAGTTCCTATCTTTTGGAAATCAATATCATCTATCAAAAATGTAGCGTATAGTTTGTAATTGACCAAAGGAAAAACTTCAATATCCAATGCAATTAATGAGTTATCCAAATCTCCTCTTGAATGTTCCCCAGATTTATAGAATGAAAATGGATTCAAATATGAAAACTCAGGACTTGAAAGTTGATATATTACCATTTCAGACAACCCAATGTTGAAAAAATTTGTTAAGGAAAATTGAACTCTGTGAAATGCAAAGTAGCGGTTAATTGAGTATTCGACTTGTTCATCATCGTAAAAGACATCCGTAAAGACTCTTCTTCCTGTGATTCCGTGTAAATACAAAAACTTCACCGATTTATATTTCGCATCAATCTTCAATGCATCAAACACCGGGGCATTATCAGAAAGAATCAACTTATCTGAATATCCCGTTCCAACACTTTGAAATTCGCTTCCGAATTGAATATTCAACCAATCCAAATCAGCGCGTAAATATCCTTCGGTGAAATCAAAATTGTTGGAGTTGGGTTCATTGAGTTTGTAATTCGTTTTCAACTTCGGGTCTTCGAGAGCAAACGGTTTGTTACCATATTGAGTTCCATTTGTTGTTTGCATTGAATAACCCAAACGATTTTTATAGGTTCCGCGAATTCTTCCTCCATATTGAAGTAATTGTGTTGAAACACTTTTTGTATTGGTAACTTTCTTCATTCTATTTTCTATGGAACCCAGAAACTCAACATACATCGTTGCATTTGAATCTTGGTATTCGTACAAATATTTTTCTCTATCGGAAAATGATTTGTTCATTTTTTCTGAAAGCGATTGTTCCCCCGTAAACAAAACGGAGTGTTGTTCTACAATTCCCAACTCATTGGCAAATTCCCTTTCAAACTTATCCAAATAACTTTTATCAATTATAGAAAGTTGGTCTCGCGTTGATGCAATTTCTTTCAACATCTCCCCTACTTCCTTTCGCGAAATCGGAAGAATTGTATTTGAGTATTGCTGTAATATTCCTTTCACATTCATTCGATTCAAAAACTCGTACACTTGATTATACAACGGTACGTTTTCAACTTGTGAGAAGGATACATTCACAACAGATAAAAGAATAAAAGAGATAATAAACAGAAGAAGATTGCTTCGTCTCGGTATTCTCTGGAAATTGCAAAGACCTTTCAATCTAAAATCTAATATCTGAAACTTAAAATCTCTCAATGTCCTTTCCCCAGCAGTACTACAGAGACAGTTTTCAATAATATTTTTATGTCCAATCGTAGCGACATATTTTCAATGTAATATAAATCGTACTCAACTTTTTTCTTTACATCTTCGATTGATTCATCGTATTTATGTTTCACTTGCGCCCAGCCCGTAATACCCGGACGCACTTTTAAGCGTCGAGAATATAGCGGGATATCACGTGATAATTGTTCCACAAAATATGGTCGCTCGGGACGCGGACCAACGAGACTCATATCGCCATCGAGTACATTAATAAGTTGTGGAATTTCGTCTATCCTCGTTTTTCGTAAAATGTTTCCGATTTTTGTAATGCGCGGGTCATCTTTTCCCGCCCAAACAGGACCGGACTGTTTTTCAGCGTCGTCATACATCGTCCGAAACTTGTAAATCCGAAAATGTTTTCCATCTTTTCCGACACGCTCCTGAGAATATAAAATTGTTCCTTTGGAAGTAACTTTAATGAGTATTGCAACAATAATCCAAAGAGGAAGAATGAATATCAGCGAAAATAACGAAAAGCAAATATCGAGCAGACGTTTGAGAAATTTTTCCCACGGTTGCATTATTTCCGGCATTATTTCAATGAGTGGAAATCCATGCAATGGCATCGTTCGCGCTTGCCCGCTGATGATATCATACAAATCTGGAATAATTTTGAGTTCAACATCGTGTGAATTACATTGCGCGATGACTTCCAGCAATTTATCGTGCTGTGTAGAATCGAGTGCAATGAGAACTTCTTTAATTGCATGTTTTTCCACAATCGTGCTGAAGGAATTGAGCGCACCAATAATTTGAAAATCGTTCGTTCCTTTTTCGAAATTTAATTCTTCCAACGAAACGAAACCCACCATTTCCAAACCAAGTTCCGGATATTTTTTTACGTGGGAATAAAGTTCTTTTGCTTTTTCCGAAATGCCAATTATAACAGCTTTTCTCCTCCCAACACCTGCAATCAACATACGCCGTTGGAATGTGTGAATTGCTAATCTCCCGCTACTTACTGAAAAAAGTAAAATCGCCCAGTACGCAAGTATGTAGAGGCGCGACATTGTCGGTGACCCAACCCCTTGGTCATCAATAAAAACTAAAAAGAATAAAAGTAAAATCCCGAATGATGTTGCCTTGAATAAGAGCGAAAGTTCATCGAGGCGCGATTGCCGGTACCATGAACGATAGAAACCAAAGAAAAAAAACAGTAATGTCCAATAGATATTCATTGCTGCCATAGGCATTAACAATTCCGGCTCGAATACCACAGGAAACACACCGCTATAAAAACGAAACCAATAGTACACAGCATACGCTCCATTTATAGCAATGCTATCAAGAACAAAAAGGAACAGTATTTCTTTTCGTTTCGACATTGGTTATGCAGCAGAGATTATTTCCAAAATTCGTTGAGAAGAATTTCCGTCGCCGTACGGATTATCAAATGTCGAAACTACTTTTGGATGAGAAATTTGGTGAGCAACGGCAAAAACAATTTTTTCTTTGTTCGTTCCTACAAGTTCGGACATTTTCATTTTCACACTTTCCATTCGTTCTGTTACTTCGCGCATAACGATGCAATATTTTCCGAATGATGGCGCTTCTTCTTGGATGCCGCCGGAATCGGTGAGAACGAATTCGCAATGCTTTAAAAGTGTGAGTAGTCTTAAATACGAAATCGGTTCAATCAACAATACGTTGGAAAGATTTTTCAACAATTTATAAACAGGCTCTTTCACATTCGGGTTTAAATGAACCGGATAAATAAATTGATGGGTTGAAAATTTTTCAGCACAGTCTTTAATTGCTTCACAAATATTTTGAAATCCTTCGCCAAAACTTTCTCGGCGATGTGCAGTTATCAGAATAAATGGTTTTCTGATTGATGAATGAATTGAAGTTACATTATCAAGTTTATGTTTTTTGGAAATAATTTTTATTGCGTCAACAATTGTGTTTCCGGTAACGAATAAACTTTTTTCTGCAACCGATTCCCGTAATAAATTTTGTTTTGCATTTTCTGTCGGACAAAAATTATACGATGCGATTGCAGAAATTATTTTTCGATTTGCTTCTTCAGGAAACGGTGAAGCGAGATTGAAACTTCGCAAACCTGCTTCAATATGTCCAATCGAAATTTTTATATTCAATGTGCACAACGCGGAAATCGCCGCTGTTGTTGTATCACCTTGAACTAAAACGCAATCGGGAGAAAATTCATCGAGTACTTTTGGCAAGCATTCAAACACCGATTGAGAAATATCGTTCAATGTTTGATTTGGTTTCATCAATTCAAGATTTGCATCGGGCGCAATTCCGAATATCTCCATTGCTTCTTTCGCCATAGTTTTATGTTGTCCGGTGAAACAAAATTTCACATTCACTTTTTTTGAAAATGAATTTTCTTTTGCTTTCAAAAGTATGGGAGCAATTTTGATTATTTCCGGGCGGGTGCCGGCGATGATTAAAACCTTAAGCATTATATTTTATCGAATAACTTCCCACGTCGGTTTTTGTTTATTGAATAGAAACTTCAAAAATCCAACAAATAAAGCAGCGTTCATTGCGAGGAAATAATAAGGATAAATGAGCAATCTATTTTTTTTCCCCATCACACTTATTATAAAACCTAAGAAAGAAAATCCATAGAATATAATTTGACTAATCCACAAATAATAAAGAAAAGAGTTGATTTGTTGAACAAACCAAGAACTCAGGAGTAACCCAAACATTAAAAAAGGAGCGAACCAACGAAGTACTTTATGTGAAACTAAAGCAAATGTTACAAAACCATATCGTGGATTAAGAAACTCGCTGAGAAAAGAAAACGATTGAAAATTTTGTGTTCCAATTCTAACACGACGGCGAAACTCACCTTGAACATTTTCAACTTCATTTGTAGTTGCAATCGCTTTCTCTGCAAAAACAAAATTCTTTCCTTGTTTTATTATTGACATTGGAATAACAAAATCATCTGCTATTCCGATATTGTCAGGAAGGTTTCTATAAAATATCTTTTTTATAAAAATAATCTGTCCGGAACCGCCGATTATTGTTTTTATTTCACTTTCATATTTTCTTAATAGAGTTTCAAACTTCCAATAAAAAGACTCCCGAACTTTAGAATTATTCGCAGAAGTGAATAGCAAATTTCCACAAACTCCACCAACATTTTCATTTGAAAAAAATGTAACTCCTTCTTGTATTGCATTAGAATGAAGTAAACAATCTCCGTCTGTGAACAATAATATTTCGCCGCTAGCTTCTTTTTCAAGAGCGTTCAATATTCCCGCTTTTCCTTTGCGTGAAAAGTAAAATATTTTTGTGTTCGCTTTATGATCGTATGTTTTAAGTATCTCATTTGTTTTATCGGTTGAACCATCCGAGCCAATAAGGAATTCAATTTTTTCTTGTGGATAATTCAAGGTAAAACTATTTTCCATTTTTTTTACAACATTTCTCTCTTCATTGTACATTGGGATAATTACACTCACTTTGGGATAATCAATACGAATGATACCTAATGAAATTTCTTTCCTTTTCATACTGCTTATAAAATAAAGAATAAACGGATAAATAACATATGGATAGAGAATGAGAAATAAAAAAAATAAAACCAAAGACTCAATCATATTACGCGCCGCAAACTTTCTGATATACGTTATAATGGTCGAGTGCTACTGCATCAAATGAATGAATCGCCATATCACCATACTCTAAATTTTGTCGAATTGATTTTTGATTCATTTCTACGTAGGAGATTTTTTCAACTAGGTCATTTACATTTTCACTTTCAAATAGAAATATATTGCGGTTATGCAAATTATCTAATTCCAATGTCGGAGGAATATCTGATGCTATAATTGGAGTCTGTTGTGTCATTGATTCAATGATTGGCATACCAAAACCTTCGTATCGTGAAGGAAAAACAAATGCTTTTGCAAATTTCATCAGGGCAACAATTTGCTCGTCTGAAAGAAACGGAAAACGAATAATAGCATTTTCGTAGGAAATCAAATGCTCTACTTTATTAAAACCATAACCCTTTTTCCCAACAATCACAAGTTTCGTTTCACTGGAAATTTTTTTTGTTCTCTTAGCTTGTATAAACGCATTCAATAAAATATCTATTCCTTTTCGGGTTTGTAAAACTCCCACAAATAAAAAATATGAATATGAATCAAGTTGAAATTGAGCAAGCGTTTGCTCTTCCGTTTTGGTAGAAAAAAAAATATCCCTTATTCCATTATAACAAACTTCCGTTTTTCTTTCTGCTTCAGGAAATAGTTCTAGTAAATCTTCTCGAATAGCATTTGAAACGACGATGATTCTATCCGCTCGCTTAATCCCGATTTTCACAGAATTTATACTGTAGTGTAAATACCAATTCGGAAGTGTTTCCGGAAAGCGAAACATACATAAGTCGTGAATGGTTACAACTTTTTTAGCGGGTATTCGAACAAACGGAACATAAAAGTTTAGAAAGTGAACGACATCATAATTCTGATAGATTGAAAAACGATTCGCCAAAGGGAGATAAAGCAAACGTCGCATTTTTCTTGGGAATGGCGACAAGAAGGAATAATTAGCAATCGTTGAGGAACAATATGATTGTAAATGTTTATGAAGATTTACTGCTACTTGCCCGATACCTGTCAATTGTTTCATTGATGATAACCCATCATCTATAAGAACTTTCATCAATTTATCAACGCAAAATAATTTTCAACGATTCTAGATAAATTGTTTTCAATTCTTGACGATTAGAAAGAGGGATGAGTAACGCTCCTATCAAACGAAGAAATAATCCAAGAAAAAAAATAATGCGAAATACAATTTGAGTAAAATTTGAATAATGTTTTTGAATAAAGAGCAACTTGCTCAAATTTGCAAGAATCGTTGTTTTTGTTCTTTGCTGAAACGTGCTTCTTCCTCCATAATGAATAATGCTCACACTGGGAAACGTATAAACTTCATAACCATTTTGATACGCAGCATAACAAAGATCTACTTCTTCGCTGTATAAAGGATATCGTTCGTCTATTAAGCCAATATTCAAAAGAGAATCTTTTTTACAAAACATAAATGCGCCAGAAACCCAATCAACTTTTACCGGTTGAGTCAACGGTTTCCTATTAAAAACATTTCTACCATCAATATGTTGGTATGAAATTATTCTGTCCAGAAAAAAAGCATTCAAAAAAGTAGTTAGTAAATTGGGAAATGGAAAAAAAGAACCTTGCTCTGTCCCATCGTCATTAAGAATTCTGCACCCGGCAATTGCTACTGATGTGCGTATATCCATAAAATTGCTCAGTGGAGAAAAAATATTTTCAATTAATTTTGTATCAGGATTTAAAAGAAGGACATATTTTCCTTGCGCGACTTTTATTCCTTGATTATTCGCGCGGGCAAAACCAACATTTTCATTGTTACGAATAACGATAACTGAAGAAAATTCCTGTTTGAGCATTTCAACATTCCCCTCACTGGAATTATTATCAACAACAATGACTTCAAAATCAGATTGGGGTGGAAATTGAAAAATTGATTGCAAACAAATTTTCAAATACTCTTTTGCATTGTAACTGACGATAACAATTGAAATATCTTTCATTGGAGTTTAACGCGAGAAAGATTTTGAACAGTAATCCTGCTTGGTTTGGGGATGATAAAAAGATGGATAACCGTTATCAAAGAAAAAATAAACGCAAAATTCAACATCGTCAATACGTTGACAAAGAAGGAAATAAACATCACAAACAAACAACACCCATACATCACCAATGGAAGTAGTGATGCTGTACGTTTCATCCAATAATAAATTGAAGAAATAACAATTCCAAGAATCATTGGACAAAAAACAACTCCGAGAAAACCAAAATCGCGAAAATATGGAAGCAAAAAAGGATACGTATTGAAACTTGAAATGAGAAAGATACGGTCTGTTAAACCGAAATAGTTAGCGAGGGAATGTTTTAGTCCCGTCAAAGCAAGAATAAAATCGAATGTATAATACCCATAGGTAAATTGACTAAGTTTCTCAACAACACGGGCAAAGTTTTCTAAATTCATTACTATGTACATATACGGTCCTGCGAGTGAGGCGTACGTTTCAGAGAACTTCATATCAGAAATTACATAAATAAAATGCTCTGCATATCGAGCTTCGCGTATTGAGGAGAGATACGCAAAAAGAGCAACAATAGAACCGACTGCAAACAGCACATTTCTGAATCGAATAAATCTGCTTGTGTAGTACGCAATCACAAACATAATTACTAAAAATGTGATATAATTCAACCTGACTAAAAGGAAAAAATAACTTCCGATTATCCATACAAACAGAATTGCTAAAAACGTCTTTTGTATCCGATGTTCTGGCACAATAAGAAAATACTCTGCAATAAGAATTAGTATTGCTGGCATTCCACTTACAAAAAGATGAAATCCAAATAAACCGAATTCAGACCTTGCTCTATCAGGGAATGCACTAAATAAGGGCAAACCGCCAAAAGCAATCGTCTCAATAACAAATGAGAAACTATATGCAAAAACCAATAAAATGATAATCGCAAATAATCGTTGTTCTGAAATACCTTGAGAACGGACGAGCGTACGTATTTGATAAACAGTAAATTGCTTTTTATTGCTATTCAGACTGTAGATAATAAAAATGCCGACGAGAAACGATAGCACCCCCAAGAGAATTACAAACCATGAAAACAATGGCCACTCGTGTTGTAATCTACTAAATTTCATATCAGTGAGCCCAATCGAAAATGACCAAATGAAACCGAATATTCGCCCCGGAGAAAAAATATCAGCATCTTTTCGTAAGCACGAAAGAAGAATAAAGAAACAGACGAGAAAACAAAAAATAGAGATGAGACTCATTACCTAGACTCTATTTTGTTTATGATTGTTTCAATACGTTCCTCCCACGAATTCATTTTTGCGAATCGTTTATTTTCTTCATCACTTTTCTTACAAGGGAAGTCATTGTCAATTATACGTTGAAGAATAGAAAAATACTCTTCTTTGTTTTTATATAAGTAAACATAATCCTCAAATTGCAAAGTTTCATTGTACTTAACTGATATAGTCGGCTTGTTCGCATAAATGTACTCATATAACTTCACGGGATTGACAGACAAAACAAGTTCATTGAGCTTGAACGGCATTACTAATACATCTGAACTTTGCAATACACTTGAAACATATTTATGCTCGATGGGTCCGAAATGAAAAATTCTTTCGTGCATTGGAATCTTCACTTCGGCGGGACCGATAAAAAAATAAGTTATCTCCTGAAATTTTTCCACACTTTCTATAATGAGTTCAAAATCCATCCAATCCGAAATAGTGCCGATATATGTTATACGGAAACGAGCGTTCTTGAATCGTTCTTCTATTTCAAACGGCAAACTTTCACTTTCTCCTAACAAAGTATTACGTTCAGTGTTATTTAAGGAAATAGCATTGTTTATGACTGTAACATTGGAACTGAACTGATACGACGCACTCAATTTTTTTTTCAAATATTCCGAGGATGTAAACACGGTATCACTTCTTTCTAAAAGTCTTCCCTCGTATGTTTGTAACTGCGTTAAAAATCGAGGATGCGTTTTTGCAAACTGAAATTCCGTTGCATCATCCATACAGTCGTAGATAACTTTTGTCGTAGCAGGAATGTATTTGTTGAGCAACTTAAACAACAATGGAGACGTGAACCAAACATAATCATAGTCCTTGATTCTTAATTGCAATGCAACAAGAAAAGAATTTATTGCTGAGATAATTTTCATTCTCCCATACGGTAATAACAACAACCGGCGAACTTCAACATTCCCGGCAATCTCGTTTCTTACCAATTGAATTTTTCTGAATGATTGAGTAAAAAAAACTTCTACATGATACCGTTCAGAAAGTTGTTCTGCGATGAAATGCGGTCGTTGTTTTATCCAACCCCAAGGAACGTGCATTAGATACAAAATTTTTTTCCCCCGTACGGTTGATTTCATTTTACCGATAACTCTTAATGGCAAACACGAGTTTTCTTTCTTCTACTGAATATCCGCCGAAATACACAAGAACCAGATAACCAATAATCATTGCGAACACTGAAATCGGGAACATCGAAAACTCTTTGATTGACCACAATGCAAATGTCGTTACTCCTATGAGAACAAATGTAACCATCAAACGAGTATCAAACAAAATCTTCCAAAAATATTTTTTGGCAATGATGTAGGTAGGAATTCCCGCAATGACTGTGGTAATTAGCGAAACGTATGCTGCGCCGATAGTTCCGTAAAGAGGAATGGCAAAAACATTGAAACCAATGTTGAGTATAGTTAGCCCGATACTAATCATCATCAGCACAGACTGACGACGCGAAGTTGTAAGCATCACGGTAACAGTTGCGTTAAAAAAACGTATCAAGAGGCAAACGGAAAACAGTCGCAGAATGGGAATAGATTCTTTAAATTTCTCTACCCCGTACACAATTTCTATAATTCGCTCCGTATAAAGAAAAAATATCATAGCTATCGGCATAACGGTATAAAAAAGTGTTTTGTGAAGTAACTTACCGAGATGGAGCCACTTGCCTTCATCTTCTGAGTGAAATCTGGAAAGAACAGGTAGCATCGCATTAATTATCACTTCCGGGATTATCAATACTAAGACTAAAAGTTTCATTGCCGCCTGATAAATTCCTACTTCGTAATCTCCCTTCCAGTAAGAGAGTAATATTGTATCGAGTTGGAAATACAAAGTGCCAAACAATAAATTGAATCCAAAGGGTAAACACTGTACTAGCGTTTCTTTCCAATGTTCCAGCGAAAACGAGATTGATGGAAATTTCAACACACGTATCGAGGAAAAGTAGATGAGTACTAATCCTGCAAAGCGACTCACTACAAATGCAATTGCCACGTACACAATTGGAGTGTGCAGCAAACCTAATGTCAGTAGAACTACAAGAAGCAATAGATTTTGAAAAAATGAAATTTTCGTTTCATGCTGCAATTGCTCATACCCTTTCATCAATGCAAAGAAAAAATTTGCTAACGAATTACCGATAATCCCGAGACTAAAAATGTACATCAACATTTTTGTTGATTCACTTTGTGAACCGAAAAATGCCAGTGTGCTCATTAATACCACTGCAGTAAATGTGAACACCAATTTCAAAGGTAAATACCGCTCAAGAATTTCTTTCGCCCGAGTTTGATTTCTTGCTACTTCGGTGGAGAGAAGTAAGTCGAACCCAAAATCTGCAACGATAAAAAATAATGAAGTAAAAGTATGTGCGGTAGTAAACTGTCCAAACGCCTCTGCACCGTAAAAACGAGCAATACCTATGAACATTATCATATTCGTTCCAAGGCGAATAACTTGGGAAAGAAAGGAAAATAGAGAATTCCAACGAATACGGGATGCAGTACCCATTGAACGTTAACTCCTTCGGCTGGAACGCAATCCAAACCAATCGGAACGAGCAGCGTTCCAGGAAGCATCGAATTGATTCGGGTTCACGCTTCGTAATCGTTTAATCATTTCGATAAAAAATACAACAAATAGTGAGACGAGTAGTGAGACGACAAATGCAAGAAGGGTAAAGAGGGAAACTTTTGGTTTGGCTTTTCGTTCCGGTACTGTGGCTTTATCAAGAATTACAACAGAGGGGGTGCTTCGTTTCTCCTCTACTTTTGCTTGCTCGTACACCGGAGTGATGAATTGTAAAATTTTATTCTGGATTTCGAGATTACGAAACAATCGCAAATAAGTTGAAGCAAGTGATGGCGTTTGGTTCATTGGAAGGAAAATTTTCATCGTTGATGAATCATCGCCGGTTCCAACGCGCATTTCTTCGACTTTCTTTTTTAATTCCGAAACTTCAAGTTGTACTGTTTTTACTTGTGGACTTTCTGCACTTAATGTTCTACTCAACACCCCTGCTTCAATTTCTTTGAGGGAGAGTTGCCCCATCAATTCCGCGCCGGCTTTTATGGATGCTTCGACTTGTTCGGGAACTGCGATGACTCCATTCTGTTCTTGAAATGCTCGGAACTCTTCTTCTGTTTTTTTTATGTCGTCAAGATTTTTTTGATACCGTTGCTCGATAAATTCGCGGTTCGCTTTCGCGTTCTGAACATTAATTTCCGTGTTAATTGCATTAAGTTGTTCGACAAAATAATTTGCCATATCTGCCGCGCGTTTCGGGTCGGTGTCATATATGCTTACATCTAAATTGCCCTCATCCTGAATTTCAAAATCAACATTAGAAAGCAATTCTTTCATTGTTTTTTCCCGTGGATAAGAAGTGATATCGTAAACTTTTGTTAAATCAAATTTTTCGATTACTGAAGCCAACATTCGCTCGCTTTTCAGTATCGCAATATATCTATCCGCATCACCTTTTCCTAATCCTAATTTTCCACCACCAAAACTTTTTGCCAACGACGCAATTCCTCCATCAAGACCACCGAGGATATCCGCTTTCTCCGCAGGAAAGACAGAGGCGGTAGATTTGTACCATTTAGGTAAAAACAATACTATTACAGTCGTCGTAACCGTCATAAGCAAAACAAATCGTATAAGAAATTTCCTCCACGCAACAATAATATGGAAAAATTCTAATAACGTATTTCCGACTATATGTCCGTCATTCTCCGTAAAAGAATCCTTTAAAACGGCACCTGACTTTGTTTCTTGAATTGACATTATATTTCGCTACTGAAAACCTGATTATTTTATATTCGTTATAACTACAGCAATTCCTATCACCACACTTAAGATACTTGCTACCTGACTCATCACCGTTGCATAATAGGCAAATGTTCTTTCTGGTACTTTTGGCACCCAAATATAATCGCCTTCCTCAATACTTGTTTCTTCCGGCTCAAGCCATTGCTTTGATTTTGCTTTGACGATACGAACATCTCCGCCTCGTGCATTCTCAGTAAGCCCACCCGCCTTTTGTATATAATAATTCACATCTTTCCCTTTTTCAAAATCTACATTACCCGGCGACTCAACCTGACCGAAAACATAAATGGTGTTGCGAATCGTCGGGATATGAATAACATCTTCTGTTTTCAAAATTACATCGCTCGAACCATCTCCACCATTGAATAGTTTTTCAAAATCTACTGTTACCGCTTCTTTCTTTATCCGAAGATTGGTTTCTACAACGTAATACGAACTATCTTCGATAGAAACATTACCGCGTTGACTCAATAATCGTTCTAACTCAATTTCTTCAGGAAGAACCGGCTTACGGATAAGTTCAGCAGACTTAAGCGCAGCAAATTCTGTAAATCCGCCCGCCTGTCTTATTGCTTCAGTAAGATATGTTTTATCTTTCGTGATTGGATATTTTCCAGGGTAGCGCACTTCCCCTTTTATTTCAACGTAATAGTCTTCGCGTAACTCTATTTTCGATTTAACAACAATTCTATCACCCGGGTGTAATCTAATATCTGAATTATGTTCAAGAATTTCCTCTGCCCTAAAATACTGAACAGTGAGTTTTTTTCCATCGTTATCCAAACGGGAAAACTCTATACTATCAGTCTTTGCGCGTGGTGTAAATCCGTGAGCAATTTCGATCAAATCATGAATACTATCACCTTCAACAAATTCGTACCGCCCCGGAGTATTAACTTCCCCATAAATAGCAACAACATTTTTCGTTTTGTCCCGTCGGGGAACGAGAATGACATCTCCCTCTACCAAATAGGGGTTCGATTCATCATTTTTTATGGCATAAAATTTCGGTAAATCCACCCGTATTTGCGAACCGTCCCTGCGTTTCAAAACAATATTTCTCGTGGATTGCTCCTCCTCGAATTGTTCCATATCGCGCTCGGTAAATGTTCGCACTTGAAACTCATTCAATTCATTTGCTTGCCGAATAATTTTATCCACTCTTTCGATGGAACGGGAAATGTATGTACCTGGATTATGGACGTTTCCGGCAATTGTTACTACTATCGGGCGGGGAGTAACCAGTGTTACGGAAATCTCCCCTTGAATATATTTTTTTCGGATAGCGGCTATTACTTTTGCTTTCACTTCCCGTAATGGTAACCCAACGCCATTCTCATTCGTAACTTTTACTTCCCCAACAGTGGGAATGAGGAGTGTTCCTTCTGGCGAAACATTGATATTAAAAGTGTAAATGGGGGAAATCCAAATACTCACATTTATTCCATCGGAGGGACCTACGATATACAGGGAATCGTTTATAACACCTTCAAGCGGAAGGGATTGAGTCGGTTGAGAATTTATCAATCCGCTCTCTTTCTTATCAAGAAATGATGTTTTTTTTTCATCGGAAAATTGCGCCGTAGTTATACTTGTTGCAATTATAAAGACAAAAAGCGGAATAATGCTGTAATACTTCATCTCTGTGTATATTGTGTTTCGTAATATTTCTGGTAATCTCCACTGATGATGCGTTTCCACCACTGCTCGTTGGCGAGATACCATTCAATGGTTTCCCGAATCCCTGCTTCAAACGTATAACGTGGAGCCCAACCGAGTTCACTCTGTATTTTGGTTGAATCAATTGCGTAGCGTAAATCATGCCCCAATCTATCCGTAACGTAAGTAATCAGCGATTCCGGTTTTCCGATAATTTTCAGGAGAAGTTTTACAATATCTATATTTTTCCATTCGTTGTTGCCCCCTACATTATACACTTCTCCGACTTTTCCTCTGTGCAGTACGACATCAAGCGCGGCACAATGATCATCTACATGCAGCCAGTCGCGAACATTTGTGCCTTTGCCGTAAACAGGAAGCGGTTTATCGTTCAATGCATTGATGAGCATTAACGGAATAAGTTTTTCCGGAAACTGATATTGTCCGTAATTGTTCGAACATCGGGTAATGACGACCGGCAGTTGAAATGTGTGCTCGTAAGAAAGAGCAAGCAAATCCGCCCCCGTTTTACTTGCAGAATACGGAGAATTCGGATGCAATGGAGTTGCTTCCGTAAATTTCCCGCTTTCTCCTAACGAACCGTACACTTCATCGGTGGAAACTTGTAAAAACTTTTGCACCCCATATTTTTTTGCCGCGTCGAGTAATACCTGCGTTCCGAGAACATTCGTTTGTACGAAAACCGCCGCCCCAAGAATACTTCTATCCACGTGCGATTCAGCAGCGAAGTGAACAATTGTATCTATGCTATGTTTTTTCATCACGCTATCTACTTTCGCGGCATCGCATATATCTCCCTGCTCAAAACGATACCGGGGATTTCTTTCGACTTCGGTGAGGTTTTCTAAATTGCCGGCGTATGTAAGTTTGTCAAAATTAACTATGGTGTACTCCGGATGTTTGTTCAACATCCATCGCACAAAATTGCTGCCGATAAATCCTGCACCGCCGGTTATTAATATGTTCTTCATTGGAATTCGTGAATCGTGATTCGTGTCTCGTTGATTATGTCTGGTAGGTTTTTTTCAGCGATTAACGAACGACGATTCGCATTTTAATCTAATTGGTATATTGAATTCTTGTCATCCTCGTGGCGAATTTCATCCACGGATTCTTTTTTTCCTTTTCCTGCAAACAACCGATTGGGATAATTTGTTACCATTCCCAATGTTCCACCAACGTTTTTGTACGCATGAACAACGCCGGGAGGAATTAACACAGATTTCGGAGAGTCTTCGCCAGCAAAAACTATCATCTTGTTGTTATACGTTGGTGAATTTTTTCTGTTATCCCACAAATACACTTTGAAATTCGATGGTCCGATAAATCCAAATAAATCCGATTGTTCAATATGTTCGTGCGGACCACGTGCTATTCCCGGGTGCGTAACAGATATGTAACTCATAACGGGGAAAAATTGTTCCGCACGGGGAATATTTTCGAGCAGTTCATCGGTACGAAATGTTTCAGCAAGCCAGCCTCGTTCGTCAATATATTTACGAATGTCCTTTACGAGGACACCCTCTATTGTGCCTTTGTTAAACATAAAATTTTATTTCTGAAAAAGAATGTGCCAAAATGAATTTGGGGGAAGTTGAAATTTTTAACGAATCGTTTAGTAGTAACAACGAATGAAAAGATTGAAGTTTGTTTTGAAATTTATAAGATTGAAAAATTTTGGCGGGAAAAATTACGAAAGTTTGAAGGAATAACAAAGAAAAATGAGTCTATCAACTTCAGTGTTATCGTTCATTTTATTTCGGCAATGTTTTGGAAGTGAAAAATCGAATGCAATTTCCAAAATTATACAAGAATATTTTCCGTTTGGAAAATTTTATTTTGCCGAACCCCAATGCTTTAGTATATTTTGCCCGTTAATTTTTCGGACAGGTAGCTCAGTTGGTAGAGCAACGGCCTGAAAAGCCGTGTGTCGGCAGTTCAATTCTGCCCCTGTCCACACTCTTTATTCTCTAACGAGGCATAGTGGTAATCACTACTCGTGTTTCGTCCAGCATCGTTTTCGGCGAAACTTTCTTCATTCCGCGTGTCGCCACTAAAAAATTTCCCAAATCTTCTTTCAAAATCGGATAGCCTTCCCAGAGAATTGTTTCCAACGGTTCGAATTTTTCGGTGCGCGCAAATACTTGTAAAATTTCTGCGCCAAATGGAGGGGCGCACTCAAACACCCCGATGCCTTCAGGAAGTTCATAAACAAGATTTACTTTTGATTCATCCATATAATAATCATCCAATAACGGTGTCCGTTTTCCATTGGCAAGGTGATAAATGAAACGAATATGGCAGGGCATATTTACCCGGATGGCAACCTTCATTGTATCCCCTTCGGAAAATAATAAGTTGTCAGAACCTCTATTGGTAAATACTTCAACTTCCAATCCGCCGCCAACGACTTCATCCTTATTAAAATATTTTTGGTCGCTCAATGCCTCTTTAAAATTTTCCGGCTTTAAACTCTTGCCCGAAATGGCTAAAACTTCACTCCGTACCTCTCTCTCTGCATTAGCGACTATTGAACCATCAGTAACGCGACGCATCGTTAGCAGGAATTTTATTCCGCTCGATTTCTCCCAATATGTTCCAGAAATGATATACTCTGCACCCGAAGACTGTTCCTGCCCTTTTTGAGAATTTTTTAGATTCGGTGGAATGGAAGACGATGGCTCCACGATTTCCCACTTTGCAACTTCACTTAATTTATTAGTTAACTCCTGATGAAAATACCGCGAGAACGGACTTCCCATTTTTGTATCCTGAAACGAAAAGGGAAAAACGGCAACACGAACTTTCATTACTTCAAATTGTTTTTTCAAACAAAATGCCAAGTATCCCGCTAAATCTTCAGGCGAGTTTACTGCTTGTTGAACGAGTTTATCAACTGCTTGATTTACTTCAGAGATGGTTGTTTCGTCTTTCTGTAAACTTTTTTCTATTTCGCTGAAAGGCGTTTCGGAAACAGAGAGAATTGTTTGGGCTTCATTCAATTGCTGAAAAAGCGGATAACAGGAAAGATATTCCTTCAAAGCTTTGGAAACATCATTCCCGTCAACTGAGCGTTTCGCGCGAGTAAGATGTTCGGAAATTTCTTTGCGGATATGTTCCGATTTTTCTTCATACGCACCGTTCAGTTGTTCCTTAGCAACAAAGGCGAAGGCATACCACAGTTCATCCTCATCATCAAAATATTGTTCATTTTTCAATCCATGCAAATCAAGGGAGGATGTCGTTTGCGTTGCAATTTTTATGTTTGAAGAAACGTGTTCATTATTCTCCTCTGCATACATTGAAACCGTATTGCTCACCGAAACCCGTACTTTCTCAATTAAATTTCTCCTCGAATTTGCGACAGCGCTTTGCAGGGCATCTTCCTTGCTCATATTCTTGGTAACTGTAGAAATACCGAAACCGGTGAGGTAGAGTTGTTCGGGATGTTTTACGCTTTTGCCTTGATTTGTTACCCAATCCGGTGGTTCAGCGAATGAGTAATGAGGAATGAAGAATAACGTAAAGAGAAAAAGAAAAAAATATTTCATTGTCGTAAAAGGAAATTATTTTCTGATAAAGACAAACTGACCACCTTCATCGCCGGTGTTTTTTAGGGCTTGAAAAATCGGCGTTTGGTCTGAATTATTTGCAACGGGAATTTTCAGGTCTTCGAATAATTGACCAGCATCGAAAAACTTCGTTTGTTTTGTGAGCAACGAGTTCAAAAAATAATAGGTGAATACGGAATGTCCGTCGCGACCTCCATCGAGAACGGGTTCGATACCGCCGGAAGTAATTGCCTGACGCGACGGACGCCGATAGACTTCACGGTAATACCGCTCATTATCTTCAAAAGGAATGCTCTCAGTTTTTCCCCGAAATATATCCCCGGCAAAACAGGCATCGGAAACAAGCAGCGTATGTTTTGAACGAATTCCATTTAAGAATGTTTGAATATCGGAATTGGAAATATAATTGGCAGTTGATTGTTCGGTTGCGTCAACAGGAACCCAAAAACCTTTATTCAACTTTTCTTTATACTCGCCGTGTCCCGAGTAATAAATAAACAGATTATCATTGACTTCAATCGTATCGGCGAGCCACTCGAATTGCTTGATAATATTCTCGCGGGTTGCTACGCTATCGAGCAACGTAATAAGCGTATCGAATCGGTAATGGGAATCGAGCATCGCATTTACCGCATTCGCATCGTGGACGGCATTTTGTAATACAGGCCACACCCCCGAATATTTATCAATGCCGATTATCAATGCAAAATATTTTCCGATAGTAAAATTTGTGTCGCTGGAATGGACATCGGAAACCATCGCCACTTCACGAAAAATGGTAAACGTTTCTTCTGTAAAATTCCCCTTCATATCGCTTGCTTTTATCTGAACAAAATTATCTCCGGGAAACACACTTATTTCTTCGGAAAAGAAACCGCTCGAATCAACAATTTTCTTCCCGTTAAAAAGAATCTCTGCAACACCGGTTTTATCAGTAACTCTTCCTTTTACTACCATTGTCTGATCCGGTAACACCACTTTCATTCCTCGTGTGATGACCGGTGAGTGGATGACAATTTCCGGTCCTACTGTATCGCGCATTGATTCCAGACTTTGTACCCCTTCAAGTGTCCATAATTTCACAGTTTGGTCTTCACTCGCACTTGCTAAATATTTTCCGTCGGAACTAAATGCAACTGAGTACACCGTTTTTGTATGAGGAATGATTGATAATATTTCTTCTCCTCCATTTACCAGCCAGAAATTAATAGAGCCATCTTCTCGTCCGCTTGCGATAAATTTTCCTTCCGGACTAAAAGAAATTGAATTTACGCTCTCACTGTAACCGGTTAATATCGCACTCTCCTTCCAAGTTCCCACCACATAAATAATTATTGTCCCATCATCGCTACACGATGCAAAATACTTTCCATCCGGACTAAACCTGACCTGATTCACGTTATCAGAATGTCCAACAAGTGAAATAATTTCTTTCCCCGTTTCCCCGCTCCATATTTTTACCGTGTTATCGAAACTCCCGCTTGCTATGTAAACATCATCAACGCTGTAGGCAACGGCAGCAACCCAACTTTCGTGACCAAGAAGAGTTTTTATTTCTTTTCCCGTATTCACCGACCAAATTTTTATTGCTTTATCGTCATTACTTCCGCTGATGAGAAATTTACTATCGTGACTAAAGCCGGCACTTTGTATCCAACTGGAATGACCATCAAACGTTTTTACCTCTTTGCGTAAATTAAGCGACCAAAGTTTTAAGGTTTTATCATTACTGCTACTTATGAGGTATTTTTCGTCTGCGCTGAATTCCACACAGTTTACATCAGCAGAATGTCCTGAAAGTGTGAAGAGCGGTTTTAAGGAATCGGTTTGCCATACGATAATTTCGTCATCGTCATCGCCGGTCGCAAACATTTTTCCATCGGGGCTGAACGCGACGGTATTAACGTCGTTTTCAAAATTGGTGAGCGTTTTCAGCTCCTTGATTGTAAATTGTTGAGAAGAAACGTGACTAAAAGTTGCAATCGTAAAAAAAATTACGAAAGGGATACTAACTTGAAAAAGTGCCATAAGAAACCTCCGGTGGTTTAGGATGATGAAAATTCAAATCTGCAATTGCAAAATTTCGGCGATAATTTAACATCTTTCCGTGCAATCTCAAAGTGAAAAGAAATACTCAAAGTTTTTTAAACACCGCTTCCCTCTCATTGTATTGTTTCGTATTTTTACTCAAAAAAAAATAACAAAATTATGATTCGTCCCTAATGCCAAATCAAGACCCTGAGCAAATCGCAAGAGATATTATAGACAAGCATCTAATTGCTTGCGGCTGGGTTATTCAGGACAAAGACAAGATAAACCTGTATGCAAGCGGTGGTGTGGTGGTTCGGTATTATTTGACACAAGACGGAAAAGAAACGGACTATGTAATGTTCGTTGACAAAAAACCTGTTGGAGTTATTGAAGCAAAACGAGAAGAAGAAGCTGTTCGCCTCACAGTTCACGAAACACAATCCGAAGAATACGCAACAAGCAAACTCAAATATTTGAACAATGACCCTTTGCCTTTCGTGTATGAAAGCACAGGCGATGTAACACGGTTCACGGACTTTCGTGACCCGAAACCCCGTTCAAGAAATGTTTTCACTTTTCACCGACCAGAAACTTTCAGGGCTTGGTTGAAGCAAGACGAATCTTTGCGAAACAGTTTCGGCAAACTCCCTTCTCTGCTTACTGATGGTTTGCGTGATTGCCAAATCACAGCCATAAACAAACTTGAAACTTCATTCAAAGATTTCAAGCCAAAGGCATTGATTCAAATGGCAACAGGTTCAGGAAAAACTTTTACCGCCATCACTTCCATTTATCGTTTGCTGAAATTCACAAAAGCAAAACGCATTTTGTTTTTGGTTGACACCAAAAACTTAGGCGAACAAGCGGAACAGGAATTCATGTCCTATCTGCCAAACGACAGCAACGAACTTTTTACAAAGTTGTATGGTGTGCATCGCTTGAAATCAAGTTTTGTTCCTACCGACAATCATGTTTACATCAGCACCATTCAGCGCTTGTATTCCATTCTAAAAGGAACAGAGTTAGAGGAAACAGCCGAAGAAGAAAATCCAAATGAACGCTGGCAACCACAACAGGCAATGCCTGTTGTTTACAGCGAAAAAAATTCCGATTGAGTTTTTTGATTTCATTGTGATTGATGAATGCCATCGCAGCATTTACAATTTGTGGATGCAAGTGTTGCAATATTTTGATGTGTTTCAAATCGGACTTACTGCAACACCTGACAACAGAACTTTTGGTTACTTCAATCAAAACATCGTGAGTGAATACAACCACGAACAGGCAGTTGCAGACGGAGTGAATGTTGGGCATGATGTGTATTTGATTGAAACCAAAATCACACAGCAGGGAGCAACCATTGAGAAAGGAGAATATGTTGAACGCAGGGAAAAACTTTCACGGAAGAAGCGTTGGGAAATGCAAGACGAAAACGAAACCTACGGAGCAAATCAATTGGATAAAAATATTGTGAACCCAAATCAAATTCGGCTCATTGTAAAAACATTCAAAGAAATGTTGCCAGAGATTTTCAAAAACGAAAAGCGTTTTGATGCTGATGGAAAATTTGAAGTTCCCAAATCTTTAATCTTCGCCAAGACAGATTCACATGCTGACGACATCATAAACATTGTGAGAGAAGAATTCGGAGAAGGAAATTCTTTCTGCAAAAAAATTACTTACAACAATAAAGACGAAGACCCGAAATCTGTTTTGGCACAGTTCCGAAACGACTACTATCCGAGAGTTGCAGTTACAGTTGACATGATTGCAACAGGCACGGATGTAAAGCCGCTTGAGTGTTTGCTATTCATGCGAGATGTAAGAAGCAGAAATTATTTTGAGCAGATGAAAGGCAGAGGCACAAGAGTAATTCCATTGGATGATTTGAAAAAAGTTTCTCCCTCTGCAAAATTCACTAAAGACCATTTCGTAATTGTGGATGCTGTTGGAGTTACTAAAAGTTGCAAGACCGACAGCCGACCTTTGGAAAAGAAACCAGGAGTTCCGTTAAAAGATTTGTTGGGAGCAATTGCCGTTGGCAATCGTGATGAAGATTTATTTTCTTCTCTTGCAAATCGCTTGGCACGATTGGAACAACAAATCACAGAGCAAGAGAAAAACGAATTCAAAGAAAAGACAAACGGCAAAGCACTCAACACCGTAATCAAAGAGTTGCTCAATGCTTACAATCCTGATGTGATTGACGACCTGAAAGCAAAAGTTGAATCGGAACTTGCAGGTGAATCTCCAATCAAAAAAGAAGAAGCGTTCAACAAACTGCATGATGAACTGAAAGATAAAGCAGCCGAAGTTTTTAATGGCGACCTGAACAACTATATTGAAAATGTTCGCAGAGCACACGAACAAACCATTGACATTACCAACCCTGATGAATTAGTAAACCAAGGTTGGGCAACCGTAAGCAAAGAGAAAGCGGAAACTTTAGTTGCAGATTTCAAAACATGGATTGAGCAGCACAAAAATGAAATCATTGCTTTGCAGATTTTTTATTCGCAACCATACCGCAGACGGGAACTCACATTGAGCATGATAAAAGATGTTGTTAAACTTTTGAAAACTGACAAGCCCATACTTGCACCTATGAATGTGTATCGTGCATTCGCATCATTAGAAAAAGCAAACGGTTCACCACTCACAGAAGAAATTGCTTTGGTGAGTTTGATTCGCAAAGTTTGTGGCATTGATGAAACGCTTACAACTTACGACAATACGGTTGCAAAGAATTTTCAGCAATGGATTTTGAAAAAGAACGCAGGTAAACACAACCGCTTTACTGATGAGCAAATGATTTTTGTAACAATGATTAAAGCCCAAATCATGAACTCATTTCATTTTGAGGCAGACGATTTTGAACTGATTGAACAAGGAATGTTAGGTAAAGCATACAACGCATTCGGTAACAACTTGTATGAAATTATTAACGAACTAAACGAAGCATTAGCAGCATAAATAAAATGAGAGGCGAATCCAACATAGTAAAACAGTTATTGCAGAAGTCAAAAGATTCTGCAATGCTTGCAGTTGAATTCTACAACAAACCTGCTGTAAGATTCAAGTCAGAAGGATTTATTACAATGATGGTTATTGCATGGACATCTATCTTTCATGCTTACTACATCAAGAATAAAAAGAAACCTTTTTTTAAAAAGCAGCAAACAGGAGCAACGAGACCAAGGTTTGAAATCATCATTGAAAAACTTCCTGACGGAAGAATTATCAAAGAGAAAAAATGGTGGGACTTGACAAAGTGTATTCAAGAATATTTTGCAAGTGATTCTGCAAATCCAGTCAAAGTAAATTTAGAATTCTTCATTCCATTGCGGAACATGATTGAACACAGATACATTCCTGAAATTGATATTCAGATTTTCGGTGAGTGTCAATCAATGTTACTCAACTATGATAGTTTTCTTGAAAAACATTTCGGAGCCAGTCATTCACTAAAAGCATTTTTGTCTTTCAGTTTGCAGATTGCAAATTCTCCTCAAAATATTATTGAGGCAACAAAGAGTGAACTTAAAAAGAAAGGTGCTGCAAACATTGTTGACTACATAAAAAATTTCCGTTCATCGCTGACAACTGAAATTTTTGAAAGTTCACAATATTCTTTCAAAGCAGTTTTGATTCAAGTGAAAAACCATGAAAGCAAAGATGCTTTGCCTATTAAATTTTTGCATTACGATAAACTCACTGACGAACAAAAGAAAAATCTTAACGAAGCGGGAATAGTTTTGATAAAAGAAAAAATAGTTGCTATTGAGGACACACTACTTCTTGAAAACAAATTGACTTATGACGAAATGATTGACGGATTGAAAATTGAAATTCCTGAAATAAAAATCAATGATGATTTTCACAAAAAGAAAAAACAAATTTTGACCAATCAACCAACTCTTTTACATCGGAGACAACTTGACCCAAAAAATTCAAGAAGTCCGAAGAAGGATTACTACTCTCCTGAAATAGTAAAGGAGTTCAAAAAAATTTATTCAACAGTTCAGAATGATTGACAAAAATAATTTACCACCAAGTTGGGCAATAGCAACCTTTGAAGATTTGTTGGATTACATCCAACCCACTGAATACATTGTTGCATCAACGGAGTATGATGATAAATACAAAACACCTGTTCTCACAGCAGGTAAATCTTTCATCAAAGGTTACACTAATGAAACCAACGGAATTTTTGATGCAGTGCCTGTAATAATTTTTGACGATTTCACCACAGCTACACAGTTTGTAAATTTTCCATTCAAAGTAAAATCTTCTGCCATGAAGATTTTAAAACCGACAAGTGATTTGGTGAACATCAAACTTGCTTTTTATTTTATGCAGACAGTTCACTTAAAAAATGAAACACATAAACGATACTGGATTTCTGAATATTCACAACTATCAATCCCTCTCCCACCGCATAACGAACAACAACGAATCTTTTACAAGATTGAAGAACATTTTATAATTCTTGATAAAGGAATTGAAAGTTTAAAATCAGCACAGCAGCAATTAAAAATTTACAGGCAGTCAGTTTTGAAGTGGGCTTTTGAAGGAAAGTTTACAAATGAAAAAGTTGTTGATGGAGTATTACCGAAAGGTTGGGAGTTGAAAAAGATTTCAGAAATATGCGATGTTGTGCGTGGCGGTTCACCCAGACCAGCAGGTGACCCAAAGTTTTATAATGGAAATATTCCGTTTCTAAAAGTTGCTGACTTGACAAAAGACAATAAAATTTATTTACACTCTTTTGAATACACGATTAAGGAAGCAGGACTTCAAAAAACAAGAAAGATAAATCCTGAAACACTTTTATTAACCAATAGCGGTGCTACACTTGGTGTTCCCAAAATCTGTATGATAGATGCAACGATGAATGACGGTGTTGCTGCATTTCTCAACTTAGACAAAAGAAGCAATCTTTATTGTTACTATTTCTGGGAAAGCAAGACGGGTGAACTTAGAAGAATAAATCAAGGTGCAGCTCAACCAAACTTAAATACTGACATCATTAAGAACTATGTAATTCCTTATTGCTCATTTGAGATGCAACAAAAAGTTGTTTCCCAAATAGAAAGTCGTCTTTCGGTTTGCGACAAGATTCTTGAAACAATTGAAACCAGTTTACAACAATCGCAAGCATTGCGTTTGAGTATTATCAAAAAAGGATTTGAAGGAAAGTTGGTAAAGCAAAATGCAAAAGATGAATCAGCAGAAATTCTTTTAGCGAAAATAAGAGCAGAGATAAAAAAGAATAATCCTGATAAACCGAAGAAGGAAGTGAAAATAAAAACGAGTAAGAAGAAAAAAGAATTAGTATGAGCAAAAAGAAAGAGAAAATAAAAATAATGGTTGGCTCAACCGTGTATGGATTTGAAGACCAGCTATCACAAATTGTAGCGCAGTTAAACACCTTGGGTTATGATGTGCTTAGTTCACATCACGGAACTATCAAGGTAAATCCTAAACTTTCCAATTTGGATAATTGCCTCAATGCAGTTGCCGAGTGCGATTTGTTTTTGGGAATCATAAGACCGTATTGCGGCACTGGAGTTATCGGAGAAAAGAATATCACCTTTGAAGAAATTAAAGAAGCCATCCGATTAAAGAAACCTTATTGGTTTTTGGTTCATCGCGATGTGGTGTTTGCACGATTGCTGTTCAACAAGATGAAACTGAAAAGCGGTGATGAAATTGTAATCAGCGACAACCGGTTTTTTGACAAACTTTCAATTGAAATGTATGAGTTTGTAATCAAAAATCATATTCCTGTTACACTTAGAAATGGCAATTGGGCACAGGAATTTTTTCGGCTTGACGATATGATGGTGTATGTTACAGCCCAGTTTTCAGACAAAGATTTTATTAACGAAGTATTGAACCAAACAGACAACAATGGAAAATAATTTCATCATAGAAAACCTGCTTCAACAAAATGAAGGAGTTCGGTTAGAGTTCAAACTTCAACCTAACATTGAATCAATTGCTAAAACGATTACTGCTTTTATAAATACACATGGTGGCGATTTGGTTGTTGGTATTGACGACCGTATTAAAAAAGTTATTGGTGTTGAAAATGCTGCACAGCAAGCAAAGACAATTCAAAAAGCATTGATTGAACAAATAACTCCTACTGCTCCTATTTCCGTTCAAATAGTGAAATTCAGAAACAAGGAACTTATTTTAATAAGTGTTTGGGAAGGAGCAAAAAAACCGTATCAATTCAAAGGTGGCATTTTTGACCGTATCGGGCAATCAACAAAAACAACAAGCGTTGAAAAACTTTCCTCTCTTATTTCTCAAAGAAAGCAATCAGATTTTCATTGGGAACGAATGCCAGTATTGGGTGCAGAGATGGAAGATTTGGACATGACAGAGATTGAGAAAACTTTAAAACTCTACAAGAATTACAAGACCAATGCAGTGATTGAAGATGTTGAAGATTTTCTGATTCAACTTGGATTAATTAGTGACGGAAATATTACCAATGCTTGCATGGTATTGTTTGGAAAAAACCCAACCCGTTTTATTCCGCAATCAAGAATTCGTTTGACATTGTATCCTTCAAAAAATTCGGGCAATCATTTTATTGACGATAAAATATTTGAAGGAAATATTTTCAAAAACATTACAGCCATCTTCAATCATCTTGATATTACTTTCGGAAAAAGTTATTCGGTTCGTGGAGTGTTGCGAACAGATAAATTTAATTACCCCGTGCTTGCACTTCGTGAAGGCATACTGAATGCAATTGTGCATCGTGATTACAATTCAGTAAAGGGTTTTTTACAAATTTCAATTTTCCCTGACCGAACAGAAATCAGTAACTACGGTGGTTTGCCAAAAGGAATTACAATAAAGGATTTAAAAATTGAACACAGTTCTATTTTGCGAAATCCGGACATTGCACAAGTATGTTTTATCAGGCAGTATATTGAAATGCTTGGAAGCGGAACACTTCGTATGATTAAAGATTGTAAGCAGAATAAATTTAAAGCTCCTGTATGGGTTGAAAAAGATAATACTACTAAAGTTGCTTTTGCAGGTGTTAGTCATAACATGAAAAGTGAGGGAGTAAGTAAGGGAATAACTGAGGGAATAAGTAAGGGAGTAATAGCTAAAGTTGAGGGAGTAATTGAGGGAGTAATTGAGGGAGTAACTGATGATGTAAGAGATAAAATAAAAAAGATTCTACTTGTGCTTTATAGAGATGGTGGAGTTAGAACTGTAGATATTGAAAAGAAAACAGAACTTCCTGTTAAAAGTGTAGAGAGATATGTAAAGCAATTAAAAGATGCTGGACTTATTGAATACAGAGGAGCAACAAGAACAGGAGGATATTATTTAACCAAAAAAACAGAGAATAAAATCTCAAAGAAATAAACAGCAATGAACGACAACAACACATCAGCCATCATAAGTAAAGTTTGGAGTTTCTGTAATCCGCTAAGAGATATTGGCGTTGGTTACGGAGATTACTTAGAGCAACTCACCTACCTTTTGTTTTTGAAAATGGCAGACGAGTTTTCAAAACCGCCTTACAGCAGAAAACTTCCTATCCCGAAAGAATACGATTGGGAGAGCTTGACTGCAAAACGAGGCGACACTTTGGAATTGCACTACACAAAATTGTTGAGTGAGTTATCAAGACAAAAAGGAATCCTTGGGCAAATCTTTGTGCAAAGTCAAAACAAGATTAAAGAACCTGCCATGCTTTTTAAAATCATTGACATGATTGATAAAGAGCAGTGGGCAACTTTGGGAGCAGACATTAAAGGAACAATTTACGAAGGGCTGTTAGAGAAAAATGCAGAGGATACAAAAAGCGGAGCAGGACAATACTTCACACCACGGGCTTTGATTCGTGCAATGGTGGAATGTGTGCAACCGCAACCAAAGAAAATGATTGCAGACCCTGCTTGCGGCACAGGTGGATTTTTTCTTGCTGCTTATGATTTTATTGCAAAAAGAAATTTGGATAAAGACCAAAAGCAATTTCTCAAACACAAAACTTTTTTCGGAAACGAAATTGTTGCAGGCACAAGGCGAATGTGTTTGATGAATATGTTTCTGCACAACATTGGCGACATTGATTCAGAAAATTTTATTTCTCCTGCTGATGCGTTGATAGCTCCGCCATCTGTTACTTACGATTATGTGTTGGCAAATCCGCCATTCGGCAGAAAGAGCAGCATGACTTTTACCAATGACGAAGGCGAACAAGACACCGATGATTTGACTTACAACCGTCAGGACTTTTGGGAAACAACAAGCAACAAGCAATTGAATTTTGTGCAGCACATCAGAGCCATGTTGAACACCACAGGACAAGCAGCCGTTGTTGTTCCAGACAATGTTTTGTTTGAAGGTGGTGCAGGTGAAACAGTGCGTAAGAAACTGATGGAGACAACAGAACTTCACACCATACTTCGTTTGCCGACAGGAATTTTTTACAAGCAAGGTGTAAAAGCAAATGTGTTTTTCTTTGACAACAAACCATCAAGCAAAAATCCTTGGACAAAAGAAATTTGGTTTTACGATTTCAGAACCAACATTCATTTTACGCTAAAGAAAAACCCGTTGAAGTTGGAAGACCTTCGTGATTTTATTACTTGTTACAATCCAAACAACCGACACAAGCGGAAAGAACTTTACAACGCAGAAACAAATCCCGAAGGCAGATGGAGAAAATTTTCTCACGATGAAATTATTGCAAGAGATAAAACTTCACTTGACATCAGTTGGATAAAAGATAAATCACTCACAGACCTTGACAATCTTCCCGACCCAGATGTGTTTGCAGGTGACATCATTGAAAATTTAGAAGCAGGTTTGGAATCATTCAGAGAAATAATGTTGACGATAAATGGAAAATAATAACCAACAAGATAGAGAAGGTATTCTCTATTTTCTCTTCGATTGGAAAATAATAATGATTCCCAAGAGAACAAGGACGAGCGGCCAATAGGTGCGAATTGCATCCCAGATTTCCCAACTTTCAAGATGACCGTGTTCCTCGAGTAAGAATGCAAAACCTAATCCGCTGAAAAGAAAAAAGAAGACCACCGGAATTCCTGAACGGGGAATCGTAAACGAAGTCAACAAAAAAGCCAAACCGATGATGATGAGCGTAATCGGAAAGAATGAAATGATACCGATTATAAAATAGTCAACGGAACGGAGGATAAAATAAAGTCCGAAGAGAAATGCAACTGTCCCCCAAAAGACTTTTGCTTTTTCGTTTTGAGAAAAACCGCGAATAAAAGCAAATGCGCCAAAAAGCAAGAGTAAGCCCCACCAAATAAATCTCCATTTGAAAGTGAGCACATCCAATTCTTTCAATAAGAGAGCGCTACCAACGATGATGAGGAAAAGTCCGAAAAAAGGAAAGCGGGTTTTCACTGATAATATTGTCTTTGCAAGTTTTACTGGTACGCTTTTCTGAAAAGAAGAATAAACCCGAATATCGTTAGTACGAGAGCAAAAACGCTCATACTCCATATGTTGCAGAATGTTGACCAGGCGTACTCCATAAAACTTTCAAGGATAAAAGCGGAACCAATGGTAACCATAACGATTCCCATTACCATTGTACCGCCCGATTGCGAGGACGATTGAGGTGGTGGTGGTGGAGGAACGTACTCAGCCATAATATGATTCGGGTTTCGCGGAATAATAATCCAACCGATGAGGTAGAGGAATATTCCCGAACCGTAAATGAGTGTCAGGAGCACCCACGCTAATCGGACAATGGTTGGGTCAATGCTTATGTATTCTGCAATACCGCCGCAGACTCCCGCAATCATTTTACCACGGCGTGAGCGATAAATATGTTTTGGTGAAAATTCTTCGGGTGGCGGTTTGGTTGCAGAAAGATTTTCTAGAATTATGTGTTGGGGATTTGAAGGGATAATAAACCAACAAATTAAGTAAAGTACGATTCCCAAGCCGCCGAGAAAAATAATTATTATCCAGACGAGGCGAACAATTGATGGGTCAATATTAAGAAACTCCGCAAGGCCGCTGCAAATGCCCGCAATCATTTTTTCGCGACGCGAGCGGTAAAGACGTTTTGGGGAATTAGTATTTTCGTTTTGCATTTATTTATTCTGCGATTGAAATAATCATTTCAGATTTTGTGAAGAAAAAGTAAAGTTTATTTATGGGAAAAACAAAATTCTCAGAAAAAAACTTTTTACAATTATTTAGACTTGTGGTGAATAATTTTGTTTACAACTAAAAACTCCCTATTTTTTCGCCCACAAAATTGTAAAACAATCGAAAGTTGTTACTGAATGCAAATATTAACGAGTAGGCCGCGCGTTCTCGGCTGGGTCCGAAGTGCGGCTATCCTCGATGGCGATTGGGGAACAAGCATTGCCTACGTCCTTGGAATCGCATTTGCCCTTGCCGGTTATCAGAGCGGGTGGCATTTATTAATGATGACCGGCTTCACCGCCCTCATCGCTGTTAACTATATTACGATTTGCCGTCTGTATCCCAGCGGCGGAGGCGTTTATAGTTCTGTTTCACATCGTTCGAGAACTTTCGCGGCAATTGGTGCTTTTCTTTTAGCCGCTGATTACACGGTTACCGCATCTCTCTCGGTACTCGAAGCCTGCCATTACCTTGGATTACCCGAACCTCAACTGACTGCAATCCTTATCCTCGTCGCCCTCGGGGTATTAAACTGGTATGGACCGAGGCACGCAAGTTCGTTTGCAATTAGTATTTCACTTATTACGCTCGCTTCGCTTTTTACATTGATCATTTTTGCTGCACCGGATTCCATAAAAGTTGTAAAATTCGAACCGTTGCACGAAGGATTTTTCGATAACTGGAAGATATTTGTCGGTATCATTCTTGCCATTTCAGGAATTGAAGCCATCTCGAATATGACAGGGGTTATGAAAAATCCGGAAAGAGATTCGAAGTTTGCTATTCTTGCCGTTCTGTTTAAGATTTCGGTTACAACTATTTTTCTTTCCATTGCGATGCTCGCTATTCCGGATATTGAACGAAATGCACATACGGAAGATATGATTCGTTTCCTTGGTGAACATTACATCGGCGAATGGTACGGATACATCATTGGTATTTCGCTTGGCTTACTCTTAATTTCAGCGGGGAATACTTCCATCAACGCAATTACTTCGTTGCAATATATGATGGCGAACGATTCAGAACTTCCCCGTCCGCTCAAAAGACTGAATAAGCATGGTGTACCGGGTTTGCCCCTATTCATTGCAACAGTCATTCCAATACTCCTCCTCCTTCTCATCACCGATGTTCTTACGCTGGCTTCTTTGTATGCTATCGGTGTGGTGGGAGCGATTATGATTAATGTCGGTTCGACCGGTACGGATAGAACAATGAACATTCGTCCGATTACGCGAATGTATATGATTCTCTCTGCAGTGGTGTTACTCTTTGTAGAAGTAACGATTGCCATTCAAAAACCAAAGGCGTTGCTTTTTGGGCTTGTTGTTCTTGGATTGGGAATGCTCGCACGAATGCTCACCAAAAAAGAAAAGCGTGAACAGGTATTTCAAGCGGTTCAGGATTTCGGTTCGCAAATAATGCCGAAAAGCGAGTTGAACGTTGATACTCGCTTATTACTCGCTCTCGAAAGAAAAAACGAAAAACTGCTTACGTATGTTTGTCAGGAAGCGAAACTTCGCAAGGCATATCTTTTCATTCTTCACGTAAAACTTGTGGCGGTGTTCGATATGCCATCATCGCAAATAACGAGCAATGGCGACAGTGATTATACGTGGGCGGAACAGATTTGCGACGATAACAATGTTCCTTACCGGATAATGGACATTGTGAGTAATGAAGTGGGCGCAACCATTGTGGAACAAGCCGCGACACTTGGTTGTGAAATCGTCTTCCTCGGCGCTACCAGTAAAAAACTTGTCTCGAAAGCGTTAAGCGGCGATGTCATCCAATCGGTTTCCGCGATTATGCCCGAGGAAATACAATTGGTCGTTGTCCGCGCATAACGGTTTCCTTTTCCCTCCTCATAAACAGAAGTTTCTTTTCTCAAAAAAGTAACGATGAAAAAAAAGTCCCGTAATATTCAGAATGAATCTTATGAGTTACACATTCTCGAATACGGACTCTACCTTCTTCTCGCATCAGTTTATTTCGTCATTTCGATAGACGTGTATGATAATACCATACTCAAACCGACAATGCTTTGTATTTTCGGGGGGGCGATTATTGTGGTATGGTGTTCCTATCGTTGGAAAGAAAATCAATTTCAATTTATCTTTTCTCCCCTTCTTCCTCTCATAGGCATTTATTTTGCAACCTGTCTCCTCTCACTCATTGTTACTAAAAATATTGACGTGAGCAGACTAAACCTTCTGTATTTATTTATCATTCTCGCCATTACCGGCATTGCAACTCAGTTGTTGCAAAAAGAGGAAATCCATAAACGTTTCCTCAATTTTCTTACCCTGCTCGCTGCCGGAAGTTGCGCGGCGGCATTGACAGTTGAATTTTATTCAGGTTTTGGTATTACCATTCTTGCCGATTCTTCCCGCCAGTTAATTTCCACTTTTGGAAATACAACATATTTCGGCGGCTACCTCGTGATGCTCATTCCATTTATTGCAGCACAACTTTTTTTGGAATCCACCTCCGGACGAAAAAAAATTCTCCTGTGCATTTTGCTTGCCGTACTGCTTGGAATGCTTCTCCTCACTCGCACACGAAGCGCATGGATAGGACTCGCATTCGGCGGGGTAACATTTATTTCCCTTACTATTCCTCTCCTGAAAGAAAAATATAATTCCAAAAAAATAAGAAATGTCTTTTTTATAGCCTTAGCATCAACCGCGCTTCTTCTCTTGTACTTTTCCGAAACTATCATCCAGCGATTCTCTATTCTCTTTACGGAACAATCATCCTTCATTCGCAGAATAGAATTTTATGAGAGCGCATGGAAGGCATTTCTTTCCTCCCCGGTTTTTGGAAATGGTTTTGGTTCATTCGAAGTGTTTTATCCGCTTTTCCGCTCGAACGAATACTGGATGTCGAAAAGTGAAGATATCGTCGTACACGCTCATAACGAATATTTGGAAATACTTTCTGAGTGTGGAATACTTGGCTTTGTTGCATTCTGTGCTTTGCTTTTTTACGTCGGAAAAAAAACTAAAGACAGTATTTCCTTTTCTCACTCTTCTGACCGCTTCATTGTCGTTGGTCTTGTTTCCGGCATCGTCGCTTCACTCGTGGATAATTTAGGAAACGTCAGTCTTCGCATTATTCCCGTTCAACTTACGTGGTGGCTTATGGTTGCCGCTCTTTTTTCCATCAAAAGTAATAAAGAAGCGCATCAAGAATTTTCTTTTCCCGTTCCGGTTTTTTTTCGAAAAATATACTTGCTTCCGATAGCAGCGTATTTTGTTATTCTTTTTCTCTACATCCCTCGCGAAGTTCATCGGTTTCGCGCAGATAGATTGACGCTCGATGGATATAAATTTGAAATTGGGGGAAATGCTACCGCGGCGTTCAGCAGTTATTCCTCCGGATTACATCAGTTTGCAGAAAACCCGTTTCTTCTCTATAATACTGCAGGAACAGCAGCACAAACCGGGAGGTTCGAAATCGCGCTTGCCCTTTCAGATTCGCTTATAAAAAAATATCCTGCCTATCCTAAAAGCCACCTGATTCGGAGTGTTTCTTTATTTCAATCGGGGAATAAAAAGGAAGGCATCGAAGAATTAAAAAAAGAAATTACCTTCCGTTGCCATCCCCAATCCATTGCTCTTCTTGCACAGATGTACGAGGAAATAAAAGACTCAACGAATGAGATAAACACGCTCAACAATTTATTTCTGATTTCAGTCAAAAGCGGAAACAGTGATTACATTACAAACGCTTTAAATCGGATTATGCAGATTGCTGACAAATCCACGCTCGAACGCATTCCTTACAAAAAGATTGCCGAAAAATTTTCTTCGAATATGGAAATAATAAAACCGCTGATTCTTCTTTCAAAAAATCTTCCTGATAAAGAATTTGAACAGACACTCACCAAACAATGGGAGAAAATTACTCCTCAGGATTCAACTTCAGAATGATTTGTTGCTGTGCGTAATTCTACAGCATTGCAAAAATATTTCAAAAGCATTGGAATTTTCAGAAATAATTCCCTATAATATCACGTAATTTTTTACAGCATTTTTTTTTACAAAACATTATTCACCATTCTCTAAGGAATTTACCATGAACAAATCGAACAAACTCATTTACGGCATTCTGTTGAGTGCTTTTTTCTTCTTCATCTCTCCTTCACTTTATTCATCTCCTAACGGGAAAATACCGACTTCGCCGGCAAAAACTAAAGTGACTAAAACAATCGCTTTAGAGGGAGGCGACTATTCATCAATTGATGAGGCAATGTCTGATATCGCGGAATTTGGTATCGCTGATACGCTCGTCCTGCAATTATTGGATAATAGTTATTCAATCTTTTCGTTCAATATTAACCCCGCAGGACCAAATCGGGGAACACTCATTTTCGAATCGGGTTCATCCGATACAATCAATATTGAATTCGAAAGTCCTGGAAAGTCTTCATCCAACAATACTCTCGGAGGAGCAAATGGACTCTACGTTTATTCTGATTTTTTACGCTCTTTAAAATTCATCCGTGTTAAACTTGTTGCAAGCCAGTTTATGTCAACTCTCACCTCTGTCGTGATGGAAGGAGCAAAAGTTGACTTTTCCCTTTCCGGACTTCAGGCAACCGGAACAGAATTCAACTCTCCCGCAGGTTTGGATGTCTATTCATTAAGCGATAGTTGCTCTTTTTCCTTTGACAACTGCACATTTACAGATGTCGGTTCAGCGGGATATACATACGGCGAATACCCGTACGAACTAACGATGACCAATTGTAATTTTTCATTCTCTTACGCAGGAATGTGGTGCGAGAATGTAGGCGGAAATTCCTTCTTTGAGAATAATATCTTTCGCGGAGATGGCATTGAAGGAAACGGATTAACTGTTTATAGTTCGAATAGCAGTGTGTTGGGAATTTCAGATAACGAGTTCGACATCACCTCCAGCGGCGCAATTTATGTCGGATTTTCCAGTGCTTCCCCCGCAAAAAATCTCTCAGGTTCACATATCTCATCCGCCAAGTCATCCAGAGAAAAATTTCGTGATAATATCAGTCAGCGAAAACAACAAATGAAAGAAAGTCGGATTTCACGAAAGCAACATTCTTCCACCGAACGTACGGAGAGAGTAACAGCGCTTTTAACTCAACCGAGAACAAAACATAATCTGACGCGCCACCCAAATGCAAAGGAACTACCGACGTTAAACATTTCGAACAATACTATCCTCAACTCCGGCACCGACGGAATCTATGTTGAGTATGTTGAAAACGGTGATGTGGTGATAAACGGGAACTCTATTCAGGGTAATAGTTTTACCGGAAACGGAATATATCTTCCCTATTTTAGTGGTTTCGGTGATAATGCACCTACTGTTTCCGTTGAAAATAATACCATCTCTGGTTTTGGTAACGGAATGTACACAGATGGTTCCGAATATGCCGGCGATGTTTCATTTTCAAAAAATACTATTCACGGGTATGGGTCTATCGCTCTTGAATTAAACGATTGGACTGCCTTTTCCATGCAGGTGGATAGCAACCTAACATCCTACATTGGTGGAGGGGATAAACAAAATTTAAAATCAAATCCTCATTTACCGAATAAATCACAGGGATCTGCTATCGTTTTCAATTTTAACTATGGAGGCGGCGAGCAAGAATTTTACACACCAGTTTCAGTGAGTGGAAATGAACTTCATCTTGCCAGCGCCGGTATCAGTTCCGATAATATCTCTACTCCTGGCGCTGTGAATGTTCTCGGCAATACAGTTGACTCTGCTGAAGTTGGAATATATTTTTTCGAAATTATTGCCGGTGAAGTCAATATCAATAATAATATCATCAACAAATATCAGGGAGTTGGTCTGAATCTTGATTATTATTACCCGTCCAATTGGGAAAATTCCGGTTCGATTTCCTTTAACGCAAATTCACTTATTTCTGATATAGAATGGGGTTCTCCAGAGTTAGGAATCTATCTTGGTTCTCTTTACGGAACGGCATCAATTACTGTTGATAATAACGACATCAACGGCTCAACGGTGGGAACAGCAATTTACACCGATGAAATTTATGGATGGTCGTCCGAAGCTAAATCGCCGGATAAACATCTTCGTCTTACACTCGCGGAGAAAAGAGAACGGATAAAGAAATCTACGCTTCAATCGAAAGAAAGAAACGCTCTCATTCTATCTCAAAAAGGAACTCATTCTGCCCAACCCCTCTTTGGTAGAAAAAGCGGCGCCCATAACACTATCGCAGAATACAAAACTTCTATCTCATTCAGCAATAATGATATCGAGCTACAAACAATTTATGATTATGCATTACACCTCAATGGCACGTACGACCTTGCCTCTGCTGATTTAAACGGAAATACAATCACAAATATAAGTGATGAGGTATGGGGATATTGGGGTATTCATAGTTATTTTGAAAATGTTCTCAATGGCCTGGTAAACGGAAACACTCTTACCGGATTATCAAATGGTGTTGGTGTGGATTTTTATTCTTACGGTTCCGAAGTTGAAACAAATGATTTTGTCCTCGATGTTTCCGGAAATGAAATTCATTCTCATGATGCTGGAATATCTGTTTATTCCGAAAATTATGGCTCGCAAAACACTATCCAAGTACAGGAAAATTCCCTCTTCGGAGAGTATATCGTTGGCGGTGGAAAACAAAAAGGCGAAAGCGGAGGTCTCGATGTTTACACTGCTACGTACAACGATGGTTTTGATATTTCTCCGGCAGCAGTTGTTTCAGGCAATACCGTGGAACAATTTGGCTACGCAATGAGTGTTTCTTGCTATGGTTATGAAACAGCGGAAGTCATAAATAACACGTTGGCGGGAAATTATTCAGGGCTTTATGTTGATGTTGACCAATCCACCTCCAAGACGCTCATTGAGGGAAATACTTCGACAAACAATGAAGGAGACGGAGGTTACATTTCCACATACTTCTATCCCGAAAATCCACCAAAACGAAAACAAGGCTCACCGGAAATCTCTGTTATCCAGAATACATTCTCAGAAAATGGAACAGGTGTTACTATTGCCGCATTTGGTGATGCCGATGCCGCCGGTATTGTTTTTGTAACAGGGAATACCGTTTCTGATAATCTCAACGATGGAATAGTGCTTATGCTGAATAATCCCTCTGGAGAAGCCGTTGATACAGTTCCCTCCAGCATCGAAGCCACGGTGGATTTCAATCACCTTGTTGGCAATGGAGGAGCGGGATTAACGATATTGAACGCAACAAATCCCCCAGTCACCCTCACTCATAACAATATGTTTGATAACGAGGGATTCGACGTTTTTCTCCCGGTCGCATTTGAAGAGACCGCGACAAATTATTGGCTACGCACGAGCAGTGTTGATGTTAATGCGCAAAATAATTACTGGGGAGAAACCACAACTTTAGAAATGCAGACCAATCCTTATCCTTCCAACATTTCTGAAATTCGCGATGAACTCGATAACGAAGACCTCGGTTTCGTTGAATACAATAACTGGATTCAGGATTCTATTCCGCCAAGTTCCAGCGGACTCGTGAGCGGTATTGTTTTCAGCGATGCGGATGGCGATGGAGTAAAAGGTGAAACGGAAAGCGGAATTGAAGATTGGACTGTGTATGTAAACGGTGTCCGCGCTGATTCCGCCGTTACTGATTCCACCGGTTATTACGAAGTCTATCTTGGCGACGAAGGGGAATATACGTTAAGTCAAGTTCTTCCGAACGGCTGGAGACAAACTTTCCCGGCAAACAATGAAACATATTCCATTGAACACACGGAAGGAAATTCCTATCCGGATAAAAACTTTGGCAATAATCTGGACACCACAAAGTTCAGGACCATTACCGCCAGCACCCAACTCTCGTTAAAGCCGATTAAGTTGAAAAAAGGAAAAGATGGAAAATACCCGTTACCGAATATTGCCAACGTTCGCGATACCATTGTAAAAGCAAATGCCGGTATCACCGTTGGTCGCGCGCAAACAAAAGATAGTCTGAAATTTTATTCGTGGGCTTATTGGAAGAAGGGAGCCGACCTCGGTAAATTTTATACCGCAGAGCATACACCCCCCTCCTATCCGTTCGACTCGATTCGCAATTTGAAAACGCCGTCCAAAAAACCGACGCCGATGAAAAAAGCGTACAAAGCGGATAGAAAGAAATACAAGAACCCACTCGTCGCGGAAATGGCAGTGTTAAAATTGAATCTTGCCGGAAGCCAACGCGGTGTATTTCCGTTCGGGTTAAGTACGCTCAAACTTTATACTCCAACGGGTGATTACGTTGCCTATGATGGAATGTTGTTAGGAACTCTTGCGTCACAACTTGATTCCGCATTAACATATTGGAAACGTTATAGTTTGCTCCGTGATACTACTACCGCAAATTCTCTCGCCAATCTCATAAAAATGATTAACGAATCATTTGCTGATAGTATCAATGACTCGACTGAGGACTTGAAAAGTTTATCCACATTCTTGCGACTCAATGGAGTGAAGAAAATTTCGGATGTTTCATTCCTCCGCCGCGATCCAACGGCAAAAGACAACTGGAATTGGGCGGCGAACGGGGAAAACGACTATACACCGGAATCCTTTACGTTGCATCAGAACTATCCTAATCCGTTCAATCCGACGACAACAATTTCGTTTGTGCTCCCCGAAGCCGCAGTTATCTCCCTGAAGATTTATGATGTGCTCGGGCGCGAAGTTGTTTCCGTCATTAACAAAGAAGAATGGGAAGAAGGCGAACACCACGTTCAGTTCAATGCCGCGAACATTTCTTCCGGCGTTTATTTTTACCGACTCACCTCGCTTTGGGAGGAAGGAAAATCATTCACGCAAAGCAAAAAACTAATGCTCATCAAGTAAAAGCACTGTGAATGAATCAGGTTCAATGACCTGTAAGGCGATATCGAATTTCGGTATCGCCTTTTTTATTCCCTCTCCCTGTTTCGAAAACCAACTGACGAAACATTTTTTTTACCCCAAGAGTAGTAGGGTATGGTCGCGACCGTTCCCTACTTGAAAGGGCAATTCATAAATTGCTACTACGGAATAAGGTATCCCTCTCACCAACGCTATCACCAAAACCAAGCGGGAAGTTCTCCTCGTTCGTGTAACACTTTTTCGGCATTCGGTAAAATTTATCACTTTTTCCAGCAATCTCTTTTGCGCAAAGATTGGCATTTTCCGTGCAAAGTAAAATACTTCCGGTTCGTTTATTCTCCTCTTTTTTAGCAAAAAAATTACTTTCAGCAGTTATTATCAGGGT
>Ga0207952_1000168_pt1 | contig 66608 bp, 40 predicted proteins | sample SubbioR12Aug_8Ca_FD_184831 | JGI IMG/M metagenome (GOLD analysis project Ga0207952, IMG submission 184831) | Serpentinite rock and fluid subsurface biosphere microbial communities from McLaughlin Reserve, California, USA - CR12Aug_8Ca (SPAdes) | ecosystem: Environmental > Terrestrial > Deep...
TATCTTCGCAAACTGTTCTCGACTGATGTCGCTTGGGTACGTTTTTCTCATCACCCAAGTTTACGCACTATTCCTTTTGTTTACAATAAGATCTCGTATAGCTTCTAAGAATTGCTTTGGAGATATTCTGAAGAAGAAATTGCTCCAGGTCTGCCCGGATACCTGCTTCTCGTACTTATCTCGTACTTATTTCACACTTATTTGAAATTTAAGTAGCAATTTTAGCCTCCGATTTCTTCAGCCCTGACAGGCAATAAGATGCGCGGCACCCCGCAAATTGACCTTAAGCGTTGTAAGCTATTTGACAGATAAATCACAAATGATAACGATTCTCATTTATAATGATTTCACTTTAGCAATTTCACACCCTCTCAAGCGCCAGCCCCCAAGCTACACACGTACGCCAGCATCCCTACGTGGGCAAGTGAAAAAACCATGCGTTATATCGCGGGGGAATCATGTCCATCGTCATTTCATATTCGTATTTATATCTATCAATCGTCGCCTCTGTCCTGAAAAAAATCCTCATGGCGCAGCATTACGACTGTCCTGGCTAGTCGCCGACCCATAAGAAATTTTCTTTTCACATCGTGCATGAAAGTGTGATTGCCCCGGCAATCGCAGAGGACTTGCTCGCCCTCTTTTTTTGGAAAACAGCATGAACAACAACAAGCAACATCAAGCGACTGGCAATATGTCATTTTATTCAGTTGCAGCCGAACGCACGCTACGTCAGTTCATCGACGCTTTCTGGTTTGAAGGTGCTTTGGATGGACATCTGGAACGGCAAACTGATGGCAAAGCTGATTTGTATTTGCGGGGAGTGGATGAACAAGGCCAACAGCTTGAATACCGGATAGCTGCACATCCGGCAAACAGCTTTGGACGCAGCCGTTTGCATGGCCCGGTATTCGAAGTGAGCAGCGGCATCGCCACCCATGATATTGCCGTTGTGGCGGGCAATTTATTGAGGCCGCATGCTGCACAAAATGGCCCGCGCTTCATCAATGAATTAATTCATACCGCGGCCAAGCAGGCTTGTTCTTTGCAAGCCCAGGCTTTAACAGCAAAAGGCCGTGCTGCACTTGACTTGCCTTATGCATGGCAAGAGGCGCATATGGGTGAGGGCCATCTGTATCACCCTTGTTATCGTTCGCGTATAGGTTTTAACCTAGCTGACCATCAGCGTTATGGGCCAGAATTTGCGCAGGCTTTTGGGCTGGTCTGGCTGGCACTCGATAAACAACTGGCTGATATTCATAGCTTGCCTGGTGGTGACTACACACAGTTTTTGCAAACGGAAATTGGTGCAGCAGAAGTGCTGCGCTTGCAGCAAGCCATCACGCTCTCAGGAAAGGATGCAAACAATTATTATCTGCTGCCCGCCCATCCCTGGCACTGGCATCAGAGCCTGCAAATCCAGTACGCTGACTGGCTGGCAGATGATCACCTGCTCTATCTTGGTACGGGCGAAACGACCTGGCTGGCACAGCAATCGATACGTTCACTGACGTCTCTTGCCAGCCATAGCAATCACAACCTGAAGCTGCCGCTAGCCATCGCCAACAGTTCGGCAGACCGTATCCTGTCTGACCATCATGTTCATAATGCGCCGCTGATATCGCAATGGCTGGACAGCTTGTGTAGCGAAGATATTTTTTTACAGCAGCAGTGCAGGCTGGAAATTCTGACAGAACCCATGGGCATCACCCTGACACTTGCGGCATCACGCCAGGACAGATATGGCTTGCTGGGCGCTATCTGGCGACAATCACCGACATCCATACTCAGGCAAGGCGAGCAGATATTCCCCTGCACGGCCTTGACTACGCTTGATGATCAGCAACAATTGAATATCTCACCCTGGCTGCAACAACATGACACTGAAATCTGGGCCAAGGCGCTATTGCAAGCCATGTTGCCACCGTTTATACATCTGATGCTGGCGCAAGGTGTCTTGCTGGAAGCGCACGCACAAAATACCTTGCTCATCGTCAGGGATGGCTTGCCTGTCGGTGTTGCCATCCGTGACTTGCCCGGTGGCCTGCACTTTATCGCCGGGCAAACCACCAACGAAGCGCAATTACAGCATTTGCGCCAGGCACCTGCACACCGCAACACAGCCAATGCCAGCAATGGTTTCGCCATGAACACTACAGACGAAGCCAGGGATTACCTGCTTGAAGTGCTCTTATTTATCCATCTGTCTGAACTGGCACACAGGCTGGCGCTGCATCACGGTTTTGAAGAAAGCCGCTTCTGGCAACTGGCTGCGCAAACCGTGCTTGATTATCAGGCGCAAGTGCCGCAATTGTTTGCACGCTTCCAGCAATTCAATTTGTTTGTACCAGAACTGCAAATGGAAAAACTGGCCAGCAGGCGTCTTTCTGCCGCCAGTGCGCAAGCATTTCATATTGTCCCTAACCCCCTGCATCAATTCATACAATCTCAGGGCACGTGATGCGGCAAACCATTTTCATCACGGTACTGGGGCATTTTGGTGCGGCCTTTGCTGCGCTGTGCATGCCACCATTTTATGCGCATATACTGCAGCAGAACTTTTCCAGTCAGGCCCTGGTCATGGCAGGCTGGTACTTTACCCTGCCAACCCTGGCGGCGGCGATCTCCAACCCCTTGTGGGGCAAGCTGGCTGACCGCATAGGCATACGTGCTTCACTGATACGTGCACACTGGGGCCTGTGCCTGAGCTTCATCATCACAGGCATGGCGCGCACGCCCTGGGAATTTGCCTTTGGCCTGACTTTGCAAGGTTTGCTGGGCGGCACCTTTGCGGCATCAAATGCGTTTCTGGCTTCTTTCCTGCCTGGCAAGCGCCTCGCTACATTGCTGAGTGTTATGCAAGGCTCGGCCCGCACCGCGCTGTTCGCAGGGCCTGCCATCATAGGCCTGTTCAGCGACGGCCAAAATCTGCTGCACATCTTTTTTTATCTGGCCATATTCCCTGGTCTGGCGGGGTTGATACTCTATCTGCTACCGGTAAAAACTGTTGCTCCTGCTGCGCATACCGTAACAGACAACACTGGTACAGCGCCTGTCAAGGCTGGCACACTCAGTGCCAGCAGTCTGTACCGCTACCAGGCGCTATTCACCATAGGTACGGTACTGACCTATCCGTATTTTGTCATTGACCTGGCGCAACGCCTGGATATGTCTGCGGCCTGGGCCGGTGCCCTGTTTGGCTTGCCGCATGCACTGTTTCTGGTGCTGGCCTGGCCTATCGGCCGCCATGTCAATTTTTCCAATGCACAGACTGCGCTGGCGCGTTTCTCTGCGCTGACCTGCGCAGGATTGTTATTGCAGGTGCTGGCCAATAATCTGCCCCTGCTGGCCACGGGCCGGATACTCATGGGCGCAGGGATGACCGGCGCTTATCTGGCCATCAATGCCCTGGCAGCATCCACAACCAGAAAAGCCAGTGCCGGCCAGCATTTTGGCAAACTGGAAGGCGCCAATAAATGGGGCGCTGTCATGGCAGGAATTCTCGCAAGCGGTCTGGCTACTTCAATGAGTTATACCGCTCCCATCTGGTTGGCTTGTGCGCTGTTGGCCGGCCTCTCCATTTTTATAGAAAGTAAACGCCTATGAACGCTAGCTTACCGCGGTTCGCATGGAACCATGCGCCTGACACTCTGCCCTTACTCCATCTGCCGTCTTTGCCACATGCTTTGCCACATGCGAGGCAGGCAGCCAACAATGCTGCCCCTGTCGAAGCCAGCGATTACGCCCAGTTGCAACATGCCCGCGTGCTGCTGAATTGCTATGCGCGTGAGGTCGCCATGCAGGAACATAAGCTCGCCGTCCGTTCCATCGTCCACACCAGGCTGGCACCCGCAGCACTGCGCCAGTATCAGGGCCAGGTACTGGATATACAGTTACCGCGCATGCAAAGCCGTTTTTGCGTGGGGGTACAACATGTGTCAGTCACTGGTAATTATGATTACATCACCGACATCTATCTGCAAGACCATCAGCAGACCTGGTCAATAGCCAGTTGGCGCGACATTGCGGAGCTGATCGTCGCTGACCTGTCGTTGCGCGAAGCTACCGAGTTTAATGCCGACCTGCTGCAACAAATCGAGGAGAGCATCGCCACCATGCAGCATCTGCTGGAGGCGCAGCAAGGCAAATTACGTTCTCTTCACACAGACTCAGCTTTACAGCAATACATACGCAGTGAACAGCATTTGCTGACGGGCCACCCTTTCCACCCTACACCCAAAAGTCGTTCAGGTTGGACAAGAGCAGAAGAAAAAAACTATTCGCCAGAACATGGCGCAAGGCTGCAATTACGCTATTTCCAGATCCCGCGCAGCTGGATCATTAGCGATAGTCTCGATGAGCAAGACTTGTCCAGCCGTTTGCAACAACTGACCGGCCACGGCCTGCAAGCTGATAGCAAACACATCATCGTTCCCCTGCACCCCTGGCAAGCTGACTGGCTCATGCAGCAGCCCCGCATACAAACCGCCATGGGCGCTGGAGAAATACGCGACCTGGCTTGTAGTGGCAAGCAGTTTTATCCCACGGCATCCATCCGTACCATGCTGGCCGAAGATGGCAGTGCTTTCTTGAAGCTGTCGCTGAACCTGCGCATCACCAATTGCATACGCAATAATGCCCGGCACGAGCTGGCTGCAGCATTGACCGCCAGCCGTCTGTACCGTCCCATGAAAGCAGACATGCTGGCGCTGTTCCCGCATTTTCATGCACTGGAAGAACAGGCTTACCTGAGTGTAGCCTTCCCGGAAGACCAGCAACAGAGTGACAGGCAACATAAGGAAATCGAAGACGGCTTTGGACTGGTCCTGCGTGAAGGTCTGTCAAGCCATCTGGCGCAAGGCATCACACCCATGATATGCGCGGCCTTGTTTGGCAACGGCCAGGCGGGTCGTCTGCAGGTCGCTGCATTGATAGAACGGTTTTCTCACAGACATAGTCTGTCCCTGCGCCAGGGCATGCGCCTGTGGTTCAGCCGTTATGCCGAGCTGGCAATTTATCCTGTGTTTTACCTGCTGTTTGAAAAAGGCATCGCCTTTGAGCCACACATGCAAAACAGCATCGTCGGGCTTGCAGAAGATGGCACTCCAGTGCGTTTTATCGTCCGTGATCTGGAGCTGACCAGGCTGACGCCCAGAGCCCACGAACTGATCAAGGCCATGCAACTCGATGAACATACCCGCAAAGAAATCTGTTGCAGCGACGAAGCGGGCTGGACACGCATAGGCTATTGCCTGCTGGTCAATAATATCTGTGAAGTCATCGCCACGCTGGCGAATGGCAATCATGAACTTTACCTCGAATTATGGGCTTGCCTGCGCAATACCCTGCAAAGTTATCTGGCCAACTTCCCCAACCCGGAGGCGGCGCGCCGCATACAGGGCTTGCTGTCCGGCGAGCCCTTGCCCGTCAAGGGTAATTTGCTGATCCGTTTTTTAAAGCAGGCTGACCGCAAGGCTGCCTATCTGCCGCTATATCACCCACTGGGCGTAGTCAATGAAGCTTAGCGATTCGTGGCGTGGTCACAGCTCTGTATCCGTTTTTTTTCAACTCCAAATGATGTATTAATTATGCACGTAAAACCTTTTTCACTGATACTCCCGGCCTTGCTAGGTCAGGCTTATAGCCATGCAGTGATGGCGCAAAGCACGACACAAAATGACTTGCCGTTAATTGAAGTCAAGGCTCAGTCCAGGCCAGCAGCTACCCGGGTAAGCGGCGCCAGCAAAACCAATGGCATTTTGCTGGAAACCCCACAGTCGATATCCGTCGTCAACAATGAAGACTTGCGCGACCGTGCCGTCAACAGCAGCAAGGACGCACTGGCCTATACGCCCGGCATTATCGCCGGGCAAGGCGAAGGCCGCCGTGATGAATTTTATATACGTGGCTTTTACTCCCCACGGGAAACCCTGCTCGATGGCATGCGTGACGACAGCCTGTATTTCCGCGATCTTGCCACCACCGATAAACTCGAAGTCATCAAGGGTGCGACAGCCGCCTTGTATGGCCGTGGCGCAGCCGGAGGCCTGATCAACCGCATTACCAAAAAACCGCAGGCAAAACAGGACAATGAAATTTCACTGGCTCTGGGTTCGAACAGCCAGCGCAGACTCAGTATCGATGCAGGTGGTGCCCTGAGCAATGAGCTCAATGCGCGCCTGATTGCTGCCTATGACGCGGGTGACAGTTACCGCAATATTGTTGATCATAAGCGCACGCTGCTGGCACCATCGCTGTCTTGGAATATCAGCCCGCAAACCAGCTTGCTGCTGCAGACTGAAATACAGCGCGAAGACCACACGCCTGACCGTGGCATACCATCGGTGAATGGACGTGCAGTGGCAGTTGATGCCAGTACTTTTTATGGTGAAAAATTTGACTTCACCAAAACCAATAGTGATCTCTTTAAAGCCAGGCTGGAACACAAATTCAATCAGCAACTCAGCCTGGTCAACAACCTGCAATACAGCCAGACTGATCTTGATGGCGTGAATACACGCAACCGGCGCGTGAATGCAGACAACACCGTATCGCGCCAGATTACCTATTTCCCCATACAGCAAAAGAACCTGGTCAACCAGACTGAACTGACGTACGCCATCGGTAATCACCTGTTACTGGCTGGCCTGGAATTATCCCAGCAAAAGCGCGATTCCCTGGTCAGGCAGACCGGCACGGCTTACCCTGTGGATTTATACCGCCCCCAGCAATTGCTGGCCGCTCCTGACTTCAGGGCTTTGCCTGTGGCCATAGACAGCCGCTTCAATGCCGACACCACTGCCCTGTACCTGCAGGATCAGATTGCCTTGACGAATGAATGGGACATACTGCTCGGTGGCCGCTTTGACCAGTTCAAGCAAAAGCAAACCAACAGGCTGCTCAACAATGTCGTCAGTGAACGTACCGATAATCTGTTCTCACCACGCATGGGGCTGGTGTATAAAATCACGCCGCAACAGTCTGCCTATGCCACGATCAGTCGCTCACATCAGCCTGCCGGTGGTGACTTGCTTTACACCGGTAGCAATCCGCTAAATCAAGTCAAGCCCCTGAGGACTGACCTGCAGGAAATCGGCTTGAAGCAAGAGTGGCTGGATAAACGCCTGTACACCAGCATCGCCTTGTTCAGGGTGGAGCAAAGCAATCAATTGACTGCTGACCCAACCGACCTGACAGGTTTGCGTCAGTTGCAAATTGGCCGTCAGCGCAACCAGGGGCTGGAGCTTGAACTTCAGGGACAACTGTTCAGCGCTACCCAGGTCAATGCCAGTTACACCTACAACGATGCAAAAATCGTCGCATCGAATGATATACGCATAGGCAATCGCGCAGAAATGACGCCATCCCATAATGCCAGTCTGTGGTTAAAGCAAAGTTTCAGCAAGAACTGGAGTGCCGGTGCAGGCATCATTGCCCATAGCGAGCAGTATGCCCTGACTGACAATACGGTACGTCTGCCAGGCTATGCCCGTGTCGATCTGGCACTGACTTATATGCAGGCCCGTTATGACATTACCCTGAAACTCAATAACCTCGGCAATACCCGCTACATGGAGTCAGCCAACAACAACGTGCAGATACAGCCTGGCGCACCTTTCAATGCCTATCTGGTGTTGAATACGCGCTTCTAGTGGACTGTAACAGTGAAATCGAGATTGAAGGACATGTGCCCGGCGCATCAGGGCAAGACGCAAAACACAGCGATAGCGGGGCTATCGCGAGTATTTGCAACGCAGCCATGATCGTCGCGCACATGACAGGCACTCCTATTTCCACTGTGACAGTCCACTAGACACAGGGGCTTGAACACAGCTCCGTAGCAAGGCCAGCCGGATGCATCGCGCATCCGGCTTTTTTTATTTGCTCTTGCGCTTGCGCCCCATGCGCCAGCCCGTCAGCATCAAAACCAGTGGAGCCAGACCAAAGCATGAAATGAATATCCGGCCTGGCATGCCAAAGGCGATGCCGCTATGCAGGGGAAACAGCCAGGCCAGGAAGCGGTCGCCAGCCTGTCCCTGTAGCGGGTCGGCAACCCGGATGATGCGGCCACTGCCAGCATCTACACTGACCCTGCTGGCACCATCGCCGCTATGCATTTCCTGGGGCTGACGCAAACGGATTTCATACACAGCAGCAGAAGCCGATGGCAAACCCAGGCGCGAAATTCTGGCATGCTGGAATACGCCTTGTGCGATCAGCATGGCTTGTACAGCAGTGATGTGCTGACCGGCTAGCACATGTGCATCCCCCTGCTTGCGTGCCTGTGTGACAGGCAATACTTTGCCTATGACGGGCAATATCCATTGTGGCTGATTGAAATAGGCACCAGAAAATCCCAGCAGGAGGAGCACAGGCAAGGCAAAAAATCCCAGCATGCGGTGCAGGCGAAAATTGATGGCAGCCGGAGTTGCCGTCAGATTGACTGTCAGTGCCTGGCGCAAGGCTTTCCAGTTGGGTTTGGGCAGCCATAAAAACAGGCCAATAAGCGACATCAGCACGAGCATGATGCCGCTGACTGCGATCACGGTCTTACCGGTATCACCCAGTAAAACATAACGGTGCAAGTGATACAGGCTAGGTATCAGCAAGCTTACTGAGATGCCGTATTGCCCCCAGTTGCGTTCACCTTTCACTTCCAGCGTGAGCGGATCAAGCATGACCTGGCGTGACCAGTCCTGGCTAAACACAGACTTGCCAGTAGCTGCTCTGGCAGGATACCAGGCGGTAATGACATCTGCCGTAGTGGCAGGCAGCATCAATTGCCTGGGCTTGCCATAAGCGGGATTGGCTGTCAGTATATCTAGCGCAGCCTGTACCATTTCTGGCTCGATGGGTTCAGCAGTGTAAGTTTGCCGTCCAGTGCTGAACAGGGCTGGATTGAGTGCGTGATCAAGCTCATGCATCCAGCAGATGATGCTGCCCGTGAGCCCCAATAGCACGAATACGCTGCCAAACGTGAGCGCCAGCCACAAATGCAAACGCAGCAATACCGTGCGCACTGACTTAGGCAACATAAACAGTCCTGAAATAGCGACCATTTGAGATCGTGTGAAATTGGAGATTGCAGGTAAACATCGTGAATATCCAGGCTGGAAAAAATGGCTGGCTATTCTTGGAGAATCAGGAAAATGCTGGCTGTAGTGTAGTGCGGCCACTATCTTATCTAAAACAGCCAGGCAGATCAATGATAGTTAAGGGCTAAAAGCCGCGATGCGGCTAAACACCATCGCATTCAAGTCTGCCTGACCACCAGCATGGTCTGCAAGACCTCGGACTCGACCGGCTCTTCATTGATGAGACCAAGGATTTTCTTGGCGAGCAGAATGCCACCGTCGCGCAGGTATTGGTGCACGCTGGTGAGTGCCGGGATGAAGCTGGCAGCACCTGGGGTATCGTCGTAGCCAATGACGGATACCTGGCCGGGCACGCTCATATCTGCTTCGGTAATTGCACGTATCGCGCCCATGGCCAGCAAGTCGCTGGCTGCGAAGACGGCGTCGAAGGCTTTGTCCTTTTTATCCAGGTAGGCAGACATACAGTCAAACCCGGCTTCAAAGGTAAACGCCTTGGGGCGCAGAATGGTGACGGCATGTTGCTCTTCGCCCAGGGCTTCCATGAAACCGGCGCAACGTTCCTGCACTTCGGCATGGTCAATGTCCCCGATGAACAAGAGATTACGCCGCCCTTGCTGGATAAAACGCTCAGCCACGCTGGCACCACCCTTGCGGTTATCGCTGCCAACGACGATGCCAGGTTGGTTTGCATCCGGTGCGCCCCAGATGACCAGCGGCAGGCCGGAACGTTGCAAGCGATGCACAGCCTCCCCATGGGAGCCCTGTCCCAGCAAGATCATGCCATCAGCCCCTTGTACAGGTGGCGTGTCTATGAGTTGCATCGAAGTCAGCACCACGCTATAACCTGCCGTCGTCAGTTCCTGGGTGATGCCACCCAATAATTCCAGCGGATAAGGGTCAGACATGGGCCTGTCATTGGCAGGCGTCATTTCCACTACGACGGCGACAGAATGGCTGCGGCCCAGGCGCAAATTGCGGGCGCTGACGTTGAAGCGGTAGCCCTGCTCTTCTGCAATCTTGCGGATTTTTTCGCGCGTCTCTACCGTCACCAGCGGGCTGTTACGCAAGGCACGCGACACCGTAATGGTCGAAACCCCGGCAATGGCTGCCAGGTGTTCCATCGTTACCCCGGATTCGGGATGAGGTGTGCTGCGTTTTTTTGCCGACATGCAAAGACCTTATTAACAATTGCCATGTGTAGAAATTTCGGGTGCAGTGATTTCAGCTTCGGGCAGACTCAGCACTATGTCTGGCTTCGCCCTCTGAAACTGATTATTTCCCGCGCATTATGACAGAGCTTGTTTAGCTGCGATATATCCCCCACCGACGCTGCGCAAAGTGAACACCCTCCTTATCTATGGCTACCGCACAACACAGGGGCAAATCTGGCAAAAACACGTCAGGATTTTTGCGGTGCTCATGCCAGCATCTGTACTGGCAAGTTAGTCAGCGTTTCATTTCCCATTGGAAATTTTTGTATTTTTAACCAATAAATTTATCTGTGTCGAATAAATGACATCGATAACATTTCAATTGACATCGATAACATTTATTGTTTCAATGAGCTTGTTTTTACATCTCGTCACTTGAGTACCAGGGAAACAGGCCGCATAAAAAACCAGGCCAGGCTCATTTAGGAAGTGGCAAGAGGCAACAATGCGTATCATGAAAAATGAACGTATTGCCCTTGAACGGATGTTAGGGACGACAAACTTTAATAATATTCAGGAGCACAACATGAACTGCAACAAGCCCTTCCGCTTGTCGGCGATTACTATCGCCATGATGACATTATTGAGCCAGGCCCAGGCCCAGGTCGCCAGCAATCCAGAAACCAATGCCGCCACTACGGCTAATACCGCTAATACCGCTACCCCAGCCAAGGCAGATGAAGTCCAGCAAATCGTCGTGACAGGTAATGCCCGCAACGGTGGCCAGCGCAAGATCGATGCGTCTTATTCCATCACGACTGCGAATGAAGAACAACTGAAACAGGCTGCCCCCAGCAGCACCGCCGATCTGCTGAAAATCGTGCCCGGCATTTATGCCGAATCCAGCGGCGGTAATGCCGGTGCCAATATAGGCGTACGTGGTTTCCCTATCGACGGTGATGCGCCGTTTGTGACCATACAAATGAATGGCTCGCCTTTGTTCCCGCCGCCTACGCTGTCTTTCCTGGAAGGTTCATCCTTATTCCGTATTGATGATACGGTAGAACGTGTCGAAGTCTTGCGTGGCGGCCCCAGCCCTATCTTCTCGAATGGCCAGCCTGGTGCAACGATGAACTTCCTGCTCAAGAAAGGCCGTGATGTGGCAGAGGGCAGTTTGCGTGCGACTGTGGGCACGGGCAATCTGCGCCGTATTGATGGTTATTATGGCGGCAAGATTGCCGATGGCTGGTATGGCACCATAGGTGGATTTTACCGCGTAGCACAAGGCGTGCGTGACGGGCAATATCCAGCAGACGATGGCGGGCAAATCACTGCCAGCGTCACCAGAAAACTGGACCAGGGCGAGCTGACTTTTTATGCGCGTACCGTCAATGACAAAAATACTTTCTATACTGGGGTGCCGCTGATCTCTGCCAGCTCTGCGGGTGGCAAGCCAACGGCTTTCCCTGGCTTTGATCCTTTGACCGGCTCGCTGTATAGCAATGAATTGCGCAATGTCGCTCTGGAAGTTGGCCCGGGTCAGGTATTGAATAAAGACCTGGCAAATGGCCGTGGCTTGCAAGCCAATCTGTTTGGCGTGGAATTTTCGCAAAACATCAATGGCTGGAATATCAGTAACAAGCTCAATCATTTTTCTGGTGATGCCCCTACCCTGGCGATCTTCACCGGCAATAGCCCAGTGAGCATGTCCAGCTATATCAATAGTGCTATCCAGTCTGCCAATGGCCAGGCCAATGTGGTGGCAGCAGCGGGTGGCAAGCAGGCTATCTCAGGCACGGCCACTTATCTGAATGGCGGCGCTGCAGTAGCAGGTGACCAGCAAGTGATGTCTGCCGGTATCTGGTCGGTAGAAAAGAAACTGAGCTCTTTCACCGATGAACTGCGCATCAGCAAAGAAATCGTCAAAGACCATACCATGACGGCTGGTCTGTATTACGCTGACTATTCCTCCAAGGACATGTGGTATCTGGGTAATAGTGTGCTGATGACAGCAACAGCAAATGCCCGCCCTATCAATGTGCAATTGAATAACGGTGTGGTAGTCAGTGGCAATGGCCATGACGGCGCATCCTTCTATACCTTGAATGAAAATTTCTCGGCGCAGAATACCGCGTTTTACCTGGCGGATGAATGGAAGATCAATGACCGTATCCGTGTTGATGCCGGTGTACGCACCGAGAACCGTCGCTTGAATGGCGTTATCTCGAATCCAAAGTCAGTGGATCTGGATAATAATCCGCTGACCCTGTACAACAATAATGCATCAGTGCTGAGCGGTTCGAACACGCCAGTTAATCGCAGCGATAGTGAAGTGTCTTATACCCTGGGCGGCAATTACAAAGTATCAGAAAACTTTAGCGTGTTTGCACGTCTGAATTCTGGCTTTGCCCTGCCACAGTTCGATACCATACGCGACAATGGTGTCAATGCACCAGTGACCAAGGTCAAACAGTATGAGATAGGCCTGAAGAGTGTGTCGGAATACTTCAGTGCCTACCTGACCTTCTTCCACAATACTTTCACAGGCCTGCCCTTCCAGCAGTTTTTGGCGAATGGCAGCAATGTGACGGCGATTGGTGGCTCCAGCGGTTCTGGTCTGGAATTTGAAGTGGCAGCGCGCCCAATCAAGAATTTCCAGATTTCACTGAGCGGCGCTTACCAGCAATCGAAGTATGAAAACTATGGCACCAATACTGGTAATGAAGTGAAGCGCCAGCCTAAATTGCAGTTCCGTCTGTCACCCAGTTACCGCATTCCCTTCGATAATGGCGACATCAAATTGTATGGCACTTACACGCATGTTGATGCACGCTTTGCTGATGCAGAAAACCAGCAATCACTGCCCAAGTATTACACGCTCGATGCCGGCATTTTGGTAGGCCTGGGTGACAATCTTGAATTCCGTCTGGCTGGTACCAATCTGACCAATCAACTGGGTCTGACAGAAGGGAATTCTCGTGTCATAGGTAGTGGCAGCAGCGTAGTTTTTGCCCGTCCTATTTTTGGCCGCGCGATAGAAGCATCAGTGCTGTATCGCTTCTAATTCCCAGTTTTATTTTTCTTGAAGCGTGGCCTTGTATATCAAGGCCACGCTTTTTTTGGCTACGCTAACATCACAATTAATGCGTGTTTCACGTATCAAATATAAAGCTTATTTTTTCCTTTTATAAAGCTTATTTTTTCCCTTCGCAAAAGCAATTTAGCACACAAGAATATTCCCAAAATTTCTTGCTCTAAATAATAACCAGATTTAAAATCCGCGCATAATGACAAGCATTAATGCGCAGTTTTTTTTATTAATTCCGAAGTTTAAAGCCACTGCTTACTTGTTTGTATTCGTCTGCATTCCACAATTTTCGCAACAAGGCTTAGCGAAAAAAAACAAGGGCCATCTGACTGAGCATGGAAGAATATTTCTCAATACAGCCTTCTGTTTTATGACCGCATAAATTCCCCAGGTCTGTGTGTCACCACTTTAATCCTCATGAAAAAGAAAGTGAGTTATCAAATGCTATCAACCAGCAATTACCCTTCCAGCTTTTCACCGAGGCTCACCATTTTAGGATCATGTCTTGCGGGTTTAATGCTGACAGCTTGCGGCGGCAATCAAGGCGACGTGAGTGCAAACAAAGACACGACAAAGATAGGCATTAGTGGCAGTGGCCATGCAGGACCACCTGCAGCGCGCAGTGTCGTAGCGACATTTGATGGTAACCTGCTCAAGGCCAGATACAATCAAACTTGCGTCCCCAATCAAAAACCGGATTTAATTTCCGCATTGCCCATGGTGTTTGGCAAAGTCTATCCAGAAGACTGTGCCATTGCGAATAACAAGGCTCCCGTCTTGCAGTGGCCTGCCGGGAATATTTATCCCGATGCAAATGATACTAGCCCATGGAATATCAAGATCAGTAAAAACGGCGCAACTTACCTGACGGCCACCAGCAAGTTCCCACATTTGCAAATTCCTTCCGAACTCCCAACAGGTGAATATGAATGGGTAGTCAGCTACAAGGATAAAAACGGCAAAACTTACACCAGCAGTCCGCGTCGTTTCTATGTCGATGCCAGCGCTGTTTCCTTACCTATCGTCACACCGCAACAAATAGTTGACGCGGCAAAATTGGCAAGCCGCCCGCGTGGTTTGCCGCATAATGTCAGTCGCGAAAACATGCTCAGCAACATCACCAATAATGCAGCGATTCAATTTAACGACTTGAAGAATCAGGTAAAAGCCATAAAGGCAAAAAGCATCGTTACCGAACCTCCCATGATGTTGCCGAGTGACTTTACGAAGCCTGCAGATTATTCAAGCTGGATCAATTCCTTGAATACTATCGCAACCAATGCTGCGAACGATCTCGCCTATCTTGGCTATATGTCCGCATTGACCAATGACCCTGATACAAAAGCAGCAGGCAAGAAAAGATTGTTGGAAATGGCCGGATGGAATTGGTCAAACGGTACCACCAGTTTTGGATTCCAGGACCAGGCAGCCAGACAAGTATTACTTGGTCTGGCCAAGGGATACGATTACTTCTATGCTGATTTGAGCACGGCAGAACGCGCTTTGGTTATCTCTGTACTTAAAGAGAGGACAAAGGAGATGGCATCACTAATCACGTCAATCCATGTAAAAAAACTTAATTCGCATGGTGTTACTGACGTCGGTATCATGCTCAATGCCTTGTTGCTGCTAGCTGGTGACAGTAATTTCCCCGAAGCTGAGGGGTACCTGCGCGATGCCTACAATACTTTCCTCATCAGTAGTACGGCATTTGGTGGCGATGACGGTGCATTCCAGAACGGCAATGGGTACGGCTGGTATGTCGCGACTTTGCTGGAATCCCTGGTCACAATCAAGTCAATCACAGGCATTGATCTGAGCAGTTTGCCTTACTATGCAAAATATCCTGATTATCTGATGGCATTCACAGCACCTTTGTCCAGAGAATTGATGCTGCCTTTTGGTGATGACCATGCATATAATTATTTTTATACAGAGTATTCCTTCAACACTTTGCAGCCTTATGCATTGTTTACACAAAATGCAAATCACCAGTGGTATTTCCAAACCTTTGTACAAAAAGCCACTCCGAAAATTCGACCTATCACTTACTTCAATCTGGTAGGTATGGCGGCGACCCCGGCAACACCAGTGGCACCGGATAAAAATAACTGGTTCTTCGCGGACGCAGGCATAGCTTCGCTGACCAGTGATTTCATCAATCCAAACAGATCCAGTCTTGCCTTTCGGTCCAGTAAATGGGGTGCCTATAATCATTCTTATGCCGACCAGAACAGCTTTACCCTGGTATCAAATGGCAAGGACATGCTGATCAGTAGCGGCTATTATTTTTCTTTTGGATCTGACCATCATAAGCTGACCAGGGCTACCAGATCACACAATGCTTTGACTTTTGATGGCGGTATAGGTCAATCCGAAGCGGCATACAATCAGACGCCTGTGAAGCCTACCAACCCGGTAGACACGACAGACTCATCTGGTGACCTGATCAATGGTGGTGAGGCAAATGGCATCGCAATCGTCACAGGTGATGCAGCCAAGGCTTATCGCCGCCAGGCTCCTGCCCCGGTGAACTGGGAACCTTTGCTGAACAATGCGATACGCTCGATTGCCTATTTCCGGGAAGAAAAGATCAGCATCATTTATGACTGGGCTACGAGTTCCACGCCCAGAAAATGGGAATTGAACTTCCACGCCCTGAAGCCCTTTGATTTGAGTGCATCGGGTACGGCCAAAGTTGTCAATGGCAATTCATCGATCTGTATTTATCATCAGAATTTCCCATCCAGCATGGCTACGACGGATCAATTTGAAGTACCGGCAGACCCACCGGGCAATGTCGTTGCGCCGAATCAATTCCATATGCGTTCAACGGCAAATCAGCCTTCAACAGAATTGAGCACGATCACCATCATCAAGGAAAACTGCTCAGCGACACCTGTGAATGTCACGATCAATGGCAGCAATGCTGTCGTAAGCATAGGTACAAAGGGTGTGGAATTTAATCAAAAAGTAGTGAGCATATTCAATAACTGAGCTGCTCCAATTAGTAGCATCTATCCAGGTTTGCTTGTTTAAGCGTCTCTCACCAAGCCTGGTATTTTCAATATAAAGAGCCACCTGATGAAGTGAATTCATCAGGTGGCTCTTTGTTTTCCAGCTCAAAACTGCTTCAGCATTGTTTCAAAGATTTTACTCTTTGCCAGGGTTGCGCAAAGAACGGCTTAATTGTGCGAAATGCGGCAAGCTCTCTTTTTGTGGTGTTGACTTGTTCACGGCAATTTCTGTCATCATGACAGGTGCTGCTTCCAGTGTTTCCAGTGCATCGGATGTTTCAGCCGCCAGATGTGCATGCCCGTCCAGGAAGCGATACAACAGACTGCGCTGCCCTTTTGTCAGGTCCCGGGTCACCGGCATGAACAAATAACTTTCAAAAGCGGCAGGATCGGTCAGGCGGTGCAAGATGGATGCGTAGCTGCGTATCTGTGCAGGATTGGCGAGGTCCAGCCAGTTATCCATACAGGGGGCCATGGCATTCCAGTTGATCAGTACATGTTTGTAGACATTGTCCCAGGTTGCTGGCAAGGCGGCGATGGCGGCATCTGCAGGGCGTACGCGTACATAGGCATAAGTGTAGATCTGGGTACTCAGGCCATCTGCGGGTGCAGGCATGTTTTTTCCTGCGACGGGCACATAGGCACATACCTGGCCTTTGCTGGCATCCGCCTTGACAAGCAAGCCACCTTCACCATCAGTCTGCAGGTTTTGCGTCGCCGTTACAGTGCCGCCATCTGCCGACATCTGGAATAGCGTTACATCACTGGTCTGGAACAACGGTTTGCCATGCTTATACATCTGGAATTTGACCGAGCTTGCCGGGCCCTGGTCGAGATACAGATTGGGCGTACGCGGTATCAAACGCAAAGAAGCTTCAGCCAGCAAGACTTTGCCGTCTGAAGTGCGCAGCTCCCAGTCAGCTTGCGCAGCCTCGTTGGCGTGGTTAATATTGAAGCTGACTATACCTGAACCTGCCTCGTAGGCAGCACGGTCATATTGATTGTAGTTGAGGCTGCCCAGCAAATACTCTTTCTTGTTTTTTTTGTCGATGGCATACAGTTGCAGCGTGCCCCAGTCATACTTTTTCAAGTCAGCGCCAGTTTCGCTGACGCTATTGGATAAATCCAGGCTCACCTGGGTTTTATTCAAGCGGGCGTGGGCAGTTGCAAACAATGGCTTTGCCGCAGGTTGCGGCGGCAACAGGGCGCGGTCGCCAGGTTCATGCATGGGCTCACCTTTGCGCCAGACACCGATAGTGCCTACTATCATGCTGCGCGCAGGATTAGGCTGAAAGCCACCTGCCATCAGTTTGTCATACAGCAATTTCGATTGTGCGGCAGCAGGACCAGGCACCTTGTTACTCAACGTAGGGTCATCAAAATAAACCGTGCGATAAGCATTGAAACTGATGACGATGCCTTGTGCATCTGGCTCTTGCAAGGCAAGCTGCAAAGCCGCCAGGGCAGCGCTTTTGTGGCCGTCGATTTTCAGGCCAGCGGTGGCGAAAGAGGTTTGCCAGTTCACTGAAGCGCCACCAGCAGTAAAGCCAAAAGAATTGCGGGAGAAATTGATATAGCGTGCGGTAAATCGTTCATTGCGCGGTGCCACGATGCGGCAGCCACCATCAATGCCAAAGTTGATGGCATCAAAAAACAACTGCGAGGTGCAGGCACCATATGGTTCCAGATCAATCAACATGGCGTTCAGGTTGCAGGGTGCGCCACAGAGCTTGTCTGTCGTCACCAGACCGTGACCGAGATCAACAGATGAGACAAAAGCGTCAAAGAACTTGACCCTGTGCGTGCCATGCGGGTTCCAGTTACCGTCTGTTTTTACTGCCTCTATCGCACTCTGGCGAAACTGCTTCATCGTCTCTGGCGGTGTCAATACAGTTTGCGACTTGTCTTCGTTATAAAATTCAGGGTAATTATTGGTAACGATGGGGTCCCAGGAAATTTGTCCCTTGAAATGAATGCGCGGTATTTGCAGGATACTCATGCTGTTTTCTCCCGTTTCAGATTTTCTTGTAGATGAAGGCTGGCCCGGCCACTTTATGCTTGTCTGCAAGCGGCGTTTGGAGGGCGTGGATGGCTGCCATGCGCAAATCAAACATCTTGCGCACTGCTATCCCCAGTTGCGCCGCATTGCCATTCAATGCCAGATTGAGTGAATCAACCATGGCGCTATAGGCGATGGTGCAGGCAGCCTGTGCCTCCCTTGCTGCAGCCGGTTCTTTGGAAAAATCATGCAATTGCGGATCGGCAATAGCTGGATAGACCTTGCCCCATTCCACGCCTAAAGGACCGCCCCAGGAAAACCCTTGTTTGGAATCGCTACTGGTCAAGACCTGGTTACGGAGAATTTCTTCAAAGCGGTAGTAGTGTGAGAGTTCCTTGCTGAAGTCCAGCGGGTCGTTGCGTGTTCCCTCACCTTCCGAGACTATCACCTGTATGGCCTTGTGCGCATCGGCATAATTATTAACTGCGAATAACTGGCCAGGAAAAAATTGTTTGTCTTCGATCTGGTTGCGGCCCGCCTGCCAGGCGGTAGCAGGCAAGGTTTTCAGGTAAGCATCCAGGGCTTCATAAAACTGGCCTATGGTGACAGCCTTGACTGTTGCCGCTTCCAGCATTTTGAGTTGCGGGAAAACGATGGGCTCTACTGGCATTTCTATATTCATGCCCTGCTGCATGGCTGGCTTGCCAAAGGGAAGTATATGCAAGGTCAGGACCTTGCCGTCATGCCCTATGTCACCAGGCAAGGGGCCGGGGTATACAGGTGGATTAAGCTTGGGACTGCCACCGAGAGCATTAAGGATATTCGCTGCCAGGCACAGATGTATCATTTCCTGATGGGTGATGGATTGCAAGCGCGCCATGGCAGGCAGATTGCTATTTGGCAGTATCGTCAGCTGTGCATACAAATACGGCGGCAAGGTGCCAAATTCTACATTTATGGCGGTTTCCAGCATGGCCCGCGCCTGGGCCACGCTGGTGAGAGGAGGTAGTTTTAAAAGTATCATGCCTGCTCCTTGCTGACACTGCAAAGAGCGACAGGAATATGCTTGTTCATATGAGTTTTCTCCTGTTGACTGAAGAAGCTATGATGAAAATGAAATGCCGGATGGCAGTCCACGGGCTTGCCTTGCGCAGCATATTGGCACTGCAGGCAATACTAAGATTTGTTTTATTGAAAGATTTTATCTACTTGCAGGTGGCAAGGATTTCAGAATTAATTAACAATTTTACTTTACTATATGTTAATTTATTTGAAAGGATTATTTTGCCAAATTTGCATTAAAGAGACATTTATCTGGCTTAGAAGAAGAGCGTAGAGACAAGCTGCATGCAGCTATATTTAATGACAAATACTGAACGGGAAAAGAATGCAGACAAGACTATCATGTCGCTCATTGCCGGACGACATGATTTCTCTTTGGGAATGCGTATTTCTGCTGAAGTCAGAAATCAGGCGATCAGGGCCTGCACTTTTTCGATCTCGTCAAACAGGAAGAAATGGCCGCCTGAAAAAACATGCACTTCAGGTTCATGTACGAAACAGTCACGCCAGGCCTGACCGTCAGCCAAGGCTATCCTGTCGTCCTTGCCCAGCAAGATGCGCACGGGTACATCATGCTCACGCAGGCTGCCATCGACATAGGCTTCTGCTGCACCCACGTCGGCACGCAAAATGGGTACAAACAACTCCATCAATTGGGGTTCTGCCAGCACTTCTGCCGATATGCCGCCCATATCTGCTACCCATGCCATGAATTCCTTGTGGGGCAATTCTGCATGATGCTGTAAAACCCGGCTATGCGGTGCAGCAGCACCTGAGAGCACCAGCCTCTGCGGCAGGCTGGCACCGAGTTCAAACAGCCTGTCGAGCATGGCCAGTGCGATATAGGCTCCCATGCTATGTCCAAACAAGACATAAGCGCTACCCGCTGTGGCGCGCAAAGTTGGCTCCAACAAGGCTGTTACCATCTCGGGTATGCTGTGCATCAGGGGATAACGCATATTGCTGCCATGGCCAGGGGGATCAAAAGTCAGCCATTCATGCGCATGCTCACGCGACAGCCTGGCATAACTATAAGTGCTGCCACCAGCAAATGGATAAGCGATAATCTTCAATATGGTTTTCCTCTGACACAAATTAATTTTAAAACGACCATAACCCAAGCATGCCTGAACAAAATAAAAAACTGGCTTCAATCACACAGCCAGAAATCTGGATAGCCAGGCTGAGCGATCTGCGCGAATACCGACAAGAATTATTGACGCTGTTGAACAGTGTCGAACATACACGCTGCGCACGTTATCTGCAACAGGATGACAGGGACAGATATCTGGGAGGACGTGCCCTGACCAAGCTTGCCGCAGCAAAATTGACAGGCGTGCGACCGGCAGATATCAACATTGTACTGGCGGCCACTGGCAAGCCAGCTATCAGCCTCGCCAGGACAGGCCTCAAGCTGCCAGCCATCAGCATTTCACATGCCGGAGAACTGGTCGTGCTGGCATTGGCGTACGATGTTGATATTGGTGTGGACGTGGAATTATTGCACCATGATGTCATTCTTGATGAGTTGATGGGTGTCGTATGCAGCGCCACGGAAATCGCAGAAATCAACAAAGAGAACCAGAGAGCGGACCAGAAAAGCCGGACGCAGAAATTCTACGAATTCTGGGTATTGAAAGAAGCCTATCTGAAAGCTACCGGAGATGGCTTGTCAGCCGATACACGCCGTCTTGTGTTCAGCGTGGACGATGTATCGATAGTGAGCTTGTCGCAAGGCCTGGACAACCAGCCAGCTCATGCATGGGATTTTTTTCTCAAGCAACATGACCAGCAACACATGCTTGCACTGGCGAGCAGGAAAATAGCGTATGAACAGACAGATCAAAGTGAACACACAACAGCACACTGTATGCCTGTGTTTATGGATGCCTTGTCTTTATTCAGGGAATATTATTCAGGAAGAACGAGCGGATAAAAACTGATACTGATACCGACATCAGGCACATAGCTCAAATGAGCCATGTGCTCTACATACTAGACTTTACTTTTTGATGCTCAGGACGATGGAACCTGTCCAATTAGCGCCGCCGTTTTCAACGAGGATGCTCAGTACATTAGTAATCTCTGTCCATTCCATAGAGATTTTTGCGCCGCCGATGTCTACGCCGTCAGATTTCAGAGTGCCGTTTGGGTCAGACAGCAGTTTGGTGCGATATGCTGGATCTTGTGCCGATTTTGCGATTGCAGATGCTAATTGGTCGTATAAATGTGCCATTTTTCTTACCCCTAGTTTACGTGGTTCAACGAAGATGATATCGGAATGAAACGAAACTCTCAGCTACCAAAAATTTAAATTTTCATTTCAAATTTCAAGCTCAAATTTTAAGCAGCGAGGGCTATACTACACTTGCAAATAAATGATGTCTAGTACTTAACAAATTCAAAAAAATATTATTGTTTTTGCGTTGTTAAAAGTACGATCGGAAGCAAATTTACGTCTAGAATATGCAGCATAGCGTCTTCAAACTTTCCTGTCAGGAACATTATGCCTAACATAAAAACCTTTACTCCTGCTGGCCGTCTCGACAGCAATAATTCTGCTGCATTTGAGAAAGAAATTCTCGCGGCTATCGATGCTGGCGAAGTACACATACTCGTCGATTTTTCTGAGCTAGCCTATATCAGCAGTGCAGGCCTGCGCGTCATCTTATTGACTGCCAAGAAAACCAAAGCAGCCAGTGGCAAGCTGGTCTTGTGCAGCCTCAATGATTCTATCAATGAAGTATTTTTGGTCAGTGGCTTCAATGCCATCCTGGATATACAGGCAAACAAGGATGCTGCACTGGCACGCTTCTGAATTCATCAAGCCTTCATCAAAAGCCCTCGCATTTTTTCGAGGGCTTTTTTTCATCTTGATACACAGCTTTAGATTGATCAGCCATCAACTGCTTCGATGATAGCTTGCGTCCACTCTGCGGCACGCTCATAGGCGGTTGTCGTCACTGCTTCTTTCAGTTTGGGATCAGCATCCATCAACTCCATGAATTGCTGACGGTCCAGGCTGATGCAGGTACTGTCTACCACTGCACGCACAGACCAGGTACGCGGTACCGGGCGTATCAGGGCCATTTCACCGAAATAGTCACCGTCGTCGAGCATGCCCAGCGTTGTTTCTTTTTCGCCTTCCAGCTTCACGTAGTTTTCCAGCTTGCCGCGGGCGACGATGTAGAACTTGCTGCCAGGCTCACCTTCTTCAAACACAGGCTTGCCTGCGGCAAAGGATTCTGACACCAGCGACTTCGAAAGTTTTTGCAAGACGTCGTCCGAGCATTCTGACAGGAAAGGTATGCCCCGGAGTCTTTCGACGGAAACGCTGGCTTTGCCATCATCAGTAATCGTAAAGCCACTTTGCTTGCGCCACAGCATGGCATAGCGACCATCCTTGGCGAGCAGTTCTTCATGCGTGCCCGACTCCACCACCTGGCCTTTTTCCATGACGATGATGAGATCGTAATTGGTGATGTGGGTGAAACGGTGCGTGACAGACACTACGGTCCAGTCAGCAGAGATGGCATCCAGGGTCGCACCTATCTCGGCTTCGGTATGCGCATCAAGTGCTGAAGTGGCTTCATCAAGGAAGAGTATGCGTGGATTACGCAACAGAGCACGGGCAATGGCGATACGCTGACGCTGGCCGCCAGACAGGCTGCCGCCCTGGCTGCCCACTACGCTTTGATAGCCATTCGGGAAAGTCTCGATCAGATCATGGATGCCAGCATCCTTGGCGGCGGCAACAATTTCTTCATCCGTTGCATCCAGCCTGCCCATGCGTATGTTTTCTGCGATGCTGGTATCAAACAGGGCAGTGTTTTGCAAGACCACGCTGGTCTGCGCGCGCAGTGATGCCTCGGTGCCATCGCGCAAATCGATATTATCCAGCAGGATCTTGCCCTTATTGGGATCGTACAAGCGCATTAGCAAAGACAATACCGTGGACTTGCCGGAACCTGAGCCGCCGACGATGGCTACGGTCTTGCCAGCCGGGATTTCTATATCGACACCGCGCAAGATGGGATGATCCGCCTGATACGCAAATTCCACACCTTGCAGTTTCAGGTTTTCCTGTATCGCCGGCAGTGCCGTGGCTGTGGGGCTATCCGGCAATGCTGGCTGCGCGCCCAGCAGTTTTTGTATGCGGGAATAACTGTTCATGCCTTGCACCAGCAGAGGGATGGCCTGGGTCAGGTTGTCGGTAGCGCCACCGATATTGAGCAACAAGCCTATGAAGGCAATCAGCAAACCCGTGGTCAGGAAACCCATGACAGCCAGAATGGCACCAACACCGAGTACACCTATCTGCAGGAAACCAGCTGCCACATTGGTGGAGCGGCCTATCATGGAGGTGAAGAAATTCGCCCTGAAATCATCTTCCTGCAAGCGCGTCAACCTGTCACCGAATTGTTGCTCACGGTATTGGCTGAGATTGAAGGTGCGTATGGTCAGGTGGTTCAACAAATTCTCTTGTACCAGGCCGGCATTGCCAGATTGCAGGTCGTCACGCGAGCGGCCAAACTTGCGTGCACGCGGGCCAAAAGGCTTGGGAGCAAAGGCAATCATGGGCATGAGTACCAGCGCCACCATGGCCAGCCGCCATTCGATGACGAATAACAGAACCAGGCTGGTGACGATGGTAACCAGGCGCATGCAAAAGCTGGGCAAACCGCGCACCAGGGCGGTTTCTATCGCCATCACATCAGGGCCAAAGCAGGCAACGATATCGCCTTGCGGCGTTTTGCTGAAAAAATCAGTGGATTGCTTTTGCAGGTTGGCGAACATCCTTTCCTGCAAACTCTTGGAGATACGTGAGCCTATGGTCGCCGTACCAAAATCCTGCATCAGCCCAGCACCAGCATTGAGCAGGAAACCCACAGCCAGTACGCCCAGCAGCATTGCCAGCAGGGGCATGTCCTTGTTGACGATGGCCTTGTCGAAGATATAGCGGTAGCTTAAGGGCATGAGCAGATTAAAGCCTATCTGCACCAGCAAGGCCAGCGCCACCAGGCTGGCCAGCAGACGGTAGGTAAAGGCCAAACCCAGTGCCTGACCGATAAATCCCCAGAAACTGGTTTTATGTTCGCCATCTGCTGCCTTGACGGCTTCGTTTTTGGGTACTGACTTTTGATCGCTCATGCTTGCTCCGGTAGAGATAGGATCATGGGTTGCCATGATGCATTCATTCAGTGCTGCTCTTGCTTAGAGGTTATCGCGAAATTAACCTGGCGTTGTTGCGCCTCCTTGCCGTACTAAAGTACTGTCTGCGGCAGCGCGCCTAGCCATCTTAATCTCGCAACAACCTCTTAGTATTTTTTACTCTTTAGCCAGTGTTGCTACGTATTCACTCAAGAGACGTATCGTCGGATAATCCCAGACGATGGTGGACTCAATCTCTATACCGAGCAAATCATCAAGTTCAACAATCAGGTCCATGACATTGATGGAATCCAGGCCCAGACTGTTGAACGGCATGTCGGGATCGATATCATCGGCTGCTTGTTTCAGTAGTTGCGCGACTCTGCTGATGAGCCAGTCTTCCAGCTGTTCTGCATCCCAGTTTTTTGCTGCCAGCTTTTCTGCCATTATCTGTTCCCGGATTAACTGATTAGTCTTTGTTGCGGAATTCTGCCGATGCGGAACGTGATCTGATACTGCCTGGCAATTCAGAAAATGTCCTGCGGTTCTGACCATAGCTGGTCTTGCCACTGGTAGTCTTGCTAATGCCCATGGGACCAACGAAGCGCAGATGGGTAATCGCAATTTCTGCCGGCGCCACTGCCAGCCGGATCTGGTTGGCGAGTTTTTCGAGTTCTGCACTCAGTGTCTGCTCAGCCGTGTCTGCAAACCAGCCGCGCGCAGTACGTGCCAACTCACAGATGACGATAATGCTTTCATTTTTTGCGCTCGCATCATCATAAGAAAAAACGGCGACATCCTCAATCCCGGCGACTGCATTCTGTATCAACGCTTCCACATCATGAGGATATATATTGCGGCCATTCACAATCATTAACTCTTTGCTGCGTCCGGTCACATACAGTTGCCCATCAACAATGGCACCTATGTCACCTGTCACCAGATAGCGCGACTGAGGCTGGTCAGCGAACTGTGCATGGAAAGTCAACTGGCTTTGCTCAGGATTATTGAAGTAAGTCTCAGGCACACTGGGGCCAGTGATCCAGATTTCACCTATCTTGCCATCGACCAGTCTGAGTTTGCTGACCGAGTCGGCAATGGCTATGCGCTCAGGGTCGGCATGTCCGCTGGCGACCAGTAGGCGGCTGTCTTCTTCATTCAGCGGTGCACCTATATTGCCCTGCTCCAGACCCAGTACTGAAACAGAGCGTATGACAGGGTCATGGTTGCCGGTGGCAAACAGCGTGGTTTCTGCCAGGCCATAACAGGTCAGCATATTCGTATTGGAATAACCTGCCTGGGCAAAGCGTTGCTCGAATTTTTGCAGAGTGATGGCGCGTATCGGTTCTGCACCGTTGTAGGCTGTCTTCCAGGCTTGCAGGCGCAAGTCTGTTATATCGGCATCGGCCACCCGATCAGCACAAAGCTGATAGGCAAAATTGGGGCCGCCGGACATGACTTTACGGCCATCATCTTGTGCCGATATCAGTTGCAACCAGCGTACCGGGCGTTTGATGAAGGCCGATGGAGCCATGCTGACACCCGGTATGCCGCCATACAGTGGCGTCAGCAAACCACCGATGAGGCCCATGTCATGATAATGCGGCAGCCAGTTGACCATGACAAACTCGGGATCAACCTTGAAGTCTTTTTGTATGAGTGCCAGGTTGGCTGCCAGGTTGGCATGACTGACCAGTACTCCCTTGGGCAGGCTACTGGAACCTGAGGTGTACTGGATGAAGGCATGTTCCTGTGCCTTGTACCTCGCCATGCTGCGCCCCTCGCCCAATACCTTCAACTGTATGGTGCTGAGTATATGCATGCCATCCAAAGCCGGGCTGGAGGCAAATACATCCTGTAATCGCAACACTTCAGTCTCGCTGGTCAGCGTCATCGTCGCGCCGCAATTGCTGACGATGGCTTCGAGTATACGTGCTTCGCGTCCGCGTCTGGGCATGGCGATAGGGATGGCGATGACACCCGCAATCTGACAAGCCAGAAATGCCCTTATGAAATCCAGCCCGGGTGAAAACGCCAGTATCATCATGCGCGGATGATCTTCAGGCCAGCTCAGTTGCAACAGGCCACGGGCTATGCATTCACTGGCCGCATCCAGTTCTGCACGGCTCAGATGCTCTGCCAGGTCTTGCGAACGTTCTGGCACCCAGGACATGGCTGCTGCATGCGCATCACTGTCGAGGTCGGCACGGAATTTTTCTAACAGGCTCAGTGTCATGGCTTCAAATCAGCTTCCAGTTGAAATAATTCTGCCAGCGCGACAATAGCGGCACGCTTGCGTTCTTCGAGATGCCACATGTGATAGATGATGATATTGTTTGTCTCGTAGCGCTCCTGTATCGCGAGTAACTGGTCGCGGCAGGACGCAGGCGTGCCACAGATATTGACGCGCATAGTGCTGCCTATCCAGCTTTCTACCTGCTGCTTTTGAGCCTGGGCAATCTCTTCGGTATCAGCACAGACACAACTGAGAGCGATGGCGATTTTTGCTTTGTCTGTACTGCCCTGATATTCACCATACTGGCGTTGATAAGCAGCGGTGATGGCAACATCCTGCGTGCTGGCGCGATGGAATAGCGAATATGCATAGCTGGCTGCCGACTTTGCTGCCAGTTCTGCCGTGCCAAAGCCTGAACCCATGATCCATAATGGTGGTCTTTCAGCAAAGCATGGTGTGGCTGCGTGCGCAAAGCGGTGCCCTTCAGGAAAATCACCATCAAGATAGCGCTTCAAATCCGCCAGCTTTTCAGCAAACTTTTTGGTGATGACAGCGGGTGGCTCATCAGTACCTGTCAAAGCGGCCAGTGCAACAGGATCAGCAGGCACGCCGCCGCAAACTCCCAGCACGACACGGCCACCTGACAAGGCAGATAGGCCCCGATAATTTTCAGCCACAGCCAGCGGGCTATACAGGGGCAGCAATACGGCCGCCGAGCCCAGGCCTATACGCTGCGTGGCTTGAGCCAGCGCAGCCAGCATCATTTCCGGCGCAGCCCAGGAGAAATGGGATTCGTGGTGTTCGGCCAGCCATAGGCGCTCATAACGCAGTTGGTCGGCCAGTTTCGCCATCCTGAAGGTTTGCGTCAGCACATCTGCGCCATTCTGGCCGGGGGCAATGATGCCCAGATCCAGCAGGGATAAGCTCAAGCTACTCATGCTGCCGCCTTTGCACAAATGGTGGATGGATCAGGATCAACCGCGCTATAGGTATTCCAGAACAGCACGCGCCGCCCTTGCAAGGTGGACTTGCGGAACATCGCCAGTGTCTTGGAGATATAGGTGGTCTCAGTACGGAAGTTACTGGCCTCCGCCACTTCCTTGGCGGCTTCGTCGGCATCGGCATTGCTTTGCCCGTAACCTGGTGCGGCAAAGTCATCGACCCAGAGTATTTCGCCGAACTGCGGTTCTTTGGTATAACCAGCCTGGCGCAACAGGGCCAGGGTTTTCATTGCCAGTTTTTTCATCTTGCCTGGGCCAGTGATCATCATCGGTACCATGCGCACCGCCACCACACGTATCGGCAAACCCGCCATCGCCAGGCCCAGCCAGACGCCGGATGCAGTAGCGCAAGTACCGGTAGGGATAACGATTTCATCTATCATGGGCAGTTCGCCACTTTTGATGGCAGCCGCAATTTCCAGAGCACCTTCGATGACGCCCAGCACGCCTATGGGATGATGCGAGCCTGGTGGTATCCAGTAAGGGCGCTGCCCCTGATGGCGGGAATAACGTATGCGCAGGAAAGCCATGGGCACATCGAGGAAACGTTCACAGCGCAGGAATTCCATGCCCAATGCTGGCAGCAGGCGCTTGTTCAGGCCTGCCTCATGCACATTCGGCTGCGGTGTCAGCAAGGCGCGCGCATGCAGGCCGTGGATACGGGCAAAGGTGGCTGTCGCCAATACCTGATGGCTGCCGAGTGGCCCCATGGTGGCGACACTGGTCGCACCCTTGGCTATCGCATCGCCAAAGAAATATTCGAGATTCCTGACCTTGCTGCCACCATAGATGGGAGAGCTGAAGTCATCGCGTTTCACCCATAGTGCTTGCAAATTCCAGCGTGCTGCCAGGCTGGCTTCATGGCTGATGGGTGTTGGTCTCTCTACCAGGTCTACAGGTTTATACATCGCATCCAGGCCGGGCACCATGGCGGTAAGCAGTCGCGCTGTCATCATGCATGCTCCGCCGGGTTGAGTGTGACTGGACTCAGGTGCCGGAATTCTTCAGCCAGTGCGCTGAAGCAGCTGGCCTCGCTGCGGTCCAGATAGGCTTGCAGGCGTGGCTCCAGTTCAGGATAGGTGCGTAGCCTTTGCAAGAGTGCAGGCACGACTCTTTGCAGGCAAGCCAGCATCAGCAGAGAAGGATTGCGGTATTCAGCCTCTACATCGGCCACCGGCCCCAGCATGAAGTGGCGCACGGTTTTACTGAGGTCAGCAAAGGCAGCCATCAGCATTTCCATGAAAGCGGCATCGCTCCTGACTTCAGCCATGGGGATAATGGAACCAAGATCGACGAAGCCGCCATCAATGACGGCATTTTGCATTTCCAGGCAATGGCCTATGCCTATGTGTTCTGTGCGGCCAGGCAAGAAACCCAGCGCCAGCATGCGGGCGACCAGGTCTATCCAGCGATTAACGACCTGTTCCGGTGTCAGGCCATAACCTGCAGTCAAACTACCCAGTCTTTGCGGCCATGGGGTGTTACCTAGCTTTTTCAACTCCACAGGCAAATGCGCAACGCGCAAAGGCAGGCTGGGGTAGTGATAGATGATCGCCGCCAGGCCATCTGCTGATGAAGTCTCAACGATGCGCATTGCACGCTCTGACAGCAGGCTGCGCAAGGCAGTGAGATGACTATCGCGTGCCGATGCAGGCCAGGCTAGTACCAGCAGGGGTGTCGGGATGCAAGCCAGTTGACCAAAACGCCGTAGATGTGCCTGCTGCAACATACAGGCAGCCTTCGCATCTTCCACTGCTTCAAAGGCACTGATAGCCAGCGGGATTTTTTGTTCGACCAGGGCAAAATGCTCAGCCGCAGAAAACAGCGACTTACCGCGTACGGGATAATCGATGCGGAACTGCGCGAGGACAGCCAGATGCTGGTCACGGTCATGCGCATACACTTCTGTCCCTTTATGCGCCAGTACGCCTGTGCCAGTTTCCTGGTAAAAGGCCCGCAGGTGGCGGTATGGCCGCTGGTATGCCCCGGACTGAAAGGGATTGATAGCATGCGCACAAGGCAGTTCCTGGCACATTGCTGCCAGTCGCGTATCAAGATCGGGCAAAATAGCTGACAAGGCTGCATGCAGCTCAGCCGCTTCTGTTGTCACATCCCATAAAACCCGTTCTACTTTATGGGCAGTCATGTTTGCTTGCTCCGTCATCGTATCTTTCATGATGATGTTAATCACAGTGCTGCGCCAGGCTTGCGCAATTCTTTCAGCCTTTGCAGGCCGCTCTTGCGCAAATCACGTTTTGCCGCTTCCTGGCGTTCTGCACCATCGAGTGACAACATGCTGGCCAGACTGGCATAGCTGATGCTTGCGTTAGCGGCGACCTGGCCCAGCACGGCGATAAATTCTCGTTGTATGCTTTGCGCAGTCGCTGCGGTAAATAGTTCGGTACTGAATTCCAGTGTGGCACGCAATTGTGGCTCATCAATGACAGTCAACAGCAAATCGTATTTCGCCGTATCGGTATGCAAGTCGACTGCCTGTATCTGGAAGTGCTTATTATCCAGTTGCGCCAGCGGTGCATTTTGCAGGACGAACTTATGCTGGAACAGCGGCATGCCACCGGCATCGCGTGGCGGGTTCAGCTCCTGCACCAGCAAGTCAAATGGCAGGTGCTGGTTGAAATAAGCATGCAAGCTGGTTTGCCTGACCTTGCCCAGCATGTCGGCAAAGCTGTTGCAATCAGAAAAATTACTGCGCAAGACCAGTTGATTGACGAAGAAACCCTGAATTTTTTCAGCCAGCGGATGATCCCTGCCAGCGATATCACTGCCAACAACGATATCTTCCTGGCCAGACCTGTGACGCAGGACGACATGAAAAGCCGTCAGCAAGAGCATGAACAGGGTCGTTGAATGCTGACGTGCGACACGGCGCAAATCATCGGACAGCTTGGCATCAAGCCCGAAGCTGATGCGTGTACCAGCATGGCTGCTGTTTACCGGACGCGGGAAATCGGTCGGCAAATTCAGGCGCGGCAAGGCAGCCAGTTGCTGTTTCCAGTACTGCATTTCCTTATCCAGATATTGTTCCTGCACCTGCTGTTCCCACCAGTGGCTGAAGTCTGCATATTGCAATGCAGGTTCTGTAAATGCCTGGATGCGGTTCACTTCAGCGGCATAGGCCTGCAAGAGTTCTTGTGCAAACAGGGCAATCGCCCAGCCATCGGTGGCGATATGGTGTATCAGTATCAGCACATAGGCTTGCTGGTCGCCATTGAGCAAGAGGCTCAGGCGCACCGGTCTTTCATTTTCCAGATCAAAGGGCTGGCTTGCCAGTTGTTTGAGCCTGGCATTGATCTGTGCTTCATCCAGGTTTTGTGTACTGATATCTTCGACATGAATTGCCAGCTTAGCGTCGTCAGCCACGGCCTGCATGACAGCACCCTGCTCTTGCTTTTGTATGCGCAGGTTAAGGATTTCATGGCGCGCCACCACTTGCTGTACAGCGCGCTGGAAAGCAGCCTGGTCCAGATTACCATCCAGCCGTGCCGCCAGTGCGACATTGTAGTTGGCACTGGCTGGCTCCATCTGGTGCAGAAACCACAGGCGCGATTGTGCACGTGATAAAGGCAAGCCCTCAGTGCAATTCAAGGCTGGTAAAGCCAGCGCCTGTAGCTGCGTATGACCGCTGAGTAATTCGCGTACTGCTGCTGCCAGAGTTTGCAGTGTAGTGTATTCAAATATCAGGCGCAAAGGCAGGTCCACCGCGAAAGCTGTCCGCAACCTTGCCATGACGGCCGTGGCCCGCAATGAATGCCCGCCCAGGGCAAAGAAATCATCATTGGCATGCACGCCCGGCACCGATAATACTTCTGACCATGCTGCTGCAATAATGTCCTGTACGGCATCAGCACCAGCCTGCTGCTGTGCATTTGCATTACCCTTGCGTTCAGGCAGTGGCAGGTTTTTCCTGTCCACCTTGCCATTGACTGACACTGGCACACTATCGAGCTGCAAGAAATGCGATGGCAACATGCTGGCTGGCAGTTGCGCTTGCAGATGCAGGCGCAATTCCTCAGCCCCCAGGTTCTGGTCAGGATGCAGGACGTAGTAGGCAATCAATTCCTTATCGGATTTGCCCGAGGCCGGGCCAGCTTCATTGTGGTCATGCACTATGCAGATCGCATCACGTATCGCTGCATGCCTGCCCATGGCGATTTCTATTTCACCCAGCTCTATGCGAAAACCGCGTATCTTGACCTGGTTATCAAGCCGGCCCAGGAATTCCATGACGCCATCAGGATAAAACCGCGCACGGTCACCGGTCTTGTACATACGTGCATCTTTTTGATCTGGCCTGGCATGGGGATCATGCAGGAAGCGTTCTGCCGTCAACTCAGGCTGGCCAACATAGCCTTCGGCCAGGCAATCACCGCCTATATACAAGTCGCCGGGCAGGCCCACAGGCAATGGCTGCAAGTCTGCATCAAGTATGTAGTAGCGGGCATTTTGTATCGGTCTGCCATAAGGAACGCTGACCCAGTCTGGCTGTAGCTCTCCAACGATATGGTAATTGGACCAGATGGTTGCCTCAGTCGCACCACCCAGCGCAACTACACAGACGCCGGGGAAAGCTGCCTTCATGCGGTCTGGCAGGGCCAGCGGTATCCAGTCGCCACTGAGGAAGATCAGGCGCAACCTGGAAGTCGCCGAGCGCTGCGGTAATAATGATTCCAGTTGCCACAAGGCTGCTGGAGCAGAATCCCAGAACGTAATATCTTCTGTTTCTATAATTTTCAGCAAACGCTCAGGGTCAGCAATCTCGGCCTCACTGGCTATCCTGACGATACCGCCTGCGGCCAATATGCCAAAGATGTCATACACCGACAAATCAAATGCGGGTGAAGTGACGAACAAGAGCTTGTCCTGTGCGCCTATGTCAAATGTGTGGTTCACCCACTCTATGAGGTTGATGGCTTTTTGATGCAAGACCAGTACGCCCTTGGGCTTGCCGGTGGAACCAGACGTAAAGATCACATAAGCAGGGTCTTGCGGACGGGCCTGATTTTGCAAGGCTGCGACTGGCAAGGCTATCGTCCGGTCAACGCAAACTACCTGCAATTGCCGCTCGTTTGCCAGAGCCTGCGTGCTGTCTATCAGACTGCTGACCGTCAATATGCTGCGTACTGGCAAGCTGTCAAAAATCGCCATGACGCGGGCGGCAGGCAGCTGCGGTTCAATAGGCACATAATGGTGGCCGCTGGCGACTACGGCCAGCAGGGCAATCAGCATTTCGCGGTCACGCGTGAGCCTGACGGCGACTGGTGAATTTGCGCTCAATCCCAGGGCATTGACGGCATGTACCACCTGGCTGACCCTATCTTGCAAACTCGCATAGCTCATGCTGCCTTGCGCATCGATAAGGGCTATCGCATCGGGTGTGCGAGCTGCCTGGTCCATGAATATACCCGCCAGGGTGGCTGTAGTGTCATAGGCGCAGGCAGTGTCATTCCATTGCTGCAATTGCTGCTCACGCTGCTCTACCTTCAGCAAATGCAAATCCCTCACCGGCTGCTCGCTATTCGCATGTGCCAGTTGCTGCAACAAGAAGCGATATTGATCAAGCATGGCTTGCGCTGTTGCAGGTTCTATACGCGCAGTATCTACCAGCAAGCGTAAGTGCAGGCCATCATCTTTGGGCTCGACAATCAGGGTCAGTGGATAATTCGATTCTTCCTGCAAATGGTAATCGATGATGTTTGCATCACCCAGTCGATTACCCTGCACTGCCAGCGGGTAGTTTTCATAGACGACGATAGTGTCAAACAATGCCTGGCCTGACGGCAGTTCGCTCCATTCTGCGATGCGACTCAGGCTGCTGTGTTCATGTTCACGCGACGCCGCCAGATGCCTGTGTACATCGCTCAGCAGGCTGGCGATACTGTGATCAGCGCCATGTTTGATGCGCAACGGGATGGTATTGATGAACAGGCCTACCATCTGCTCTACTCCATCCAACTCGGCAGGACGACCAGAAGTGGTGACACCAAACAGCACATCTTTGCTGTCTGCATATCTTGATAAGAGCAAACCCCAGCAAGCCATAATGGCGCTGACGGTGGTGACACCCGTTTTTTTTGACAGGGCTGATAATGCACTAAAGTCATCAGCAGCCAGCAGGCTTTCAAAAGACAGGACTTTTGCAGCGGCTCCCGTATTGCGTTTCAACACGGGCAAACTGGTCGCCTGCTCAAAGCCGCGCAAGGCATGACGCCAGTAATCTTCTGCCGCCAGGTTATCGCGCTTACCCAGCCAGTGTAAAAAATCGGTATAGGGACGCTCTGCTGGCAGGCTGAATGTCTTGCCCTGCAATAAATCTGCATACTGTTGCGCCACCGTAGCCAGCACCAGACCGGACGCCCAGCCATCGAGTACCAGGTGATGATGGCTCCAGACCATCTCCCATTCATGTTCAGCCCAGCGTACCAGGCTAACACGCATCAGTGGCGCGCTATCGAGTGCAAAGCCTTGCTGGCTGTCAGCCTGCAAGAATCGCTGGCGCAAGGCTTCATGCTCTTGCTTTGGTGAATCGCTGTAATCGACGACTTTGAATGGCAGGACGATTGCAGCCTGCAATTGCTGGCGTGGCTGATCCCCTGTCCACAGGAAGCGCATGCGCAAGGCGCAGTGATGGGCGATGACGGTTTCCCATGCTTGCTGCAATTTTGCTGTATCGAGTTCACCTTGCAGACGCACCTGCAATTGCTGGAAATAAGCAGCACTGGCCGGTTCACGCAGATGGTGAAACAGCATGCCTTGTTGCATGGCCGTCAGGGGAAAAACCATTTCCATATTTGTTCCAGCCCTCATCAATGTTTACAGTAGCAAAACAAGTTTTTCATCCCTGTCTACAGGCCCAGCATGGGCAAAAGTATTTGCCGCCCAAGGCCATGCAAGCGCTCGACTTCCTTCAATTCCTGGTCCAGGGCTGCTACTACCGCATTGACTCTTGGTGTCTCCATCATCGACATATGGTCGCCGACAATATCGCGCACCTTGACAAAGCAGAGTTTGTCCCAGCCCAGATGCTTTTCTTCAGAGTTGTAATGCACTGCCGCTTCACGTATCGCGTCCGGCAAAGCCTGCGTGGCTTTCATGAGCAGGGTACGGCGCGGCAGAGGGCCAGCGGCATAGCGGCCTATCACTGTCACATTTTTTTCAAACACATGGAACAAACGCGCGATTTCTTTTTCATCGGCATGCGGTGGCACATAATCAGCTTCGCGCGCCAGTTCCAGCAAACGCTGCAAGGCAGTATCAAAAGGAAGACCAGATAAATCTGGGCAGGCGATGTCTGCCTTGTGCGCGATCAGGCGCGAGATGGAGCGCAATAAACGTTCACGCGGCGGCGCAGATTCCGCCAGTGGCGCAACCTGGCTGTCTATCAGGCACAGGAAGGCAATTTCATAACCGCGCGCCAGGGCCTGTCTTGCCATTTCATAAGCGATGATGCCACCCGAGGACCAGCCTGCCAGCAGATAGCGCTGATCCTTGACCAGCGGGGCGATCTTGTCCAGATACTGGCTGGCCAGTTCTTCCACGCTTTCATAGGTCGCTTCGCCCATGAGGCCAGGGTCTTGCAGGGCGATTACTGGCCGGTCTGTCGTCAAACCACTGGCGAGGTCGCGATAACACAAGACACTGCCGCCGGTAGGGTGTACCAGTACGATGGGCGTGTGCTGGGGATTGCCTGCACGTATGGGTATCACGACAGGATCAAGTTGCAGGCTCTCATTGCGCAAGAGTTCTGCCTGGGCCGCAATGGTGGGTGCAGAAAATAACGAGGTCAGTGGCAGCCTGTGGGCAAATTCTCTTTCTATCTCAGCCATCAGGCGCACGGCCAGCAGGGAATGCCCACCGAGATCAAAGAAATTGCTGGTGATGCCGACCTGGGATACATGCAAGACGCTTTCCCAGATACGTTCCAGGCGCATTTCCAGTGTATCGCGCGGTGCCTGTGAGATGGCGGTATTCGATGGCCGCAGCTTCAGCAAGGCCTTGTTATCAACCTTGCCGTTGGGCATGAAGGGGAAGGCATCAATCGGTATCAGCCAGTTTGGCAGCATATAGTCAGGCAGAGCAGCGGCCAATTTCTCCTTGATGCTGGCGACTGTCACACTGGCTCCTGGCTTGAGCGTATAGAAGCATAGTAACTGGTCTATGTTTGCGGCATCCCTATCGACTACCACAGCAGCCATCAGCACCTCAGACTGTGCGGCAACAATGGTTTCTATCTCGCCCAGTTCTATGCGGTAACCGCGCAGCTTGACTTGCCGGTCTGCACGGCCAAAACAATCAAGCTTGCCGTCCATGCGCCAGGCACCAAGGTCGCCGGTGCGGTACATGCGTTCGCCATGCACGAATGGATCGCTGACGAAACGCTCTGCTGTCAAGGCTTCACGCAGGTAATAGCCTTGCGCCAGACTGGCACCTGCCACATACAGTTCACCGCGCACACCAATTGGTTGTACTTGCAAGTATTCATCGAGGACATAGATGTGGGTATTGTCTATGGCCTTGCCGATGGCAACCACCACGTCATCCATGCTGACTTTTTCATAAACGACTTGCACCGTCGCTTCTGTCGGGCCATACAGGTTGATACACTCTGCACAAGTTGGTAAAGCCGCCAGGACCTGGCGCGCCAGTTCAGCATCCAGCACTTCGCCACCACAACACAAGCGACGCAGGCGCAGGCATTTGGCAAATTCAGGCTGCCCTACCATCATGCGCAACATGCTGGGCACGAGTTGCAGCACGCTGATATCAAAATCCTGCAGGGTCTGCAATAAAGCTTCAGGGTCTCTTTCGACGCCAGGGGCAGCCAGCACCAGTCTGGCACCTGCCATCAAGGGCGCAAATACTTCCCAGACTGAGGCATCGAAGCTGATGGCAGTTTTTTGCAAGACTGCATCGTCTGCATCCAGCGGTAAATCCCTGAGCATCCATTGCATGTGATTGGCCAACGCGCCATGCGTTACCGCGACAGCCTTGGGCTGGCCGGTCGAACCAGAGGTATAAATCAGATATGCGAGGTCACTGGTTCGCAATACAGGCAATTGCGGGGCCGCTGCATCGGCAAGTGCGGGCAAGGTATCAACCGTGATCAGCCTTATTTTTTCCAGCAAACCCGCGAAGACAGCCTGCTGTTTGAATTGAGCAGCAATAGCTGCACTGGTCAGCAATACGCTGACAGCACTGTCCTGCAACATGAAGGCAATGCGCTCTTCTGGATAGGCAGTATCCAGCGGCAAATAAGCCGCACCAGCCACCTGTATCGCCAGCAGACTGGCTATCATGTCCACGCTGCGGTCCAGCAATACTGCCACGACCCTGGCCTTGGTTTCATCCTGTTGTCTGGCCAGCAATACATGTTGGGCCAGTTCTGCTATGCGCTGTGAGCAAGTCTGACCACTCAATTGTGTCAGCGGACTTTGTATGAATATTTGTTCGGGGTGCTTTGCCAGGCAAGCAAGAATGTCCTGCACTGGTGCCTGCCATGGTTCTGCTGGCGACACTGATGGCCCGGCAAAATCATGCATGATCTGCTGCCGTTCATTGGGGCCTAGCAGTGTCAATTGATCTATCTGTGTCTCAGGACTGGCGACTATGGATGCCAGCAGGGTCAGCAATTCTTCTTCCAGATTGTGCATGCAGGCAGAGTCGCAGACTGCCATATCGTAATCAACATACAGTTGCAACTGGCCTGTTGTATCTGCATAAGCCGACAACACCAGCAAGCAATCATCTGTCCAGGCGAAAGGTGCATCTGCTGCTATCAACTTGCCTGCGCTCGCCTGCTGCCAGCAAAAACCTGCCGCCAGGCCCTGTTTGCTATCCAGCGGTGCGATATAGTCTTGCAGCGCACAGACTTCATCAATGGCAGTGCTATATGTCTTCAGCAATCTCATGAAGCTGGCTTGTGGTGCAATGACAGTATGCAATGGGATAAAGCGCGCCATAGGCCCCATGGCCATCGCCATTTCTTCATAGGCACGGCCATTTGCCTGATAGGCCACGGCAGGTGACTGCGGATTTAATCTGTATAACAATACGGCCCAAGCGAGATAAAGCAAATGCGCAACTGGCAACTGATTTTTGTCAGCCAGGGCATTGAGGGCGGCGGACAAATCTGCTGATAATGCCAGAGGCTGACGCTTGACATAGGGTGTAGCCTGGCGTTGCCTGCGCATGAAAGGCCAGTCTGGCAGATTGCCCGCTACCAAACTGTTAGCTGCGTCCCAGACTGGCAACTGCACATCCTGAGGCTCTGCCAGCATATCGTGCTGCCACTGAGCCAGACTGGTGAAGGGCAGGTCTTCATCTCCAAATTTTATAACATGCGGCGCGGCGCACCATGCTGCATCTGCCAGCTTTTCTTCTACTTCAGTCAATATCAGCAAAGCCGTCTGCGCATCGGCGCACAAGGCAGATAACCCTAGCCGGTAATGACTGTCATTCAATTTTTGCAAGCAGACGCGCTGGTCTTCATGGATAGCAGCCAGCTGTGGTGGGGCTATTTGCGTGGACGCTAATGTTTCAGCAGGTGCCTGCACAGGTAACTGCATGCCAGGCAATACCCCAAACTCCATGCGCAGGATTTCATGCCTGGCCAGTACGTGGTCAAAGGCAAGGCACAATAGTGCTTCATCCACGCCAGCGCAATGAAAGTCAACGCTGACCAGATAAGTCTGCTGACCATCTCTTTGCGCCAGTTGCCACAGCCTTTGCTGAACTGGTGACAATGAAAAACCGCTTTTCAGTTTGCCGCTCACATGCGTGTCCTTGCTCAGTTATTGCTTAATTTATCGAACCCGGCAAGACACTGGCCGGGCGTACTTCATCCCCCATGGCCGTCAGTATCTTGCGCTCCCCGGTGAACCTGGAACGGCCATGCGCCACCAGCATATTGTCGAGCAAGAGCAGGTCACCCGGCTGCCAGCGGAACTTGACAGTTTCTGCATCATAGGCAGCCCGCAGGTGGGCAACCACTTCGTCCGGGATCACCGTACCATCGCCATAGAAAGTGTTATATGGCAGGTTTTCCACTCCCAGGTCGCCAGTCAATGAAGTACGGATTTCATCTGTCATACTGGATGGATGCCAGAAGGCGATGTGATTGAACCATAGCTCTTCACCGGTCTGCGGGTGGCAGCGTATCGCAGAGCGTATTTGCTTGGTTCGCAGCCTGTCGCCTTCCATCCACGTCCATTGCGTGTCTGACTTTTGCATATAGGCTTCGGCTTCTTCCCTGGTATCTACCGCCAGCGAATGTTGCCAGGATGGCCCTATACCAGAACCAAAATTACGTACCAGCATCCAGCCCAGGCGACGGAATTTTTCCTTGACTTCAGTATCTATCGCAGCCAATACACGGCGCACATCAGCGATAGGCGTCTCGCCTTCTGTCTCGGCAGCGACTTCACAAAAAAAGGCGATGCGCCCCGGCCACTGGCGCACATAAGACAATTCATTATGCAGGGCAATCACATGCTCAGGCGGAAAGATGGTCGAGGTATACACCTGCCCATCTATCTGCTTGCGCGGCGTGGCCTTTTCTATGTAGTTCATGAGTTGCACGCCAAAGGCATTCAGGCCAGCCTGAAAATCCTGCACGCCGCGCATATCAAAATCACGGAATAGCAAGCCGCCGTATTGCAATAAATCCTGCTGCAACTGTGCCTGGTTATCCTTGATCCAGCCCAGCAAATCCACGCCTTTTGCATGTGGCCGCAAGACCAGCGGCAAGCCAGATTCAATGTTAAAGGGCTGCTTATCGACCAGGCTGCCATCCGACAGGCGCACCGCCGGGCGGCGCAGATTCAGTCCGGGTTTGGGCATCGTGTTCATGCTATTTCTTCCTTCCCATGTTTTGCTTCTGTCGCTGTGCTACTGCTCAAGATACTGGCGATATGCCCTGCCATTTTTTTCGCAAGGCTGCGTATTTCCTGCTCCTGATAGCTGCCTGCATGGTATTGCCACAGCAAGTGCAGGCAACCATCGAGTATGCAAGCTTCTATAGCCAGCTTGTGCAGGCGTGGTAAGTGCCCTGCTCTTTCTGCCCCCCTGTCTTGCCGGTCTGGCGACCATGACAAGAGCTTGCAGACATCATCAGGCGGTGGATTGATCTGCCCCATATAGTTCAGGCTGATCTCAGGCATCTGCCCTTGTGCCAGTGTGGCACGCACTTTGTCAGGGCCAAGATAGCGCAATAAACCATAAGAAAAGCCATGCCCAGGGATATCGCTGCGTTGCGCTGCAATCTCACTGGCAGCAGAATCTGCGGCTATATCAGTCAGGTCAAACCAGGCCGGATAACGGCTGGTGAACCAGCCCACGCTGCGGCTGACATCCAGTTCACCCTGCTCAAGTTGTCGGCCATGGCCTTCCAGTTCCAGGTAGGCGACAGGTTCACCTGTCCAGTCACCAAGGCTCAGGGTCAGGGCAGCAATGAGAATATCTTCCGCTACTGCATCTGGCAGCCCCTGCAAGAAGCGGCTGGTGATTTCTGCTGGCATGATGACGCTGACCTGCGCTTCTTCGGCAACGCTGCCATATTCATCGCCACTGCCAGGTAATTCAGGTGCAGGAATGGAGGTGCAGACTTCCCAATACTCAGCCTCTGCCAATACAGCATCCTGGCTGGCCTGGCGCTTCAGGTGTTCTGCCCAGGCTTGTACTGAGGCAGTCTTTCTACCTAGTACAGGGGCACGGCCTGCCTGCAAATCCAGCAGTACCTGGCGCAAGTCTTCGAGCAAAATCTGCATGGAGATACCGTCGCTGACCAGATGATGCACAGCGAGCAAAAGCTGCGATGCGCGTCCTTCGCTTGCAGGTGTCCATGCCGCAGCCAGCAAACTCCCTTGCGCAGGTTGCAATGAAGCCTGCACTTGCTGGTAGTCTTTTGTCAGATGCAAAACAGGTTTACTGGAAAGTTCATTGAAATGCGCAACTTCATTATTAAAGCTGAGACGCAATGCATCATGCTGCGCTATCAGCGCCTGCAATGCCTGCCCCAGCATATCAGCACTGACCCAGTCTGCCATTTCCAGCAGGACGGATAAATTGAAATGCACTGGTATTTCCTGCATCCGCTCTTGCAACCTGAGTTGCGCAGGCAAGAGTCCGCACACGCCTTCAGCTTTGGTATTCGCACCGTTCATCTCACCGACAGGCAAGAGTTTCTTTGCAAAGTCAGCCAATACTGGCGCTGCATATAAATCCATGGCCTTGGCTTGCCAACCTGCCTGGCGCAAACGAGCTATCATCTGTATCGCCAGGATGGAGTCGCCACCGCTCTGGAAAAAATCTGCCTGCGTGTTCAGGTTTTCGCGCTGCAAGAATTCGCGCCAGATTGCCAGTACCACCGCTTCTGCTTCTGAGCTTATGGCGGTTTCTGCTTCAGAGTAGTCTTGCTCCTCATCCAGCCTAGGCAATGCAGCTTTGTCCAGTTTTCCATTCGAGGTATAAGGAATGCTGGCTATGGCGATGACTGCTTTCGGCAGCATGTAGTCGGGCAAATGTTCGCGTAGTTTTTCCAGCAGGCTTTGCGTATTGAGCAAAGCTTCTTGATCGGCAGCGACTACATAAGCAAGCAAATACGGTCGGCCAGGTTCTGGTTTATACAAAATCACCGTCGCATTCGCCACATTCTCCTGCGCCATCAGGACAGAAATGATTTCTGCCGGTTCAATGCGGTAGCCGCGTATTTTCAGTTGCTCATCCTTGCGACCCAGTATCTGTATGTGGCCATCGGCATGCATGATAGCGAGGTCACCGGTACGGTACAGACGCTCAGGTTCACCAGCCATATCGGCAAACAAAAAAGAGCTGGCAGCATCTTCGGGCACGCCCACATAACCCAATGCCACGCCAGGGCCACCTAGATAAATCTCGCCAGCCTCGCCATATGCACATGGCTGTCCTTCGACATCGAATATATGTATACGGTTACTGCCCAGCGGCTGGCTGAAACGCATGCCACTCAAATCGCCCTGCCATTTGCCGACCATGACGCCTATGGTTGCTTCGGTAGGGCCAAAGTGATTGAAGATGGCACAAGCTGGTTTCAGCTTAGCCAGTTCTTGCAAGAGCCTGATACTTGCGGTTTCACCACCGAGTATCAGATGCGTCAGCGGCAAGACTGCAGCCTTGTCCTGCGCTGCCAGCAAGGCTTCGAGATGTGAAGGGACTATCTTCAATACATCGACTGGTGTTTGCTGCATCAGGGCAGCATAGCCATCAGCATCACGCGCCATGGCATTGCTAATAATGGAAAGGCAGCCGCTGTGGAATAGTGCCGGCAAGACCGTGGTTAAACCCAGATCAGCCGCAAAAGTCGATATCACGGCATAACGCAAACCAAGCTGCAAATCAAAGGCGGCGATAATGGCGTCGAAATAATGCTGAACCGACCTGTGCGGCACAGCAACCAACTTGGGCTTGCCTGTGGAACCTGAAGTGAATAGCTGATAGGCGCATGACTCTGGGTCTATATCAGGCAACGGCAATGGCTGATGATCCTGGACACTGATCTCTGCGAGACTGGCTGGTAATTGCAGACAGGGGATATCCAGCGCGGCCAAGATATCACCCACATCCTGATTATCTTGCAAGATGACGCAACAAGGCTTTGCCTGTCGTATCAATTCCAGCACGCGTACTTGGGGCAGATTGCTGTCTATTGGCAGATAGGCTTTACCAGCCTTCCATGCCGCCAGCATGGCAATAGGGAAAGCCAGGCTGCGGCCAAGCAGCAAGAGTACAGGGCCTGCATCTTGCTCACTTTTTAAAATGTCCCGCGCCAGCCTGTCTGACAAGCGATCAAGCTGCTTGCGTGTCATGCTCTCAGTCGCATCAACACACAAGGCCACGGTCTGTGGGTCTTGCTCAACTGACTGACGGAATCTTTGCAGCAAGCCCGGCTTAACAGAAGTTGATTCAATCCTGGCAGGTAACCAGATGGCCCTGGCAGCAGCACGCTCGTCAAAATCCTGATCAGAGCCTGCCATGCGTTCTATCATTGCGACAAAACTGTCCAGCAATTCCTGCATATCTGCAGCATCAAATAACTGGCTATCAAAATCCAGCTCTACCCGCGCACCATCTTGCCAGTCAACCAGATTACAACCTATGTCAAAGCGTGCATGGCGTATAGGCAGGGAATACGACTGGACCGTCATGCCCGGCAAACTGGGCATGGTCGTCAGTTTGTCGACATTGAAGGTGATATTCACCAATGGCGGCCTGGTCGGGTCACGAGCGAGGCCCAGATCATCCACCAGTTGCGACAGCGGGTAATTCGCATGGCTGATGGCATCAAGGAATTGCTGTTTCACGTCTGCCAGCACTGTGCTGGTATTCGCCTGCGCAGGGATGTTCAGACGCAAGGGCAGGAGATGTGCGCAATACCCAGGCGTATGTGCCAGCGCTTCATCACGACCGGAGTAAGGGACGCCGAGTACCATGTCCCGCCCTGCCCCGGCACGCCTTAGCGTGGCAGTAAATGCCGCGATCAATGCCATGCTCGATGACATACCCAGCTTGCCAGCTTTTTGCTCAAGCTGGCGCAAGATGTTTTTGTCGAGTTCATGCGTCAAACGCTGGCCTTCAAAACTACGCATGCTGGCCCTGGCATGGGCACATGGCAGTTCTATGCCAACTGGCGCGTACTGCAATTTATTTACCCAGTATTGTTTATGTTCTTGTTCTTCTGGCGATGAGCCTGCATCTGCCATGCGTTGCGCCAATAAGGCATAGTCCGGCTTGCTGCCTGGCTGCTGGCCATTCATGAGCGTCGCAATTTCTTCAAACAACATCTGCATGGATTGCCCGTCGATGAAGACATGGTGGGCAGCAAACAGCAGGACAGCATGATGGTCATCAAGCTCAAACAAGTCTATACGGAAGGCACCAGCTTGTGTCAGGTCAAAACTGGCTGCCACGCTGTTTTGCAGGGCTGCATCCAGCGTGCTGGCAGTGACTTGATGGCGCTGCACTTTTACTTCCACATGAGGGGCAATTTTTTGCACACCTGCTTCCAGGTCTATGGATGCCCGCAGGGCATCGTGCCTGGCTACCAGTCTTGTAAATGCGTGTGTGATATCAGCATGATTGATATCACCCTGTAAGTCCAGCGCAACGCTGACGACATAGGCCGCTGAACCCTGTTCAGACAAAGCTGCCAGTGTCGCCAATTGTTTTTGCGCTTTGGATAAAGGAAGGATTACCTCTGCTACCTTCTGTGCTTGAGGTGCATTGGCAATAAAGCCCGCCGATTTCAATGCAGCCACACTCTCACTGACACGGCTGACTATCTGAGCGATATCGTCATCTGTGTGCGCAGTCGACAGGAATAAATTACGCCCTTCCCACACATATAGGCCGCGATACAGCAAATGATAAAAGAAGGGATCAAGGTTTTCGCTGAAGACAAAGCGGAACAGTGAACCGAAATTCTTCATGTGGATAGGTGCACCGGCTGTAGCAAACACCTGATCGAGTTCCGCTTTCAGCCTTGCGGTATTGTCGTTCAATTTTTGATAGACAGCCAGGCCACCCTGTTTGATCTCGGTCAGCACTGCTTTTGCTGCCGCCATCACCAGCGGGTGTTTATTGAAAGTACCCGCAAAGAAAGTCGTATCTGCCGCCGGGTAAGAAGCATCACCATATTGCCACAGCCCGCCATCTATACCTGCCATGATATCTGCACGACCGGCAATGACGCCCACCGGCAAACCGCCACCGACTATCTTGCCATAGGTGACTATGTCGGCCTGCACATCAAAATGTGCCTGGGCACCGCCGGGGTGTATGCGGAAACCTACCAGCACTTCATCAAAGATCAGCAGGCTGCCAGCCGCTCTGGTCATGGTACGCAGGCTGCGCAAGAAGTCTTGCGGCTGCAGGCCGGGGTTACGGCTTTGTACAGGTTCGACCAGCACCGCAGCAAACTCATGCAGGCGGCTACGCAATAATTCCAGCGCCTCTGCCGAACCATATTCAAAGAAGGCCAGGTCACTGACCATGCCGGGCGTAATACCAGCCACACGCGGTATCGCTTTCCATGGGTCATCATTGACCTCACCCAGCACTCCATCAAAATGACCGTGATAACTGTCGCGGAAAATGGCGATCTTGTTGCGGCCAGTAAAAGTACGCGCGAGTCGCAACGCTGTCATGATAGCTTCTGTGCCTGAGCTGCAAAAGGCGACGCGTTCTACGCCCGTCAATTCACTGATGAGGCTGGCGACCCCACCTGCCATGTCTGACTGCGGCCCTATGCGTATGCCACGCGACAGGCTTTCTGCCAATGCCTCTTTTAAAAATTCTGGTTCATGCCCAAACAACTGCACACCAAAACCCATGGAAATATCGATGTATTCGTTACCGTCCAAGTCCCAGATTTTGGAACCTGCAGCACGCTGACCCACGATGGGATACAACATTTCCTTGATGGAGAAGCGGAAACCCGCCGAGGCGCGGCTATCTGCCAGCACGTGACGGTATTGCTGGGCCTGTTGTTTGGACAGTGCAGTTTTTTTGCAATAGTCGAAACTGAATTCCGCTAGATGCTGGCGCTGCACTTCGCTCAGATTGGTGCTAAGCAGTATATTGCTTTTGGGTTTGGCGACAGGTGCTATTGAGGTATCAGTTTCACCTTCTTTTTCAACAACTTCATCAGCAGGTACTTTACCGCCTTGCTGTTCCGCCAGATAAGCAGCCACTGCTTCAATGGAAGACAAATTTTCAAAGAAAGCCCGTACCGGTATCTTGACCGCAAACTCGTTTTCTATACGGCCCACAGCCTGCATCAGTATCAATGAATCCGCACCAATTTCCAGCAAGGGCGCTGCGGCATCGACCTTGCTGGCCTCTATCGCCAGCAAGCCCGCGATGATGGCAATGATGCGATTGCGGATAGCTGCAGGATCGCCAAGGGTCGTGCGCGTGCTTACCGTTACTGGCTTGCTGATTTCGATAGCTTTGCTTGGTGGCGCTATAACATTGCCACCATTAAAACTGTTCAAGCCCAGGCGCAGGGGAAAAACATCCTTGGCAAATGGGTACAAGGGCAAGGCATCTCCTGCCGCAGTATTTTTTTTGTCAGCAAATTGCAGCTTGCTACCCAGTACATGCAGGTGTGCGACTGTTTTCAGGAATGCGACCCTGTCATCCTGAGTCGCATCCAGGCAAGGCAGGCTGCGTACATTGCTGGCGTTGACGCTTGCAACATCTTCTAGCATGCCAGTCAGCACAGGCATGGCTCCCAGCTCCAGTGCAGTATCAATGCCGGTTTTACTCAGCACCGCGATGTTGTCAGCAAAACGCACGGCTTCTCGTGTATGTTTTAACCAGTAGGTAGCGTCATACACGTGGCCGACGGGTAGCAATTCACCCGTCAGATTCGATGTCACAGCCGCTTGCAGTGGCTGCCACTCTATCTTTTGCAAAGCCTGCTCAAAATCCGCCAGCATGGGTTCCAGCAATACTGAGTGAAACGCCGTTTTCACTCTAAGCATGCGCACCCGTATGCCATCGGCAATCAGCTTCTGGCTGCGTATATCCAGTTGATCTCTGGCGCCGGAAATCGTCACGGATTGCGGGCCATTCACGGCAGCGATACTGATATCTGTGCCAGCCAGATAAGACAAGACAGTTTGCTCATCAGTGCGTACAGCAGCCATGGCACCATCTGAAGTCAAGGCACCCATGAGTCTGCCGCGCTTTTCAACCAGGCGCAGGGCTTGCTCAAAACTCAAAGCACCAGCAATGACAGCCGCAGTGTATTCACCCAGGCTATGTCCGGCCAGCACCGTGGGTTTGATTCCATATTCAGCCAGCAGACGCGCCAGCCCTACTCCAAGCGCCAATAGAGCTGGCTGGGTGTAAGCAGTCTTGTCGATATTTTCATCAGAATTTAACAGTAACTCACTTAGCGACCAGGGTAGCACCGCATCAGCTTCATCTATGGTGGCGCGGAAGCTACTGAACTGGAATAACCCCCTGGCCATGCCTGGCCTTTGCGATCCCTGACCTGGGCAAAGGAAAGCCAGTTTGGGTGGCCTTCTGTCAGCAACAGCAGTGACGACTTGCTCAGCATAGGCTTTCTCCAGCCATGCATGCAGATGTGTAGCCGCTTCACCAGCACTTGCCGCAACCAGCGCCAATCTGTGACGCAGGTGCGCACGGCCATGCTGAGACAATTGGCAAATAGCGGCAAAGTCTTGCTGAGCATCGGCATGCAGTTTTTGCGTTGTTTGCTGCGCCAGCAAACTCAGGGCTTCATTGCTGGATGCTGACAAGAGCAAAATATCCGGTTCACCTTTTAGCAGATTTTCCGGTAAGAATGCAGGAATGAATTCTTCAAGCACGACATGGCAATTCGCCCCACCAAAACCAAAAGCGCTGATGGATGCTGCTCGCGCTAAAGTCTCAGGATTACTTGGCCACTCCATCGTCCGTGCCACCACCTGCAAGCGCAATTGCTCAAAATTGATGTGCGGATTAGGCTGTGTGTAATGCAGGCTGGCGGGTAGTTTTTTATGTTTGAGCGCCAGTACCAGCTTGATCAGGCCAGCGATTCCGGCAGCCGCTTCCAGATGGCCGATATTGGTTTTGACCGAGCCTATCAGCAAGGGTGTTTGCCTTGGCTGCTGGCCCAGGGTGCGACCCAACGCGCGGGTTTCGGTTGGGTCACCCAGCAAGGTGCCAGTGCCATGTGCTTCTACATATTGTATTGCTGATGGCGGCAAGCCAGCGTCGGCAATGGCTGCCTGTATCAAATTCTCTTGCGCCAGCCCATTGGGGGCAGTAATACCGTTCGAGACACCATCATGGTTGGTGGCAGAACCACGTATTACGGCATGAATGCGGTCGCCATCTGCCAGTGCATCTGACAGGCGCTTCAGCAAGACCAGGCCTGCGCCTTCACCACGGCCATAACCATTGGCCGAGGCATCAAAGGTTTTGCACAAGCCATCCGGTGCCACCATGCTACCCTTGCCCAGTGCCACACTGCTGTCTGGCCTTAACATCAGGCTGACACCCCCGGCCAGCACCATGTCAGCATCGCCTGCCTGCAAACTGCGGCAAGCCTGGTGCACGGCAACCAATGACGACGAACAGGCAGTATCTATGCTCATGCTGGGGCCGCGCAAACCCAGCACATGAGAAATACGGTTAGCGATGATGGCATTTGACATGCCTATGCCCATATGGGCCTCTACGTCATCAGTATGGGCAAAACTACCGAGGAACTCGCCATTGACTGCACCGATGAAAACGCCCAGGCGGCTTTCTTTCAGGCTATCGGCAGCAATGCCCGCATCTTCCAGCGCCCACCAGGCCAGTTGCAAGGTCAGGCGCTGGCGTGGGTCCAGTGCAGATGCCTCCTTGGGTGAGATACCGAAGAAAGCCGGATCAAAACATGCTGCATCGTCAATGAAACATGCATACGGCGCGGCAAAGGCAGGAAGATCCGCTGTATCCCAGCGCTCTGGCGGTATGCGACTGACGGCACATACTTCCTGTTCAAGCAGTGACCAGAAAGCTTCAATATTGGCCGCTCCAGGAAAAACACATGACATGCCGACGACAGCAATTGCATGTGATGCTTCTCTTGCAGTCATTTCCCTGTCATCGCTCATGATGATGGACAGATCAGGAGGCAAGTTGAATCATGCTTGCAGGCAATACATTGGTAATCCGTTTTTGCATCCAAGCCCAACATGACTATCAAATCCCTGGTATGCATAGCCGCCTCAATCCAGATGGCCTATATAGCGCAATATCGACGCATCGATATCGACGAGGGTGTCATGTATCTGGGCGATGACCTTGTGTCCTTCTTCCGCGCCATAGTGTTGTACGACCCGCCGCTCCAGTGTGGCGACTTCACCAAGTTCAGCGATGGTGTTACCCATGGTGAAGGCATGCAGCCTGACTGGACCGGCAAAGGTAGCGAAACAGAATAAAGGGCTGCCAGCAGTCGCCACGCCCAGTTGCTGCAGATTTTGCATGAGTTGCCCCATACGACCAGGGTGGGCCTGCAGGTTCAGGTAATACAGATAAGGGGGCGGGGTTTCGCGTTCTATCGGGTCTATACCGTCATTGACGCGGTTGAGCACAAAACTTTCCATCTGCAATACGCACTCCTGGAATTTTTCCAGCAAGGGTGTGCTGTCTGCCCCATACACATCATGCAAGACCTGGTCCAGTGAAGGCATGCGGTCCATGTCTGCCAACTCGGCCAGTGGCAGCATGATGTAGACATAATTGGCGGGGCCAGCGACGGTGGCATAGGCCATCCAGCGCATGCGGCGGCTATGCTGTTGATAGGCAAAAGCAACCTTGCCTGCCAGGTCCTTGAACTGCACATAGCGTTCGCGGCGCACTGACAAGCGCACAAAAAGACAATAAGGGGTAGGAAACAACCATTGTGAATTCATTGTTTTTAACCGGCTGAGTCGATGTAAAAAGTTTAACCGATCTGACAGCCGGGCCGCAATATGAATGCAGGCAAACAACACTTGTGGACAGATAAAATAAATTGCGAAGAAAACACGACAAATCTGTTAATTTGCGTTAGAAATCATCGACAAAAAATTCCAGCACAGGAATAATAGCTTGGTCAGATCTGGGATACTTCCGGTGTTCATTACAATAGTGTCTCCCCGCATCTGCAAGCCTTGCAGCAAGCTGGGTTTGTCAGGGTTTTTATGCCTGTGAACATTTAACATTCTTTAACCATATGCATGCCTGACTTCTTTATATTGCCAGTTTCCAGCGTCATAAGATTCACTGAAAAGCGTGAGAACAAGAATGCACAGACAGCACTATCGTGGACCGTGCTACATGTGAGCGATCAATGCAGTAACAGTCAAAGACTTCCTGCTGTTACCTGACGCTCAGATTCGCTGTCCGGTTGACAGACTCACCACCGTTGAGGAGGCATTGATGTCGAGTGAAGAAACAGCAGCAAGACCTGGCAGGTTCCACCACATCATCCCCGGTCTTATCGCTGAAATAGAATCACTGACAGAAGCCCTGCGTGGCTGGTCTGAGCGTCATGGCATACCTGCACGCACGGTCAACAGCATCATCCTCATGCTCGATGAATTGCTGACCAATGTGGTCATGCATGGTTATGGTGATGATGACAGTGGTGAAATTGAAGTGACCGTGCTGCCCATCGCAAATGGTGTTGAAGTCATCATCCGCGACCGTGCGCGCGCCTTTAACCCTTTTTCTATTGCCGAACCAGATACCACGCTTGATATCGATGAGCGCGACATAGGCGGCCTGGGTGTGCATTTTGTCAGGAAGATGGCGGACGGCTTTGCTTACCGCCGCGATGGTGACTTCAATGAAGTGCGTTTTAGCAAGAGCTTCCCGTCCTGATCATTTTTCAGCTAACAGCCCAGAGCCACCCAGATACCGGATCAGAAAATGCCCAGCACTACGCCGCCAGTCAGCAACAATAACAACATCAACTTCTTCCGCAACTATAACCGCCTGGTTGGTTTCACCTATATCGCCATCGTCGTATTGACCATGGGCTTTTTCCTTTTCCAGATACGACAAAAACACACGGAAGAAATCAAGGTCATACAAGGCCATGTGGACAGGCATGGGCAATTTGTAGAATTCATCCTGCGCTCTTCTCTCGACAGCCTGGAAGCCATGCGTATTTCGGCAGCCAATTTTTATGATAATGCCCCTGCCACACTGAGCGAGCCAGAAACGCAAGCCGGACACTCCCCCCTGTTCAAGAAACTGGAACAGAAAACCGACAGCTTTGATCTCGACAAGGCAGCAGAAAAAGATGCCACCGGCAATCTCATCGGCACGGGAAAACTGTCAGGCCGCGTGCCGGAATTTTATCTGGACGTGGAAATGGCCCTGAACCTGAACCAGGTATTTCAGGCGATTGCCTTCAATTTGCCAAATGCCAGCGAGAGCCGTTTCATCTCCGTCGACAATTTCTCCAACACCTATCCCTGGATGGATGCTGCCAAGCGCCCGCATAGCGACAAGGTATATCAAAGCCAGGCCTGGCTCATGGGTACGCCAGAAAAAAATCCCACTGGCGAAAAATACTGGGCTCCCGTGTACTACGATGGGACGGCCACGGGCTTGCTGGTCCCCACAGCGGCCCCCATCTACCGCAATGACAAATTCCGTGGCGTGGTCTCCATCGATACCAGCCTCGATTACCTGAACCGCATCAATGCTGACTTTGCCTATACGCCAGGTACAGCCTTCCTGGTGGACGCCTATGGTGAAGTCGTCGCCCACCCTGAAGCCTATGCCAATGCGCTCGAAGTACAAGCCACGCAAAAGCTGGAAAAAATCATGCCTGCCGGCATACTCACAGATGGCAAGCGTCTGACGGACATCCCTGCCAATCAGGCAGTCGAGATGGGTGATTATCTGCTGATACGTCACCCCTTTATCTCTGCGCCCTGGCAACTGGTGTATGTCGTCCCCAGGAACCAGCTCTGGAAAAATCTTTTGTGGGAACGCGGCCCTATCATGCTGCTGGTGATACTGGGCCTGACCTTGCTGATGGTCGTCACCTATTATGTGACCACGCGCGAATTCATTTCTCCGGCATCCAAGCTGGTGGCACATATCGCAAAAGAAAGCCAGTTCACCCCGGCCCCGATACCAGTAGTACCAGGTACCTGGAAACCATGGTTTGAAACCATATCACAAGCCTTCAAGCAAAGCCTGCAACTGGTGGGTATCCGGCAGGAGCTGGATATTGCGGCCAATATGCAACTGTCGATCTTGCCGCGCCACTGGCCCAATGAAAAAGAATTCTCGCTATGGGGTATCATGCGCTCGGCCAAGGAAGTGGGAGGCGATTTCTATGATCACTTTTCACTCGACAATGGCAAGATAGGTATAGTCGTGGCAGACGTCAGTGGCAAGGGAGTGCCAGCTGCATTATTCGGCATGGTATCAAAAACCCTGATACGTGCCACCGCCACCCGCAATGCCAGCGAGCCTGGAGAAATCATTGCCATTGCCAATGACATATTGGCAGAAGACAATGATGAGTGCATCTTCGTCACTACCTTCTACGCCGTGCTTGATCCAGCAACTGGCATTCTTACTTATGTGAATGGTGGCCACCCACCACCGCTGCTGATACATCAGGATGGCACAACAGAATTTTTACCCATGACCGGTGGCAGCGCTCTCGGCATCATGGATGGCATACCCTTTGCACAAAAAACCGTACAGTTACAAGCAGGTGACTATGTGCTGATGTATACCGATGGCGTGACCGAGGCCTTCAATCCACAAAATGAAGAATATACGCCAGAGCGCCTGCCGCCTTTGTTTGAAAACCGCCCCATCAGCGACGTTAATGAAGCCGTCAACCGCACCGTTGCCGATGTTGATCTGCATGCCAATGGCGCGCCGCAATCAGATGATATTACCTGTGTCGCACTGCATTTTCATTTTGCAAAAAATAGTGCGGCCGATAATAAACCACAAGAAGCTCAGCAGGCATCATGATGATATTCAAATCCACCATCTTTAGTCTGGCCAGTGCGACACTGCTCAGCACACTTTGCCTGTTGAGCAGCATTACACAAGCGACCAGCCTGGCAGAAATCAAGCAACGCGGCAAGCTCGTCGTCGGGGTAAAAAAAGACGTGCTGCTGTGGGGCTATCAGGACAACACTAGCGGCAAGATCATAGGCATGGAACCTGACCTGGCGCAAAGCATAGCCACCGATCTGGGCGTGAAGCTGGAACTGGTTGGCGTGCTGACAGCTGAACGTATCGATGCAGTCAAGAATGGCCAGGTCGATATCCTGATTGCCACTCTGACCGATACACCAGAGAGGCAAAAAGAACTGAACCTCATCCTGCCGCATTACTATAGTTCAGGCGTCAACTTGCTGACCCGTAAGACCGAGAATTTCAAGGAATGGACAGACTTGAAAAACCGCCGCGTCTGCAGTCGTCGCGGCGCTTTTTATAACCGTCGCGTGACAGTCACCTATGGTGCCGACGTAGTCGCCCTGTATTCAAATGACTGGTCCAAACAGGCTTTGCGTGATGGCCGCTGCGCTGCCCTGGTGTATGACGATACGGCGATAGCCGCCATGTTGCGTGCACCTGAATGGGCCAATGATTTTGTCATGCCCATGACCACCATCTTTACAACCCCCTGGTCAATTGCGATTTCACCGGCAGAACGCGGTGGTGACCTGGAAAAATACCTGTCCAAAACCATTATCAACTGGCACAGGAATGGCTATCTGCAGCAAGTCGAAAAATCCTGGTCCATACCGCCATCACGCTTTCTCGATGACATGCATAAGACCTGGAACAAGAAAAACGGCGACAAATGGTTATGCGGCGACAGTATCAGCCCCAGCACACCGAAAGAATGCCTGTGAAAGATTATTTGCCAGCACCTGTCCGTGACAATCTTCAAATCACTGAGGCGATGACGGATTTGTACGACCGCTATTACACCAGCCACGAATATGAAAAGCGTTATCCCAAGCCCAACCAGGGTACCTTGCACTTCCTGTTTGACAATGGAGCAAGAGAGGCAAAAGACATACTCGATTTTGGTTGCGGTAATGGGCGCTATGCCCTGCCCTTGCTGCAACAGACCAGGGCCAGGCTGACCGGTTTTGATATCTCACATGCGGCGATAGCCGAGCTATCACGTTTTTTACAAAACAACCCGCATGCAGAGCGCATGCGCCTTTTCGACGGTGACGCACAGATACTCAATGGGCAAGGCGACTATGACATGATCATGCTGATGTTTGGTGTACTCAGCCATGTCGGTGACCATTCAGCCAGGCTAGCGACACTCAGGCAATTGCGCAGCCTGATGCGGCCCGAGGGCAAGCTGGTGCTCAGCGTGCCCAGCATTTTTCGCCGTCGCCCTTTTGAATTATTTACCGCTCACTGGCAACGCATGACTGGCAGGGCGCGTGATACGCAAAAAGAGCCAGGTAATATTTTATTCACCCGCAATATAGACAAGCAGGCGCACCAGTTCTTTTATCATCTGTATTCTGTCGCAGGCTTGCGGGCAGAATTGCAGGAAGCCGGCTTTGCCATCACCGCCCTGTCGCCAGAAAGCCTGCTGCCTGAATGGATGATTACTCAGCATGACCTGTTGGGCAAGCTCGATGAAGCCTTGCTGCCCTTGCTGCCTGCGGCTCTGGGTTATGGCATACGTGCGATTGCTGTGCCAGTGTAAATAACTCAAACTTGACTAAGCCATGATGATGTATCCGCGAAAAATAAAATCCTGTTGTAGCCTATTTTTTTTGTTCCTCATTTTTTTCATGAGTGCAGCACAGGCGCAAACAGAAAAAAAGCCAGAAACCAGTGAAAGGCTGACACTGATACGCGAGCGCGGTGCCATCATCGTCGGTGTCAAAACCGATTACCCACCTTTTGGCATGCTTGATGCAAATGGTGTGCCCGAAGGTTTCGAGCATGATCTGGCTGCCGATATCGCAAAACGCCTGGGCGTTGGTTTGCGCAAGGTCAGTGTCACCGGCAGCAACCGCCTGCAAAAATTGCAGGAAGGCGTGATAGATCTGGTTGTCGCCACCACCGGCGACACTGCCGAACGCCGCCAGATTGTGACCATGATAGAACCCAATTATTATGCGTCAGGCGTCACCCTGTTCATGCCACCGACGGCCAACATCAAGGACTGGGCAGATACCCGCGGCCAACCAGTATGCGCCACCCAGGGCTCCTACTTCAACCGCATCATGCAACAGCGCTACCTGATGGAATTGCAGATGTATAACAATGCCAGGGATGCCAAACTGGCCGTCAAGGATGGCCGCTGCATAGGCTATCTGTTCGACAATACAGCAGTCATCAATGATCTCGCCAATCCTGAATGGAAGGGTTATAAGGCCCCCTTGTCACCTACCCTGAACACGCCCTGGGCAATGGCCATCAGCAAGAGTGAAAAAGCTACGGAATTTGAGCAGATGCTGGCAGATATCGTCGCCGACTGGCACCGTAACGGTTTTTTGCAGGAGCGGGAAAAAGCCTGGGGTATTCCTCCGTCAAAATTCCTGGCAGATACCCACGTACTATGGCAAAAGAATGACAGCGACAATGCCAGCTTTTGCCGCCGCCTGCCAGATGGTAACTGGCGTGCAGAATGCCGCAACCAGGTATTCCTGACATCGACCGATGTTGGTGGCCTGGCGCAACTTGGTTTATGGCTCAATGAAACCACAGGCATCAACCTGACCCTGGTCTATGACAGTTTTGACCGCAGCCAGTTCTTTTATGGCTTGCTGGTGACGCTGGCTCTCACTGCACTGTGTATCACCTGCAGCCTCTTGCTGGGCTGGGCAGGTGCGGTGTTTGCGGAATCCAGAATATGGATATTGTCTGCGACAGCACGCCTGCTGGGCACAGTAGGCCGCATGACACCGCCCCTGCTATGCATGTATCTGCTGCTGTTTGGTATCGGTGCAATACTCAGTGAATTTGTAGGCATAGCGCTGCCTGCCTTTGGCGTGGTGGTGTTTTGCCTCAGTGTGTATACCGGCGCTGGCGTCATGACAGCCTTGCTGGATGCAGCAACTGCCTACCGTTTGCAACATGGCGAATTCCGCCTGCGCTTTGCAACTACCTCACAAATCGCCAGGCTGGCCAGCGGCTCGGTCACGGCTTCTCTCATCAATGTCTCCAAAGCGACCATGATGGCTTCTGCCGTGGCGGTACCCGAATTGTTATCGGCCACCACGTCCATCATCAATGAACGCGGTAATGTCGGTGTGATGATGAATGCCCTGCTCTTGACCTTCTTATTGATCATCTTTGCCGTCGTGCGTGTCATACGCCAGCTTGAACAAAAAATCCTGGCGAGGGTAGCATGATGGAAACCACAGAAATTTTCCAGCATCTGCTGACCTGGACACCATTCTTGCTTGGTGGCTTTGCCATGAATATCTGGATATCCATCGTCGCCATGGTCATAGGTACGGGCATAGGCTGGTTGCTGGCATCCTTGCGCCTGTCCAGCCATCCACGGCGCGTCAAAGTCAGCCTGGTGGCGACCGAGTTTTCACGCAGCATACCGACTATCGTGTTCCAGTTTTACCTGGCCTTCATGCTGCCATCCGAGATCTTGCTGCCTTATTTCAAGACCATCATCAGCTTCCCAGTATGGATCAAGGCCGCGCTGGCACTGGCAATTGCCGTCATCGGCTTCACCAGCGATAACCTGACCATCGCCATGGATGAATGGAAGAAGGGCAATCACCACGCCGCCTTCCTGTTCATCCCCAGCTGGACCAGCTATGCGCTGATCATCGTCATGGCGTCGAGTACCGCATCCATCATCGGCGTCAGCGAACTCGTCAGCCGCTGTAATACCGTCATCAATGCGACAGGTAATACACGCCTGATGCTGCCGATTTATCTGTATGCCTGTTTATTCTTCTTTTGTTTTTGTTATCCGCTGACTTTGTTGATGAAGCGGATTTCAAGGCAGTTGAAGTTGCGGTATGGGATGGAGAGTTGAGTGGCGTTGATTGGCCTCGTAGGTTGGGCAGTTGCGTTGGTTGGACCGTACCCCGTAGGTTGGGCTACGAGGTATCAGCCCAACACTCGGCGTTTAAATAACGTATACGTTTGTTGAGGCCCAGTGTTGGGAAGGTGAAACGTAGCCCAACCTACTCCACTTGCCCAAGCTCTGGAAATTCCCCCATCAACTCCAGCTCAAATCCGTATGCGTCAACGGCAACTGCCTGACGCGCTTGCCCGTCGCCGCAAAAATCGCATTACATACCGCCGGGGCCAGCGGTGGGAAGGCTGGCTCGCCCAGGCCCGTCACAGGGAAATCCGTCTTCAGGAAATGTGCCTCAATCTTGGTATAGCTGTCCTTGATGCGCAGCAGCGGGTATTCATTGAAATTACCTTGCACGACACGGCCACGCTGAATATCGAGTTCAGGATACATCAGGGTGCTGATGCCATCCAGCACTGAGCCTTGCACCTGGTGTTCAGCACCGCTGAGGTTGACGATCTGTGAACCTATATCGGTCACCACGACCACCCTGTCAACCTTGAGTTCACCCTGCTTGCTGACGGTGACTTCGGCCACTTCAGCAATATAGCCGCGATGGCTGAAATGGAAGGCGATGCCCTGGCCCTGGCCTCGTGGGAATTTCTTTTTACCCCAGTCTGCCTTGAGTGCGACTTCCTGCAAGACCCGTCTCATGCGGCCCACATGGTAAGGCTGGCCGCGCTCACCCGTGCCTGGCATGATTTCCTTGTCGCCCAGGATCTCGAGGCGAAACTCCATGGGATCACGGCCTGCCGCATGGGCCAGTTCATCAATAAAGCTATGGAAGACCCAGGCAAACACATTGCTGCCCGGTGCACGCCACGGTCCCATGGGAATGTGGCTTTCCATCAGCGTCTGTTCCAGCAGGCAATTGTCGAGCCAGCGACCAGGGAATTCATCGCCGGACAAGCTGGCACCACTGCCTGCCTGTAATTGCGACTTTCCATCCCGAATGACTTTATTGCCAAAGCTGACGAAGTGATTGTGCCAGGCCGTGAGTTTGCCCTTCTCATCCAGACCACCGCGCAGGAAGTGGAAACCGCCTGCGCGGAAATGATCATGGCGCATATCATCTTCACGCGACCAGGTCAGCTTGACCGGTGCATTGACGCGTTTCGCAATCGCTGCCGCCTCAATGATAAAGTCAGAACTCAGGCGACGGCCAAAGCCACCACCGCTGCGGGTGATGTGCAGCTTGATTTTTTCCTTGAGCATGGCCAGCACATCGGCCACCAGCGCCTGGCCAGATTCTGGCAATTGGGTTGGCGCCCAGATTTCCAGACTGCTGTCCTGGGCATTGTAGGCCGCCGTGCAGTTTTGCGGCTCCATGCTGGCATGCGAGATGAAGGGGTAGCTATATGCGGCTTCCACCGTTTTGGCCGCCTTGCCCAGGGCGGCTGCAACATCACCATCCTTGCGCAAGCTGCTCGTTCCGGGTTGTGCAGAGAGTTTTTTGGCCTGCGCAGTAAAGTCTGCCCAACTGGCATTCGCGCCCTTGCCTTCATCCCATTTCACTTCCAGCAGCTTGCGGGCACTGAAGGCCGCCCAGGTGGTTTCAGCAATAATGGCGACGCCAGGCATGAGGCCACGCAGGTTGTCCGTGCCTTCAATCACAAAAGCATCCTTGACACCAGGCTGGGCCTTGATATGGTCGAGATTGGCACTGACTACCTTGCCACCAAATACCGGACATTTTTCGTAGACGGCATACAGCATACCGGGCAATTTCACATCAATACCAAACAGCGGCTTGCCAGTGACTATCGACGGATTATCAACACCGCCTATACGCGTGCCCAGTAATTTGAATTGTGCCGGGTCCTTGAGTTTGACATCCTTGGCATCTGGCACAGGCAATGTGGCTGCCTTGGCTGCCAGTGCTGCATACGTCAGCTTGCGCTGGCTGGCGGCATGGTGCACGGCACTGTCAACCGCGTGGCATTCAGATACGGGCACATTCCAGGTCTGAGCTGCCGCACTGACGAGCATGGTGCGCGCCGTGGCACCCAACCTGTGGAATTCATTGTAATTGGTCGGCGTAGAGGTCGAACCACCTGCCCCCTGACTGCCATAGGCGGGGTTGAGGTCACCCTGGATGATGCGCACATCTTTCCAGTTAACTTCCAGCTCTTCGGCTATCACCATCGGCAGCGAAGTCTTGATGCCCTGGCCTATCTCAGGCTGTTTCGATACAAGCGTCACCGTGCCGTCACTGCCTATGCGTATCAGGGCATGCGGGATAAAGTCTGTTGCTGCTTTAGCAGAAGGTTTGCTGATCTGCGCCAGTGCACCATCGCCTGCCCCAAGATAAGCCAGTACCAAGCCACCGCCAGTGAATACTGACATACGCAAAAAGTCACGACGTGCCGGAGAACTTGCTTCAGCCTGTGCTAAACCATTTTTGAGCTTATTCATTTCGCCCCCTTCTTCTTGCCATTCGCGAGCTCAGCCGCTCTGTGTATGCCTGCCCGTATGCGTATATACGCTGCACAGCGACACAGATTGCCGCCCATGGCAGCGTCGATATCTGCATCAGTAGGATGGGGCTTGTCTCTCAGCAAGGCGGCAGCAGACATGATCTGGCCGGCCTGGCAATAGCCGCACTGCGGCACGTCCAGTTCTTGCCAGGCTGTTTGCAGCGGGTGCGTGGCCTTGGCGTCCAGACCTTCTATGGTGGTGATCTTTTGCTTGCTCATGGCAGAAACCGGCACCATGCATGAGCGGGTAGGCGAGCCATTGATATGCACGGTGCAAGCCCCGCACTGCCCCACACCGCAGCCATATTTGGTACCAACCAGATTCAGGCTGTCGCGCAGTGCCCATAACAAGGGTGTATCGGGGGCGACATCTACGGCCTGCAACTGGCCATTAATATTCAGGGTATGTTTGCTCATGCTGAGTCCGCTAAAGTTGAACAAGTCCAATCAGGCATGCAAGATTGTATGCTTTTTAAGCAAATCAGGTGAGGCAGCTTCAAATCAATACACGATGAGCGATTGTTGTGTACAAAGGTATGCCGAACAAAATATTGAATGGGAAGGTCAAGCCCAGCGACATGCCCAAATACAGTGCCGGTGAAGCTTCAGGAATAGCGAAGCGCAAAACAGCCGGCACTGCAATATAGGAGGCGCTGGCAGCAAGGACCATCAACAGCGCGGCATCCCCGGCAGGCAAGCTGAACAAGGCCGCCAGGCCTAGCGCTATTCCAGCATGGACCAGCGGTGCCAGCAAGGAATAGGCAATCAGCAAGGGGGACTTCCCACGCAATTGTTCCAGGTTGCGTGCAGCCTTTAAGCCCATATCAAGCAGAAAAAACGCCAGCATGCCTTTGAACAGGTCGCCAGAAAATGGCTGCATCGATGCCTTGCCCGCCTCACCGGAAAGTATGCCTACCAGCATGGCGCCCAACAACAGCAACTGCGCACCGTCGGTCAAGGACTCGTGCAGTATCTTGCCTAGTGTAGGTTCAGTGCCTGCCGCACCCACTGTCGGGTTGCGCTTGCGCACTGTATTTGCCACGATCACGGCGAACAGTATCGCTGGCGACTCCATCAACGCCATCGCAGCAGCCATGTGGCCACCGTAATGCAAGCCATGGACATCCATGTACTGCACCGCCGTGATAAACGTGACCGCACTGACAGAACCGTAAGTCGCCGCAACCGCGACGGCGTCAAGGGCTGGCAGAATTCGCTTTAAGGCCAGGTAAGATAATGCGGGAACAATCAGCGCCAATGCAACCGCACAAGCCAGGCTGGTTACCAGTTGCAGGTCAAGGCCAGAATGCGCGAGTGCAAAACCGCCCTTCAGCCCCAGTGCCATGAGTAAATACAAAGGCAGGAATTTGGCAATCTGTGAGGGAATCTCCAGATTTGATTTCATCAAGCCAGCCAGGATGCCAAAGATAAAAAAGAGGATGGCAGGGTCAAGTAAGCTTTGCATATCTGCCTTAAGTATATCGATGGCAGGCATGGTAAGCGCAGGCAATCATAAGGTAAAATCAATTTTATTAAATACAATCATAGATAAAAACCTATGAACATTACCTTTAGACAACTGCAGATATTCATACGTCTGGCAGATCTACGCAGCATCAGTGCGGTTGCACGCGCTTGTCATGTGACACAACCCACGGTGTCCATGCAACTGAAAGAAATGACAGACACCATAGGTATGCCCTTGTATGAAGTCATAGGCAAAAAACTCTACCTGACCAAGGCAGGCGAAGAATTGGCGAGCACCGCCCGCAACCTGGCGCATGAATGGGGCAGCTTTGAGCAGCAAATCGCTGCCATGAAAGGATTGACCGAGGGTAGCCTGCGCGTGGCCGTGGTGAGCACCGCGAAATACTTTATCCCCCGTATGCTGGGTGATTTTTGCAGGGAATTCCCGGAAATTGATATCGCGCTCGAAGTGCAAAACCGTGACGGCGTCGTTGAGCGCCTGAGAAACAATTTGGACGATATCTACATCATGTCCACTCCCCCTAAGGACATCGACGTCGTTAAACAAGTATTCTTGCCAAATCCACTGGTCGTGGTTGCGCCCTTGCAGCATCCTTTGGCTGGGAAAAAACGGCTGCAATTTACGCAGTTATTAAATGAACGCTTTATCCTGCGTGAGCGGGGCTCTGGCACCAGGCTGGCGTGTGAACACTACTTTAGTGAGAATAAGATCACACCCGTGGTCAGACTGGAGCTAGGTAGCAACGAAGCGATCAAACAAGCGGTTGCTGCCGACATGGGGCTGACCATTCTGTCACGCCATGCGCTGGGCGATCATTTGACAGATCAAAACCTGACCGTTCTTGACGTACAGGATTTCCCCATCATGTCGAACTGGTATATCGTCCACTTGCAAGGCAAACGCCTGTCTCCCATTGCCAGCAATTTTCTTGGCTACCTGAGCCAGCACGCACAAGACAAGGTTTAAAAGTCAGGTCAAGGCAAAATCACCAGCCCTGAATGTTGAAAAGAATTACGGTCACCACGGCGATAACTGCGATAAGCATATTTGCCTTCTGCTGTCTTGCTGCACATCGTGCAAGGCACGACATGGTCTATCTCGCTGATACCGATTTGCTGCAAGGCGTGGCGAGCCAATACATTCAGGTCAACATGGCGATAACGCGGGTTGATGGCTGTTGCATCAAGGTCAGGGAATTGCCGTACAAAATCCGCCGCCAGTTCTTCGCTGACTTCAAAGCAGCATGGGCCTATATGCGCACCGATGGCTGCCACCCAGTCTTGCGGCTGCTCACCTTGTGCCGCCAGTTCCTGCCATAAGGCCTGCACCACGCCGCCGACTATGCCGCGCCAGCCTGCATGGGCAGCAGCGACCATCTTGCCATCACGCCGCGCCAGCAAAACAGGCACGCAATCAGCGGTGATCACGGTTACGGGTATGCCTGGCAAGCGTGTGTAAAAAGCATCTGCATCGCCACATTGCTGGTATTTCTCAGTCACTTCCACCACGCGCACGCCATGCACCTGCAGCTTGTTGGGCACGGCATCCCAATGCCCGCTTAGGCTGACCGGGACAAAGTCGCGGGCATTACCAAAGCCATAGCGTATGCCGGGGATGCTGGAAAGAACGCTGCTATGGTGCTGGCTCTGGTGACTATGGTGGCTGCGATTCAAGGCTGGCTCCGGTAGGTTTGGTGAGAGCAAGATTCTAGCGACTTTCTTGTCCGGTATGTGCAACAGGTTTTACTTTTAAATACCCACAACTGTTTTGTAGGAACGGCTTTGGCCGCGAAGCTTTGATTCAGTCTCAGGCCTATTCAATATTCGCGGCTTAAGCCGCTCCTACCCGTCAACAGGAGCTTAGTGCTGGTGACCAGTGATTACAACCGTCCCGGATCAGTGTCCAAATTCTGGTTTGCCAAACAGAGCCAGATCATGCTGAGACAGGAAGGCAAGATGCCTGATGGGCACATTCTGGTCAAGACGCTAATAGATTGACATAGTTTGCTTAGGCAGAACCGACCAGACGCCCCTCAAGCCAGAGTATCTTGACGGAAGATTATCACTGAGATAGCATCGGTCCCGACTTTTATTCTGCCATACCTCTGTCTCAATGCACTGACTCGATTATCTGCCATCAGTCACTCCCACATCGCCTATCGCAGGAACGCTGCCAATGCACAGCGTTTCTGCGTCCTCACACAATTCCCATTGACATCCAGTTTTCAATACACTACTGTATTGAAAACAAAGCCGATATGGAGACTGCAGATGATGGAGAGAATATGGACGCGCAGCTATAGTGCCGGGGTGCCGGCGGATATTGATGTGGCGGCGTTAACTTCGATAGGCGAGTACTTTGAACAAGCCGTCCAGACCTATGGCAAACGCCGGGCCTTTATCAGTGGCAGCAGTGGTGTCAGCTATACCTATGACGAACTCGATCTGATGTCGCGGCATCTGGCCAGTTATTTTCAGAACCAGCTTGATTTGCCCAAGGGTGCACGGGTGGCCCTGATGATGCCGAATGTGCTGCAATATCCTGTGTGCCTGTTTTGTCTCTTGCGGGCTGGTTATGTGGTGGTGAATGTCAACCCCATGTACACGCCGCGCGAACTTGAGCATCAATTAAAGGATAGCGGTGCGGTCGCCATGATCGTGGTTGAACTGTATGCCCATACACTGGAAAAAGTGATTGCCAGCACCAGTGTCAAACATGTCATCGTCACTGGTCTGGCCGACATGATGCCTCCTGTGAAGCGCATGCTGGGTAATTTCCTGATACGCAAAGTCAAGAAAATGGTGCCGCCCTATAAACTGCCTGGGCATGCCAGTTTTTTGGACGCGCTGAAACAGGGCAAGGTTACCGACTATCGCATTGTCAAGGTAGCACCAAACGACCTGGCCTTCCTGCAATATACCGGTGGCACGACGGGGGTCTCCAAGGGAGCGATGCTCAGTCACTTGAACATACTCGCCAACGCCAAACAGGGTGAGTTGTGGAGCGCACCTTTCATAGATAAGTCGCAAGAGATCATCAGCATCACAGCGATACCGCTTTACCATATCTTTGCCCTGGGCTCTTGCCTGAGCTTTGTTGGACTGGGTGGCACCAATGTGCTGGTGGCTGATCCGCGCAAGATACCTGAGTTTGTCAAGGTGCTGGCGAAGTATCCTTTTGTGTCGCTGCCTGCGGTGAATACCTTGTTCAATGGTTTGTTGAATGACCCTGAATTTGCCAAAATCGATTTCAGCCAGTTGCGCTTCGCCATAGGCGGCGGTGCAGCCGTGCAAAGGCCGGTGGCAGAACGCTGGCAGCAAGTGACCAACTCACCGCTGGTGGAAGGCTATGGCCTGACAGAATGCTCGCCTACGGTGACAGTCAACCCGCTGGACATGAAAGAATACAGCGGCAGCATAGGCCTGCCATTGCCCTCGACTTATGTATCAATACGCAATGCCAGCGGCCAGGATTTGCCACCGGGTGAAGCTGGCGAACTATGCGTGCTTGGCCCGCAAGTCATGCAGGGATATTGGCAGCGCCCGGAAGAAACTGCCAAGGTCATGACTGCCGATGGCTACCTGCGCACTGGCGATATCGCCATCATGGATGAACGGGGTTTTCTGAAAATCGTCGACAGAATGAAGGACATGATCCTGGTGTCTGGATTCAATGTCTATCCCAATGAAATTGAAGAAGTCATCATGATGCACGAGGATGTCATGGAGGTGGCCGCTGTCGCCAAGGCCGATGCCCATGCTGGTGAAGTCGTGAAAATTTTTGTCGTCAAAAAGAATCCTGCCCTGAATGAAGAAAGCTTGCTGGCCCACTGCCGCCAGCATTTGACGGGCTATAAAATCCCCAAGGAAATACGCTTTGTCGCCGAACTGCCCAAGAGTAATGTGGGCAAGATACTGCGCCGTGAATTACGCAACCTGGACTGAGGAAAGATAATGACTGAACTTGTGGTCCGCCGTTTGCTGATCGACCTGGCCGCCCCTATACCTGCGCGCTGGAATGGAGGTGATGCCTTTCGCTCTGCATTCTTCAATGCCCTGTCGATGAGCTTCCCTGTGGGTGAGCAATACTTCATCGATTCTGTCAAGGCGGGTTTGAAGACCTTGCCGGATGCAGCCCGTGCAAAGCATGAACAGGAAGTGCGCGGCTTCATAGGTCAGGAGGCAACGCACAGGCGCATACACAGCCTGTTCAATGCGCATCTGGAGAAACTGGGGTTTCCCAACATCATAGAAAGACGGGCCTTACGACGTCTGGAAAAAAATGCCCATCTCGATGTGCGCCTGCATCTGGCAGCCACAGCAGCGACCGAGCACTTCACCGCCATCCTGGCGACCTGGATGCTGCGTCATCCACATGCCTTGCAAGGCAGTGAGGACAGGTTGAAAACCATGTGGCTATGGCATAGTGCAGAAGAGTCCGAGCATCGCTGTACGGCCTATGATATCTATCAGGCGGCAGGTGGAGACTACCCAAGGCGCATCAAGGTATTTCGCTATATCACCATGGTCTTCATGACAGATGTGCTGTACCAGACCATGCGCAATCTCTGGCATGACGGGGCGCTGTTCAAGTTTTCCAGCTGGCGCAGTGGCTGGAGTTTCCTGTTCGGTAAAGATGGCATCATCAGCGCCAATCGCCAGGCCTGGCGTGATTATCTGGCGAAGGACTTTCATCCCGGCCAGCATGATGCCAGTCTCTCGCAGCAATGGCTGACGGATAATGCGGAACAATTTGCCGTGGTGGGCTGACCACACTGAGCTAATAGCAAAATCCGCATAAAACACATCTACAAAAACAGGTATGAAATTAAAATCCTTAACTCTGGTGACACTGGGCATCATTGCCGTCGCCGCTGGCACGCTATATCTCAACCGCATCAATGTCTTGCGCTATTCACTGGGCTGGTACACCGATATCAAGCATCCGCGTGAAGCTTACAGGCCAGTGCAGTGGATGGACGGGCCTGCACAAACTGCCAGCACTACTCCGCGCATGCCGAATGTGATCATCATCCTGGCAGATGACCTGGGCATCAATGATGTCAGCACCAATGGCGGTGGCTATACCAGTCAGGGCGCAGCAACACCAAGCATTGATTCCATCGCCCGTGATGGCGTCAATTTTATTGAAGGTTATTCTGGCGCTGCCGTCTGCACGGTATCGCGCGCTGCCTTGCTGACTGGCCGTTATCCCTGGCGCTTTGGGGTAGAGTTCACGCCCCTGCCGGGTGCCATGGCCAGGGTAGTGACGAAATTGAATACCGAAGCCGACCAGCTGCACCCCACCCTCCTGAACAATGAAAGAATCCGGGAGATGAAAGACTTTGACGACCTGGGCATGCCAGCATCAGAAGTCACCATCGCAGAAGTCCTGAAGCAGCGCGGCTATCACAATATCCACATCGGCAAATGGCATCTCGGCAGCACCAAGGACATGCGGCCAAACAACCAGGGCTTTGATGAAAGCCTGTTCATGGAAAGCGGCCTTTACCTGCCACAAAACAACCCTGACGTGGTCAATTCCAAACAGGACTTTGATCCCATCGATAAATTCCTGTGGCCAAACATGCGCTTCGGTGTCAGCTATAACGGTGGCAAATGGTTCGAACCAAATAAATACCTGACTGATTACTTCACCGACGAAGCAGTCGCCGCCATCAAGAAAAACAAGAACCGCCCCTTCTTCATGTACCTGGCGCACTGGGGTGTACATACGCCGCTGCAAGCCAGCAAGGCAGATTATGATGCGCTGAGCGGCATTAAAGACCACCGCCAGCGTGTCTATGCGGCCATGGTGCGCTCGGTGGACCGCAGCGTCGGCAGGATACTGCAAACCCTGCGCGAGCAAGGCCTGGAGGAAAATACCCTGGTGATTTTTTCCAGCGACAACGGCGCTCCCGGCTATATAGGCCTGCCAGAAGTCAACCGCCCTTACCGCGGCTGGAAACTGACCCATTTCCAGGGCGGCATACGCGTACCCTATATGGCGAAATGGCCAGGCCACATCACCCCCGGCCAGCGCTATGCGCAATCTGTCTCCAACATCGATATGCTACCCACCATCGCCGCCGCCACTGGAGCTGCACTGCCCACGGGCCGCAGCATAGATGGCGTCAACCTCCTGCCCTACCTGGGAAGCCAGCCTGCCACTCAAGCCCAGCGCCCCCTGTTCTGGCGCGACGGCGACTACCGCGCCGTGCTCTACCAGGG